>ERZ772921.556-NODE-556-length-22885-cov-109.394437_pt1 | contig 22885 bp, 20 predicted proteins | sample MGYA00512117_ERZ772921 | MGnify/ENA primary metagenome ERZ772921 (study PRJEB29015, sample SAMEA2737944) | human oral metagenome | biome: human oral; feature: human-associated habitat; material: dental | place: China | collected 2150 ...
GGGACCAGGATTTTCAGCAGCACCTGTTTATGAAGATTTTTATGGACGATTATTTCTTCTGGTGCCTGATGCTCACCGTCATGCTGTGCGTGGCCATGCCGCGGATCATGGATTTAACCCGGCCCGACCAGGTCTCCCCTACTCGCTGAGCTTGTCGACGCTGCCAAGCACACCCCCGCCACAGGCATAATGATGGTATGAATTACCGGGAAATAGCAGCGAAACAACGAGGATTCCTGCTTCATAACCAAGTAACCGAAGAAGAATATAACGAAGCAGTCGCAGCCGGTTTTATTGGAATACCACCGTATGAGCAAGACCAAGAGCTCATGAAATATGTGCACTATACTGAACTCGCTGAATATGATCTTGCTGATGCTAATTATCGGAATTGGTTAATAGCGTTCCCCACTGTTGCACCAGAGAACCGTCACCCTATGCCCTATTGTGCAGGTGAACTAGCATTACGCCTTCAACGCTTCTCAACAGGCGGGGTTGCGGCACCATATCTTATGATTACGCCGCCCGAACTCATGCCCTACGCCAACAGAAACATAGGTTACACCTACATCGTGGATGAAAACATCACCACAAACGACTGGACACTTGTTAATGACATTCCAGTAGAGAGCATCATCCCTGCTATGCGTAAATACTACGAATACGTCGACATGGACGACTTCGAACCCGCCGTTAATGTAGCATTTAGCGCACATCATCAAGGCTACTCATGGGACGAAATCGCCTGGGCTATCGAACCCGCAGCCGGAGTATGGTACAGGGATAAAACCGGCAAACGACCCACCAACGGCAAAGAACTCCTCGAACTCTTCTTCGAAGAATAAATACCAACACCACACTCTACAGGGTAAGAAAACAATCCCCCTGGCATGTAAAAAATATGCCCCCTAGCCCCACAATAAGGTAGCACTACTCATCACCCCTGTACTTACCCTGTGAAAACCACTAGATTATATATTTATCACCAATAACAGCAACCATGTTCAAAGGATATATTTATGGGCTACCGGGAAATAGCAGCGAAACAACGCGGACTCCTGCTACACAACCAAGTAACCGAAGAAGAATACAACGAAGCAGTCGCAACTGGATTCATCGGCATACCACCATACGAACAAGACCAAGTATTCATGGAATACGTGCACTACACCGAACTCGCTGAATATAACCAAGCAGATGAATACTACCGAAGCTGGTTAATTACATTCCCTACCATCCCACCAGAGAAACGACACCCAACACCATATGTTGCTGGCCTAGCGGCATTAAGTATCCGGCATTTCTCGACGGGAGGAGTCGGAGCACCATACCTTACAATCACCCCGCCCGAACTCATGCCCTATGCGAACAAAGACATAGATTACACCTACATCGTGGATGAAAACATCACCCCCGATGACTGGGTACTTATCAACGATACCCCGGTGGAGAAAGTTATCCCTGCCATGCGTAAATACTACGAATACGTCGACATGGACGACTTCGAACCCGCCGTTGATGTAGCATTTAGCGCACATCATCAAGGCTACTCATGGGACGAAATCGCCTGGGCTATCGAACCCGCAGCCGGAGTATGGTACAGGGATAAAACCGGCAAACGACCCACCAACGGCAAAGAACTCCTCGAACTCTTCTTCGAAGAATAAATACCAACACCACAATCGGCAGATAAAAAATTATAAAGAGTAACTATGCCACCCACACCCAAAGACCTGAAGGATTTTGCGGATAAAAACCGCAATAGCCCTAAAGAAGTCTTCAAAAAACTCATCGACACAACCATCACCAACCTCCCCGCCCAACTTGTTCCCAAACAAAGTTCACCAAACTATCATATATTTAAAAATCGGGTGAAAAATGAGATTTTGAGTCAGCATATTGCCACTCAGCTCTCTAACCACGCCCCGGGCGATATCATGGTCACCGGTGGTACCTCACTCATGCTCAGAGTACCCCATGCAAGAATCACCGAAGATGTTGATATTATCACCCGCTTCTACCCCACCAAAGAAAAACTAGACCAACTATGCCAATCCATGTCCCAAGACCCCAACGACCCCTTCACATACACATGCCGATTTAAAAAACCTGTCCAAAGCCGAGACGGCAACAGCTTTGAAATTGACGTATACCTCAACGGTGAGCTACAAAGCACCGTCAAAATGGATGCAGTTCAAGCCCGAGGCAGCGAACTCGGCAAAGACGGCAAATTCAACAACGAGGCCGTGGAGAAACTACAAGTCCGGGACCCACTACTCACCAGCCACCGCAACAATAAAGAACTCACCACCCTACAACTACTCAGCCCAGAAAAATACCTCGCCGGGAAAATAGCAGGCCTCTTCCACATCCACCGCGGTGAACTACAAGAAGTCAAACGGTGGAAAGACCTCAGAGACATCATGATCCTCGCCACCAACGTCCCCATCGACGCAGACAAACTCAACGACGCATTCTACGACCTCATGGATGACTCTCACGGCAAATTCATCATCCCCAAATCAAAACACATAACAAACCTCCTGGAGCAAGCCAGGAACAACCGACAATTCATCAATCGTGGGTTTAATCGTTTCTTCCAAGCTGACAGGTTTTCAATAGAAGCCATGGTACGGATAATGTCCGACCTTATCCTGGACTATGACGAAAATACTATGTGGGATCTTAAAGCCCATAACCCACAATTACAACGTTTCGAAGCACACAAAAACCTACCCAAACTATCATTCCCAGAACTAGAAGACCTTGAACTTGACGGATGGCGGGAGAAAACCCCCGCAGATATCAACAAACCACCAAAAATCCTTGACTACGAAACTGGCACCTTCAAACAAGCATCTGCCACCACACCCCGCAATACATCATCACACGCCAGTATTCCTGGCAACAAGATTCCTCAGCAGATGGTGTCTACAACAGCTCCTCGGCAATTCAAGGCGGCCACAAGTCTCATAGAAAACCCCAACGCACTAACAGAAGGACAACCATACACACCACCCACCCAACCACAAGAACTATCTACCAAGACAAAACCAGAAGAAAACACAAACGGCCTAGCTGACGGCCTAATCGAAGGAGGATCATGGAAAGGACAAGGACTAGGCGCCTCCACAACACAACCACCACACATTGATAATCCACCACCAAACCCACAGAATAAAGAAAACCACAATCAACAAGGGCTAAGATAAGAGGATAACCGCATGACGCTATGAAGCTTGCCTAAGTGATTGGGAAAACAATTAATCCCTTAACATGCTTCCCATATGTACCCAGACAAGACCTGCTATTAGCGTTTCGAGTAATTGCGTATTTCCATAGACTTGAAATGTTCCATGTTCATTAAATAGAAATCTATTCAGGCATATCCATGGGAAGCAATCACAGTAGCAACCGCTGAATCACCAAGGCTATGCCGTCTATTTTGTTATCCAGAAACAAACATGCTGCCCCCCTGCAAACCTCGTCGGCAAGCCTAGTTAAAGGGGTTCGCGCCCGCACCAAACCACCACAGGGCTGCGGCGCCAACCAGTCCGACGGCGGCGAAAATCCAGGAGGATGCCAACGGCCGACGGGACCAGCCCCGGCTGCGGTCGAATGATATGGTGCCCGGGCCGGTGAACACCATGGCGAACGCAAGCGCAGTGAGCAGCACGCTCAACCACACCGAGTCGTTAGGGCTGAGCACGCTGAAGTTGGGTTGTTTATCAATGGCGTGCAGGGTGCTGAAACCGCACACGGTAATTACCAATGCGGTGGCCACCGGGCTGAGCAGGCCGCACAGGAGGAAAACCCCGGCAGCCAGCTGCAGGGTGGGGATAATGATCGACAAGGCGGAGCCGAACGTGTAGGCGGCGAAGTCGTGTTGCAGGCCGGTGAGGCCAGGGTTCGCACCAATCTGGAAGAACGTGCTCACCGACACAATGATGAGGTAGGTGGAGATAATCGCCCGCACCAGCAGCAACCCGAAGTCCAGGGTGCCGCGTTTTTCTTTGGGCTCGTCCTGGGATCGTGCGTTCAGGAATTCCTCGTTGACGATTTGCCGGTCCCGGGCCATGGCGGGCGCCGCCACCACCGGCGAGGCACCCGGCGTGGGAATCGCCTCGTTTTCGGATGTGGCAGGATAGGACTCCTCATAATCGTCGTAATCCTCATAGTCGTCCACCGGATCGGGGGTACCCCCTGGGCTATTGGGGCCGCCAGGCGCGTAGCTGTCGTCGCGGGTGAGTTCGGCGGTGGCAAAATATGAGGAATCGGCGTAGTCATCCGCCGTCGACTGCTGCTGTTGTGTTGGCCTAGGTGTGGGCGGGAAATATCGGGGGGTTTTCGACCCATCGCCGGAAGGGTTTCCGAATACGTTCGCGGATAGGTCTTGTTGTGATGCGGCCATCACGGTGGTGTCGTTATCGGTTTTCTTAGGTTTATTGGGGGTGATTTCTTCTGGCACGACCCGGCCGGCCCGGTTGTAGACGTCGGATGCTGGGGTGGCGGGTTTTCGTTGCCCGCCGAATGTGGGGAATTGGTTAGCGAAGGGGTCGTGTTGATGAGAATTGTTAGTATTGTCGCTCATACTTATCAAGGGTATTCGATAACTATACGGGCATCCCAAACCAGCCACGCCGTACCGGGTGGGATTTCTGTGCCAGAAATTATTTTCGAACCTATTATTGGAGGAATATAGTGGGGATATGCCTGGGATGGGGGAATTTGTTGCGGCGAACACACGATCACTATTGGTGAATGTTTGTTCGAAAGATTTTCCCATTTGGCATGTTTTATCTGCTACCCCTCCTCCCCCATCGTTGGATAAGGGTGCGTTAAGGAAAGGCCGGCTTGGGCGGCTGATGTTTCATAGCATGCAGGGAATACGTGGGCAAACCCCAGGCCACTGTCGGGCTGCGAGGTCGCCGAAAATTTGGTCGCCTGCTACTGGCATGTGCCGAGGTGTTGGTGTGTAGGCAGGCCTCGGGCCGACGTACGTGGCGGCGTTTGGGCCGCAGCTCACCCGGCGCGGGGCTGCCGCGCTCCCCATAGCCTGCTGGCGGTATGGCGGCAGGTGGTTGGCTGCCGTCTCCGGCTGCCTCGCCTGGTTGCCGTGCCGGCTACGCCAAGCATCGACCGGTACAAGTCCTGGTTGCCGCGCTCCAGGGCGTTTGAAGAGCGCGGCAACCGGTCATGCTTGGGCAGGTTTAGGAGCAGGTGGCGAGTACTTTCTCCATTGCGTTTTTCTCCGCCGGGGTGACGCTGAGCCCATAGGTGGATTTGATGGTGATTTGCCGGCCCACGTATTCGCACTGGTAGGCGGTGTTTGGTGGGAGCCACTCGGCGGCGTTTTTGGCGGATTTTTGGGTGTTAGATTCCCGGTTGGTGGCCTGAAGGTTGATCGGATCGTTGGCGAAGTTGCGTCGGCGGTCCGCATCCCACTGGTAGGCGCCCGAATACCAAGCGTCGCCTAGGGCCACCACGTGGTCAATGGGAATCAGGTCACTAGATTTTCTTCCGCGTTTGAATTCAATGGTGGTGTTGGTGTAGGGGTCGTTGAGTTTCCCCTTGGTCACGATGCAGTTGCGTTTGGCGGGTTTGAATTCCACGTCGGTGAGGTCGCGGGCCAGAATGTCGTTGCGGGTGTCGCAGCCGTTATGGCCACCGTCCACGGTGACATCGTCGCTCCAGGGTTTGCCGAATTCGTTCCGATCGTATTTGGGGACGTTGGGGCTAAAACCGCGGGTGGGGAGGCTGCCGAGGGCGGTGCGGGCGGCATTGATGTCGACCGCAGAGAGCGCCGGTGCCGGCTGGCCGGTGGCGTCACCAGCGTCGCCGGTGTCAGCGTCGTCGGGGAGTTCGTTTTCTTCCCCGTTGCTGCTGGTCCCGTCGTCGACAGGCGATTGTTGGCTGCTTGTGGTGGTTGATTTGCGGGCGAAGGAGCTGCCACTACCTTGATCGCAGGCTACGAGCGATAGGGCTACGAAGAGGGTGGTTGCGCATGTGGTTACTAATTTTGTTCTGGTCATCGGCGCTAGATTATCACGACATTGAGGCAACATTAGCGATTACTGCTGTAGTGTTTGCGCAGCAGTTTGTACGGCGGTGGTGAGTTTTTCCAATGCTGGTGATTCGAGCCGCCACCTGTGCCAATAGAGGGGCACGTCAAGGATGGTGTCGTCGAGTCGGACCACGTCGCCGCTCATGAGCAGTGGTTGTGCGTGTTGTAGTGGTAGTAGTGACCAGCCGAGTCCTACTCGGGTTGCTTCTGTGAAGGCTTCGGCCGAGGGGATTTGTGATATTCGACGCATGATTGGTTGCGCGTTATCGGGTTCGTGGCGGGTTTTTTGGACGTGGGTTTTGAGGCCTTCGTCTTGGAGCCCGTCGCGGGGGCCGAAGCGGAGTGCTGGCATGGCTTCCCAGTCGACTTGCCCGTCGGTGGTGTATTTGTCGAGCAGCCAGGGGTTGGCGACGGATACGTAGCGCATGGTTCCGAGTTCGATGGCGTCGCAGCCGGGGGCGGGGTGGGGGTCGCGGGTGACTGCGCCGAGCACGTCGCCGCGGCGCAGGAGGTTGAGTGAGTGGGATTCGTCTTCGATGCGGAGGGTGAGGGTGACGGCATCCCAGCTGGCTACCCTGGCGAGCACGGGCGGGAACCAGGTGGCTAGCGAGTCGGCGTTGATGGCGATTGATAGTGGGATGGTGGCGATGCGTTCTTTGAGGTTGGTCATGGTTTCGGCTTGGAGTAGTGCCATGCGGCGGGCGGCTTGCATGAGGACTTCGCCGGCTTCGGTGGCGCTGACGGGGGCGCTGCGGCGCAGCAGGAGGCGGCCGACGGTTTTTTCTAGGGCTTTGATGCGTTGGCTCACGGCTGATGGGGAGATTCCGAGGACGTAGGCGGCGTCTTCGAAGCTGCCTTCGTCCACAATGGTGAGCAGGGTTTGGAGGTGAATGGGGTTCATGACCAGCATTATAAAGCGGTTCTTACGCAAGTTAATAAAAAGTAATTTTACTTAAGTGGGTGTTTCGGTAACACTAAGACCTATGAGCATTGCTGTTGCTGGTTTCCTCTTGGGTCTTTCTCTCATTGTTGCCATTGGCCCGCAAAACGCCCTGGTGATCCGTCAGGGCGTCAAGCGTGAGGGCTTGATTGTCGTGCTTGCTATTTGCATGCTGAGCGATATTTTCTTGATCTTTGGTGGCACCGCCGGCGTGGGCGTGATTATTGAAAAGGCCCCTCTTGCCTTGGTGGCGTTGAAGTGGTTTGGTGCCGCCTACCTGGCTTGGTTCGCGGTTTCGTGTTTTAGGGACATGGTAAAGCCGCGGGCGTTGGACAGTTCCGCCACCGATAATGGTACTTCGCTTGACGACGCCCCCACAGTGGCACATGTTTCGAACGTGGATTCGACCAGTGGGAATGGTGGTCAGGTGCAAACCAAGACCCGGCCTATCACCACCACTGCCCCGACCCGGCAGGCTCACCCGGCTCGGCCGTGGGTGAAACCCGCATTGGCGGCGTTGGCGTTTACCTGGCTCAACCCGAGCGCCTATACTGATACGCTCGTCATGTTGGGTGGGATCGCTAACCAGCATGGGGAATCCGGCCGGTGGGTGTTTGCGGCGGGCGCGCTGATGGCGTCGGCAGTGTGGTTTCCATTGTTGGGGTTTTTCTCGACGCGGTTTTCCCGGGTGCTGAGCCGGCCGCAGGCGTGGCGGGTCATCAATGGTGTGATTGGGTGCATCATGGTGGTGATGTGCATTCGGCTGATAATGCACTAAATAGGCCAGGTGGAGGAAATAACAATAGGCCGCAGGTCGACGGAAAGGGGGTGCCGACCTGCGGCCTTTTTGGATTTGCGGCTCTTGCGGGGGTTATTCGGCGAGTTTCGCGGCGATGAGCTTATTCACCTGCCCAGGGTCGGCCTTGCCGCGGGTGGCCTTCATGACCTGGCCGACGATGGCGCCGGCCACCTTGGTGTTGCCGGCCCGGTATTTGGCCACAATGTCGGGGTTAGCGGCAATGGCCTCATCGACGGCGGCTTCGATGGCCCCGTCGTCGCGGACAACCTCCAGACCGCGGGCAGCAACAACCTCGTCGACGTCGCCTTCGCCGGCAAGCACCCCATCAACCGCCTGGCGGGCGAGCTTATTGGTGAGCTTCCCCGCCTTGATGAGCTCCACCACATGAGCAACCTGGGTGGGGGTGATGGGCAATTGGTCAAGCTCTATGCCTTGCTGGTTGGCTTTTTGCGCCAGGTAGGAAACCCACCAGGAGCGGGCCTCGCCGGAAGTAGTGCCCGCCGCAACGGTGGCGATGATGGGTTCGAGGGCACCGGCGTTGACAATGTCCCGCATTTCAGCGTCGGAGATGCCCCATTCTTGCTGGATGCGGGCTTTCCGCACCCAGGGCAGTTCCGGGAGGGTGGCCCGGATTTCTTCCACCCATTCCTTCGGGGCGATGACTGGGGGCAGGTCGGGGTCGTTGAAGTAGCGGTAGTCCTCGGCGGTTTCCTTGGGCCGGCCCTTGGTGGTGGTCCCGTCGGTTTCTTGATAGTGGCGGGTTTCCTGGATAATGGTGCCGCCGTCGGCGAGGACCTGGGCTTGCCGCTGCATTTCGTAGCGGACCGCCTGGTAGACGGAGCGCAGGGAGTTAATATTTTTCGTTTCAGTGCGGGTACCGAATTCGGTGGCGCCAATGGGTTTGAGGGACACATTGGAGTCGACACGCATGGATCCCTGGTCCATGCGGGCGTCAGAAACCCCGAGGGCCTTGACCAGGTCGCGGAGGGCGGCAACGTAGGCGCGGGCAACCTCGGGGGCACGGTGGCCGGCGCCAATGATGGGTTTCGTAACGATTTCGATGAGGGGAACACCAGCCCGGTTGCAGTCAACAAGGGAAGAGGTGGCGCCGTGGATGCGGCCGTCGGTGCCACCAATGTGGGTGAGCTTACCGGTGTCTTCCTCCATGTGGGCGCGCTCGATTTCGACGCGCCATTCGGTACCATCGTCGAGAATAACGTCAAGGTAGCCGTCGTAGGCTATGGGCTCGTCGTATTGGGAGATTTGGTAGTTTTTGGGCTGGTCGGGGTAGAAATAGTTTTTGCGGGCGAATCGGGATGATTCGGCGATGCTGCAGTTTAAGGCCAGGCCGATCTTAATGGCCCATTCCACGCCTTTGGCATTGACGACTGGGAGCGCCCCGGGCAGTCCTAGGGAGACGGGGTCTACATGGGAGTTGGGTTCCGCGCCGAAGCGGGCGGAGGAGGTGGAGAACATTTTCGTTTCGGTGGCGAGTTCCACGTGGACTTCCATGCCCATTACTGGTTCGTATTGTTCTAAGACGTCGTCGTAGTCCATCAATTCGTCAAAAGCGGTTGTCATACCCACAAACTATACCGCTTGGGTGGGGATTTTTAGACTTGGCCGCCAGAGAGTAGTTCGTGGGTGCTTACTACCCCAGTACGGTAGGCGAAAAGCACTGCGTGGACCCGGTCACGGGAATTGGTTTTCATGAGAATGTGCCGCACATGGGTTTTGACGGTGGCCATGGATACGTATTCGTGGTCGGCGATTTCCTGGTTGGTCAGGCCCAAGGCGATGAGCCGGAGAATAACGGTTTCTCTAGGGGTGAGTTCGGCCACGGCAGGTGAAGGGGTTGGTGCGGCGGGCTGGTTGGGGTGTTTGAGTAATTCCAGCACGTGGGCAGTGGCGGTGGGCGCGAGCACCGCCTGCCCATCATAGACGAGGCGGATGGCGTCAAAAAGCTCTTCCGGCTCGACATCTTTGAGAAGGAAACCGCTGGCGCCGGCGGCGATGGCACCGGCGACAAATTCTTCATCATCAAAGGTGGTGAGCATGATGACCTTGGTGTCGGGGTTGGCGGCGATGAGCTGTTTCGTGGCCTCAATACCGTTGAGTTCGGGCATTTGGATATCCATGAGCACAATGTCGACGGGTTTTTGGTGCGCAACCTGGGTGCCATCGGCAACCTGCCAACTCGCTTCCATGTCAGCTTGGGAATTGATGAGCAGGCTAAAGCCAGTTCGGACAAGGGGTTGGTCGTCAGCAAGGCCGATGGTTATCATCGTGGGATTTCTACTTTCACAAGAAACTCGTTGTTATCGGTTCTCACCTGCGTGGCCCCACCCAGGGCGGTAGCACGCTCCCGCATGCCCTGTATCCCATATCCGGGGTCGGGCCGGTGTTCCGGAAGGCGGTTTGTTGCGGTAATGGTGACATGTTTCTCGGTCGTTTCTACCGTAAGTTGGCCACGTTGTCCAGGGGAATACTTCAACATATTGGTGAGCAATTCCTGGATGATGCGGTACAAGGTGGTTTGGATAAGCTGCGGCAGATCATCAGGCAGGGTATCGATTCCACTGGTGTGGACATCCAGCCCGGCATGGCGAGCGTCGTAAAGCAGGCCGCGGATCGCCGCAATGTTGAAGACCGCGTCGGCGTCACGGCCTTCATTATCGCGGAGCACGCTGAGCAGACCACGCATTTGTTTCAGCGCACTGCGGGACGTTGCGGCTATGGTCTCCAGCGCTTCGGTGCCGACTTCGGGGTTGGTGGGATTGGTGTAGCGGGCGCCATCGGCGAGGGCGATCACGGCGGACAGGTTGTGGGCCACAATGTCGTGCATTTCGCGGGCAATGCGGGTGCGCTCCACAATGGCTGCCAATTCGGCGCGGTCCTGCAAAGCCTGGTGTTCCGCTTGCCGACGCCGGGCCACACCACCCAACTGCCAGAAGAACCCCACAATGATCCAGCTTATTACGACGGCTGTGACACGAAGCTGCCAGGCACTCACATAATTTTGGGCATCGGCGTCAAGAAGCTTGTCGTTCATCATCTCGGCCGCAGCAATACCGGCGAGAATCCAAACCAGCCACAGGGGCCGCCACCTAGGATTACAGTTGGCGCTGGCGAGATAGATGACGTAAAGGAGTGGAATACCGACCCGAGGGAAATCGCTGGCCACCTGCGCAACAAGGAGGGCGGTAAAGGAGCAGGCAATCACCCCCATGGTAGCGTCGGGATATTTCGGGTGGATGCATAACGCCACCGTCACAGTAAGGTAAACAACAAACCCGATGATGTGTTGGGTGGAGGTCAGCGGCGGCACCCCAACCGTGGGATGGGGATCAAGGAAACTGATGGTAAAAAGCACCCCCAGCGCGACGATGATGAAAAGTCGGAGCGGGTGCCCCACCCAGGTGTTGAGACGCTCGATCATGAGTATTCCCGGTTAGTGAAGACACGGACGAACCCGATCAGGAAAACACCGGCAAGCACGGCACTGGACAGGAAAATCGTGACCACACTCCCCATATCAATGCTGGTGCCGGTGGTGCCGGTGGTGCCGGTGGCCACGGAAATAAGCGAAAGGCTACGGCTCACCAACGAATAGGGGAACAACCAGCCGAGATCCCGGATCCAGCCGGGGGCGAAACTAAACGCAATCCCGATAATGAGCCCGAGGAACGACCAGGCGATGGGGGCGGCGAACGATTTCAGATACATGGACAGCACGGACTGCAGCAACACCAACGGCACAGCGGCAACAATGCTGATGAGCACCAACACCAGATACTTCAAAGGCGGGGCACCGTTATGGCTGGCAAAAGTGACGCCAACAACGAAAGTGCCGACCACGAGAATGAGCTGCATAAATAGGATCAGAATACTCACAGCCGTGGTTTTCGCCGCAATGAGGCTCACTGCCCGGCGCGTGTTGGTGCGGAGCATGGTGTAGTTCGAGCCTTGGTGTTCCATGCGCCAGGCGGCGGCAACAATAACGGCGACACCAATGCTGAGGTAGAACATGCCGTAGAAGAGGAGAACCTGGCTGAACAGGGAATCCCAGCCGTGGGTGAGGGCCCCTGGGTTACTGAAATAGTTGATGCTGCCGGTGATAACTGCCAGAAGCGGGAGGACGATGGCGATGAGCCACAGGTGGGAGCGGCGGAGTTTGAGTAGTTCGGCGCGAAGCATGATAGGTCAGCTTTCTCCTTTGTTGAGTTGCGTGGTGTGGTAGTAGAACCCCCCGGCGATGAGGATGGTGAGGGTGGTAAAGCACAGGTAGGTGAGGATTCCGGGGTTGGTGTAGACGAGGCTGTGGGTTTCGCTGCTGGCGGTGGCGGGTAGGATGAGCGAATAGTATGCCCAGGGGATAAACCGGGTGATGTAGCGGGGCAGCAGGAAGGAGAACATTGCGATAAACGCCCCGAGGGTGCCCACGCCAATGCTGACGAGTTGGTTGTCGTAGCGGTGCGCCAGGATGATGTGGACCATGCAGGTTAGCAGGTTCATGATGATGACGCACAGGATGTAGCTGACCCAGGCGGAGGCCTTGAAGTTTGTGCCGCCGGCACTGAGGTAGAAGGCGAGTGGGACGAGGATTTCCACCAGGGTGAAGGGGATGAGAATGATCGTGAGGATGGCGAACTTGGTTCGGCAGAGGGTGCCGGGTGGGGCGCCGATGAGGGAGAAGGATCGCCATCCGCCCCCAGAATGTTCGATTTCGACGATCCTGGTGGTGATGGTGGCAATGAGGATGGGCACCAGGAAGGCCTGGATCATGCCGATGCCGGAGAGTTCAGCGGCGAGGTCTTTGATGCGGCTGGCACCAAAGCTGCCGATGTTGAAGAGGCAGAGCAGGAAGAGCATCCCCAGGACCATGGGCGCGATTTTGAGGTGGCGGAGTTTGCGGAATTCGATGGCGATCATTGGAGTTGCCCCTGTGCGGTGAGTTTCATGAAGATGTCTTCGAGGGATTGCGATGCCCGATAGGCTTCGAACACTCGTGCGCCCACGGCGTGGAGTTCGCCGAGGAGGTGGGCACCATCGTCCTTGCTGAGGTTGGACAGGCTGACGGTGGTGGGAGAAAGCATGCGGGCGCCCGGGAAGTTTTGGAGCCGGCCAGCTTGGTCGGATTCGATGACGAAATCGGGGATGGACTGGCCGGACAACTCTTCGCGGCTGCCCTGGAAAATGAGGGTGCCGTTATTGATAATGCCGAGCACGCTGGCCATTTTGTCGATTTCGTCGAGCAGGTGGCTGGACACCATGATGGTGATGCCCTGCTGGGCGAGGTGGATGATGAGCGACCGGATTTCTTCAATGCCCGCAGGATCCAGCCCGTTGGTGGGCTCGTCCAGGATGAGCAGTTCGGGTTCCCTGGCCAGGGCCATGGCGATGCCGAGGCGCTGTTTCATGCCGAGGGAATAGTTTTTGACCAGCTTGTCCTTGTTTTTGGTCAGGCGCACAATGTCGAGTGCCTGGATGATTTGTCGCTCCTGCAGTCCTAGCATGGATTGGACGATTTGGAGGTTTTCCCACCCGGTGAGATGCCCATAGCCTGGTGGGGCCTCAATCATGGAGCCAACCCGGCCCAGCAGTTCGGGGCGGCTGGCTTTGGTGAGTTTCCGGCCGTTGATGAATACCTCACCGGCGGTGGGTTTCATGAGCCCCAGGAGGAGTTTCATGGTGGTGGATTTCCCGGAACCATTGGGGCCGAGGAACCCGTAGACGGTGCCCTGGGGCACGAGAAGATCAACGTTGTTGACGGCGCGGTGCTCGCCGAATGTTTTGGTGAGCCCGTGGGTTCGGATGATGTGGAAATCATGTTCTTGCATGGTTTCTATCATTGCTGGTTATTGCCGTGATAGCGTCACCCCATGGTGTGAAACTCTGGTCGTAGAGATGTCATCCCTGGGGCTAAACCCGAACCGCTCCCCCACCGCTGTGGGTTTCATGTGGGTTTATGCCATATCACCCCACCCGGTTGGGTGAGGTGCGAGTGTGTGGTGCGCCATACGCGCCACCAAGACTGTCGAGATGGCTCGTGGTTAGCCTGCGAGAATCGTGTCAACCGGCACATAATCCCGGCCCAGGGCTTCGGCGGCCTCGGGGTGGGTGAGCGAACCGGCGTGAACGTTCAGGCCCCGGGCTAGGTGCAGGTCGCGGGTGAGCGCTTCCTGCCACCCCAAGTCGGCGAGCCGCAGCAGATACGGCAAGGTGGCGTTGGTCAAGGCCACCGTGGAGGTGCGGGGCACCGCGCCGGGCATGTTGGCCACGCAGTACATTTGCTTGCCGTCTTGGTCAAAGACCGGGTCTTCGTGGGTGGTGGGGCGGGAGCCTTCGAAGCAGCCACCCTGGTCAATGGCAATATCGACCAGCACGGAGCCGTTGCGCATGGCGGCGATCATGGGCCGGGTAACAAGTTTGGGGGTGGCGGCGCCGGGGATGAGGACGGATCCGACCACCAGGTCCGAGGCGGCTACCACGTCGGCGACGTTGTATTCGTTGGACATGAGGGTTTTCAGGTGGGGGCCGTATTGGGAGTCCAATTGGCGCAGCCGGTTGATGTTGATGTCGACAATGGTGACGTTGGCGCCCATGCCGAGTGCCATGCGGGCGGCGTTTTCTCCGGCGATGCCGGCGCCGATGATGGCCACATTGGCGGGTGGGGTGCCGGGGACTCCGCCGAGGAGGATGCCGGAACCACCGAAGGGTTTCATGAGGTAGAAGGCACCCACTTGGACGGCGAGGCGGCCGGCAATTTCGCTCATGGGGGCGAGTAGTGGCAGGCCATTGTTGCTGGTGACGGTTTCGTAGGCAATGCCGGTCACGCCGCGGTCCATGAGCGCTTGGGCGCCGTCGGGGTCAGCGGCAAGGTGCAGGTAGGTGAAGAGCACTTGGCCGTCGCGCATGTGTGGCCATTCGCTGGCTTGTGGTTCTTTCACCTTCACGATGAGGTCGGCGTCGGCCCACACCTGGGCGGCGGTGGGGATGATGGTGGCGCCGGCGGTTTTGTAGTCGGCGTCGGTGAACCCGGAGGCGGCACCAGCGGCGGTTTCCACGAGGATGGTGTGGCCGTGTTTGGAGAGTTCCCGCACGCCGGCGGGGGTGAGGGCAACGCGGGATTCGCTGGGTTTGATTTCTTTGGGGCAGCCGATAATCATGGGGTTTTCTCCGTTCGTGTGTTTTGAGAGTGAAAAAGCGTCGAAAAGCCTAAAAAGGGAACGCTTTTCGACGCTGCCAGCAGGGGTTAACCGAATAATGCGCGGGCGGTACGGTACCGACTGTCGGGAACAACCTTGAGCTTGCCGACGGCATCTTCCAGGTCGATTAGTTCAACGTGTTCGCCGCGGAGGGCCACGCATTTGCCGAAATCTTTGTCGTGACAGGCGCGGGTGGCGTGCACACCGTAGCGGGTCGCCAATACCCGGTCGAAGGCGGTGGGGGTACCGCCCCGTTGGATATGGCCCAGCGTGGTGGTGCGCACATCGTGGCCGAGGCGTTTTTTGATTTCGTCACCAATGACCTGGCCGATGCCGTTGAACACTTGGTGGCCGAACTGGTCGACGGCACCTTCGGTAAAGTCCATGGTGCCAGGCTTGGGCAGTGCGCCTTCGGCGACCACGATGATGCCGTATTTTTCACCCAATTGGAATCGGCGTTCCATTGCTTTGGTTATTTCGGCAATATCGAAGGGAACCTCGGGGATGACAATATAGTGGGCGCCGCCAGCCATGCCGGCGTGCAGGGCAATCCACCCCACGTGTCGGCCCATGACCTCCACGATCATCACCCGGTTGTGGGATTCCGCGGTGGTATGCAGCCGGTCGATGGCATCAGTGGCGACGGACACCGCAGTGTCGAAACCGAACGTGTAGTCGGTGCCGTTCACGTCATTATCAATGGTTTTGGGCACACCCACAACAGGGATGCCATTATCGGATAGCCATTTCGCACCCTTGAGGGTGCCCTCGCCACCGATGGGGATGAGTGCGTCAATGCCTGCCTCTTCAAGGTTTTCCCTGATCTGTTCGAGGCCGCTTTTGAATTTATCGGGGTGGAGTCGGCCGGTACCCAAAATAGTGCCGCCGCGGAGAAGGATTCGGTCAATGTTTTCATCGTCATACAGTTGTATGCGTCGATCTTCCATGAGACCGACCCAACCATCCTCATATCCCACGACTGTGGAACCATATTCAGTTGCGGTACGAACAATACCGCGGATAACAGCATTCAGGCCGGGGCAGTCACCACCGGAGGTCAGTGTGGCAATACGCATGCTATCAATCCTAATGTAAATTTGAACTGAATGCCCGATCAAACATAACCCCACAAAACCTTTCTACCTGCGGTTTTACCGAATCATAGGTGGTTTAGGAGTGTGAACTTTCTCGCATATGGGGTTTGTACTCGAATTTTGATACCGAAATCAGGCCGATGACAAGCACAAGCACGACCGGAATGAGGGAATTTCCCATGGCCGTAGTGAACGCCGTGTAGGCTGTCCCAATCTGCATGGCCGCCCCCACCACGGCGGCACCCACCACCGACCCCACCTGCCGAGTTGCGTTATACACCCCGGAGGCGGCACCCATGTGATGCAGGGGCACATCCCGCAGGCTGGTGGACGAGTTCGGGGACCACACAAACCCATTGCCGATACCCAATAACGCCACAGGGATAAGAATGCACCACAATGGCACCCCGTCTCGCATGACCAGCACGAACCCGAAGATGCTGGCAAGCATGAAGCTAAACCCAATCATCGACAGCACCCGGGGGTTGATGCGATCGCTCATGCGACCAACGAAGGGCGATAGGCTGCCAGAGAATAGTGCGATGGGAACCATGTACAGGCCAGCCTGCTGGGCGCTCAGATGATGGCCGTTTTGCAGAAACAGCATGGCTGGGATGAAGATGCCGCCAATAGCGAATCCCATGGTGGTGATGGATATGGTGCCCAGGGTGAAGTTTTTTATGGTGAAGAGGTCGAGCGGCACGAGGGCTTCGGTGTTGCGTTTAGTTGCGGTGGCCTGGAGTCGGACGAAGACGACGGCGAGCGCCAACCCCACGACAAGAATGGGCCAAATCCAAATGGGCCACCCCAGGTCGGGACCCTGTTGGATGGTGAACACAATGCTGCTCATGGTGATAATGGACACGATGACGCTGAGGAAATCCAGGCGGCGGGCCAGCCGCGGCAGGTCCGGCACCATGAGCCACACCATGATGATGGACACGATACCGAATGGCACATTGATAAAGAAGATCCATTCCCAGCCAATGGCGCTCACAATAAGCCCACCGAGGATGGGGCCGGCGAGTGATGCGAGGCCGGCAACGACTCCCCACATTCCCATGGCGGCGCCGCGGCGGTGGCGGGGAAAAATGCGGTTAATGACGCTCATGGTTTGCGGGGTGATGAGCGACGCGCCGATTCCCTGAATAGCACGGGCAATGATGAGGATTTCCACGGTGGGTGATAACCCGCAGGCTAACGAGCTGATGGTGAAAATCACCATGCCAATGAGGTAGATGTTGCGCTGCCCGTACCGATCCCCGAGTCGGCCGGTGACGAGCAACGGCACGGCGAAAAACAGGAGGTAAATGCTGGTGACCCACACGACTTGGTTGAGGCTGGCGCCAAGCTCGGTTTGCAGGTCCGGGGTGGCGACCGCGACGATGGTTTGGTCGAGAAGGATCATGAAAAACCCGATGCATAACGCTAGGAGCGCGCGCCAGGCTTGCCGTTCGGTTATTGGTGGGTTCTTATTGGGTTGCGGTGTGGACGATGCGGAGGGATTATTAGTCATCGGGAAAGAATATACTACGCTTGGTTTCAGCTGATCGAGTGATGGTGGTGAGGGTGATGACCGAGTTTAAACACGTTGTGGTGTATGGGGATTCGTTGTCGTGGGGGATCATTCCCCTCACCCGGCGGCGGCTGGATTTTGCTTCCCGATGGCCACAGGTGATGGCGCAGGATCTCAACGATACGGCCGAGGCTGCCGGCCGGGACTATCGGGTGCATGTGACGGAGGAGTGCCTCAATGGTCGGCGGACCGCGTTCGAGGATCCCTATAAGCCGGGCCGCAGCGGTTTGATTGGGATTCAGCAGGTGATTGAGGCCCAGTCCCCACTGGATGTGGTGATTATCATGTTGGGGACGAATGATTTCCAGTCGATTCACCGACACACGCCCTGGCATTCGGCGATGGGGATCGCGGCGATCATTGATGCGATTCGGGCGACCACGCTGGAGCCGGAGATTCCGGTACCGAAAATCCTGGTGGTGGCGCCGCCGGCGTTGGATCACCCGCGGGGCCCGATCGGGCCGAAGTTTACCGGGGGCGATACCGCATCGGCGGGGTTGGCGGATGCGCTGCGGCAGATCACGGCGGAATATGGGTGCGAGTTTTTCGACGCAAATTCGGTGATCACAAGCAGCACGGTCGATGGGGTGCATTTAGACAAAGAGCAGCACCGTGTGCTGGGTAAGGCGGTGTCGAAAGTGGTGGCGCAGCTACTGTAGGTTGCTTTGCGACGCCCCCAAGGTGCGATACCCCATGACCCCAAGCCACAGGAACATGACGGCCGCACACAGGGAGCATCCCAGGGCAACATGGTAAATGTCGGTGGCCTGAAGTGCCGCCGTGGTGGCCATGAGCCCGATGGGCCCGGCGAAGGAATCCAGGGCGCTGAACAGGGAAAACACTCGGCCCCGAATGGTTTCCGGCACGTTTTCGGTCACCACGACAGTGCCGATCGGCCGGAGTATCCCATTACCACAACCTGCAGCGAACATGCCCACCACCACAATGGTGGTTACGGCGAGACAAGCAACCCCCAAAAATCCCATGGCGGTGGCACCGATCGCCACCAGCCACAGCAGGTTACGGCGCAACCGCTCCCCCACCGCCGTGATCACAATACTGCCGGCGATCATGCCGACGGCATAGCTGGATAGGGCAAACCCCATGGTAGTGGGGCTATTGGTGTGGGTGAAGTGGGCGGGCAAGATCACCATGAGATAGGGGAAAACCGCCATGGCGATGACTATCTCCACAACGAGAATGGGCCGAAGCATGGGGTGTTTCACCACGTCCCGCCACACCGTAACAGTGCCGCGCACGCTGGAATGCTCCGCTGGGGCATGGTGCGCGTTGAGGCGGATAACCCAGGTCATGAGGGCGGCAATCCCGGAACAGGCGGCGGTCAACCAGAGGATCCAGGTGATCGGCAAATGGCCCAACAGCACGCCGGCAAGCGCCGGCCCCACAAGATAGCACACCCCCATGATGGATTGGTTGGCGCCAGCCAACCAATCCAGGCTCTTGCCGGAACGCTCCGAAATGTCGCCAACGAGGGCGGTGCGGGCGGCCATGCCGGGTACGTCGCCGACGGCGCCGAAAATACCGATGGCGATGAACCATGGGAGGGTGGCCCCCACCGTGGTGTCGACGGCAATGAGCCACACCACGGAGACAGCGGAAATAATGTCGGAGATCACACTAATGCGTTTGCGCCCGTACCGGTCGATGACGTCTCCGCCCATGGTCGCCACAATGATGGAGGAGAGCAGAATGCAGGTGGCGACCAGGCCGGCCGCGGCGGGATCCCCGGTGCGGTGCAGCACCAGCCAAGGCCACACCACATTAGAGATGGCGTTGCCAAACGCTGATGACAGCCCAGAACCAAGATAGAGCCAGGCTGCCCCGGGATGCCGGGTGACGGGATGGGTGGTAATCACAATCGCCTTCTTTCGACCATCGGTCAGTTTCCACCCCCCATAATACCGACCATTGGTCGGTCGGTCAACGCGCTGCGACGTCGTAAAGCACCCGCACCCCGGCGATCGCTGCCCCCACCATCACCACGACGCCCGTCAGACCGCACACCATGGCGACCCGATACACGCTGGTCAGCCCCAATGCCACGGTTGTGGCGGCCAACCCTATCGGGCCCGTCAGCGACCCTACCGCCGTAAACAGCGAAAACGCCCGACCCCGGCGCGATGTGGGGATGGTTTCGGTCACGAGGACTGTGACGATTGGTTGCATCATGCCACCGGCGATTCCGGCGGTGAGCATGCCGGCGATCACTATGGGGGTGAGGCTGAGCCAGGCGATGCCAATGAATGCGAGGCCGTTGAATCCCATGGCTATGGCCCATATCAGTCGGCGGTGGCTGGTTCCGACCTGGGCGATGATGGTGCCGCCAACGATCATGCCTATGGCGTAGCTGGAGAGGGCGAATCCTAGGGCTGTTGAGTTATTGATGCTTTCGAAATGTGCGGGTAGGAGCACCATGATGAAGGGGGATACCAGTATTTGGGTCATTAGGGTAATGATGGCGAACAATCGAATTGCTGGGATGTGGAGGATTTCCCGCCATATGGCCCATTCTGGTGCGGGTGTGCTGTGTTCGTGTCCTGGTTTTTGTGTTCCTAGGGTGATGAGTGCGGTGAGTAGTGCGGCGGTGGCGGAGCAGCCGGCGGTGATCCACAGGATTGATGTCATGTTTATGGTGGAGAGCATGAATCCGGCGAAGGCTGGGCCGAGGAGGAAGCTGATGCCGCTCATGCCTTGTGATGCGCCGGCTAACCAGTCGGTGGTTTTGCCGGAGCGTTCCGAGATGTCGCCGACGAGGGCGGTGCGGGCGGCCATGCCGGGTACGTCGCCGACGGCGCCGATGATTCCTAGGGCGATGAACCAGGCCATGGTGAGTCCGGTGGTGGCGTCGACTGTGATGAGGGCGATGACGGAGGCGGCGGAGATGATGTCCGAGATGATGCTCATGCGTTTCCGGCCGAATCTGTCGATGAGGTTGCCGCCGATGAGGGCGAATGCCGCTGAGGGGAGGACGATGCATGTGGTGACTAGTCCTGCGGCGGCGGGGTCTCCGGTTCGTTGGAGAACGAGCCAAGGCCATATCACGTTGGCTATTGCGTTGCCGAATGCTGAGAGGAATGTTGCGCCGAGGTAAAGGTAGGCGGCGTTGGGGTTGGGTGGGGTGTTGGTGGAAGTTGGTGGTGTCATCGTGCTGCTTTCCAGGTGTTGAGCAGTGTGATGGACACGTGGGGTACCGATGGCGGCCGATTATGGGGGTGAAACGCTATGGGTATTGGTGGGTGATTGTGCAGTAGTGTGCCGATGATAATAGGGATAGTCATGGGGGTATTTTGCAGCATGACGTGGCTGGAGACAACGCCCAATCAGGGGAAATATTAGCCTCCCCCAAATGGTGGAGGTGTGTGGTGTTAGATTGCACACATGATGGTAGCGACCGGTGGCACGGTTGGTCGTCGATAAGCGATTAGGTGTGACTAATGGGTTTGGCAACCGGTTATTCGGCGATGGCGCTGGCTTTTTGGCGTTCGGTTTCCATGCGTTCGTTGAAGCGTTCCATGACTTCTTCTTGGCTCATTTCGCCGAGAGCGAGGAGGACGAATTCGTGGATGGTTTCGGGAGGGATTTCTTCGTTGGGGAAGCGAATGCTGTTAACAATGAGCTTAAGCGATTCCAATGTGTCTGGATTCAGGGGAGCATTTTCTAACGTGTACATGGTATTCGCCTTTCTGTTCATTATTGATACATCAGGTTTTCAGCAATTATCGCCTAAATCCACCAAACAAGCATTTATCAAATGTGCGTTTTACCCCCTGGTGGCAAATAGGGATCGTTTCCAGCAAATTCGCCACGATAATTTTACGTAATTTCTACCACACCTTATTGGGGAAACGTCTGGTAATAATTTTGTAATGAATATCTGTTACAGTGCAGTTTTACTGGTTATAAATGGCCTAGTTCACTTATTTCACCGTGAGTGTAATTGGGCACTAATCGGCAAAATAGTGGCGTTGGTCGAATTTTATTGGGGTGCTGCCACTGGATCGGTTTTTTCTTGGGCGCATCGCTATGACACGTCGTCTGTTCCGATGTCCCACGTTTCAGTGGCCCACATTTCGGTGGCAGACCAACATGTGACATATGGTCAAGGTCACACTGAACTTTCCCACGTCCGTTGTGGTGAACCGATTTCGAAGGGTACTTGATACTTCGCCAGAATAAAAATCTGCCCGCACGGGCGCCCATGCGTTGCCTGTAGTGTTTCGGAAAATCCGCCGCGTCACCTGATGTCAGCTGTGGTCTGGGCACGGCGCCGAGGCATCGGGTAAGTCGCGGCGGATTATCTTGGGGGTTTTCTTAAAACCCCGTGGGTTACTTACATTCGGGTTAGTCCACGAAGTATTCCTTCCCCTGCAGGGAATCCGGCAAGGTCAGGGCGGGGGTAATGTCCGATGCTGGGGCCAGGCCGAATTTTTCGTAGCCCTTGCGAACGTATTCCGCCGCATCAATATTGAGCGGGCTTGATGTCCACATGGCGTAGGGCAGGTTAATGAACCGGTTTTCTTTCACCGCAGGCAGATCCTTGGTGGCGTCCCGCTCCTTGAGGATCTTCACCTTTTCTTCGAACGTTTGTCCGGGATAGTCGACGAAGACGAGCACGTCTGGGGCCTGCTTGGTCAGGTCTTCCCAGCTCACACTGACCCAGGTGTCGTTGATGGATTCGGTGGAGTTTTTTCCACCGGCGGCCTCAATGATGGCCTGCGGTCCGCCGAACCTGCCCGAGGTGAAAATGCCTTCCCGGGCGGTGTCGAACACGAAGGTGTTGGGCACGGTTTCGGGTTGCTCGGCCGTGGCGAGCGCGCTCAGGCGATCCTGTTGGTCTTTGACCACGGCTGCGGCGGTATCCTCGTGGCCGGTGAGTTTGCCCATGTTGGTGACGTCTTCTTCCACGGCCTTCCACGGGTCGACCACGCCACGTTTCTCGCTGCCGGCCTGGCGGCATGATTCGGTGAGAATGTACGAGCCGATATCGTGCTGTTTCAGCGTGTCCGGGGTGAGGTTTTTGCTGTCGCTAAAGCCATAGTTCCAGCCGGCCACCACGACGTCGGGTTTCTTGGCCACGATTTCTTCTAATGATGGTGCTTCGGGGGCGATGTCGTCGAGCCCTTCAGCGTCCTTGCCGTATTTGGCCTTGAGAATGTCGGCGTCGTCTTCGAGAGATGACACCC
>ERZ772921.557-NODE-557-length-22879-cov-4.686558_pt1 | contig 22879 bp, 19 predicted proteins | sample MGYA00512117_ERZ772921 | MGnify/ENA primary metagenome ERZ772921 (study PRJEB29015, sample SAMEA2737944) | human oral metagenome | biome: human oral; feature: human-associated habitat; material: dental | place: China | collected 2150 ...
CCCGCCAATGTGACCTCCACGTAGGCGGCCAGCTTGTTGCACGAATAGACGTGGGTATCCCATTCACGAGGGCACAAACCACCCGCCGCCCTGCGTCAAGGACGCGAGGATGAGGCCGACGAAGGGTGTGGTGAAAAAGGAGATGTAGACATTGTCAGCCACATCGTGCCACCGGATGTTGAGGCACAAGAAGGTCAGGCGCACGCCTCGCGGCAGGGTTCGGTTGAAGGTGGCGACCTGGCGGCCCATGTGGAGGTAAATATCGGCGATGGGGGCGATGTACAGCAGGAGGACCAACGGGCGGGCGCCGTACGGCAGGAGTTGAGCGAGGCACAGGTGGTACAGAAGTAAGCAGCCCAGGCCGGAGATGAAGGGGAGCTTCATGAGCTTGGGAGCCGCCTGACACACGCTGGCCACCATGGTGCGGTAAGCCTCGGCCACGGCCGGCTGCATCTCGATGGCGTAAGAGGAACGTCCCGCACCCTTGAGGGGGTGGGCCAGGGAGTCGAAGGCAAGCTTCGCTTCCTCCCGATCCGGGTCGTTGCGCATGGCGCGAAAAAAGGCCCTCTGGGCAATGTCAGGATCGAAGGGTTCCCACAGGTGCCCGTAGGCCATGAGGAGCTCGACGTCGTCAGGAAAGCCATTCATGGCGACCTGCGAGACGGGCAGCGCCTCGTCGTAGCGTCCCAGGTCGACGAGGCACAGGGTCAGTTCGCGCGCGATTTCGGCGGATTGGGGGTGCAGGCGCATGCCAGCCATGGACACGGCCTGCGCCTTCGCGACGAGGCCTTGGCGGCGCTGGGCACGCGCGAGGAGAGCGAAGGGCTCGGCCATGTCGTCCCCGTATGAGTGAGCGCGCGTCGCGTATTCCTCGCACAGGGGGTAGCGGCCGAGGCGGTCGGCGCAGGCGGCGGCCTGGATGTCGCGACGATAGCAGGCGTCCTCGCCGACAACCTCCATGGACTCCAGCATGGCCAACGCCGCCTTGTAGTCGCGCTTGGCGAGCACAGCATCAACATCAGCGAAGGTGGGCGCCGTCACGGCGAACACGATACACCCCACCCCCACCGAGGTGACCTCGTCCACGAAACACGGGCCACCAGCTTCGTCGCCAGCCTCGCACCCACTATCCTGGACCCTATACGCGAGGCCGCCCCGGCCTCGTCCGTCCGACACCGCACATTGAGGAGCCCCCATGGCAACCGAGCCCGTGTTCGAGGCCATCAACTGGAACAAGATCCAAGACGACAAGGACCTTGAGGTCTGGGATCGCCTGACGGGCAACTTCTGGCTGCCTGAGAAGATTCCGCTCTCCAACGACCTGCCGAGCTGGAAGACCCTCACCAAGGACGAGCAGCTCATGACGAACCGCGTGTTCACGGGCCTGACCCTGCTGGACACGCTCCAGGGCACGGTCGGCGCGGTGTCGCTGATCCCGGACGCGCGCACCCCGCACGAGGAGGCCGTCTACACGAACATCGCGTTCATGGAGTCGGTGCACGCCAAGTCCTACTCGTCGATCTTCTCCACCCTGCTGTCCACGGAGGAAATCAACGAGTCCTTCCGCTGGTCGAACGAGAACGAGGCCCTGCAGAAGAAGGCCGAGATCGTCAAGTCCTACTACGACGGCAACGATCCGGAGAAGCGCAAGGTCGCCTCGACGATGCTCGAGTCCTTCCTGTTCTACTCGGGCTTCTACGCGCCCATGTACTGGAGCTCGCACGCCAAGCTCACCAACACGGCCGACCTGATCCGCCTCATCATCCGCGACGAGGCCGTCCACGGCTACTACATCGGCTACAAGTACCAGCTGGCCGTGAATGAGTCGAGCCAGGAGCGCCAGGACGACCTGCGCGACTACACGTACTCGCTACTGTACGAGCTCTACGAGAACGAGGAGCAGTACACGGAGGACCTGTACGATCCGCTCGGCCTGACCGAGGACGTCAAGAAGTTCCTGCGTTACAACGCGAACAAGGCGCTCATGAACCTGGGTTACGAGGCCCTGTTCCCGGCCGATGCGACCGACGTGAACCCCGCGATCCTGGCGGCCCTGAGCCCCAACGCGGACGAGAACCACGACTTCTTCTCGGGTTCCGGCTCGTCCTACGTGATGGGCGAGGTCGTGGACACCGAGGATGAGGACTGGGACTTCTGAGTTTCACGAGGCCGGGGCCGGGGCGCGCGAACCACGCCACCTGACCGCCTCCCTCAGCTCAAGACGTACGTGGGTGCGCCCGCCAGATGGCGGGCACACCCACATCGTTTTCAACGGCTCCTACGCCGTCACCAGCAACAGAAATGCGACACGACCTGTCCACACTCTGTTTGCTCGGACACAATTATCGTCACACGTGTAACATGTGCACCAAATGTCACAGGCGCATCATGGCAAGGTATTCCCTGCCATGACGGACCTTCGCTGCGAGCGCGCAGGCCTTTGCTCATCGGGAACATCCCGGCAGATGGGGCCACACCGCTTCGCGCGGCGGCTAGACTGTGACTGGGAGCGGCCTCGCTTCCACCCACACCGTACGTCGCGCGCACAGCGCGGGGCATGAGGAGAGCACGACTATGAGTATCTTCGACCGCTTCGAGAGCGCCGTCGAGAGAGGCGTCAACGGCGCCTTCTCGCGCGTGTTCCGGTCGGGGATCAAGCCTGTGGACATCACCACGGCGATCCGCCGCGCCATGGACGAATCCGTCCAGGAAGTCTCCGCCTCGCGCATCATTGCCGCGAACCACTTCTCGGTCTACGCCTCACGCACCGACCTCACCTCCCTTGAGGCGTCCCTCGACGTCCTCGCCGACGAGTTCGCCCAGCAGGCCACCGAACACGCCGCAGCGAACAGCTACTCCCTCCTCGGCCCCGTCACGATCGAGTTCATCGCCGACGCCTCCGAGCCCAGCGGCACCCTGAAGGTCGACGCTGAAAACCGCCGGGGACCCGCAGCCCCCGCCACGGCCTCGTCCGCGTCCCCCGAGCACCCGATCATCGACGTCGACGGCGAAAAGTGGCTCCTCACCGAGCCCGTCACCGTCATCGGACGCGGCTCCGAAGCCGACATTGTCGTCAACGACTCGGGCGTCTCACGCCGCCACCTCGAACTGCGCATCACTCCCACCGGCGTGATCGCGACTGATCTGGGCTCCACCAACGGCTCCTTCGTTGAGGGCCACCGCATCGACGCAGCGACCCTGCTTGACGGCAACCAGATCGTCATCGGACGCACCAAGATCCTCTTCTGGACGCACCCAGACCAGAGCGGAGTTTAATGAAGTGACCACAGACCTCGCATTTACCGTTTTCCGCATCGGGTTCCTGGTGCTGCTCTGGCTCCTCGTGCTCGCGGCCGTCAACATGCTGCGACGCGACATCTTCGGCACCGTCGTGACCCCGCGCGGCAAGGGACGCGACAAGGCCACCTCACGCCGCAAAGCCTCCCGTGAGAAGCGCAAGGACAACAGGAAGCGCACCTCCACGAACCCCCTGGCTCCCAAGGATCTCCTGGTGACCGGCGGCCCACTCGTCGGCACCATGCTGCCCCTCGGCGAGGCCCCCATCGTCATCGGCCGCTCCCCCGCGTGCACCCTCGTGCTCGAAGACGAGTACGCGTCCAGCCGCCACGCGGCACTCACCCCCCAGTCCGACGGCTGGTGGATCGAAGACCTCTCCAGCCGTAACGGCACCTTCATCGACGACGAGCGCCTCAACACCCCGCGCCAGCTCAAGATCGGTGACGTCATCCGCATCGGCCAGACGACTCTCGAATTGGTGGGTTGATATGTCAGGAAACGCGGTTCAATTCCACTACGCTGCCCGCTCCGACGTGGGCCTCGTACGTTCCAACAATCAGGACTCCGGCTACGCCGGCGCGAACCTGCTGGTCCTCGCCGACGGCATGGGCGGTCCCGCAGGCGGGGACATCGCCTCCTCGGTGGCACTCGCGCACCTCGTCCCCCTCGACACGGACTCGCACCCGGCAGACTCGATGCTCCCCCTCCTGCGCGAGGCCCTCCTCGACGCGCACGAGGAGCTCACCGACCGCTCGAGCCGCGACCGCGACCTCGAGGGCCTGGGCACCACCTGCATCGCAATCATGCGCTCCGGCAACCGCCTCGCGATGGTCCACATCGGCGACTCGCGCGCCTACGTGCTGCGCGGCGACACGCTCACGCAGGTCACGACCGACCACTCCTTCGTGCAGTACCTGGTCGACACCGGCCAGATCACTCCCGAGGAAGCCGAGCACCACCCCAACCGCAACGTCGTCCTGAAGATCCTCGGCGACGCGCAGGCCGACGTGGCCCCCGACGAGACGATCCGCGAGGCCGTCGTCGGCGACCGCTGGATGCTGTGCTCCGACGGCCTGTCCGGCGTCGTCTCCCCCGAGACAATCGGCCAGGTTATGGCCGATTTCAAGGATCCGGGCGAGTGCGCCGAAGAGCTCATCCGCCTAGCGCTCCTGGGCGGCGGCCCCGATAACATCACGTGCGTGATCGCGGACATTGTCCCCGCCGGCACGTTCCCGCCCGCTCCCCCGCAGATCGTGGGTGCCGCGGCCATCGACCGCAACGCCAAGTCGCGCGGCGGAGACGGAGCGGCCGCGCGCGCTGCTGCCCTGGGCTCCTCGACTTCGGGCACCCCCAGCGACGAGGCCGAGGCCCCCGCCGAGCTCAAGCCCCGCTCCTCGTGGTGGACCCCCGTGTTCGTCTCACTCGTGACGGTCCTCGTGGTCGCCGCGTCGTGGCTGTCGTGGAAGTGGACGCAGACCCAGTACTACGCGATCGGCCAGGACGGCTACGTCGTCATCTACCAGGGCATCCCCCAGTCGATCGGCCCGTGGCAGCTCTCCCACGCCGTGGAGGTCTCCAACGTCGCGCTGTCCGACCTCGCGCCCGTGGACCGCCAGCGCCTCGACACCCCGGTGCTGCGCTCCTCGCGCGCCGATATCGACTCCTACATCGAGGGCCTGCGCCGCTCGGTCGTCCATCCCGACACCCCCTCGTCGCCGACGCCCCAGTCGGGCGCGCCGCAGTCCGGTGAGGCCCAGTCCGGGGCACAGAGCGGGGGCGCCTCCTAATGGCTACCGTATCGATCGCGCCCGCCCGGCCTCGCCGATTCCTGGAGCTGACCCTCATGGGCCTGGCTCTGGCCGTCGGCATCACCGGCTACGTGCTGACCTCGCTGAACTACACGGGGGAGATCCCCGCGAACCTTCTCACGCAGGTCGGCGTGCTCGTCGCGATCGCCATCATTGCCGAGGTCGGTGTGCACTTCCTGGCCCCCTACGCTGACCCGGTGATTCTGCCGGTCGCCGTCGCGCTGACGGGCCTGGGACTGGCGATGATCTACCGCCTCGACCTGTCGTACGCACGCAGGGACGAGGCCGTGGTGGGCTTCCGCCAAGCGCTCTTCGTGGGCATCGCGATCGTTATCGCGGCCATCATCTTGATCATGCTGCGCGACCACCGCATGCTGCGCCGCTACACCTACACCTTCGGCGCGCTGTCGCTGTTCCTCCTGCTCCTGCCGATGATTCCCGGCCTGGGCCAGGAGACCTTCGGTGCGCGCGTCTGGATCCACCTGGGTCCCATCTCCGTCCAGCCCGGTGAGCTCGTGAAGATCACGTTGGCGATTTTCTTCGCCGGATACCTCGTGACGAACCGCGACAACCTGGCGATCGGCGGCCGCAAGTTCCTGGGCATGCGCCTGCCGCGCGCCCGCGACCTCGGCCCGATCATGGTCGTGTGGCTGATCGGCATCGCGATCCTCGTCCTGCAGCGCGACCTGGGTACCTCGCTCCTCTTCTTCGGCCTGTTCGTCGCGATGCTGTACGTGGCAACGAACCGCGTGTCGTGGCTGGTCATCGGTTTCACGCTCTTCGTGCCGGCCGTCGCGATCGCGGTGAAGTCTTTCAGCCACGTGCAGACGCGCTTCAACATCTGGCTCAACGCCCTGGATCCCGAGGTGTACGAACGAGGTTCGTACCAGCTCGTTCAGGGTTTGTTCGGCCAGGCCTCGGGCGGCCTCATGGGCACCGGTTGGGGTCGCGGCTACCCGCAGCTCGTGCCGCTGGCGAACTCCGACTTCATCCTGTCCTCCTTCGCGGAGGAACTGGGTCTGACCGGCATGGCCGCCATCCTGGTCCTGTACCTGATCCTCATCCAGCGAGGCCTGCGCGCGGCGCTGACTGTGCGCGACGGCTTCGGCAAGCTCCTGGCGACCGGCCTGAGCTTCTCGCTGGCCATTCAGCTGTTCGTGGTGCTCGGCGGCATCACGCGCATCATTCCACTGACCGGCCTGACGGCCCCGTTCCTGGCCGCGGGCGGCTCGTCGATGGTGTCTTCCTGGATCACCGTCGCGCTGCTGATCCGCGTGTCGGACGCTGCTCGCCGCCCGGCCTCGACCCCCGCGCCGTGGAACTCCGGTATCCAGCCTGCCGTGGGAGTGGGTGAGTGAGCCGTGAATAACCAGATCCGCAAGATCTTCATCATCGTTCTCCTGATGTTCGCCCTGCTGGGCGTGGGCGTCACGAACACGCAGTTCATTTCCGCGTCCTCACTCAACGCCGACGCTCGCAACCAGCGCACGATCCTGCACGCGGCCGAAACCGACCGCGGCCCAATCATCGTCGACAAGACGGCGGTCGCTTCCTCGCAGCGCGAGGAAGCCTCGAAGCGCTACGTGCGCACCTACTCCGAGGGGCCGCTATACGCGCCGGTCACGGGCTACTTCTCGTCGGTGGGCAACGCGTCGACGGGCATTGAGGCCGCCGAGGAGGACGTCCTGGACGGCCAGTCCCAGACCCTCCTCGGACAGCGCCTACGCAACCTCCTGACGGGCCAGAATCGTCAGGGCGGCGGCGTCTCCCTCACCCTGAACTCTCAGATGCAGAAGGCTGCGGCCGAGGCCCTCGGTAACCGAAAGGGTGCCGTCGTGGCCCTCGATGCACGCACCGGCGCGGTCCTGGCGATGTACTCGTCGCCGACCTTCGACCCGAACCAGCTGGCTTCCTCCGACGCCAACGCGGTGTCCGACGCGTTCTCCGCGCTCTCCTCGGACCCAAACAATCCCCTGCTCAACCGCGCGATCTCCGAGCGCTACGCCCCCGGCTCGACGTTCAAGATCCTCACGACGATCGCCCTCATCGAAAACGGCCTCGCCGACCCGGATATGCACATGCCCTCGCCCGTGTCGACGACCCTGCCGGGCACGGCGACCGAGGTCTCCAACATCGAGTCCTCCACCTGCGGCGACGGCGAACCGACGCTGACCGAGGCCTTCGCGCGCTCATGCAACACGACCTTCGTGCTGGCTTCCGAGCAGCTGACGAACCAGCAGCTCCTCGACGTGACCAACCGCTTCGGCTTTGGCCGTGAGTCTCAGATTCCGCTGACGGTAACGCCCTCCGTGTTCCCCGCCGACGCGGACGCCGCGCAGCTCGCGATGAGCTCGATCGGCCAGTACACGGTTCAGACGACGCCTCTGCAGATGGCGCAGGTCGTCCAGGCCATCGCGAACGACGGCCAGATGATGACCCCCTACCTCATCGACTCGATCGTGGACGCCGACAACCAGGTCGTGCGCACGAACAGCCCGACCGACGCCGGTAAACCAATCTCGTCGGAGACGGCCTCGAAGCTGCGCGCCATGATGGAATCCGTGGTCTCCCAGCCCTACGGCACCGGCACGACGATGGCCCTGCCGAACATTGCGGTGGCCGCGAAGACCGGCACTGCCGAGACCGGCAACGGCGACCGCGCGAACGCCTGGGCCATCGGTTTTGCCCCGGCGGACAGCCCACGCATCGCTTTCGCCGTCCTTGTCGAGGGCGATGACAACGATCCCACGCCCCACGGCGGAGACGTGGCCGGCCCGATCGCCCGCGCCCTCCTGGAAGCGGGGCTGCAGTGAGTACGCCACGCATGACTTCCGGTGCCGGGCGAGTGCTCGGAGGGCGCTACACGCTCCTCACCCCGATCGCCCAGGGCGGCATGGGCGAGGTGTGGAAAGCCCGCGACCGCGTCAGCGGCCACATCGTCGCCGCGAAGGTCCTGCGCCCCGAGCTGACGGGCGAGGAGCTCTCGCTCTCGCGCCTGCGCCTCGAGGCCCGTAACTCGATGTCGATCTCGCACCCGAATATCGCCAACACTCAGGATTCGGGCGAGGAAGACGGCATCGGCTGGATCATCATGGAGCTCGTCGACGGCCATCCGCTGACGGATTACCTGCGCGGCGGCTCCCGCATTGAGCCCGAGTACCTCTTGCCGATCCTCGTGCAGGTCGCGATGGCGCTGGGCGCTGCCGCGCGCGCGGGCGTCGTACACCGCGACATCAAGCCCGCGAACATCATTGTTCGCCCTGATGGCATGGTGAAGCTGACAGACTTCGGCATCTCTCGCGCGAACGGCCAGGTCAACCTGACCGCCGCGGGCATGGTCATGGGCACCGCCCAGTACCTGCCGCCCGAGCAGGCCATGGGCGAGGTCGCCACCCCCATCGGTGACCTCTATGCCCTGGGTGTCATCGCCTACGAGGCCGCAGCCGGTCGACGCCCGTTCACCGGCGAGACCCAGGTGGACATCGCCTTCGCGCACGTCAACGATCCCGTTCCGCCGCTGCCGGACTTCGTGCCCGAGCCCCTGGCCGACGTCATCTTGCACCTGCTGGAGAAGGACCCCGCGAAGCGCCCCGAGTCCGGGTCCGCAGCCGTGCGCGAAATCGCGAGCGCCGCCAAAGCGATGGGCGTGTCCGTAACCCCTCGCCCACTGCCCCTGCCGAAGGCCGCGCAGCGCCCCGAAGAGGTGCGCACGCCCGTCCAGCCGTCGGTGCCGATCGTCGCGCCCGTGCGTCACCTGACACGCCGCACGCTGCCCGACGAGATGCTGCAGCCCCCCTCGGGACTCACTCCGAAGGTGCGTGCGACGACGGGCCGCCACGCCAAGCTGCCCATCCTCGACGAAGCGACGACGATCGCCCCCTCCTCGGCCCCGATCCCGATCACGGGTCACCACGCCGCCGTCCCGCGTATCCTCGACGAGGCCGAGGTTCCCCCGGTCTCTCGCCCCACGTCCGCTCCTACCCGGGTTCGTCGCCTGCACCCCGAGACAACCGGCGAGCAGCCGCCCGCGGTGTCAGGTGCCGTCCGGTCGCTGACCTCGACCGGTCGCCACGCAGCCGTCCCGGCCCCCGCAGCGAATCCGCCGGCACCGGTGTCGGCCCCGATCCCGACGCGATCCACAGCCAAGACAGCCCCCACGCACCCGGCTCCTGCACCCGCTGCTCCTGTGCCCGCGCAGGCCGCCACCGCCCGCACGACCACCGGTTCCATCCCAAGACATGCAGCTCCCGCTCGCTCCGAGCAGGTCCCGCAGCCCAGCAGCGGGACCGCCCAGCGCCCCCAGGCCTCGGCGTCCGCGCAGCGTTCCGTGCCTATCCCGGCCCCTCCGGCCGGCGCAGCACCCGCGCACACCGCCGCACCGAAGACCCCACTGCCGTCCGAGCCGCAGGATCGACGCGCCGCCCTCGCCGAGCGACTGCGCCAACGCGAGGCGGCCCGCCAGGCCGAAGACGCAGCCGAGGAACAGCGCCGCGCAGCCGTCGCCCGCGAGGAAGAACGGCGCCAGCGCGAGCTTCAAGAAGCCCGCGAACGCCGTGAAGCCCGCGAACGCCGCGAGGCCGAAGAAGCCAAGCGCCAGGCAACCCCGCGCATTCCTCAGCCCGCCCGCTCCGAGTCGCTTCGCCGCGGCAAGGCGGCCACGGCCTCGTCGCCGCGCGTGTACGGGACCGTTCCCCAGCCTCGCGCAGCCACGCCCTCAAAGCACCAGCGACGCTCGGTCTACGAGCCGCAGCCCGAGAAGGCGAAGCGCGGGCCGCGCTGGCACGAGCTCGACGCTCGCAGCGCGCAACGTATCCGTCCGGCGGCCAAGACCGCGTACTCGCGCAGCGTCGTCGCACCACCCGTCCCAGCATCCAGGCAGATTATTCGCGCGGTCATCGTCGCAATCATCGTGATTGCGCTCATCGCGCTTGCAGCTATTACGATCAAACACATGCTTGGCTCCCTGATGCAACCAGGTGCGGGAGCACACATTATCGAGGAGGTTAGGACATGGCAGAGCCCATGGCCCACCGTCTAGCTGGCCGATACGAGGTCCGCTCGCTCATCGGGCGAGGCGGAATGGCCGAAGTCCACCTGGGCTTCGACACTCGCCTGTCGCGCGTCGTAGCAATCAAGATGCTGCGCCGCGATCTGGCGCAGGACTCGATTTTCCAGGCGCGCTTCCGCCGTGAAGCGCAGTCGGCGGCGTCGCTGAATCACCCGAACATCGTCGCCGTGTACGACACGGGCGAGGAGATCATCGAGGATGCGACCGGCCGCTCGATCGCGGTGCCCTACATCGTCATGGAGTACGTCGAGGGGCACACGGTCAAGGACCTCATCTCCGACGGCACGGCCGTTCCGATCAACGAGGCAATCGAGATCGTGTCGGGCGTCCTGTCTGCCCTCCAGTACTCGCACGCGAACCACCTGGTGCACCGCGACATCAAGCCCGGCAACATCATGCTGACGTCGGACGGCAAGGTCAAGGTCATGGACTTTGGCATCGCGCGCGCCCTGACGGACTCGCAGGCCACGATGACGCAGACGAATGCCGTCGTCGGTACCGCCCAGTACCTTTCCCCCGAGCAGGCTCGCGGCGAGACCGTTGATGCTCGCTCTGACCTGTACTCGACCGGCGTCGTCCTCTTCGAGCTGCTGACGGGCCGCCCGCCCTTCAAGGGTGACTCGGCCGTCGCCGTCGCCTACCAGCACGTCGAGCAGATCCCGCCCACGCCCTCGTCGATACTGTCCGACATCCCGGACTCGCTCGACCGCGTGGTGCTGAAGTCCCTGGCGAAGAACCGCGAGGACCGCTACCCGAGCGCCGCAGCAATGCTCGCGGACCTGCAGCGCGTGGCCCGAGGCCTCGACGTGGGCGCGCCGCCCGCTGACTCGTGGGCGACCGAGGTCCTGCCCGCCGCCGGCATGGCGTCCGCACGCACCGCCGCGACCACGCCGATGGCCGCGGTCCCCAGCCACGCGCCCGCCGCGGCGATGGCCGCGACCTCCACGTCGCTACCCGCTGTTGCCACCGATGACACTGCGAACGCGGCAGCCAAGGCCCGCAAGCGCCGCACGGCGATCATCGCGACCGTGTTGCTCATCGCCCTGCTGCTGATTGGCGGCTCGGTGTGGGCCCTCACGCGCGGCGCCGCCGAGCCCAAGTCGATCGCGGTTCCCAACGTCGTCGGCCTGACCCAGGCCGAAGCGAAGACCCAGATCGAGCAGGCTGGCTTCACGTGGGAGCTCAACCCCGACAAGGTCGCCTCCGACACCGTCGCTGAGGGCTCCGTGGCCTCCACCGACCCCGCTGCGGGCACGCAGGCCGAGAAGGGCGCGACCGTTCGCGTCACCATCTCCTCCGGCCCCGATTCGGTGACTCTGCCGGACAACCTGGTTGGCATGAGCCCCGACGACGCCCGTAAGGCGATCGAGGCCCTTGGCCTGAAGTGGGAGCTCGACTCCAGCAAGGTCGCCTCCGACACCGTTCCCGAGGGAAAGGTCGCGCAGACCAACCCCTCCCCCGGCTCCAAGGTGAAGGCCGGCCAGACGATCCGCGCCTACCTGTCCTCCGGCTCGGATCAGGTGGACGTGCCCGACCTGTCGGGCATGACCCAGGATCAGGCGCGCAGCACCCTCAAGGGCGTCGGCCTGGAGTTGGGCAACGTAACGAGTGTTGACTCCGAGAAGGAGAAGGACCGCATCGTCGAGCAGGATCCCGCGACCGGCACGAAGGTCAAGAAGGGCACCGCCATTGGCGTGTCCATCTCGAGCGGCAAGGCCGCGCAGGTGGAGATTCCCACCGTCGTGGGCATAGGCCGTGAGGACGCCGAGGCGCAGCTCAAGGCCCTGGGCCTGACCGTCACCATCGAAGAGGTCGCAGGCAACCAGCCCGCCGGCCAGGTCCTCTCCGTCGAGCCCGGCGAGGGCTCGAAGGTGGAGAAGAATTCGACCGTGAAGCTGAAGGTATCGAAGGGCAGCCAGAAAGGAAACAACGGCGGCAATAACAACGGCAACACCAACACGCCAAAGTGAGCACCTGACCCGCGTACCGATTGTGTCGCGTCGGGGTGACGCCGTGTCGCGGCCATCCCGTTGATCAGTGAGGCCCGCGCCTGCGAGGAGAAATCCTCCGGCGCGGGCCTCAGCGTATGCGCGGGGGCGCGGGCGTTCGCGCGGGAGTGCGCGGGCGGCCTCGACAACGCACGGATACCAGGGACCGGTGCGCCCGCCTGTTCACGGTGGAACCGTTTCCTCCACAACGCACGGCCGCCAGATAACCAGCTCTGTTGGCAGGTGCTGTGCTGCGACGCGGGCTCACAATCAAACGCGCCAGAAAGCCGGTCCTCTACGCGGATAGGTTATGACGATGTGGATAGGTTATCGGCATGCGGATAGGTTAATAAGCTATCCGCATGCGCATAACCTATCCGGATGCTCGCAACCTATCCGCACGCATGCGCCCACAAGCACACCTGCGGCACCATAGCTGACACACCCGTTTGCATTCACAACGCGCTACACCTGTGAGGGAGCATTACACCACTATCTAACAAGGACTCTCGCGGCCACGCTATAAGAAACTCGCATCAAACGGGGGGAATGACGCCATATGGCGCTCCGACACGCCGGCGACGCGCACTCCCAGGGCTCGAGATGGCGCAAAACCCCCACTGCCGCCCACTTGAAGAAGCGAATATCAGGAGACTGGGCTACGGCGCCCTGAGAACTGGATAGGAAACGACAATCTGGATAGGTTACGGCGTTCTGGATAGGAAAGTAACCTATCCAGAAGAGCCATTCCTATCCAGAACACGACTTCCTATCCAGAACGTGCATCACCGTCGGCGTAAACCACGAGAAACTGCTGGGTAAACACAGTTTCAGTACTCACACCCAGCATCAGGGATAGCGCGCCCCCAAGATCAACCACCTGTAGCCGCAGGCTCGCGACGCATGCGTCAAACAAACCCACGGGGAGCAACAGTCCTCGTGCTAGCATGATGGTTACTTCATCACCATATGACTGCGACCCATAGGCAAGGCTCCCAGTCAGATCTGGAGCACAGATATGAGTGACACGACGCAGGACCTTGAGCAATGGGATCCCAATGAGGATGGCACCATCATCGTCCCCCTCGAAGACGATTACGCCCTGGTCGTTGGCCCCAACACCAAAGGCCTTGAAAAGATCGCCGGCTCGCTGGTAGGTGACCGTGCGCTCAACGATCTCATCGCATCAATTGGTGAGGGAGCCTCACTGAGCGGAGGCGCCGCCTCGGCGGCCAACGCCATCCAGCATATGTCCGGCCTCTACAAGCTGGATGCCGTCACCAAGGCACAACTAGCCGCAGGCAACGTACTCACGAAGACCGCTGATGGTCGATTGATCGGTGCCGTCAGAAATACTGGTGGGCAAATCACTCGCCAAGCACGCCTCATTCCCGTGTCAGCTCCCCAGATCGCGGGAGCCATCGCAGCCATCGGCCCCGCGGTCGCGATGCTGGCTGTGCAGATGCAACTCAACAACATTTCCAAACAGGTGTCCGCGGTTCAGCAAACCGTCTTACAGACTCAGCGCATGCTTGAAGATTGGAACAATGCTGACTTCCACGGCACTCAACGGGTAGTTCGTCGCATTTTCCGCAAGAGTACCGAGGAAGGAACCGTTTCCAATACGAACTGGGAACAGCTCAGCGGACTCAGCAATGACATCGAAAGACACCGGGACTACTACAAAGAAAGAATTCACAGGCACGCTCAAGAACTACAGAGTTGCCAGAATAATGTGTCTGAAAGACGTAACTACATCACAGAACACCGAGGGAGCATTCTTTTCGACTCATTTGCTGCCCTCAACTGCATCCAGACATGGTGCTATTACTTCGAGCTCGCGCATGAACGTGCCCGGATAAACGGTGAGCGCCCCACCCTCACTCACAACGAGATACGCGCAGAAGTCGAGGATGATGTGCAGATCCAACGCACCCTCCTACGCGAGCTAATGCGTGAGTTCCATATCATCTCTGAGCTTCCCGGGGAATGGACACTCCCCTACTTTCAGAAACGGCAAGACCAGACAGCTTCCCGCGACACGGCGACGAAACTACTTGAGCAGCTCAACGAGCTTGCGCAGCAACTGGGCATCAAAGAAAACCCTGTACCCAACCCGGATATCACGTGCGCGCCCGCCAACTACGATGTGTCTCCCTACACCCAAATCCTGCGCTGGTATCTGGACGAGGGCGAAAAACTCGAAGCGCTCATTTTCCCCGTTGATAGACTTTCGCATCGCCTTCTAGCCATGGGAGCCGACCAGTTTTCGAATACAGTCAATACGTCGGCCTGGTCGATGCTCCCACAGGCCAAAGACTCAACCAACTGGAGCCTGGGCCGGGTCAGACGCGCTACCAGAAGAGCAGTAAAGGTCTCGCCCGAGATGGTTGCCGTTACCGACCGCCGCATCGTCACTGCTGACCCACAGAAGTTCATTCAGAAGGGCATTGTCAAAGAAGAGTTCTCCATCAACGACGTGACTCCAACGTTCACGGACACAGATGATGCGCTCCCGGAGCTACACCTCACGCAAGGGGAGAAAAAATGTCGCGAGTGGTGTTTCCCGAGCACCGCACGCGTCGAGGCGCGCAGCGTCGCAGAAATGCTCGTCGATGATCCTATGCAGCTCCTACCGCCCACGAAGCCTGAGCTTACCGATACTCAGGACGACATAGAGGCTGCGGACCCAGGCGATTCGGAACCCACACAGGATCCGGAATCCGCACCAAACGGCACACCAGCGCAGCCCGAAACGGAAGAAATCCCCGCGGAACCTACAGCTTGAAACGCTCCGCGACGACGGGCTTCAGGGACACGGCCCGCTCGCGCGCGTCGACATCGCCGCAGGCGGCCAGCCAGTTGGCGAACATGAGGTGACCGGACTGGGTCATGACGGACTCGGGGTGGAACTGGACGCCCTCGAGGGGCAGGGAGCGGTGACGCACGCCCATGATGATGCCGGACTCGGTGGTCGCGGAGACCTCGAGCTCGTCGGGCATGGTCGCGGGGTCAATCGTCAGCGAGTGGTAGCGGGTGACGGTCAGCGGCGAGGGCACGCCCTCGAAGACGCCGTGCCCATCATGCGTGATGACGGAGGTTTTGCCGTGCATGAGATCGGGCGCGTGCCCGACGGTCGCGCCGAAAAGCTCGCCGAGGGACTGGTGCCCCAGGCACACGCCCAGCATCGGGATGCCATGCTCGGCGCAGTCGGCGATGGTCTGCAGGGACGCGCCGGCACTCTTGGGGTCGCCGGGTCCGGGGGAGATGAGGACGCCGTCGTAGCCGGCCTCGAACCACGCGGGATCCACGACGTCGTTACGCACGACGTCGACGGTCGCACCCAGGTGGCGCAGGTAGCCCACGATCGTGAAGACGAACGAGTCGTAGTTGTCGACGCAGAGGATTCGTGCCATCGCGGGTCCTTTCATGTACGAGGCCGTGGCCTCTTCTCCGGCATCCATCGTAGGGCGCTCCCCCAGTGGGCGCTCGGGCGTTGTCCGCTCTCCGGGCGCGCAGTCGCGTACGGCGGCACCCAACCGACGTCCGTGGATACGACACGAGGCCGGGGTGCCCCGACCTCGTCCCATCCTCAAGCGAGCGACTCAGGCGCCGCCGACGGAGGACTGTCCCAGTTCCAGGTAGGACTGGACCCAGGGGTAGACCCAGGTGAACAGTGCGGCGACGGCCGCGCCGATGAGGGCCAGGGATTCAATGACTTTGAACCAGGTGGGGCCGGGCAGGTGGCGGAAGATCCATGCGTACATGTGGGGTCCTTCAGTTCGTGGGTTCGTCGACGAGTTCGGCGGGGACGCCCGTGTCCTTGGGGGTCCAGGATTCGAACTTGAGGTGGACGATGTAGCGCTGCCAGTTGCCGTATTCGGGGTGGCAGGTGGTCATGGTCATCCAACGCTCGGTGGGGGTTTCGGACCAGGAGACGTCGTCGATGACGGGGGCTACGACGCGCATCTGCGTGGGGTCGGTCGCGTCGATGATCTCGGAGGAGACCATGGAGTAGACGAGGTAGTGGTCGTCGACTTCCACGACGACCTTGTCGCCCTGAGTGAGGCGGTCGATCCAGCGGAAGTTGTTGCCGTAGGTGCGGCGGTGACCGGCGATGGAGAAGTTGCCGACTCCGCCGGGCTGGGTGGTCATGTCGTAGTGGCCGGCCCATCCCTGGTCGAGGACGTAGGAGGTGGTGCCTTCGGCGAGGGGGATCTTCATCCAGTCCCAGGTGGGCACGTGGACGAGGCCGTAGACCTCGCCGTCACCGACTTCGCGGTCGAAGGCGGGCGGATCATCGGTGCGCACTTCGCCGAGGGCGCGCTTGGAGGGCTGATGCTCTTCTTCGTACGAGGCGATGGTCTGGGAGACCTGTCCGGCGACCTCGTAGGTCGTCCAGTAGAGCTGCCAGACGGAGAAGAGGCCGACGATGATGGCGAAGGTGATGAGCAGTTCACCGACGACACCGACGATGTTCCAGAAGATGTTGGAGCGCTTTTTCTTAGCCGGCGTGGTCGGGGCGACGTGTTCACCCATTCGATTCCTCCACGGTTGCGTAGTTGACGGTCAGCGGGGTAGTTGCGGGCGCGAAGCTCAGGGAGTCTTTGGTCTGCATGTCCCACCCGAGGCCGTACTTTGTCACGTAGGCCTGATAATTCACCATACGTGGGTTTGCAGTAACCGTCGCGCGCAGGGTGGCAGGATCACCGATTGCTTGGATCACATAGGGCGGGGAGAAGCTGGTTCCGTCCACGAGGATGACGTTGCCGATGCAGCGGATGACGGTGCGCGAGGTGATGCGCACGCCCTGGACGGTCATGGCTTCGGCGCCTCCGCTCCACAGCGCGTTCATCGTGTCTTCGATGTCTTGCTGGTGGATGACGAGGTCGTTGGGGGTTGCGCCTTCGGGAATTTCTCCGGGGGGCGCGTCGCTGAGGGTGATTTGGACGCCGGGGCCGGTGACGGTTTGGGTGGAGCGAGCGGTGAAGACGTCCTCGTCGCCGGATTGGGGGGCGACGGAGGTGTAGCTCTGGATCTGCATATCGAGTGAGGAGACTTCGTTTTCGAGGGCTTTGACCTGTTCCTGGCGGTTGCGCACGAGGGTGGACAGGTCGGAGGTTCCCGCGGGGTTTTTGCGTTCGTTGAGCGCGGAGACGGAGAAGAGGAGGCCGGAGGCGACGGTCACGGCGAGCACGCCGGCGATGTGGCGGACGCTGCGTGCGTGCATCTTTCCCCCTTATGTGGCGCTGCGCTTTGGCACTTTCCACGTCCGAGACTACGCTAGTGTTGCGACTAATTCATCACCGCCGGGCGGTTTTCTTCCCGCGCGGGCCAGCAGAGAGGACCCGACGTGGCCGAATCCAAGAAGCGTAAGAAGAATGGGCACGAGGTTGAGGACGATACCGACATCCAGAACTGGACTGACGGCATTCCGCTTAGCCCCGCCTGGTGGGCGCCCACGTTTGTGGCCCTGATGATTCTGGGCCTGCTGTGGGTTGTTGTCTACTACATTTCGTCGGGCACCTACCCGGTTCCGAAGCTGGGCGCGTGGAACATCGCGGTGGGTCTGGGCACGATGATGGTCGGCTTCCTGATGACGCTGCGTTGGCGTTGACGGGGGGCGCGGCGGGCGCGAGCCTGCCGTCTCCAGTGAGTGTGAGTGTGGGGCGTTCCGGCTGTGGCCGGGACGCCCCACTATTTCTATCGATGAGGCCGTGGCTGACATCCGGGTCACGGCCTCGTCCTCGGGTCACGGCCTACTGAGCTCAACCCTCATGCCGGCGTCGTACATGCCAAGGAGGGAGCGTCCGGCGAGGCCGTCTTCAAGGCGCGCGGGGTGCGCGCTGGCGAAGGACATGACGGTAGTGGCGCCGGCGTGCAGGATCGCGGGGGACGCGGGTGTCGAGGGCCCGAGGACGACGGTGTGAGCATCGGAAGCGAGCGCGAGGAGGCGCGGCATCGTCTTGTTGACGAATGCGGATCCGGAGATGAAGACGTAGTCCATCTCGGGGAGCAGGTATTCGCAGGCGGAGTCGGGGTAGTCACCCTCGAGGACGTTGCGTTCGAGGATGTTGAGCTCGGCGGCGTCGGGCATGGCGGCGGACGCGAAGGGGAAGTGGCCGATGACGGCAACGCGCTTGCCGGCGACGAGGGGCGCGTAGGGGTGGAAGGTGCGCGCCCAGTTGTTTTCCTTGCAGGGGCGGAATCCGTGGGCGAGGGCACGTACGGGGTGAGAGTGATAGGAGTTGACAGCTGCCATGCCGATGCCGGCGTCCTCGAAGTTCCAGGACTTGGCGAGGGCGGCGATGTCACGCAGGGGGCGGCCGACGAGGTCGGAGGGGTCCTCGGTGGCGCGCGGGCGCGACTGGACGTTCATGCCGAAGGCCATGCCGACGCCGTCTTCGCTGGAGGCGACGCGGCGCCATTTGCCGTCGGTGAGGATCTGGGTGACGGTGATGTCGGCGGGGATCTCGTCGATAAGCTGGTCGTACAGGTCCCAGGGGCTGGTCATGGTCTCTCCTATGGGCGCATGAGGAAGGGTCCGGCACTATTTGCCGGACCCTTCCTATATTAGGTCATCCTTAGATGTCGTGTGCCTGTCGGCCGTTGACCCGTCACGCGCCGTAGACCTCGTACAGGACGCGGAACGCGAGGGCGTTGAGCACGAGCATGCCGGCGATCATGCCGAGTGCGACGACCGCTTCGCGCCGGTTCTGGTGCACCTGCGTGACGCCCGGACGTGGGCGGGCCATGTGCACCAGGACCCACGTGGCGCACACGCCGGCGATCGCCCCGCCGATGTGGCCCTGCCAGGAGATGCCGCTGACCATAAAGCCGTAGACGAGGTTGATGCCGAGCAGCGTCAGGATTGCGGTCGTGTCTGAGCCGCCCAGGCGCTGGAGAACGAACACAGCGCCGAACAGGCCGAAGACTGCGCCCGACGCGCCCACGGTGCTCACGAAGATCTCCGAGGGCTGGATGAGGCACCAGACGAGAATGAAGGCCGAGCCGCCCAGCGCGCTCACCAGGTAGAGGGTGAGGAAGCGCCACCGGCCCAGGACCGGTTCGATCGCGCGCCCCACCCAGTACAGGGAGAGCATGTTGAACAGGATGTGCATGATACCCCCGTGCAGGAACGCGCCGGTGAGGACCGTCCACGGGTGCGCCATCAGCCGCGCAGGCACGAGCGCCAGGCTGAGCTTCGTGGTGGGCACCAGCAGGGTCACGACGTACATGAGGACGCAGATCGCCATCATCGCGTAGGTGACGACCGGCGTGCCGGTCGCGGCCGCACGCGAGGCGGAGCCCATCCACCGCTTCTTCGAGGACGTGCAGTCCACGCAGATCGAGCGGACCTCGGTGGGGATCGCGCAGTCCACGCACATGGGCCGGTTGCAGCGCTTGCAGTAGTCGACGCTGCGCACACCCGGGTGGCGCGGGCAGTCGGGGGCGGCGTGCGGGTCAGAGCGCTGGCCGTAGCTCGGCATGCTCATAGCTTCCCTTTCAGCAGGCGGGTAAGGGACGAGGCCGGGGCGTACCATCCCGGTCACTGCACGCAGCAGCGGGGGCGGCCCCGGCCTCGTCGATGATGAGGGGAGAGGGTCAGTCGACGATCTCGATGGAGTTGATGACCTGCTCCGTCACGGGGCGGTCCTGGGCGCCCGTGGGGGTGGTGGCGATGGCGTCGACGACGCGCTTGGACTCCTCGTCGGCAACCTTACCGAAGATGGTGTGGTTGCCGAGCAGCCACGGGGTGGGGGCCACGGTGATGAAGAACTGGGAGCCGTTGGTGCCCTTGCCCATGCGCTTGCCGGCGTTGGCCATGGCGAGCAGGTAGGGGTCGTTGAAGTTCAGCTCGGGGTGGATCTCGTCGTTGAACTGGTAGCCGGGGCCGCCGGTGCCGGTGCCGAGGGGGTCGCCGCCCTGGATCATGAAGCCGGGGATGACGCGGTGGAAGATGGTGCCGTCATAGAGGGGACGGGAGGTCTTCTGGCCGGTCGTGGGGTCGACCCATTCGCGCTCGCCCTTGGCCAGGGTCACGAAGTTGTTGACCGTGTTGGGGGCGTGGTTGGGGAACAGTTCGACGGTGATGTCGCCGGCGGAGGTGTGAAGAATAGCTTTCATGACTGTAATGGTCGCATCTTTTCCTGGGTGTTTCCTGTCCGTCACGCACCTCACGCGAGCCGGTGGGCTGCAGATCACAGCCCGTTGTTGCACAATAGGAGTGAGTGGCGCGTCCGCGCCCCTGTTTATTGTGGACAGAATCGGAGACATCATGGTTACTTCGCCGACTTTCGATGCAGAGAAGCTGCGCGCATCGTCTCAGCAGCTTCGCGACGCCGCTGCCATTTACGCCGGCAAGGTTGCCGTGCGGGCTGCCGATCTGGCTGGCCAGGGCGTTGACTGGGCCGCGCCTCGCGCCCAGGCCGCGCTGAATTCCGCGATCGAGCACGCGACCCCCGCGATCGAGAACGCCGCCGCTCGTGCGCAGGCTGCCGCTGCGCAGGCCGGTCCGGCGATCGAGAACGCTCGCGAGCACCTCGTGGACGACTACCTGCCGCGCGCTTCCCTCGCCGTCAACCAGGCGGGCGCCGCGCTGTCAGCTCGCGGTTCGCTGTCGGAGCGCGCTCGCCGCGCTTCCGAAGCTTCGGCTGTCGCCCTCACCACCCCCACGCGTAAGCGCCGTAAGTGCCGCGCGCTGCGCGCCTTCGGCCTGACGGCCCTGGTGGGTGCCGTCGCCGGCGCGGGCTACATCCTGTGGAAGCGTTCGCAGCCGATCGAGGATCCGTGGGCCGAGGAGTACTGGGCGGACCTGGACACGGATTCTTTCGTGCCGAACACCGAGGCTGAGAAGGCCACCTTCGAGGCGGGTGAATGATTCTCGCCTTCTGAGAGGCTTGTGCTTCGGGGGCCGCGGCGCGCTGCGCTGCGGCCCCCGCCCATTCGCGCGGGCACCCTCACGCTTCTCTTATTGATAGGGTTACTTTCTTCCGGAACGCAGCTCGCAGTTACCGAGCATTTTTGCGAGCCTTGCCGGTTGGTCATATGATGAGCATCATCTCATTGATGTCTGCGGGCCGCGCCTGCGCTTGTTTCGCCTGGAGGTTTTCGTGAGCGACGTCAGCTTCGACTCAAATAAGCACGATCAGACGCGTCAGGACGCGGAGAGAGGCGGGGAGTCTCTCATGACTGCCGCCGACAGCATCGGCACCTTGGCCGACGCCCAGGTTGAATCCGTGTGGGGCGAGGAGGCCGGCGTCGACGCTGCACGCCGCGCACTGCAGGACTCATACTCCACACTCCGCGATGGCTTCAAGGGCGAGCAAGAACACTTCCTCGACTTCGGCACGAAGGTTGACCAGTCCGAGGAAGCCTTCCGACAGATGGAAGAGCAGAACGCAGGTTATTTCTCGCAGACGAACGCGGCCATGGCCCAGGACCCTGCCGTCGCCGCCGCTGCCGCCGGATCGGGAGCGGGCGCCGGGGCAGGTTCACCCGCTTCGGCGGAGGCTTCGAATACATGGTCAGACAGCTTGCAGGGCGAGGATGAGCCCTCTGCCGTCTCCGAGCAGCCCGAAATCTGATTCCAGGAAGCGACATACCAATGGTTCACAGCCCCATGTACCACCGCCTCATGCGTTTCGTGGAGGACGCGAAGGCGAACGAATCCCTGTCCGACTACGACAGCAAGCACAGCTCCACCCTGGAGGCCATTCGCGAGGCGGAGGAGCGCATCCAGCATTTCCGGGAGTATCAGGGATTCCAGGGCCAAACCGGCGACGCCATCAACAAGTGGCTTGAGAACGCGGAACGACGCGTCAGGCTCTGGAAGGCTTCGTATCTCGCCACGTCGCAGGTCGAGGTCGAGATGCGCCGCGTCATGCAGCACGCGCGCGAGGAGGCGGAGATGCTCTCTCCCGTCCTCGTTGACGCCAGGTTGGACAAACTGCGCGACGTGGCTGAGGTGACGATCCCGGTCATGGAGCAGTACGGCCTCGTTGGCATGGCATATAACGCGGTTGCATCGACCGGCGCGGCCGTCTACGACGCGATCGCGGCCCAGGCCAACAACCAGCGCGAGGCCAGCTCGACGGATATCCTTCAGCGGCTCAACGACTCGATGCAGGGACTCGCGAACAACGCGGCGCGCATCAAGGAGATGCAGGAAGAGTTGAAGGCTTATAGTGGAATCTACTGGGATCCGAATGATCTTCCGCACCCCTCCGACACATCCGTCGCGCAGCAGCTTGAGGACGGCTACAAGGGAGTATCCCCGCATGATCCCGGCGTGTATCCAGGCAACAGGGACACCGACTACGGTCGCTCGGACCTGCGCGGCCCCAATTCCGGACTCTACCCGAATGGCTTCGATGACCCGACCGCACAGGAAACGGACGCCGAGAAGCTACGCAGGCTCCAGTCCCAGCGCATCCCCGACAAGTTCATCAAGGACGGCGAGCTGGGGAGCCGCAGCAACCCCATCACCGACCCCGAGGACCTGAAGGACATCGACCTGCTGCATTCACGCATCGGTGGCGAGCGCTACGCTAACGGCCTCACTCGCGGCGGCTACACCCCCGCGCCTCCAAACGATCGCCACCATCCCCTGTGGAACATTAACGGAGGGCCCTCCACTCGCTTCGACGCCTCCGGCCGTCCGAGCCTGGCGGGTGCGGGTGCCCTCGGTGCGGGCGTCCTCGGTGCGGGCGCCCTCG
>ERZ772921.559-NODE-559-length-22870-cov-9.701162_pt1 | contig 22870 bp, 19 predicted proteins | sample MGYA00512117_ERZ772921 | MGnify/ENA primary metagenome ERZ772921 (study PRJEB29015, sample SAMEA2737944) | human oral metagenome | biome: human oral; feature: human-associated habitat; material: dental | place: China | collected 2150 ...
GCCCCGGCGGATTTCGTCGTTCAACCGAAGGGCGTTTAGAAATTCGCCGGTATTTCAGCGTACAAGCGCACGAATGCTTGCAAGCGAGGTGTTCGCGCGGATATGCGCAGTCCAGTACAAAAGAAGCCCTTTACTCCACGTCCTTCGCATCCACAGGCGTATGCCGCAGCAGCTTGCTGCCCGCGAACATGCTCGAGACCTCGGCCTCGCCCTCCATGAACTCAGCGCGCACAACCATGTAGAAGTGCCCGATCGCAAAGAGGATGATCGCCCATGCCGCATAGTGATGGACAAAATGCGTCGTGAACTCGTTGCCGAGGAGGCGATTCACCCAGCCGAACATGACCCCGCCGATCGCCGACGGCTCTGTCATATAGTACATGGCAAATCCTGTCAGCACCTCAATCGCCACGAGGACGTAGAGTCCCGCATATGAGGCACGTGCCAGCGGGTTCCGCAGGAAAGGTGCATGGCTCGGCTTGATCAGCATGTAGTGCAGCGCCACATCCATCATATCGCGGTAGTACTGCGGCTTCCAGAAATGCGGAAACAGCCGGTCGCCGCGGTTGATGATAAAGCCGTACACACGCCCGATGAAGCCCGCGCAGAACGCAAACGCCGCAATGAAGTGGATGTTGCGCACAAGGTTCATCAGCAGCGCCGAGTTGGTCGGCTCAGAGCCGAGGATCACGGGCGGCTTCGTAATGAGGAATCCCGTGATGAAGAGGACGACGATCGAGGCGGCCATCAGCCAGTGAAAGATGCGCAGAAAGGGGCTGAAGAGGTAGTATTCCTGCCGCTGTTCTTTTTTCATGCGGATCGCCCCCTATTCGTCCACACGCACGCCTGCGTAGGGATCCGTCGTAACGACGCGGATCTTCTCCCCCTTTGCATTGAAGAGATGCGTCGAGCAGGCCATGCACGGATCGAACGAGCGGATTGCCTTCACGATCTCGAGCGGCTTGTCGGCGATCTTCACCGGCGTATCCATCATCGACTTCTCATAGGCACCCTGTCCCGCTTTGTCATCGCGCGGGCAGGCATTCCACGTCGTCGGAACGACCGCCTGGTAGTTGGCGATCTTGCCGTCCTTGATCACGACCCAGTGGCTGAGCGCGCCGCGCGGTGCCTCGTAGAGGCCGACGCCCTTTGCCTCCTTCGGCCAGGTCGAGGGATCCCACTTGTCGTTGTTCACGACGCGTGTGTCGCCGCTCTTGATGTTCGCGACGAGCTTGTCGAAGAAATACTTGCCGAGCTCCGCCTGCAGCTGCGCCTCAAGTGCGCGCGCCGCCGTGCGGCCGACCGTCGAGGGCAGCCACGCCTCGACCGGAACGCCGAGCACATTCGTCACGGCGTCGATCTGATCGACGATGATCTTCTCTGCCCAGGTGAGTTCGCCGAGGAGTCCCTGCTTCGCCTTCGTGTAGAGAACGATGTAGCGCGCGAGCGGACCGACCTCGCAGAGCTTGCCGCGCCATTTCGGCGTCTTGAGCCAGGAGTACTTGCCCTGCTCGTTGAGCGCCTTCCACTCGGTCTTCGTGCCTTCCTTCGGCTCCGTGTAGTGCGGGGTCGTCTCGCCCTCCCACGGATGGAGTGCCTTGTCGTCGCCGCCCTTGTACTCGTACCAGCCGTGCTCGACGCTCTCTGCGACGCCGTCGGCATCCGTCAGATCCTTCTCCGTAAAGTCATAGACCTTCGCATTCATGACGCCCGAAGCGAAGTCCTCGACGACGCCGTTGCAGCGCACGAGGAGGTTCTTGAAGAAGTCGCCGTTCGTCGCACCCGAGAACGGCTCCTCGGAGAACATGCCGAAGGCGAGCACGCGCTTTTTCGCGAGGCCGCCGCCCGAGGTGTAGCCCTTCTGGACGTAGAGATGTCCGATGGCGAGCACGTCGGGGAGATAGTAGTCGTTCATCATGTGGCGTGCCTGATTGATCGAGCGGTCAACGATCGCGAGGCGCGCTGCATTGATCGGCGCGTTGCCGTCCTCCATCGAGATGGAGCATGGCATGCCGCCAAGCACATAGTGCGGATGCGGGTTCTTTCCGCCGAAGACGACGTGCGGGACGACGAGATCCTTCTGCTTGTCGAGCATCTCGAGGTAGTGCGAGATCGCCATGAGATGCACCTCGGGCGGGAGGAGCTGATAGTCCGGATGATCCCACCACTGCGCGGAGAAGATGCCGAGCTGACCGCTGTCGACGATCTTCTGCACCTTTGCCTTGATCGCGGCGTAATAGGTGGGCGATGCGATCGGGAAGTCGTGCGGGTAGGCATCCGTGTCGAATGCCGCAGGCCCGCGGAACGGCAGGCGATAGGTCTGGAGCACCGTGTTCTGGAGCGCCGCCGTCGCCGCCGGATCCGCCTTCAGTGCCTCGAGCGGGCTGACCCAGTCGAGCGCGTGGAGGTGGTAGAAATGGATGATGTGATCCTGATGCCCGAGGCACGCCGCAATGATGTTGCGGATGTAGTGCGCGTTCTTTGGGATCGTGATGCCGAATGCGTCCTCGACGGCACGCAGACAGCCGAGCGCATGAGAGGATGTGCAGACGCCGCAGATGCGCTGAATGTATGCCCATGCATCGCGCGGATCGCGGTCGTTCATGACGAGCTCAAGGCCGCGCCATGCCGTGCCGGAGGAGATGGCATCGGTGACCTTGCCCGATGCCTCGTCCACCTGCAGCTCAACGCGCAGATGTCCCTCAATACGGGTGATTGGGTCGACAACGACGTGTTTCATTCATGCACCTGCTTTCCCTCTTTTTCGAGCTGCTTCTCATGGCATTTCTTCTGCACGAGGCTTGCGCCCGCGTGCGCTGCCACACCGACCGCCGTTGCCACGGCAAGTCCTGCACCGACCATATCCACGTCGATGCCGTCGTACTCGGGCAGACGTTTCGAGAAGGGTGCATCGTCCCAGAAATTCGCGTTGCTACAACCGATGCAGGGCGCACCCGACTGGATGGGGTACGAGAGCCCCTGATACCAGCGCAGATTGCCGCAGGAGTTGTACGTCTCGGGGCCGCGGCAGCCGAGTTTGTAGAGGCACCAGCCCCCCTTTGCACCCGCGTCGTCAAAGCGCTCGGCAAACATGCCCGCATCGAAGAACGGACGGCGGTAGCAGGTGTCGTGAATGCGGTTGCCGTAGAACTGGCGCGGCCGCCCCTCCCCGTCGAGCGGGGGCAGCGTGCCGAAGAGCGCGACGTGCATGACGACACCTGTCATGACCTCGGGGATCGGCGGGCAGCCGGGCACAGCAATATAGGGCTTCGCGCCGATGAGGGAACGGATCCCCCTGGACTCCGTCGGATTCGGTGCAGCCGCCTGGATGCCGCCCGCCGTCGCGCACGTGCCGTAGGCGATGACCGCCTTTGCCCCCTCCGCGACGTGCTTCAGCGTATGCTCGAAGGAGTGACCGCCCGACATGCAGGTGTAGGCGTGCTCCCCGATGGGGACCGCACCCTCGACGGCAAGGATGTACTCGCCGTGATACTTTTTGATTGTCTCCTCAAGGTGCGCCTCGAAGGCCTCACCCTCGCCGGCGCAGAGGAGATGGCTGTATTCGAGCGCAATCTCGTTCAGCACGAGATCCGATGCGAGCGGTGCGCCCGAGCGGATGAACGACTCATCACAGCCCGTGCACTCATGCCCATGCAGCCAGATCACAACCGGCAGCGGCTTCGCCTCGGCGGCCTCGACGACCTTTGAAAGGTTATCCGTGCTCAGCCCCATGAGCGACGTGAGGGTCACGCAGCCCTTGAGGAAATTCCGCCGGCTGAAGCCTTTTGCGAGATATGCCTCCCACAAGCTCTCCCTTTTGTTCACATTATGCCTCCTGTCCCTATGGAAGACTGCCGTCATGCCAAACACCCACATCCATCCCGCCGCGATCGGCACACAGACACCTTTGCGAGCAGAACGACAGGGCGATTGACAACAGAAACTCGCGTCAATACTTCCCACACATCAGATATATAAAACCAATCCCGCGAAAGCCAGGGCCCTTCCGTACAAAATAATAAAGGAGGAGCCGTCCGACGCACCCGAGGGCACGACAAACAGTCCCTCGTAGCAGACGAATCCAAGGGATATTTTGCACCAAAATATCCTCTCCTCGCCTTTGCGCGGCAATGTTGTCGTTTCCTTTTCAAGGGAGCGTGGTTTTCTGCAGGAAACCGCGTTCGGAAGGGAGGCTCCGGCATTTCTGCCGAACCCCTGTGCACTGCAGGGATCACTCCCTGCGGCGCAGGCGCAGCATCATAGGCATCGCCCTTAGATGCTTTTGCTCGGAAACCGAGAGGTACAATGTACCTCTATACCTATGTAATTAATAACAGTTTAACAGAGTGAAAACAGCCTGTCAATATGCGAAAATTATTCTCATCACATGTTTGAGTTATACTTGTTTATTATAGTTATAGAGTGATCCATTCGTGGTGTATGGATGCTGTATCTGCAGTTAAGGAAGCACTGATAAATTCGGCACAGCCATCTTAGGGAAGTACCGAGAGACTGTTTTATCAGCGATTCCTTAATTCGATCAAAAAAGGGGCGCATCCCTCTGGCATCGGTGATGATGCACATGGGGAGATGCGTCCCTCGCTGTTATTTCTTTCGGCGCAGTTCCTGCCGTACGGCGTCGCGCTCTTTCTCTGTCATAGTGTTTGCGCGGATCACGGCGCGGTGCCCCTCGCGGCTGCTCTCCGTGATGAGTGCGCTATTCCCGTCATAGGCGAGGATCTCATAGGTGCTGATGGCGTCCTTTTTCGGGCTGAGCACGCGCCGCTGCATGGTGTAGCCGAGGTGCTCGTAGTCCGCGCTCTTCATTGCCTCGGCGAACTGTGCCCGACCGAGGTTGTTGTAGAGGATGAGCTGCCAGTAGGAGACGGAGCCATCGGCGTTGCGCTTCATGTGACTGCGGTCAAAGAACCAGCCGCGCCGCTCGTCGCCCTCGATGAAGACCCAGTCGCCGTCCTTCAGTGTGACGGGCTCGATCGCCGTCTCTTTGCCGTATGCCTTGCGCTTTGCTGCATCAGCAGCGGCAGCAGCATGCTTTTTCTCAGCTTTCTTATCCGCGGCATCTGCCTTCTTTGCAGGCTCTGCGGACACGGCGGAATTCCCTGAGCCGTCCGTCGCTGCGGCGGCTGGCTCCTTTTCCTTCACAGGTTCTTTGACAAGAACGGCTTCGGCCGTCCCTTCCCCATCAGCCGTTTCTTCTGCCGTCTTCGTCTTCGTTTTTGCCTCCGCATCTCTCATCGAGGCGGCATTGGTCTGCGGTGTCTGCTCTGCTGGAGGGTTCTCTGTGCCGAGCTCATCCATCTCCGCATCGAAGGCATCTTCCTGCGTGCGCTGTTCCGATGCCGCACGGTCCTTTGCCGCGGGCTCCGCCGTGGTCTGCTCCTTGTCTGTCGTCTTTTCCGTATCCACTGTCTCCTTCGCATCCTTTGCGGCAGATGCGGTGCGCTGTTCCGACGCGGCAGCGTCTCCATGAGACTCCTCTGCCGTCATGACGGCATGGATCTCCGTCTCCTTCTCGGCGGCCGTCCCGCTGACGGGGAGGAGGAGGATTCCTGCGGCGAGCAGGCAGGTGATGGATTTCATAGTGTCTCCTTTGCTTACAAATACGAGGTCGGGTTGACGGGCTGTCCGCTGAGGCGCACCTCGTAGTGCAGATGCGGTCCTGTGGAGTGCCCCGTCGAGCCGACATAGGCGATGATCTGTCCGCGGCGCACGCGCTGTCCTGCGGTCACCACGACCGCCGAGGCGTGTCCGTAGCGTGTCGAGACGCCGCTCCCGTGATCGATGTCGACCATGTTGCCATAGCCGCCCGCGTTCCAGCCCGCGATGGTCACGACGCCGTCCGCCGTCGCGACGATGGGTGTTCCCATCTCGGCGGCGATGTCGATGCCCTGATGGAACTCCGCGCCGTTCCAGCGCAGTCCATACCCTGAGCTGATGAAGCCGTTTGTCGGCCAGCCTGTCGGGGTGGTGACGGGTGTATCGCCCCCCAGAAAGGAGGATGCCCCCGGCACATCCTTCTGCATCATGGCGGCGAGCTGTCCGATGGAGGTGCGGCGCACTGCGGTGCGTTCCTCAAGCATCGTAAGTGCCTCGCCGACCTCATCCGTCGTGAGTGCGTGCGGTGCGCCGCCTGTCGGTGCCGGTGCGGCATCTCCTTCCTGTACCGCGCTGTCCGTCTCCGCCGGCGGTGCGCCGACGAGTGCGCGCAGCCCGTCCTCCGTACGCTGGATGGCATCGACCTCCTGCCCAAGCGCGGAGGCCTTTTTCGCGATCTGGCGGATCTGCTCCTGCTGGATGCGGTTCGCCTCGCGCAGCTGTGCAGCTTCTGCCTCATGCAGATAGGAATGCGTAAGGGTGTAGATGGAGAAAATGGAAGCGGCGGCAACGATCCCGACAACGGCTCCTGCCCCCACCGCAAGCAGGCGCAGTCCTCTCCGTGAGAGCCGCACCGTGCGTGTCGTATCGGTCACACGATCAACCAGCTGGAGTTTATAGCGCGCATCTTGTTCTTCGTTCAATGTATGTACCTCTTCCCCTATCACAGTCACATCCTTATCCTAGCCAAAGAACATGAAAACCTGCTGTGACACAGCAGGTTTTTGTCCGTTGATATCTTCTCAGTACTGGATGGGCAGCGGTTTTGCCATGGCTTCCTTCAGTACGTCCTTTTCCTCGTCGCTCAGGGGGTAGTCCGACGATCCGTTTTTGATCGGTTTGATGTAGCTGCGCGAGTCCTCGCGGGCAAAGATGCTGGAGAAGATCACGCCGTCGTTGTTCGCATCGAGCAGGGCGACGGCATAGCTGAGGTCGCCCCCCATGTCCTCAAAGGCGCGGAACCGCACGGAGGCGACGCGCACGAGCGACTGGCGGATGAACTGTCGGATTAGTTCGTTCTCCTCGAGGATGCGTGCGTTCGTTGCCGCGACCTCCTCCACCGTGCGCACGTGCTGGATCAGCATCCCCTCGAGATCGTCCTTGCTCGAGCCGCGCATCATCGCGCGGTAGCGGCTGCTCATCGTCGAGAGCCGTACCATGACGTAGATGACGAGGATGAGCAGGACGAAGATCAGGAGCAGCGCGGTGAGCAGGAGGGCTGCATCATGTGCTTCGATCGACTTCACTAGATTACTAAAAAACAAGTTCTCTCTTCCCTTCTTTCCTCCGTCCCCCATGGGGCGGAGGCGGATGTGCCCCAGAGGGCGGCAGACGGCACGCCGCACATCCTATACGGTGAATTTCTGCGTGGAGAATGCGCGCAGTGCCGCACGCTTGTCCTCTTTTGCCACGCCGTCTGCCGATACGGTCAGGAGCGACAGCAGTCGCTCCAGATCCTCGGCGGAGAAGTAGCTGATTTCGAGCCGCCCCTTCCCCTCCTCGCGTCCCGTCTGGATGCGTACCTTCGTGCCGAGGCTGCGCGTCAGGCGCTCCTCTGCCTCACGGATGAAGAGGTCTGGCTTTTTCTCTGGCTTTGGCGGCGCTGATTTTTTCAGTGCGTTCGGATCCTTCGCCAGGCGTTTGACGAGCGCCTCGACGCCGCGCGCCGAGAGCTCGTGCTCCTGGATGTACTCTGCCGCCTCACGCTGCAGCGCGGCGGTCTCGAGCGCGAGGAGCGGACGTGCCTGCCCCATGGTGAGAACGCCGTTCGCGATGAATGCCTGCACCTCTTTCGCGAGGCGCAGGAGGCGGACGCTATTCGCGATTGCCGAGCGGCTGCGTGCGACGCGGCGCGCGAGCTGTTCCTGTGAGAGTTTGAACTCGGTGAGGAGCCGCTGATAGGCGTGTGCCTCCTCGATTGGGTTGAGATCCTCACGCTGGAGGTTCTCGATGAGTGCCATCTCTGCCATCTCCGCGTCGTTCGCCGTGCGGAAAAATGCAGGAACGGTCGTGAGCCCTGCCATCCTGGCGGCGCGCAGACGCCGCTCGCCCGCGATGAGCTCGTACTTGCCCGCGCCAATGTCGCGGACGGTGACGGGCTGGAGGATGCCGTGCTGTGCAATGGACTCGCGCAGCTCCTCGAGTGCCGCCTCGTCGAACTCGCGGCGCGGCTGAAAGCGGTTGGGCTGGATCACGTCAATGGAGAGCTCCGCCGGGACGCCCGCGGAGGCTGCAGCGGTTTCTGTCTTTTCCTCCGGCGGCGGGTCGGTCGGCAGGGTGAGCGCGTCTTTTCCGAGTCCGAGTGCGCCGAGCCCACGCCCGAGGCCGCCTGTTTTAGCCTTCTTCACGCCGTATGACCTCCCTTGCGAGTGCAATATACATCTCCGCCCCGCGCGATGTGATGTCGTACGAGGTGATCGGCTGCCCGAAGGAGGGTGCCTCCGAGAGTCGGACGTTGCGCGGAATCATCGTCTGATAGAGCGCGTCGCCAAAGACGTCGCGCACCTCGTCGACGACCTGCCCCGCGATGCGCGTCCGCGAGTCGTACATCGTCATCACGACGCCCTGGACACGCAGTTTCGGATTGGCGCGCTCCTTGACAAGGCTGATGGTTTTCATCAGCTGCGCCACGCCCTCGAGGGCAAAGAACTCACACTGGATGGGGATGAGGACGGCGTGTGCCGCCGTCAGTGCATTCAATGTCAGAAAGCCGAGGGAGGGCGGGCAGTCGATAAAGATGTAGTCGTAGTCGGTCAGCACCTCGGCGATCGCCTTGCGCAGGCGTGTCTCACGATGTTCCAGCGACGCCAGTTCCACCTCGGCGCCCGCAAGCTCCACATTGGCGGGAACGACGTCGACGAGGTAGTCCGACTCGATGATGACCTCGCGCATGTGCTTTCCGTCGATCAGGACGCGATAGGTCGTCGCGGGGAGAGTGCTCTTGTCGATGCCAAAGGCACTGGTCGCATTTCCCTGCGGGTCGATGTCGATGAGCAGAACGCGCCGTTTCGCACGCGCGACGGCGGCGGCGAGATTGACCGCCGTCGTCGTTTTGCCGACGCCGCCCTTTTGACTGGCAACCGCAATGATCTTTGCCACGGGATCATCCTTTCTACGGGTGCTGTGGTGGATGTTCTAGAAAAGTACCTTTGCGAGGTGCAGGTACTCGGGATCGAGTGTTTTCTTGTTGTTGACGGCGTCGTAGAGGTTGACGGAGACGACGTGTCCCTTGTGGTAGCCGAACACAATGCCCGAGAGCCCCGAGATGAGTGCGAGTGCCGCCTGTTCGCCGAGCTGGCTGGCGCGTACGCGGTCGATGACCGTCGGTGAGCCGCCGCGCTGGATATGGCCGAGCACCGAGACGCGCGTCTCAATGTCCGTATGCTTTGCGATGTAGTCGCAGACGTCCTGCCCCTTGGCCGCGCCCTCGGCGACGACGATGAGGATGTAGCGTTTGCCGTGCTCGTATGCGTTGGTGAGGTCGTTGACGATCTCCGCGAGGTCAAATTTCTCCTCGGGGACGAGGATGTACTCCGCACCGCCCGAGATGCCCGAGACGAGAGCGAGCCAGCCGGAGCCACGCCCCATGACCTCGAGCACGATGATGCGCCGATGCGCCGATGCTGTGTCGCGCAGCTTGTTGATCGCGTCGATGATCGTATTCGCCGCCGTGTCGCAGCCGATCGTATAGTCCATGCCCCAGACATCGTTGTCAATCGTGCCCGGCAGGCCGACGATGGGAAAGCCAAACTCCTCGGCGAGCAGCTGTGCGCCGCGCAGCGAACCGTCGCCGCCGATCACGCAGAGCCCCTCGATGCCGCGCTCGATGAGGTTCTCATGTCCGCGGCGGCGTCCCTCGGGCGTCGTCCACTCCTTGCAGCGCGCCGTCCCGAGGAAGGTGCCGCCGCGCTGGATGATGTCGCCCACATCCTTGGACTCAAGCTCCCACATATCCTCATCGAGGAGTCCCTGATAGCCATCGTTGATGCCCCACACACGGACGCCTTCATAGAGGGCTGTGCGCGCCACGGCACGCGCCGCCGCGTTCATTCCGGGGCTGTCTCCCCCGCTCGTCATGACTGCAATACTCTTTAACACAACGCATCCTCCCCCTGCCCATCATTTCCATACGCTCAGTGCGCGGTCTTAGCTTTTTCTACCCTTTTATCATAGCACAAACGGCAAAAAAAATCCCCTCTTTTTTTGAGGGGAATGAGGAAAATGTTTCACGTGAAACAATCTACTCATGCGCGAGATCGCGGAAGCGCGTGTATTCCTTCTGAAAATACATGCGCACGGTATCCGTCGCTCCGTTGCGGTGCTTGGCAATGCTCAGTTCCGTGATGTTTGCATTCTCTGTATCCTGATTGTAATAATCCTCGCGATACAGGAACATGACAATGTCCGCATCCTGCTCGATCGAGCCAGACTCGCGCAGATCGGAGAGCATGGGGCGTTTGTCCGAGCGCCCCTCGGTCGCGCGGGAGAGCTGCGAGAGAACGATGATGGGGACGTTCAACTCACGGGCAAGCACCTTCAGTGAGCGCGTCATCTCTGCCACAGCGAGGGTGCGGTTCTCCGCGCGCCCCGGCGCCTGGATGAGCTGAAGGTAGTCGATGGCGATGAGATCGAGTCCATGTTCCGCCTTGAGGCGGCGGGCACGCGTGCGGATATCGAGCACTGTCGTACTGCTCGTATCATCGAAGTAGAGTTTTGTCTTCATGATGCGGTCAGCGACCTTGACGAGCCGCTCCCACTCCTCATCATCGAGCTCGCCGCGGGCAAGGCGCGTCGCGTCGATCTGCCCCTCAGCGCAGAAGATACGATGCATCAGCTGCTCGCGCGGCATCTCCAGAGAGAAGAAAGCGACGGTCCCACCCTGCAGGGCGACGTGCGTGGCGACATTCAGGACGAACGCCGTCTTACCCATGGCAGGGCGTGCCGCAACGATGATGAGATCTGAGGGCTGGAGACCGCGCGTCACACTGTCGAGTGTTGCGAGCCCCGTCGAGAGCCCCGTGATACCCCCCTTCGCCTTGGCGAGTTCACTTACGCGATCCACGGCGTCAAAGACGACCTCCTTCGCAGAGATAAACGCCCCCGTCGTCTGTCCTCCTGCGATCGCAAGGATCTTGCGCTCTGCATCGTCGAGCTGCTCGGCGATATCCTCGCTCGCCTCATACGCTGCCCCCGCAATCTCCGTGCTCGCGTCAATCAGTGCGCGCAGGACAGCCTTCTCCTTGACGATCTTTGCATAGTGTGCGAGGTTCGCCGTGCTCGGCACGGTGTTCGTCAGATTGGCGAGGAACGAGATTCCTCCCACCTGTTCGAGCAGTCCCGACTTTTTCAGCGACTCGGTCACGGTCACGATATCTACAGGCTCACCGTTGCGCAGAAGCAGCTCCATCGCCTCAAAGACGGCACGATGTGCCTGACGATAGAAGTCCTCTGCATGGAGCAGCTCCACAGCCTGCGACACCGCCGCAGGTTTCAGCATCATCGAGCCGAGCACCGAAAGTTCCGCCTCGATGCTCTGCGGCGGCACACGTCCTTCCGGCATATTATACTCCTTTTCGTATCATCATCCACATGAGGGAGGGATTCAACGCGACCCTCCGTCATGCTCTGCATTCTCTTTCCACTTCTCATCGGCGAACAGCACGCCAAAGGCCTCCTCAGCACTCTTGAGGCGGTAGATCTTCAGCCTCAGATGATCCTCGGGGATGTCCTTCTTGTTCTCCCATGGGATGATGAGAGTTGAGATCCCCGCCTGTCGTGCGCCGTATGCCTTTTCAAAGACGCCGCCCACCGGGCGGATCTCCCCCTGCAGAGAGATTTCCCCCGTGACTGCCACATTCTGCCGGACTGCCGCACCGGTCACAGCACTGACAATCGCCGTCAGGATGGCCGTGCCCGCACTCGGACCGTCGATATTGCCGCCGCCAATGATGTTGACGTGGAGGTCATAGTCATGTAGGTCACGTCCCGTCAGGCGACGCATGACTGACGCCGCATTGAACACAGAGTCCTTTGCCATGCTGCCTGCTGTCTCGTTGAAGCGCACAGTTCCTTTCCCCTTTTCTACCGCAGGGAAAGCGACGGCCTCAATCTCGATGATCGAGCCGAGGAAGCCCGCCACACCGAGGCCGAACACCCTACCCACGGCAGGTGTATTCGAGGCCTTCTTTTTCCCAAAGGGATAGAGGCGGCTCACCTGAACGACCTCATAGATGTCTTCCTTTGTCACAGGGATACACGGAGGATCTGTTTCACGTGAAACATTTTCCACTTTCTTCCCATCGTCTTGTGTGGAGGAAGGCTCCATGCCGAGGAGTTCTTTTTCTTCCGCGATGGATGTTTCACGTGAAACATCTACATTCGCATCTCCCTGCGTCTCATGTTGTTCCACAGAGGATGTTGGCTCGATTGTTTCACGTGAAACAATACGCTCCACCTCTGCATCATCCATGCGGTTCAGTGCGAGGCTATAGGCATCGGCGAGGATGTTAATCGCCTTGCGCCCCTCAATCGTGTATGTGCTGATGAGCTCCGCTGTGCGGGGGGCGAGCGCGACGTGGAGGCGCTGCGCCGCATTCTCCACAATCGTGCGGATATGCGCCGGTGTCAGCGGCTCAAAGTAGATCTCCGCGCAGCGCGAGCGCAAGGCAGGGTTGATGTGATCCGGCTCGCGTGTCGTTGCCCCAATAAGTACGAAGTCTGCCGGCGCGCCCTCCTCAAAAAGTTTGCGGATGTACGGAGGGACACGCTTGTCATCGGGGTCGTAGTACGCCGATTCAAAGTAGGCGCGTTTGTCCTCGAGTACCTTGAGCAGCTTGTTCTGGAGCATCTCATCCATCTCACCGATCTCGTCGATAAAGAGGATACCACCGTGTGCATCGGTCACCAGCCCTGGTTTTGGCTCGGGAACGCCACTGTCGGCAAGGTTCTTCTGCGCGCCCTGGTAGATGGGGTCATGCACCGAGCCGAGCAGAGGATTCGTCATGTCGCGCGGGTCCCAGCGCAGCGTTGTGCCGTCTGTCTCAACAAAGGGCGCAGTCTCTGCAAAAGGCGATACCGCACGTTTCTTCGCCGCCTCGAGAACAAGGCGTGCCGCTGTCGTCTTGCCGACGCCGGGCGGTCCGTAGAGCAGGAGATGCTGGGGGTAGGGTGAGGAGAGCTTTGCCATAAGGGAGCGCACGGCACGCTCCTGCCCGACGATCTCATCGAACGTCTTTGGGCGCAGGAGCTCCATCACCGACTGTGTGAGATGCACCTTTTCCAGCGTCTCAAGCGCCTCACGTTTTTTCTTGTCATGCGGAGACTCTGCGCCGGGGCTCTCCTCCGAGATTACCTGACGGCGGATGTCGTCCACATACTCCTCATGATCCTTTTCGAGCTTTTCATTCACCTTGCGCTCGATGCGATCCTCCAGATCGCGCCGTGCGAGGATGCCCGCGACCTGCTCCGTCATGCGCGAAAGGATCTCGGGCAGCTCTGTCTCCGCGGGCGGGGGAGAGAGCAGCGGATCCTCCTCAAGAATGCGCATGAGTGCGAGGACGCGCTCACGGCGATCCTCCGAGCGCATGAGTGCCATTGCATTCATCTTGCCCGCTTGGATGACTAGGCGCTCCGTTCCCATCGTATCGGCGAGCATGCGAAAGATCGTCGCGATCTCCTCGTCGATCTGCGCGTCCCGTGAGAGCTTCGGATGCTCCTTCCCCGCGTCCTTGCCGCCGAATAAATCCTTAAAAAAAGACATAGTCCTCCTTTTGAGAAGGGCTGATGAGACATGCTCATCAGCCCGCTGTATTGTATTCAATCAATATGAGTGTATCGTTCATCAATGTTTGCGCAGAGCATGCAGCGATTACTCTTTGCGCACATGAATCTTGATCGTGGTGGCAATGTTCGGATGCACCTTGACGATGGCCTCATAGATCCCCTCGCCCGTCACCTCTCCATTGATCGAGATCTTGCGGCGATCCACGTCGATGTTCTGCTTCTTCAGCGCCTCCGCGACATCCTTGCCCGTCACCGCACCAAAGAGCCGTCCGTTCTCGCCGATGCGTACGGGGATCTCCACCGTAACCTTTTCGAGCTGTGCGGCCATGAGCTTTGCCTCATCGACCTCCATTGCGTTCTTGCGCGCCTTTGCACCCGCCTGTGCCTTTGCCACGTTCACGTTCGACGTGTTTGCGGGCAGCGCGAGCTTCCTCGGCAGGAGGAAATTACGGCCGTAGCCGTCCGCCACCTCCACGATCTCGCCCTTTTTTCCGATATTCTTTACATCAGCCTGCAGTATGACTTTCACGTTGGTCACTCTCCTCTATATATGCCTTTGCTTTTTCTACCACCTGTGCGCGCACCTCATCCAGCGGGACGCCCTTGACCTGTGCGCCTGCGACATTGGCGTGTCCGCCGCCGCCGAACGCCTCCATGATGACCTGCACATTCATCTCTCCCGACGAGCGTGCACTGATGCCCACTACGTCGCTCGCGAGCGGGAACACATAGATGCTCATGCGCACGCCATCGACGCGGAGCATGCCGTCCGCCGCCTGTGCGGCGATGATCTGCCCGTTTGGCAGGAGATCGGGGAGGCTCCCCACGATCAGCCCGCCCGGGTAGTAGACAGCGTTTGCCTTCGCCCGTGCGAGCGATACCGTCGTCTCGTAGTCGCTCTGGAAGAGCGTGCGGACGAGTACGGGATCCGCGCCGGCGCGACGCAGGTATGCCGCCGCATCAAAGGTGCGCACGCCCGCACCGACGCTGAAATTCTTCGTATCCACCACGACACCCGAGTAGAGCGCCGTTGCATCGAGGCGCGTCGGGCGGACGTTGTCGCCGAAGTACATGAGCAGCTCCGTCACCAGCTCACTTGCCGAGCTGGATGCCGTCTCAATGTAGACAAGCAGCGGGTTCTTGACAAAGTTCTCGCTGCGGCGGTGATGGTCGATGACGACGACCTTCGGAATGCGTTCGAGCAGGGCAGGGTCGGCGAGGATATGCGGGATATGCGCGTCCACCACGACGAGCAGGGAGGACAGTGACGGCGTCTCCGTGATATCGCCGGGACGGAGGAAGAGTCCCTCGTAGGCCTCATCCTTGCGCACGAGATCCACGATGCGGTCAATGCCCTCATTCATCTCGCTGAGGACGATGTGTACCTTCTTCCCGAGAGAGCGTGCCATGCACGCGACGCCCATCGCCGCACCGAACGCATCGTAGTCCTCGTTGTGGTGTCCCATGACGTACACCTCGTCCGAGTTCTCCATAATATCGCGCAGTGCGTGCGCCACGACGCGTGCCTTGACGCGCGTGTGCTTCTCGACTGCCTTTGCCTTGCCGCCGAAGAACTGCGTCTTGCCACTGATGTCGAGAGCCACCTGATCGCCGCCACGCCCGAGGGCAAGGTCGAGCTTTGCCTCCGCTTCCTCACCGAGCTCGCGCAGGGTCTGCTCGGCGGCGAGGGAAAGGCCGATGGAGAGCGTCACAGGCATGCCCTTCGTGTTGATGATCTTGCGTACCTGATCGAGGATGTCGAACTTCTCCGCGATGGCGTGGTCGAGTGACCTGCGGTCCAGCAGCGCCACGTACTCACCGTCGGAGATGCTGCGCAGGAAGCCACCGAGCCCGCCGACCCAGCCATCGATCTTTTCGCGGACGGCGAGGAGGAGCATGGACTTTTCCGTCTCGCTCTGTCCCTGCATGATCTCATCATAGTTGTCGATCTGGATGTAGAGGAGGGCGGTACGGCTCCCGTAGTAGCGCTTCTCGAGCGCCGCATACTCCGTCTCGTCCTCGACGTAGAGCGCAATCAGCGGCTCACTATGGTACGATTCCGCGACCATGCGGTGATAGACGCGATAGGAGTGTCCCGCGTGGGAGAAGCGGTGCTCTCCCTCCGTCCCCCAGATGGACTCAAGGTTAAAATGCGGCCAGAAATCCGCGACCGCCGTACCGGGCTCGGGCATCTCGCCAAGCGCATCACCGAGCTGGTGATTGCACCACTCCAGATGCCCCTCCTGATTGACGAGGAGGATCGCCTGCGGGAGACGATCCACGGCGTAGTTCATAACGTCGTTCACATTACGGATGATGCCCATACAGTAGCGTTCAAATCGCCGCTCCCTGTCACGACATCGTTCCCACGCAAACGCGGCCAGCACCGCCCATAGGAGGAGGGCCGCCGCACCGACAAACGTGCTGTAGCAGAACGTCACGAGCGCAAGCGCAAGCATGACGATCAGATGGATCGTCAGATCGACCCACGCGGATAAGTTCCGCGGCATAGTATCACCTTCTTTACGTTATTTTATCTATATCGAATATGTATTTCATCGCATATACAGTATATATAAACCATTAGTATTATTGCCGTTCACGAATGCGTCGGCGATAGTCGTAGACCATATCGAAAAGCCCCGTCCACGAGATGATCTGTGTCATCACGCCGTTGACGAAAATGAACACGTAGATGAGCGCGCGCACAAAGGGCGAGACACGGAAGCGCAGGAGCAAGAAATGCAGGAGTGCAAGGCCCTGCACGAGCCCTGCGAGAAACGCAATCACATAGCCGTTGAGCGCCACCTGATAGAGCAGCACGATCTCGCGCGTCGAGCCCCAGTAGATACCGATCAGAGAGAAGGCAAAGAGATAGGGGAAAACGACGGGCAGATGCCACGCGGCAAACGGCGGAAGCGCCGTAACGGCGACACCCATGCGGCGCAGCACCTTGCGCATGACAGCATAGCAGACGCCCACCTCGATCAGCGCACTGCCCACGAAGAGCGCAGGCAGCATCAGGAGAAAGAGCTCCAGCACCTCGCTCGCCGCCGCGCGCGTCTCCTCGATCTGTACCTCGGTCATGCCGAGCGAGCGGTAGATCCCGAGCGTCTCATCCATCGCCTGCTGCATGACGGCAGGATCCATCGCAAACGGATTGATGCCGAAGAGCAGGAGGATGAGCAGGCCTGCCGCCGCCTTTCCGAGGAGCGAGGCGAGCGTGCCGCCCACGAGTGCACCCAGGGTGCCGCCCTGACGGCGCAGGAGCAGCCCGAGGGCAAGCCCCGTCGGCGCAAAGGAGAGGACAAACGTCGCCCCCGCCACGGGGGTGGCAAAGAGCATCGTGAGGAGGAGTGCCGCCACGGCCGCGAGCGCGCCGAACCGCCCCCCCGCGCGCACCGTCACGAGCGCGATAAACACGGGCCAGAGCATTCCCATCATCATGGTCAACATGGGCAGATAGATCGCCGCGAGCGCATAGACCACGGCGGCGGCAGTCATGACCCCTGCCGTGGCAGTGGGGCGTGCAGCATGCTCGTTCATTCTGTATCCTTTCAGCGGAGGGATCCCCCGCACTGCCATTCAGGAAGCACGGATAAATGCAGCGCCAATCCGAGGGCTGTTTTATCAGCGATTCCTTTATTCTCTTATCGCAGGAAAGTATTCCCCATTATAACAGATTTCCGCCGCGCTGTCACCGTGTCCGCAAAGCCAAGGGAAATCTTCGCCTCACTCCCCCATAATGCCCGCCATGCGCAGGAGATACTGCGCGTTCGTCGTGTGGCAGCGCCCCGCGCGCATTTTGAAGTCAAAGAGGATCTTATCCCCCTCGTAGTGCTCCTCAAAATGCGCATTCGTCACGGGGATGCCCTCGCGCCCGAGATCGCAGAGCTCAAAGTCGTGCGTCGTCACCACCGTAATCGCGTGCGGCAGTGTCAGGCGACGGATCGCCTCGCGCGCACCGACAATGCGGTCGGCAGAGTTCGTCCCGCGGAAAATCTCATCAATCAAGATCAGCATCGGCTTGCCGCGCTTGCTGTAGACCATCATCTTCTTGATGCGCAGCAGCTCCGCATAGAACGTCGAAATCCCGCCCGCGAGATCGTCGCTGATCTGAATCGACGTATAGACCGCCATCGGCGTGAGCGTAAAGGAGCGCGCACATACCGGCGCACCCGCATACGCGAGGACAGCATTCGCGCCGAGGCAGCGCATATAGGTCGTCTTGCCGGACATATTCGACCCCGTGATGACGAGCGTCCCCGCCGTGAGCTGCGCGTCGTTCGGCGTCGCCGTCTCCTCCGTCAGGAGCAGCAGCGTCGCGTCCTCCGCCATGAGCTGCGGCGCGCCCTCCTCCGCAAAGCGCGGAAACGCGTGCACCTCGCGCGTATGCCCGACGCGTGCGAGCGAGAGCAGCACCTCCGTCTCCGCCCACACCTTCAGCCAGTCGGAAGCCGCCGCACCGTAGCCCTTGCGCCAGTGGGAAAAATACGCCATGCAGTGAAAATCCCAGAGCAGAATCCCATTTGCCAGAATAAAGAAAAAGAAATTGCGCCGCATCGCCGCGCAGTCGGCGAGAATCGTCAGGCGGCTCAGCCCGATGGTCGCGCGCACGGGCGCAAAGAGCGGCGACAGAATCGCGTGGAACGCAGCACTGCGCAGCGGGGCGCGCTCGAGCGCACGAAAGATCCGCCCATAGAGCCGCAGCGCACTCGCCATGTGGCCGAGCGGTGCGAGCTCGCGCTGCGTCCGCGAGAAAAACGCCATCGCCATCGTGAGATTGAACGTAAAGAGCGCAATCGGAATCGCCCAGCTGCCGCCAAAGAAAATCGCCCAACACAGCGACCAGACGCAGGCATTGGCAAGAACGATGCCGATGCAGGAAATGAGCTTTAGCGACCCCTTGAGCGGCTGCGCGAGCTCCTTGGCAAGCACACGCGTATCATGCGCATCGGGCAGGAGTGCACCGCGCGCCTCCAGCTCCAGAGCGAGGAGCGGATGGGCGAGCAGCTCCGTCACCGCCGCCTGCCGCCGCCGCGTCCGCGTGAGATCCTGCGGCGTCGCCGAGAGCGCAGCGGCGAGACGGTCACGCCCCATGCGCGTATGCGCTGCGCAGAGATACTGATAGAGCGACGCCGCGCCGAAAATGTGCAGATCCCGATCGGGCGGACATTTCTCGCGCAGATAGGCAGCGCCGTCCACGGGCGACTTCTTCCAGCTCCCATCAAAGCGCGCGAGATACTCCCCCACCACGCCGAGATACGCCTGCGTAAAGATGCGGCGCCGCTCAAGCCGCCGATGCCGCAGCACGAGCACCGCAAAGAGCAGCAGGAAAAACCCGCCGAGCATCAGCTCCTCCACCGAGCCGCGGTCATAGCCGTGAACGAGGGCGACAAGCATCAGCGGAAACACCGCCGTGCGCGCGAGAATGAACCGCGTCCGCCACGTATCCTGCGTATGCGCATGGGCGAGAGCATGCTCGCGTACATTTTCATAAAAGTCCTTCTTCATAAGGAACTCCTTAAGGGAATCCACAATTCTGGGCAACATTCATAACAGTCATATTATATCATAACGATAATAGGAATGTAGACAGTTTCTGCCAAAACTGTTAGAATACTTATCAAAGGAGGGATGTGCATGGTACAGGACCCATCGGACGCCATACGGCGCATCGAGGCGGACATCCGCACCCTCGACGCACGGATGCTCCGCGCATCGGGTGACCTCGACTACGAAACCTGCCGCTACGAAAAACGCGCCCTCGAAACTGCCCTCCATGCCCTGCGCAAACAGAGGGAAAGCGGTGCAGATGCAGCATTCAGCCAAAATTCAGCATCATCGGATAGGATAAAAGGCAAATAGTCAAAGCAGAGAAAGGAAAATACTATGTCACAGCGTATGACCATGGACGAAGTCCTCAAAGAATACGGCGTCCCCCAGCTGCGGCTCGACGTTCACGCGACACGCAGCGATCTGCTGAAGCTCCGCGAGAAGCTCATGGCGATCCGCGACCTCTCCGAGGGGCGCGAACAGGGTTATCTCGACATCGACTGCAAGCTCTACATCGACGTGGACGACATCGACCGCTACCTCTCGGGCGAGCTCGACACCGTCGGCGAGATCTACGCCTTCCCCGAGGACATCAAGTCCTATCAGGAGTAAGGCATCTTCGTGTGCTCCTCGCAGAACACCTCGTTACGCAAGCGGTCGTCAAGGTATAAATCTGCGTTCTTCAATCCGGTTACGAATACCGGGGCTATCCCCGTATCGAATGATATATGAAGGAGAATATGGAATGAAACTAAAGAAACTCATCGCTGCGGCAATGGTCGGCTCGCTGGCCTTTACCGCACCCATCATCGTCCCGAACGCCGTGCAGAGTACGCTCGGTGCACAGGCAGAGGCCGCCAAGGGCGGCGCGCGCATCTCACCGAAGGCGACGCCCAAGGCCGCACCGAAGGCATCCGAGGGACAGAGCAGCAGCGGCAAATCCGTCTCGGGGAACGGCAACAGCTACGCCCCCTCGAAGAACGCGAACCAGCTGGAAAAGAATGCCCCCGCGGCAAACAGCAAGGCGAATGCAGCAAACGCCGCGACCCCCGCTAAGAGCAGCACAGGCTGGGGGAATACCCTGCGCAACATCGGCCTCCTCGCGGGCGGCATGATGCTCGGCGGGCTCCTCGCGAGCCTCCTCGGCGGCATGGGCAGCGGCCTCCTCGCCGACATCCTCGGCGTCCTTGTGAACGTCGCCATCGCCGTCGTCGCCTTCATGGTGCTGCGCTGGCTCTGGAACCGCTTCCGCTCCCGCAAGGAGGAGGAGAACGTCTACCAGCGTGCAGAGCAGCCGCGCGCGGCCGCACCGCAGCCGCCCATCACGGACATCCGTCCGCAGGGCAGCGCACCGCAAAGCGCCGCGCCGATGGACATCACACCGCCGACCTCGGCACTCGATGCCGGCGACAGCCCGCGTGCCATCGCCGACCGCTATCGCAGCCGCTGAGATACACAGAGAAACGTGGGACACTGCACGAAGCTCCGGCTTCGTACAGTGTCCCTTTTCTTATGCCCATACACTTACTGAAGAATCCCATCAGAGAGATTTCCCACCCTGTAAAAACACAAAAGCGAATCAGTAAAACAATATAGATAAATTCCATAAAATAGCAATAAATAACTATAAATTAAAATCAATAACTTCAAAATGGAGTATTTTACACCTCAAAAGGCAGGAATGCGTATGGGGAAATCCCTCTAACCCCGCGTCATTTCTGACGCTTTTCCTTTTCTTACAGGCTGGACGCACCAGTACGCCAGCGAAATCCTCTGCATTGGACAACCTATCGCATTTCCCTCCCCTTTCTCTTGAAAAAAACATCATTTTCGTCCATAATAGAAGCGAACGGAGCATAAAGGAATCACTGATAAATTCGGCACAACCATCTTGACGCATCTTTTTCGCCCGCTTATCGTTAGCAAATCCTCCACATAGCCCTCGCTATGCGTCCGGTTTGCTGCCTCAATCGGACAAAAAATCTACGCCAATCTGGCTGACCTCATTTTATCAGTGATTCCTTAAGAAAGCAGCATTTTCTTGATTCGCCCTCCGCATACAACATACACGGTACATTTCCGCAGCACTCACGCGCGCAGCTAGCTGTCCGCGTGAGGCTCGCATCAATCGTAAAAGAATCACAAAGGAGCAACAACTATGAAATCATCCACCCTTGCCGCCGTTGACACGCTCATCGCACGCTATCCCGCACTCGAGGCCTGCGGTACAGACATCCGCGCCGCCATCAAGGCACTCTGCACATCCTACCACGCAGGCGGCAAGCTCATTGTCTGCGGCAACGGCGGCTCTGCGGCAGATGCCGAGCACATCGTCGGTGAGCTGATGAAGGGCTTTCTCCTGCCGCGTCATCTCGACGAGGACATCCTCGCAAAACTCCACGAAGCGTGCGACGCCGCTGACCCCTTGACCGTCGACTATTTCATGCGGCACCTGCAGGGTGCACTCCCCGCCATCTCCCTCCCGTCCCAGCTCGCGATCAGCACAGCGTTCGCGAACGATCAGGCACCCGATCTCACCTTTGCCCAGCAGGTACTCGGACTCGGGCGCGCGGGCGACGTCCTCCTCGGCATCACCACCTCGGGCAACTCGAAGAACGTCCTCTACGCCTTCCGCATGGCAAAGGCACTCGGTCTCACGACGATTGCGCTCACGGGCGCATCGGGCGGTGCGTGCGCCTCGGGCGGATACGCGGACATCACGATCAAGGCACCCGAGGAGGAGACGTACAAGATTCAGGAGTACCACCTCCCCATCTACCACACCCTCTGCATTGCCGTCGAGGAGGAGTTTTTCGGCGCATAATTTTATTAAAGGAGGAATTCCCATGCCACTCACCCACGAGGATTTCATGAAGCTCGCGAACGGCAGTGACATCCGCGGCGTCGCCGTCGCGGGCGTCCCCGGCGAGCCCGTCACCCTCACCCCCGAGGCTGCGAACCGCATCGCGACGGGCTTTGTCCGCCTGCTCACGGAGAAGACCGGCAAGAAGCCCGAGGAACTGCAGATCGCCGTCGGCCACGACTCGCGCATCTCTGCGCTCGCGATCAAGGACTGTGTGCTCACAGGTATCACCCACACGGGCGCACACGGCATCGACTGCGTCCTCGCCTCCACCCCCGCCATGTTCATGGCGACCATCTTCGAGGACACGGCGGCGGACGGCTCGATCATGATTACCGCGAGCCACCTCCCATACAACCGCAACGGACTGAAATTCTTCACCGACGCGGGCGGCGCAGACAAGGCGGACATAGAGAAGATCCTCACTTACGCCGCCGAGGCAAAGGAAGAACACGGAACGCTCGAGCACGTCCTGAAGTTCGACCTCATCGGGCGCTACAGCGAACACCTCACGAAGAAAATCCGCGACGCGTTCGGCGGCGCAGAACGTCCGCTCGAGGGGATGCACATCGTCGTCGATGCGGGCAACGGCGCGGGCGGCTTCTTCGCGGGGCGCATCCTCACCCCGCTCGGTGCGGACACGACGGGCAGCCAGTTTCTTGACCCGGACGGGCACTTCCCGAACCACATTCCGAACCCCGAGAACGCCGATGCCATGCGCGCCATCAAGGACGCCGTGGTGAAGAACCATGCCGACCTTGGACTCATCTTCGA
>ERZ772921.562-NODE-562-length-22796-cov-3.445143_pt1 | contig 22796 bp, 28 predicted proteins | sample MGYA00512117_ERZ772921 | MGnify/ENA primary metagenome ERZ772921 (study PRJEB29015, sample SAMEA2737944) | human oral metagenome | biome: human oral; feature: human-associated habitat; material: dental | place: China | collected 2150 ...
AGCAAGATTTTATGATAAGCTTGCAATAGATGAAACTATGCCAATACAAGTAGGATTCATATCTAAAGCTTTAGAAAATGCACAAAAAAGAGTTGAAGGTATAAACTTTGACAGTAGAAAAAGAACTCTTAACTATGATGATGTTATGAATGCACAAAGAGAAATAATTTATGCACAAAGAAGAGTTGTATTAGATGGTGAAGATGTTGATGATATCATTCAAAAAATGGTTGAAGATACTGTTGATGAAATAGTAAATACATACCAAGATGATATTGAAAACAATAAGCTAAACAAGGCATTATTTAAACAAGAAATTATAAACCTTTTAACAATTGATTCTGTTCCAGAATTAGAAAAAGAAAAAGTAGAAGAAGTTAAAGAAGAAAAAGCTGAAAAGATTGAAGAAAAATCAGATAAAAAGAATAAGAAAAAGAAAAAAGAAAAGAAAGAATCAAAATCGAAAAAAGCTATAATAAACCACGAAATATTAAGAAAACAATTAAAAGAAAAAGCGTTAGAAATCTTAAAGGAAAAGAAAGAACAAATAGGAAAAGATTTTGCAGAACTTGAAAGAGTAGTAATGCTTAAAGTTGTTGATGATAAGTGGATGGAACATTTAGATAATATGGAAGACCTAAGAAATGGTATTGGACTTAGAGGATATGCACAAAAAGATCCAGTTGTACAATATAGAATTGAAGGTACATACATGTTTGAAGAAATGATAACAGAAATTAAGCTTGAAATAACTAAACTTATGATGCATGTATACAAAGATGAACATGCTGAAAGAACACAAAGTGTTGAAATAACAGGAGAACTTATAGGACAAGGTGTTCATATAGATAAAGAACCACCTAAACCAAAAACAGAAAAAGGTACACCAGTAGTAAACAAGGAAATAAAAGTTGGTAGAAACGAAAAATGTCCTTGTGGAAGTGGTAAGAAATACAAGAACTGTTGTGGGAAAGACAAGAAATAATTGAACAAAAAAGTAAAAAAGATTATCTCATATTATTAAGAGATAATCTTTTTGTTTATAGATTTAAAAAATGGTTTGAAAGTTTAGCTTGATAAAAAAGATTAAGAAGATAGATTTACATTTGAAATGCAAGATTTAAAGATTTCATAAAACCTGTTTTAATAGTATTAGAACAAAACATATATTAAATGAGATTTTATGAAAGTATTTAAATATTTTATCATGATAGAAATAAAAATTATATTAATTTTAAACGAATTAGGATTAAGTGCAAGAAAGATATCTTTTCTTAAGAAAGGTTAGAAAGAGTTATAAGTGTATCTATAATAATCAAAAATTAGTAGCATTATTAAGAAATTATCTTCTAAAGATTTAATATCTGCAAGAAATGTTTTACTGGAATTACTTTCTAATGAAACTTGTAAAAATATTACTCCTAAGGGGGTTAGTTCATCTACTTTTTCTGAACTTATTAAAGTTTAGTTACATTACTTGTAAATTAATCTAATGATATCATAAAATTAATTTGAAAAATGAAGATAATAGGGGAATAATATGGACATTAATATGACAGAAGATCAAGTAAGAGACCAAGCAGCGAAAATATTAAAATTTGAAACTACAGATAATGTTAAAGCAGGCGTTGGTCAATTAACATCATTTAATCAATTAGGATTTGCTGGTGTAAAAGATAGACCAGATGGGTGGTATCTTCCGGATAGTAATGAGGATATTGCTATTATATTGGAGACTAAAAATTCAAATCAAAAATTAGAAAACTATATAGATGAAATAGTTAAAAATTGTAATATTGTTTTAGAAAAATATAAAAAGGTAATAGGAATTTTATATAATGGAATTGATGTAATTGTTTTAAAGAATAATGAGGTGATTCAAACAGTTAATAAATTACAGAATAAAGAATACTATATATCTTTATTTAAAATAAATAAAATTGATAAACAAAAAATTTATGGAGTAACTAAAAAAATAAATGACTGTCTTCATACTGAATTTGGAATTAAGAACCTATATCATAGAATGATTTTTACAGCGTGTGCATTGGTTGCTAAAAGATATGGAGCTATGCTTATAAAAGGTATGAATTATCCGACGTTTCATACGTTAATACATTCAATACTATCAAAATCATTAGAAGAAGATAGAAAACAAAATCAAAAATTAGATATATTACTTGAAGTATATTCTGAAATTAAAATGAATTCAACAGATAATCAAGAAGCAATAGATAATTTTATTGAATGGATTTCTGAGATATCTGAATGTATAAATTCTAATTATTGGAATGGTGAAGATGTTATGGGAATTTTTTTTAATGAGTTTAATAGGTATAAGAAAAAATCGGAAAGCGGTCAAGTATTTACTCCAGAGCATGTTACTTCTTTTATGTATAGATTAATAGATGTTCATCAAGATGATAGAGTTTTAGATGCAGCTTGTGGATCAGGAGGTTTCTTAGTTAAATCAATGAGTAATATGATTAAAGAATCTGGTGGAATACAAACTGATAAAGCTAAAAAAATAAAAAGTCAGCAATTATTTGGAATAGAATTTGATAGAGAAATATTTGCACTTGCTTGTGCTAATATGCTTATACATAAAGATGGGAAAACAAATTTAGAACAATTGGATAGTAGAACTTTAAAAGCTGGAGAATGGATTAGAGACAAGAAAATAACTAAAGTTTTAATGAATCCGCCATTTGAGAGAAAATATGGATGTCTAAAAATAGTTGAAAATGTATTAGATAATGTGCCACAACATACAATGTGTGCATTTATTTTGCCAGATAAAAAGCTAGAAAAAGATAATAGTGCATCTATATTAAAACATCATCAGTTGCAAAAAATAATTAAACTTCCAGAAAAAGTATTTTCAGAAGGAGTAACAACTTCAGTATTTATCTTCGAATCAGGAATTCCACAAGATAACAAAGAAATATTTACTTGTTATATTGAAGATGATGGGCTTGAAACAGTTAAGAATCAAGGAAGACATGACATTAAAGATAGATGGCAAGAGATAGAAGATAAATTTGTTGATATTATACATAAACAAAATGGTGACGATACAATACAATGGATTAAACCAGAAGAACATTTAAGCTATCAAATGCCAGAAAAAGAATTTGAAATATTTGAAGAAGATTTTACTAAAACGATGATGGACTATATAATGTATCGTGAAGGAATTGATGTAAAGAAATTTTCAGATAAATTAATTGAAAAGGTAATGTATTCAAGTAGAGTTGCTGAAGATGGCGAAGACTATGTTATTACATTAAAGGGTGACATCAAAGATGAATAATAAGATTGATACAACTAGATGGAAAGAGTTTAATATTAGTGATTTGTTTGAAGTGAAATTATCAAGAGATGATTTACAACCAGGAAAATTGATTGAAGGAAATATACCACTAATTTCTTCAGGAAAAATGAATAATGGAATAGTGATGTATATAGAAGAACAACCTAAGGCAACATTATTTGATAAGAATACAATTACAATAGATATGTTTGGGCAAGCTTTTTACCAAACAAGTAATTATTATTCAGTATCTCATGGCAGAGTAAATATTTTAATACCTAAATTTAAGATTACTAAAAATATAGGGTTGTTCTTGGTAAGTATATTTAAGAAAAGTTTTAATGAAAGATATTCTTTTTCTACGATGTGTTCATCAACATTATTAAAAAGAGAAAGAATTTTATTACCAGTTGACGAACAAATTAATCCAGACTGGGAATACATGGAACAGTATATGAAGAACATAGAAAAACATGTAAAGGAATCATTAAAAGGGTTAAAAAGTGGAAGTAATAAATTTAAAAAAATCAATATAATAGAGTGGAAAGAATTTGAAATAGGAGATTTGTTTGATATTCATCCAACTAAAGCATATAAGAAAAATAATAGTTTTTTATTTGAAGAAGGTGGAGTAAATCCGGTTGTAGTTAATTCTTGCTATAACAATGGAATAGGTGGATATACCAATTTGAGTTGTACAGAAGATGGGGATATAATTACTTTTAGTGATACAACATCTGCTGATTCAATATTTTATCAAAAGAAAGCATTTGTTGGGTATCCACATGTTCAAGGGATGTATCCAATTGGAGAGTATAAAGACAAATGGAATGAATATACATATTTATTTTTGATAACGTTATTTAGAAAAAAGGCTATAAATCTGAATTATAATTATGTTAATAAATTTACGAGAGAATCTGCAAGAAAAATAAAGATTAAATTACCAATAGATAATGATGGAAATCCAAATTGGGAATATATGGAACAATATATGATGAATTTGATGAAAGATACAAGAGAAAACTTAAATAATTTTAAATCTGTTTAAATAGATGTTGGGATAACAATAGGTATATACATCAATTAAAAGTATATAATACTAAAAGCTAAGAGTGAGACTTTATTACTTATATTCTTGATATTGATTTATTTGGAATATAAGATTATATTAATAATATTTTAGGGAGGAATTATTTATGGAAAGAAATTTCAATAAAGGTGATATTGTTCAACATTTTAAGAGAGAAACAATGATTGAAGAACAATTAAAAAAAGAACCTAACTTATATCTGTATGAAATTATTGGAATTGCAAGACATACTGAAAATAAAGAAGAAGTAATGGTATATAAACCACTATACCCAACAGAATGTATGAAGGGAGTTGATTTTGTAGTACGACCATTGGAAATGTTTATGTCAGAAGTAGATAGAGATAAATATCCAAATATAACTCAAAAATATCGTTTTGAATTAAAAAATTAGAAAATAGTAAAATAAATATTATTGCAAATAAGATGAAAGAATAACGATTAGAATATTATAGTATAGAGTTAACAAATATTGTTAGCTCTTTTTTTGAGCCTAATTATTATGATATAATATCATTAAATATTAAAGTATTGGAGGGATAAAATGGAGTTTAGTATAGAAAAAGTATGTGAAAGAGATATAGATTTATATATTATAAATAAGTTTCTAAATGATTCAAAGTTTAAAGAATTATTTTTGAAAAAAATAAATTGTCAAAATTATCAAGTATGTAAATGTTTACATTCTTTATCAGATGAAAATGGAGAGAGCGATATTACTATAATTTTAGAAAATGATAACAGGAAAATTGGATTATTAATAGAGGATAAAATAAATGCAATAGCAATGACAGAACAATATAAAAGATATATATTAAGAGCAGAAAAACAAAAACATAAAGGATTATTTGATAATTATTATATTTTTATTATTGCTCCAAAGAGTTATATTGATTCAAATACGGAAGCTAAAAAATATGATAATAAAATATCTTATGAAGAAATTTTAGATTATGTTTCAGGAGATGTTTATGGAGAAAGCTTAATTAAAAAAGCTATTGAAGAAAAGAAAAAAGGATATGAAGTTATAGAAAATAAGGCAGTTACTTTTTTTTGGGAGAAATATTATGAGATGGTTGAAAATAGATTTAGTGAATTAAAATTAAATAGAATTGAAGGGCCTAGAGGAAGTGATGCAAATTGGCCAGTATTTTTTACACCAATCGAAAATATACACATTATTCATAAATCAGATAGACCCTATGTTGATTTAACATTCCGAAATGTATCACAATATTATTCTGAGGTTTATGATATAGTAAAAAATGTTCTCAAAGAAAATATGACATTTCACCAAACAGGAAAATCATTAGCAATTCGTATTGATGTACCTAAAATTGATTTTAAAAAAGATTTTGAAGAACAAAAAGAAAATGTAATTAAATGTTTAGAAGAAGTTAAAAAAATGCAGGAATTTATGATGAAAAAAATAGATTATATGGAAATATTAAGATTAAATGGAGAAAATTTAATCAAAAAAGCTATTGAGGAAAAGAAAAAAGGATATAAAGTTGTAGAAAACAAGGCAGTTACTCTTTTTTGGGAGAAATATTATGAATTGGTTGAAAATAAATTTAGTGATTTAAAATTAAATAGAATTAAAGGGCCTAGAGGAAGTAATGCAAATTGGCCAATATTTTCAACACAAATTAAAAAGATAAAAATTTTTCATAAAGCAGATAGAGGCTATGTTGATTTAACATTCAGAAGTGTATCACAATACTATTCTGAGGTTTATGATATAGTAAAAAATGTTCTCAAAGAAAATATGAAATTAGAACAAACAGAAAAATCACTAGCAATTCGTATTGATGTACCTGAAATTGATTTTAAAAAAGATTTTGAAGAACAAGAAGAAAATGTAATTAAATGTTTAGAAGTAGTTAGAGAATTACAGGAATTTATGAAAAAAATAGATTATATGGAAATATTAAGATTAGGAAATAATTAAAATAATAAGTGAAAAGATTAGTCCGTATTTACGGGCTTTTTTTATAGTAATACTTTAGAAGAATATTAAATAGAGATTATAATTAAATTACAGAGAGTGATTTTAATTTTTAATATATGATATAATAGATGTATAAATAGAATTAAATTACAAAGGAGAAAAAATGAAACAACTTGCTGTTATAGATGAATCAAAAGATTTTCTGGCAAAATTTGCATATAATATAATTTATGGGAGAAAATTTAAAAAATTAAATATTGACAAGAATTTATCAGATAGCTTAATAGATAGAAGAAAAGATTATTATGCAAAAGATATTCTTAAACTAATAAATAAAAGCAAGAATAGAGATGAATTTTCAACTAATATTATAGATTATTTGAAATTAAAAGGAAGAAATGCTTATGCCAATTCTTTGTTAATAGGTAATGTTACTGGAAAATATAATTTTAATAATTTTTATTATGATTCACTTGAAGGACTAAACTTAGACGCATTTACCAAAGATAATGAAGACTTGATTCAAGATTTAAAATCACATTTTGTAGAATATATTTTAAGTGATAATAAATACAAAAATAAATTTGCAGAAAGAATACAAGTTGGAAAATCTCTTATTAAGGATTTGTCTCAGGATTTAAATAAAGAAGAAGTGGTTAAAGATTTTGATAGGGTATTAAATGGCGAAAATACAAATGATGATTGTACAAAGCCTGGAGTGGTAGAGAAGTATTTAATGAAAACAATAGGTGTATATACAAAAGAAGATATAAAGGGAAATTTTGATTTTGTGTTATATGATATCGACAGAGGTGATAAGAACGGTATTGATGAAAGAAGAAGAAAATATTTGTTGCACAGTAATTTATCAAATAATCAATTGAGAAAAATAGAAGAAGCAAAAGTTTTAAAACTAAGGTTACAAAAAATTAATGGAGAAGTATCAGAACAATTAATATCTAGATTAAATAATATAGAAAATAATTTATATGAGAATATTTCTGAACTTGAAGATATATATAGTGATTATGAAGTGTTATACAGAGAAGATTTAATTGAACACTTATTTGTACCTGAATCTGATGTTACAATTGTAGAAAATGTTTCAGATTTAAAACCACAGTTAATTCACCAGTTTATAAGAAATCCGGAAAAGTTTAGGAATCTGGAAATAAAGAAAATAAAAGAAAAAATTATAAAAGAAAGACTTGATAAAAATAATAGTCAAGAATTAACAGAGGATGAACAAGAAAGATTAAATGAATTAATGAATAGAGTAGATGACAATCTTAATCAGTATAAAGTTAATTATTCAACAGATGGAAAAGGAATGTTATATACTGATTCGTTGGGGTTTGATGGATACATATCAGACACAAGTAATCAAATATCAGCATCAGTATTTGAAGGAAAAGAATTAGTTGAATCTTCGAAGAATGGGATTATTGGAGTAGGTTTTAATGAAGAAACAATAACAACAGATGCAATTGCAATTTCTTCTAATAGCTATAAAACTACTAATAAAGGACTTAACAATCTTGAATATAAAAAAGGAAAAGAGTTTGAAGAAATGAGTTCTCCGTTTTCAGAACTAATAAAATCAAATGGACGATCTGAAATTGTTATGTATAGAAGAGGGATGAATTTTGAGACAAAAGCAAGTTATATTTTTGCAACAATAGATAGTTCTAATAAAAAACAAACAGCTGGAATAATGAATGAAATAGAACAAACCAGAAAAAAAGAAGGATTAAAAGTTGTAATATACGATAAATACAAAATTAGAGAATCTATGGAAAAGGATAGACAATTACAAGATAAAGAAAAAAAAGAGAAAAATGAAGAAGATAGGGAGATTTAAAATTAGTTAACTAGAAATTTAGAAAAATTTTTAGAAATAAGTAAGCGATAAAGGACTTAAACAGCGATGTTTAGGTCATTTTTGTATATTTAAGTAAAATTCTAGAAAAAATGATTATAGAGTTGTATAATTTTAGATATAAGGTAGAAGATGGAAGAAAAATTACATAGATTATATAGAGAATGTATAAAAGAATTGAATATGGTTGGAATAGATATATTAGATGAAAAATACTATGGAAAAATAGATGTATCTATTTCTAAGAGAAATAATAAGAGATATGGATGTTGTAGACAAGAAGAACCTGATAAGAGATATAAGGCTATAATTAAAAGAGGAAGAAGAAAGATTATAAGATATGAAAGGTTTAATAAACATCATATTGAAATTAGTAAATGGGTGTTAGAACTTGAGGATAATATTATAAAAAACACAATAATACATGAACTTATACATTGTATACCATATTGTAATAATCATGGTATAGAATTTAAAAAATATGCTAAATTAATAAACAATACTTATGGTTATGATATTTCTAGAGTTGGAGATAAGAAAAAAGATTATGAAAAAAGTAATTTAGAGTATAATGAAGGACAAAAGTATAATTATATGGTGGTGTGTAAAGGTTGCAAACAAGAATTCTATAGGCAGAGAATTGATAAGGATTTTGTAAAAAAATATATTTGTAGCAAGTGTAAGAGCAAGTTTGAAGTTGTTAGAATAAAATAATAGTTAAATTGGATTATAATTTGTATATTTAAAATTAATTTGATAAACTTATATCTATAATAAATTTGCAATATTATATTATATTTTGAAGTTAAGGATATTAGATGTAAAATATTTTAAAGAGGGAGTGATTGAAATGAATACTAAAAAGAAAGATCATTTACCATTATTTGGAGTAGGACCATTAATTGTTTTACCACAAGTAATCTTAACAATTATAGGTGTTATGTTAGAAAAAAAGGGTATTCTTATTGGTTGGAAATTTAATATACTTAAGATTCCAATGTTGATATGTGGGATAACTTGTATATTTTTAGGAATTATATTGTGGCATGGAGCAAATTTTAAATGCAAGATAGATATACATATACAAGAAAACGAACTTGTAACAGATGGAGTATATGGTATTGTTAGAAATCCGATATATAGTGCGTTTTATCTATTATGTTTAGGAATAATACTTGTTGAAAATAATCTGATATTACTTATAATTCCAGTATTAGGATATGTATATATGACAATTATTTTAAAGAATACTGAAGAAAAATGGTTATATACACTATATGGAGAAAAATACAAAGAATATTGCAAAAAAGTAAATAGGTGTATACCTATGATTAAAATAAAAAAATGGAGGGATTTAAAATGATAAAATTAGTATTAGTAAGACATGGACAAAGTATGTGGAATTTAGAAAATAGGTTTACAGGTTGGACAGATGTTGAACTTTCAGAACAAGGAATAAAAGAAGCAAAAGAAGCAGGTAAAGTATTAAAAGAAAAAGGATTTAATTTTGATGTAGCATATACATCTGTTTTAAAAAGAGCAAATGATACATTAAAATATATTTTAGAAGAATTAGGAGAAGAAAATATACCTGTAAAGAAAAGTTGGAGATTAAATGAAAGACATTATGGTGCACTTCAAGGATTAAACAAAGATGAAACAAAAGAAAAATATGGAGCAGAACAAGTGTTACTTTGGAGAAGAAGTACAGATGTAAGACCACCAGAATTATCTAAAGATGATAAAAGATATCCAGGAAATGATCCTAAATATAGTGATTTAAAAGAAAATGAATTACCAACAACAGAAAACTTAATTGATACTATAAAAAGGGTTATGGAATATTGGAATTCAGATATAAAGAAAGATCTAGAAATAGGAAAAAGAGTAATAATTGCAGCACATGGAAATAGTCTAAGAGGCCTTATAAAATATCTTGATAATATGACAGATGAAGAAATAATAAAACTTGAACTTCAAACAGGTAATCCAATATGTTATGAGTTAGATGAAAATTTAAAACCTATAAGACATTATTATTTGAAATAATGTTTATAAAATAAATAAATAGGAGAATATATGAGTAATAAAAAAGAAGTTTTAGATGAAGTTAATGAGGAGAGTAAAGATAAAGAAAATACTTTAAAAAAGAAGACAATAAATATATGGAATAAATTAAATGCATTTGAAAAAATAACTAGTATATTAGGAATTATAGTATTTGTTTTACTTTGTTTTGCATTGATTATGGATAAAGACGATTTAGCGAGGGTTTCGGTAATACAAATAATAGGAATTACTATAGCATTTTTATTAGAAAGAAATATAATTAAAACAAATAAAAATTGGATTAAATATATAATATTATTAATATGTTTTTTGATGTTAGGAACATATGTAGATTATTTTAAGAATAGTATTATTAAAGAAAATAGTAAGAATAAAAACTATGATGTTAATTTTAAAGAAGAAAAAACTAATATTCCTTGGGAACAGATTATATTATTAGATAAAATTCCTAAGACTAAAAGTGATATTGGAAAAATAATATATAACTCAGATGAAAAACTAGAATTAAAAGTAAATGATATATCAATAAAAGATTTTTATAATTATATAGAAGATTGTAAAATTAAGGGATATACAATAGATATTGAAAAAGAAGAATATTCATTTAAAGCATATTCAGTTGATGAATTTGTGTTGAATTTAAATTATTATCAATATACTAAAGAATTAAGAATTTTTTTAGAAAAAATAGAAAAGCTTGGAAATATAGAATGGTCTAATAGTGAACTTGCTAAATTGTTGCCAATGCCTAAATTTAATAAAGGAAAAGTAATATCAGATACAAAGAAATTGTATTCAATTAATATAGCAGAAATGAATTTAAATCAATTTAATGAATATATTGAACAATGTAAGGAAAAGGGATTTAAAAATGAAATAAAACGAACAGATAAAAGATTTGAAGCTAAAGATGATCAAAAAAATAAACTTAATATTGAATATATAGGAAATAATAGAGTGACAATAAAGTTAGAAGAGGCAATATATGATATTAAATTAAAAGTTAAATTTAATAAAAATATAATTCTTAATAAGTATGATATTAAAATGTATATAGATAATATATATAAGACAGATTTATTACATGGTGAAAGTAAAGAATTTGAACTTACACTTGATAAAGGAAAACATAAAATAAGTTTTGATACTTTAAAAGATAAAACTATAAAAGGTGATATTGATTTAGAAATTACAAAAGATGAAACAATAGAGTTAAAAGTTAATTCTAATACTAATGATATTTCAGTAGAAAATATGACAAATAAAGATGAAGAGAAGAAAGAAAAGAATGAAGAATTAGATAAAAAAAGAGTGAAACTAAAATAGAAGAAAATAAAAATAATAAGGTTGATTATTATAGTAAAGATAAAGAAAGTGCTAAAAAAGGAAATACAGGAATATATGCATATAAAAAAGAGAGAGGGCGGATCTTATGATATTTATCTTATTATAGATTTAGATCAACAATATGTTTATTATTTCACAGAAGGAAATGATTCAGAAAGTTGTGAAAAAAGTAAAATTATATCTGGAGATTTGAATACAACACTTACAAATATACAACATGAAGGTGCAAAAACATGGAATGAAAAGTTCTACTTCAAATATAAAGAAATGCCATATCATTTGATATATAGGGACGGTAAAAATTTTGAATGGAATTTCTATACAACAAATTTAGAAGAAGCACTAAAGATAAAAGATAAGAAAGAAATATATGAAGTTTAAGTTATAAAATATTAAAAGATATGTTATATAATTATAATCTTAAATTTGACAGTTAAAACCTCAAACTCTAACAGTATCAAGAGTTTGAGGTTTTTAAAATGTGCGTAATGTTTTTTACTTTTTAGTATTTTTTAAAATTTTTTTAATTTTTGCATCGGTTATAATCTGGTAATCTGTTCTAAACCTAAATTTATCATGTAAATCATCTGTTAAGTCTGTTCTAGTATATAATGGAATGTGTCCTTGTTCTAGCTTTTCAAGTACATTCATTTCTTTAAGAGTTGTAATAATTTGGTGACTAGTATATTTTTCATCTAATCTTTTTTCTAAAAATCTAAGAATTACAAGAGATAGGAAGCAAGTGGTAAAATGTGCTGTAATTCTATCATCACGACTTAAATATACAGGTCTTGTCTTAAACTCACTTTTTAATATTCTAAAGCTTTCTTTTATTTCCCATCTTCTCTTGCTTATACGTATAATTTCATGTACATCTTTTTCAAGATTAGTACATACTCCATAGAAACCATCGAATTGTTCTTCGTTTTTAATTATTTCGGTATTTAAACTAAATACTTTCTTTTCTGCAATTTCACCATCACTAGTTATATTAGTTTTTCTAATGAAACGTTTAAAATCATTTTGGTTATATCTATCTAGCTTAAAAGATTTAGAGTTTAATTTATCTTTTGCACGTTCTATTTGAGAGTTTCTAATCTCTTGTTGGTAATACTTGTATTTAAGAGAATATGTAACAATTAGTTTTTGTTCTAAATTATTTTCATTTATCCAGCGTTCTTTAAAGAAAATCTTATCCTTAAAATCATCATAATTACTATTAATTTCTTCTAATGTATATTCCTTGTTAGTATTATCTAATCTCCAACCATTAGGATTTAATGCCCATTCTTTTAGATGTTTTTTAAGTTTCTTTATTGATTGGGTAGTAATGAAAAATCTACATTGCTTATCATTAAACTTCCTATTAACGTAAGAAGAAAGCGCTGCATCAGTACAAACAACAAACTTTGAAAGGTTAAAGTCATGTAATATTTTTTCTTCTAAGGGGGTAAGTGTTATTTGTTCATTAGTATTACCAGAAGAAATGTTAAAAGCTAAAGGTATACCATTACCATCCATGAAAAGCCCCATTTGAACGATTGGGTTAGGACGATGTTCCTTAGACTTACCGTATTGCCTTAATCCTGATTCTTCTTCTACTTCAAAGAAATAGTTAGTACAGTCATAGTAGAGTACATCAGTATTTCTAGAAGAAATATTTAAACTGTTTTTGTATAGCTCAGATTGAATGAAATCTGTTTCTTTAGAAAGAACCTCTAAAGAACGATAGATATGTTGCAATTCAAATCTAGGCGTTTCAAGAAACTTTTTAGATAGTTCAAAAGTTGCAAGTTTAGAAGATGGATAGATAGTCCTACTGTATATTAATCTAGAAAGTATATCATTTAAGTCATATTCAAACTTATACTTTTTAGAAATATTTTTACAAATAATGTCTAAACCTAATTCATAATATATTTTCTGTAAGAAAAGATATCCAACATTAAAAGAACATGGCTGTTCTTTAGAAATTAATTTACTAGGATTAAATGCAATTAATACATCTTTTTGTTCTTTAGTAATTTCTTTGTTTAATTGTTCAACGTATTTTTTAGCCCATACGATAGGGTATTCATCTAGTTTTTTCTTTAATTCATCATAAGTTCCTAATTTTTCAACCACCTTATTAGTCTTTTTTTTATTAAAATATACAGTTTTAACAACATAAAGACTTTGAGAACTCTTCGAATTATTTATTTGTAATCTCATAACAACTCCTTTATATACAAATATTATATCATATTGTGCAAGTGTTTGAAGGAAAAAATTGACAAAAAAATTAAGCATTACCAATGCTTAAGGTATGTTTTTTAATTTTACAAGTGTCAAACTTCCGTGCTAGCAGGATACAGGATGTCAAATTAACTATAGATAAAAAGAATTATCAGAATTATTGTTTTGATAATTCTTTTTTATATTGAATTATTAATTTAAAAGAATATAATCTATATTAAAGAGGTTTGATTTTAATATATAATTATATAGGATTAGGAGGAGAAGAATGAATATTATTGATATAAAAAAAGAGGAAAAAGAAGTGATATTATTAATACATCCTATGTTATCATCTGCAAAGGGAATGAAGGAGGAAATAGTAGATAGAGTAGGAGGGGATTATAGATATATACTTCCAGATTTATCCGCACATGGTGAAACTAGAGGACAGTATAATTCGGTAGATATAGAGGCAAAAAATATTGAAAAATATCTTTTAGAAAATGGAATTAATAAAGTGCTTTTAGGATATGGAGCATCTTTAGGTGGAGTAATATTACTGAAAATGCTTGAAAATAAGAAAATACATTTTGAAAAATGTATTTTTGAGGGATGTAGCTTATGGGAACATGTATCTTTGATTGAATTTGTGCTAAAAAGGGTATTTATATGGAAACATAGAAAAGCATTGAAAGATAATAAGCTAGCAATAGAAAAGATAACAAAATTATATGGAGAAAGAGCCGGAATAGCAATGTCTAATACTTTTATACAAATGAGTGAACAAAGTATTAAAAATATAATACATGATTGTTCAAATGTGAATATACCTAAACTTTCTAAGGAAGAACAAGAAAGATGTATTTTTTGTTACGGAGAAAATGAATTTGATTTAAAAGGAGCTAAAAAAGTAATACCTAAAAAACTTCCATATGTTGAGCTTAAAATATGGAAGGGGTGTCATCACTGTGAAAGGATTACGAAGGATAATGAAAAATATTGCGATTTTTTAAAAGAGGAATTAAGATAGATATTTAAAATAACAAGAATTTAAAAGATATGTTATATAATTATAATATATCTTTTTTTAATGTATAAAATATGATAAATTTAAGGTATAAAGTATTAGGAGGTAATATATGAAGAAAAATACAGAAAGAATATTAATAATTTTAAATATAGTATTAGTTGCAATTCCATATTCTATGTATTTTACAGGGATTGATATGCAATCACTTCATTTTATATGGGCATGGATTATAACATTTATACTTGGAATAATAGTAGAAGTTTTTTCAAAAAATGAAAAGTTCAAAAAAATATACCCACTTACAGCTATGTTAATAGGTATGCCTTTTGTAATAGTATTTTTATCATCAATATATAAACAACTTGTGATATTTGATAGTAGTACTATTGCTATAATATTAATACACTATATGTGTGCAGCTTCAGGTAGATCTATTGTAGAATGTTGTAAGACAACATTTGGACATATTACAAAAAAGAAAGATGGTGAATAATATGTTAAAAATAAGAAAAGGATTATGGATAATGATAATACAATTTATTGTATTTTTGGGAGCACAGGTAATAGCAAAGTTATCAGGTGAAATGTATGGTTCACTATTTGTAGTATTAATAGTATATCCTATTTCAGTTTTAGTACTATCAATAGCTATTTTTTGGACAAAAAGTAAGCTTAAATACTTATACCCAATATATGTTGCTATAGTTTTTTTATTGATGGCATATATATTTTTAAATAGTTCAGCATATATTTATAGTATTATATTTGCAGGAATATCGGTATTTAGTATGTTAATAGGATTTATTGGTAAACATATATTAAAATTTTTACATAAGAGAAGGTGAAAAATAAGAATGAAAATTAATATGAAAAGAGGAATAATATGAATGAATTTAATGGGTTTATGACTCCAATTTATGTATTTGTAGTCCTTTTCTTTATTGTGGCATTAATTGTTGATAAAAATAGGACTAAAATCTTAGGATTTGCAGGAGAATTCTGGGTTCGTAGGGAATTAAATAAGCTTCCCCAAGAATATCTTTATCTAAGTGATGTTATGCTAGAAATTGATGGAAAGACAACACAAATAGATCATATTGTATTTTCTAAATATGGAATATTTGTAATTGAAACAAAACAAAGAAATACATATATTACTGGAAATGAACATGATAAGTATTGGATAGTAAAAGCAGGAAGAAAAAAACATTATATGTATAATCCAATACATCAAAATTATGGACATAAGAAAGCTATAGAAAAGATATTAGGTTTAGATGATAATCAGGTAATAGATATTGTTTGTGTGAGTGGTCAAGCAAATTTGAGAATAAAGTCAAACAAAGTTGTTAGAGTAGAGAAATTAGTAGATAGAATATTATTTGAAAAAGAGGAAAGAATAGAAGACTATGTTAGTATGGCACATAGAATAAATGCAATGAATATAGTTGATAAAAACTATAGAAAACAACATATAGAAGATATAAAGGAAAATATTAATAATAACAATGAAGAATTAAGAAAAGAAGTTGTTATGAATAGATGTCCTAGATGTGGAAATGAACTTGTTATAAGAAAAGGAAAAACAGGAGAGTTTGTAGGATGTTTAAGTTTTCCAAAGTGCAGATATACAAAGGAAATAAAAAAGAGTAATACAGAAGATACAACATTATTTTAGAGAGGTAAATATGGCAGATATACAATATGCAAATGCATATACAGAAGTTTTAGATATATTAAAATATATATCAAAAGAAGATTATGAAAAGATACCAAAGAGTAAGATAAAAGTTTTTGAAGAAAATAGTAATAAAAATTATAATTTTACATATGATGAAAGTAAAACATTAGAAGAACAAAATGTATCTGAAATAACAAAAGCTATAATAGCAATATTATTTAGAGATTATTGGGCAACAAAAGAACAAAGATATGTTATTATAAAAAAACAACAAGAAATTAAAGAACAAAAACAAAAAGAACTTATGGCTAAGTTTGAGCAAAATAAGAATATTTCTGAAAAAGATTTAAAAAAAGTTAATGTAGCAAGTGATTTAGACTTAGATATAGACTATGAATTATTAGGAACAAATATGAAATTATATAAAAAAGAAGAAGGATTTTTTGAAAAGCTTGTAAATAAAATAAAGGGATTATTGAATATTTAGGGGGAATGTTTGAAAAAAATAATGGAAAAAGAAGAAAATACTGTAACATTAAGTGAACTTATAAAACGAGAAAAAGAAATGCAAAAAGAAATTTTTTTTCATTTTACAAGAAAAGGAAATCAAGAAGATATAGAAAAAAAGGGATTAGATCCAAAGGCAAAAAAAGAAAATGCAGTAGCAAATGATAACCAGACACCAGTTGTATATTTTTCAGAAGGTCTAGATGGTATGTTTGAAACATTAAATACATGGGTAAGATATGAATATTATATGAAAGTAAAAGAAAAAAGAAAGGAAGGGAAGATTAATGTAAAGTTTGGAAGTGACGAGATTGATCCTAAAATTTTAGAAGAAGTACATGAAAAAATGTATAATGATTTAAAGGATAGAATGTATTATAGTATAGATTTAGAAGAAGGGGTTGACTATCTTAAAGATGATATAGATGATAAAAAGATTGATTTTAAAACTAGAAATATACCTGAATTTATTATAAAAGATGTAAAATGGCAATATGGTGATGGAGAATATGGTAATTTTGATGATATTAAACAAGAAAGATGGAATAGAAATACAATAAAAGGTAAAGTGATTGAACCAGAAAAATTAACAAAGGTAATATCAGAAAAAGGAGATATTGATGCATTAACCGTAGTTATTGAACAATATGAAAGATATGATAATGATTCAAAAGAAAAATTAAAAGAGCTTTCAGATCTTGTTAATTATTGTAAGGAGAAGATAAGAGAAGAAAAAGAAGTTAGCACCAAAGAGGATTCAGGAGATACGAATAAGGATATTAGAAAAACATTAATAAGTCAGGTATGTGATAAATTTGCAGATACAGAACAAATGCGTATTGTAAAAAAAACTCTTGAAAATGATGAAAAAAAATTGATGATTCAAGATAAGAGCAATGAAGATAAGAAAAATGAGATAGGAAGGTAGCTTATGATAGAGGTAAATAGATTAATGGATGAATCAGAAAATATATTAGAAGATCCTAATAAGATAGAAGAAGTTGAAAATAAAATAAGAGAAGAAGAAAAAGTTATAGTAGAAAGAATAGCACAAGAAGAGAGCTTTAAGGTGTAATATCTTAAAGTTTTTTTACTTAAATTACTTGTAAATTTTTAGTACAGATTTTTATTGAAATTAATACAAAAATGTAATAGAATGGTAACAAGAGGTGAGGATGAAAGAGAAAATACTTGAGGGGATTAATAATATTTTAGGGTACACATTATTAGCATTAGTGTGTTTAATAACATATAATTTTATACCAATACGGTGCAATAGTAGGTACAGTGGCAGTATATGCAATGTCTTTACCTATTATTTCTGCTTTAGTAGTAAGTATATTGGCACTTTTAGTTACAAGTCCTTTAAGTATATCAGTATATTTAATATTTCTTGTACTATTTGTGATGGAAACATTGATTTTTAAACCACTTGTAAGTTATGAAAATAGGAATGAAAGAAAAAAAGTTGGAACATATCTTATTGTAACAATGTCTATAATACAAATAATAAATTTAGGGATTATAAGAAGTTTGATATTTGCGATTATAATGTATGGAATATATAAGATAGTAGTAAATGGATTATCAGTTGCATTTAATAATCAGAGAAAGATTGTGTTTTCAAATGAAGAAATAATAAGTTTAATTCTTACTATAATTATATCAATAGTATTTAATTATAGTATGGTTAAAAATATAAATTTATTAGGGTTAAATATACAGAATATATATATATTGATTCTAGCTATAATTACAAGTATAGTTGTTCCTAAAAGAGGTGCAGTAATAGGAATAATAACACTTGGAGTACGGATATATATTGATGAAAAATATTTTGCCTTTAGATATGTATAACAGTATTAATTATAAAATGATATATGTCACATTATATGTGGTAATACTTTCTTTGGTGGTTAGATTTAATAAAAAATATACACTTTTAAGTTTATGGGTATTAAATCTTATTTTATTTACATTAATGTATAATGATCTATTTACATATATGTTATATATATGTATACCAACAATTATATCAAGTGTGATTTTAATTAGAAGTATGGATTTTGATTTTTCGAAGATGTTTGATAATGAATATATTTTAGGCGATCGGAAGTGAGAGAAGATTAAATCCAGTTAAAGTAGAAAAGAAAATTGACATTCGGTAAAAATACTCCAGAAAAGAAAAAAGAAAAATATGTTTTAAATAAGCTTGAATCTGAAGAAAATATAAGGAATTTTGAAGAAAAGATAATATTAGATAAAAAAGTTAAGAAATTAAATATATATAATCAAATAGTATATTTTGACAAAATTATTAAAAATATATATCTTGAATGTATTAAAAATAATAATATGTTAAATATTCATCAAATTTGTGATATATTAAATATGAATAATTTAGTTGTTGATATTGAAGATAAAGAAACTGTGAGAGAATTAAAAATTTTAAGAGAAGTATCAATAAGAATAATAGAAAATAAAAGAAAAAAGATACAAAAAGAATATGAAACAAGACTTAAACAAGAACTAGAACAAGATATAGAAAGAAAAGAATTAGAAGAAAAGAAGAAGAGAGAAATTGAATCGAATTTTGATTTAGAATCAACTTCTAATTCTATAATATCAGAATTAATATTAGAATCAGAAATTATAGATGAGTATGAAAATTCTAAAGAAAACAAGAAAAATGTTAAAAAGTTGGTAGAAATAAATAAAAATGCAATAAAAAGTATAAAAAACAAACTTTTAAAAGAATAGGAGAAAAAATATGGCGGGGAAGAGATTTAAAGATACTGAAAAAAAACTAAATATAAAAAAAGTATTATTAATCTTGATGATACCTGTAATAATAGCTGGAGGTTATTTTGGTTATAAAGAGTTGCCAAGATTTTTAGAAAATTATAATGTTACAAGAGTTGCAACAATAGGGTATTATCCATATAAGAATGAAGAAGGAAAATGGGGAGTTATAAATCGGATCTGGTGATATAGTAATACCAAATCAATATGAAGAAATGATAGTAATTCCTAAAAAAGAAAAAGATGTTTTTATAGTAACAGAAGTCACAGATTATGAAAAAAAAGAATATACAAATAAAGTTTTAAATTCAAAAGGTACACAAATATTCAAAGAATTTGATAAGATAGAGCCAATTGAATATAATTCTAGTGATATTACATATGATAAAAATGTATTAAAATTTTCTAAAAATGGTAAGATTGGTCTTATTGACTATGAACGGAAATGTTAAGTTTGAACCAGAATTTCAAGAACTTTCTATTATGGGAAATATTACAGAAAAGTTATTAATAAAAAAAGAAGATAAATATGGAATTATAAATACTAAAACATATTCATATTCTATTCCAAATATATATAAAACTATAGAACCAATAGATAATACAGATAGTAATACAAATTATGATGTTGTATTTGAAAATTTACATGGAGTTATGACTGAAAATGGTAAAAAGGTAATTCCAACAGAGTATAATGAAGTTTTAAAAATGAAATCATCAACATATGTTGCAGCCAAAAAAGATGGTGATATAGCATTATATAATTTAAATGGAGAAAAAGTATCACGGATATATTAAAGGTATAAAAGAAATAAAAGATGATGTTATAATATATGAAAATTCTGGAAAATTAGGTGTAAAGAAATTAGATGGAAAAGAGTTACTAAAACCAGAATATGAAGAAATAAAGGAAATATCAACAAATACATATATAGTAAAAAAAGAAAAATATAATGTTTTAAAGGTAGAAGAAGGTACAGACAATGTTAATATAACTGAACTTATAGAAAATGGAAGAGATACTTTAGAATACTATAAGGATGGAGCATTTTATATAGCAACTACTAAAAATGGAGGACAAGAAGAATTCTATAATAGTGACTTAAACTTAAAATTAGAAGGTAAATTATTAGAATATAATAAAAATGAAGGCTATATTAGAGTTCAAAAGAAAGATCTAAAAACAGAAGCTTTTTATAATTTTAAATTTGAAGAAATTTCAGAAGAACAAGCATATAAGACAAATAATTTATTTAGATTCACTGAAAATGGTAAAGTTGGATTTAAAAACAGTAAAGGTGTAGTTATAGTTCCTGCAATTTATGATGATGCAACATATCAAAATATATATGGATATATTGCAGTAAATAGATCAGGAAAATGGGGAAGTTTAGATTATAATGGTAAGGTTATTGTAGAACCTAAATATGATCTTAAGGATTATACATATATAGATTTTATAAAAGATATGTATAGATATAAAGATGCAGATATTGTAGCATATGTAAAAGAATAATAAAATACTACTTAAATATAAGTTAAGTTAAGAAATTAATATTAATATTACAAAAGAGAAGAATAATTATGAGAGAAGAAAAATTTAAATATCAATATACATATCATATACTTCCATATAAGTATGAAGGTAGATATGATGAATATATAACAAAATTATTAAATGATAGAAATATGATTGAATATAGATATGATAAAGTTAGAAATTTAGAGTTATTTTCATATTTCAAAAAAGATATACTAGATCTTATGTTTTATGAATTTCCATATAAGGATTCAGAAGATTTAAATATTCAAAAAAAAGTCAGAAGACTTGTAAAAGAAGAAAGTGTAACATTTGAATATGATATTATAGATAAAAAAATAAATAAAATGAAAATGGGAGATATATTTAAGATTCCATTAGAGGATAAAAGTAATAAGACACTAGAAAAAGAAAAAACTAGTATAAAATTTGACATAGAAGATTTTAAAATAATAGTCTTTAAATCAGGATTAGCATTTATTATTTTAAAAACTGTAATAACAAATACAATACTAATATCTGATGTTTTAGATTTTAACTATAGGTTTAAAAGTATACTTTCTAAAAAGGATATTTTAAAAAAGCTTGATAATATAGAAATAAGTCTTTTAGGAGATGAAATAAACGGGATTGAAAAATTAAAACAAATATTATTAAGTTATATAGGTAGTAATAAAAATAATAAAGATTTTAATAATGATAATGAATTTTACACATTTTCATACCTTTGTGTGGATAACATGTATATAAATAATAGCAAGGAAAAAAATATTTTTAAAGATATATATATAAAATATTCAAGAATATTACAGTCAAGTTACGATACAGAAGGATTAGAAGAAGAAACTATTGTATCTAAAAATATGAAAGAAATAAAAGATGCAAATATAGGGATAACAAAAACAAGCTCAATGCTTTTGTGCTCACGGAACAGATCCTTTTAATTATACAGTACTTCCACGTGACTATGAAACTAAAATGTTGTATACATATATTTTAACATTATATCAAAAATTGTTTTTGAATATGATAAATAAGGAACTTATAAGTGAAAATATAGTAAAACAAAAGACAGGTAGAGCTAAATTTAACGATTTTATAGCAAATATATGGTATAATGAAATTACACTTTCTGAAAAAGGAAGTATATATTATGATTATTTAAAAAAGGTAATGGAATTAGATAAAACTTTTGAAGAAATAAAGGTAAAATATAAGTTGACTTTTAGATATAATATGGTGGAAAGAACAAATTCTATTTATAAGTTTATTGGACTTATAGGAATTATATCAATAGGAATTAATATATATAATTATTTTTGGAAATAAGAAAAAAAGGCTTATTTTAAATTCCATTATGCATCCA
>ERZ772921.572-NODE-572-length-22643-cov-2.660970_pt1 | contig 22643 bp, 20 predicted proteins | sample MGYA00512117_ERZ772921 | MGnify/ENA primary metagenome ERZ772921 (study PRJEB29015, sample SAMEA2737944) | human oral metagenome | biome: human oral; feature: human-associated habitat; material: dental | place: China | collected 2150 ...
CCTAAATGCCACGTCAACGGAAACCGGTGTGGCGCGGGCCGTTAGGGTGGAAACGTGAACAGGGTCAGCACCAAGGTTGGTGAGTTCGCGCGGCGAGGTTTCGAGTCCCCCAGCAACGCCGCGCGGGTGTGGCAGGACTGGTGTGCACGGCTGGGAACCGAACCGCCGGTGCCCCTGCAGGCGTTCACCCGGGCCGCCGACCGGGACCAGGCTCTGGAGTGCATGGCGGGCATCGGGGAACGGGAGCCCGCCCTGCTCCCACGAATAGCGGCTGACCCGGGATGGCTGGCCCGGGTGTTGCTCGTGCTTGGGGGGTCCTCCGTGCTCGCGCGGTTCCTGGTGAAGAATCCCATGGAGCTCGAGGTACTCGCATCCGAACCCGGGCCGCGGAGAGCAGGCTGGCGGGACTACATCCGGGCGCGTGCCGTGAACGACTCCGGACAGATTGACACGAACCTGCTTCGCCGGGCGAACCACGCCGCTCTGGTGCAGGTGGCGGCCAGGGACCTGGCCAGCGAGGACCCCATGGCCCTGGTCGATGACATCGCCTCCGAACTGAGTCACCTGGCCGATGCGATCCTCGAATGCGCCCTCGAGTGCGCGCGGTCCGAAGTGCCCGGATCCTCCTCGGTACGGATCGCAGTGGTGACAATGGGGAAGGCCGGGGCCGAGGAACTCAACTACATCTCGGACGTCGACGTGATCCACATCGCCGAACCCGCCGAGGGGGTTGATCACGAGGAGGCCATGAGGGTGGGGGCGAGGGTCGTTGCCGCCATGGCCCGGATCTGTTCGGCACACACATCGGAGGGCACCATCTGGCCGGTCGACGCCGCCCTGCGTCCCGAGGGCAACGCCGGTCCTTTGGTGCGCAGCCTCGCTTCCTGCGCCACCTACTACGGAAAGTGGGCGAAGAACTGGGAGTTCCAGGCCCTCCTGAAGGCGCGTCCCGCGGCGGGGGACCGGGAGCTGGGGCAGGCCTTCTGTGACATGGTGTCCCCGCTTGTGTGGGAGGCAGCGCAGCGTCCGGGATTCCTGCCGGACGTGCGTGCCATGAGGAACCGGGTCATCTCCCTGATCCCCGCCAAGGAGGCTGACCGGGAAATCAAACTCGGTGTCGGGGGGCTGCGGGACACCGAGTTCACCGTGCAGCTTCTGCAGCTCGTCCACGGCAGGGGAGACGAACGGGTGCGTGCCCGCGGCACCTTCGAGGCGTTGCGTGCCCTGGTCGCCTTCGGCTACATCGGCCGAGATGATGGCGCTGACATGGCCAGGGCCTACCGGGTCCAGCGGGTGCTGGAACACCGTGTTCAGCTCCGCAGATTGCGTCGCACCCACCTGGTGCCGGATGACGAACCGGGTTGGGTTCATCTGGCCCGCACCACTGGTAGAACTCCCGACGAGGTCAGGGACATGTGGCGTGGCAGCACCCGCGCGGTGGAGAAACTGCAGCAACGTATTTTCTTCTCCCCACTGCTCGACGCGGTCTCCGCCATTCCCACGGCGGAGCTGCGGCTTTCGACGGATGCGGCCCAGGAACGCCTGCGGGTGCTCGGTTTCGAGGACGCCCACGCCGCTCTGGGACACATCCAGGCCCTGACGAACGGCTCGACCAGGGCGGTCGAGATCCAGCGGCAGCTCATGCCCGCCATGCTGGGCTGGTTCGCGGAGGGCCCGAATCCCGATTACGGCCTGCTCGCCTTCCGGCAGCTCTCCGAGGCGCTGGGAACCAGCTCCTGGTACCTGCGGGCGCTGCGTGACGAGGGATGGATGGCTCAGCGACTGGCACGCATCGCGTCCTCCAGCCGCTACGTGGTCAATCTGCTGATGCGGGCTCCCGAGATGGTGCAGATGCTCGCCAGCAGTGAGAATCTGGAACTCCGGCCGCGTGAACTGCTCTCCCGGTCCATGAGCCGGGACATCGGGCGCGCCTCGGACAAAGCCGCCGCGGTGGCGTCGGTCCGGGCGCTGCGCCGCTCCGAGCTGTGCCGGATAGCGCTGGCCGACGTGCTGGGAGCCGCGGACGTCACCACGGTGGGGCTGGCGCTCAGCGATCTTGCGGGAGCAACCCTGGATGCGGCGCTCGAACTCGCCCGCCGGGAGGTGGAGGCACCGCCCGTCGGGGTGATCGGCATGGGGCGTTGGAGCGGATACGAACTCGGTTACGCCTCCGACACCGACGCGATGTTCGTCATTCCCGACGGTTCCGGACCTGAGGAACAGGCGGCGGCCACCAGGCTCGTCCGCCTGGCGTGCGATCTCGTCGGAAATCCCGGGCCCGATCCGGCGATGGTGGTGGACACCGGCCTGCGTCCCGAGGGGAAGGGCGGACCGCTCGTGCGAACCGTTTCCTCCTACCTCACCTACTACGCGAAGTGGTCCTCCGTCTGGGAGGCGCAGGCCCTGTTGCGGGCCCGCCCCGCGGCGGGGGAACAGGAACTGGCATCCGCCGTACTCGGGGAGTTGGACGGGCTGCGATACCCGGACGGGGGCCTCACCACCGCACAGGTGGCGGAGATCCGCCGGTTGAAGTCGCGGATGGAGACCGAACGCATTCCCCGGGGCATGGACAAAGAGCGTCACCTCAAGCTCGGATCAGGTGGTCTGTCGGATGTGGAGTGGGCCGTGCAACTGCTCCAGCTGCAGCACGCCGGGGCCCGGCCTGCGTTGCGCACGTCCTCCACTCTCCAAGCCATTGACGCGGCGGAGGGACTCGAGTTGCTGACCGCCAAACAGGCCACCGACCTGAGAGAGGGATGGTTGCACGTCAGCCGGGTGCGCAACGCCATCATGCTGGTGCGTGGCCGGCCCGGCGATGCCCTGCCCGTCGACTACCGGGAGCAGTCGGCCGTCGCCGAACTGGCTGGATACGGCCCGGGTCAGCGCTCCAGGCTCGTCGACGACACGATCCGGGTCATGCGACGCGCGTCAAGGGTGGTCAACCGGGTGTTCTGGGACGAGATGCCCGAGGAGTGAGCTCGCAGCCCTGTCCGGGATGGGATAGGGTGTTGCCGACGCATCCGGGGTCGGTGAAAGTCCGAACCGGCGGTGACAGTCCGCGACCCTCGCGGCCCAGTTTGAACGGGCCAACAGGTTGATCCGGTGAAACTCCGGGACCGACAGTGAAAGTCTGGATGGGAGGAGCGCGTCGACGGTCCACACCGGCAGGGATGTGGGCGCTGTGCGTGCACCCCGGGCCGAGAAAGGACCGAGGTTTTCTTGACCGAGCAGCAAACGCGACGTGGCCGGCTCGTCGCCCGGGCCGGGCTGTGGTCCGCCTATCCCGCCCGCACCCGGCCGGTTTCACTCGTAGCGCGTGTCCTGCCCCCCCTCGTGGCCGTGCTGGTGGCGCTGCTCACCTGGTGGCTGCTCACCCGGGTCACCCCTGCGGTATTGCTCCCGGACCCGGTGGCCGTGGTCTCTCGTGCCGCCCGCTGGGTGGGTTCCGGAATCGCATGGCGCTACGTCGAACCAACCCTGGTGGCGGCGCTTCTCGGATCCGCCCTGTCCATTGCCGTCGCCCTGCCGCTGGGATTCACGATCGCCCACTCACGGCTGCTCGCGGCCGTCGCCGAACCCTTCATAGCCTTTTCCCAGACGGTTCCGCTCGTGGCCGTCGCACCGCTGCTGGTGCTGTGGATCGGGTACGGAACCATTCCCGTCGCAGTCCTCTGCTCGGTGATCGCGTTCTTCCCCATGGTCACCACCACCGTCGTGGGATTGCGTGGCCTGGACATGCGCGTGATCGAGACCGCTTGGCTCGACGGGGCGGGAGCTTGGCGGCGCCTCGTCCACGTCGAGGCTCCGATGGCCGCTCCTGCCGTCCTGGCCGGGGTGCGCGGGGGAGTGGTGCTGTCCATGACCGGCGCGATCGTCGGTGAGTTCGTCATGGGTGGACAGGGGCTCGGAGTCCTGCTCACCCAGTCCCAGCAGGCGGTGGACACCGTCGGGGTTTTCACTGTCCTGGCCCTACTGGCGATCATCGCAGCCGTTCTCGTGTCCCTGATGGGTCTCGTCGAACGCGTCGCCAACCGAAACCTGCAAGGAGAACACCCATGAAACCGAACCGTCGCTCTTTCCTCCTCGGTATCGCCGCCCTCGGCGGGACGACCCTGGTCGCCTGTGGCGGGCAGGCGGGGCAACAGAACACCACCACGAACGGGACGACCATCACCGTGGGGCTCACCTACATTCCGAACATCCAGTTCAGCCCCTTCTACGTAGCCGAATCCGAGGGACTCTTCAAGGACGCCGGAATCAGCCTGACTCTCAGGCACCACGGAACCCAGGAGGGCCTGTTCACCGCACTGGCGGCGGGAGAGGAACAGGTGGTGTTCGCATCCAGCGACGAGGCCGTGGTCTCGGCCGCAGGGGGAATGCCTGAGCTGCGTACCTTTGCCACCTGCTACCGGCAGTACCCGGGGGTGATCCTCGGCTCCGGTGACATCACGGATCTTTCCGGTCTCGCCGGGAAAACCCTGGGGGTGCAGGGGCGGTACGGAGCAGGTTGGTACACAACCCTCGTCGCGCTGGACCGTGCAGGTCTCAGCGAGGACAAGGTGGGCATCACCGAGATCGGGTGGACACAGGTAGCAGCCCTTACCACCGGCAAGACGGATGCCGTCGTGGGGTTCAGCAACAATGAGGCCGTTCAGTTGAAGGCCGCGGGGTTCCCCTACAACCAGCTCGACGTGGTCGACAAGGAGAAACCGAACCTGGTCGGTCCCGGGCTGATCACTCGGGAGGGTGTCCTTCCCGTTGAGCAGCTCGGATTGATCACGGGGGCTGTCCTCGAGGCGGAGAACCGGATACTGAGCAACCCGGAACTGGCCATCAGGGCCACCGAGGCGCAGGTCCCCGCCCTCGCGGAGGAAGCCCAGCGGAAACAGGCGGAAGCAGTCCTTGAAGCCACCAGCAAATTCTGGATCGGACCTGACGGGAAGGCTTTGGTGGCGGTCGAACGGGATGACTTCATTCGTATGGGTGAGTTCCTGAGCCGGGTGGGAATCATCGACTCGGTCCCCGATGGCATGGTGCTGGAAGTGGGGTGAAGCCTCCGCCTTGTCTCCGACAGTTGTAGACAAGGCCCGGAACAGGCTCTTGGTGTGGGTCTGTTTTGGTTTCCAAGGTGCTGTGTGGCAGTCTTTCGAGCATGTTCCTGCCGCTGACCACCCGTGCGTGGGTCGATCTGCGTCTGCAGGCGAGCTGCAACTGTTGAGTCCTGCGACTCCAGTAAACCTTGTCCCCGGTTTCATCGTGGTCCAGCGATCTCGTGTGCCGTCTCCCTAGAGTTCCCATCAGGAGTGATTCTTGTCAGAAGTAGTATCTGAAGCCCTGCCCGATACCGATGCCTCGGTTCCGCCAAAGCGACAGGGCCCGTTGTCACGTTTCAGCGTTCAGATCGTTCTCGGTTTCGTGGCCGGTGTGGTGTTCGGTGGCATTGCCATGGTCATTGGCCCTGATGAAGCGGGGCCGAACTGGCTCACCATCACCTTGACCCAGATCGGGAACGCCTACGTCGTGTTGTTGAAACTGCTGGTGACACCGCTGGTATTCACGGCCGTCATATCCTCCATCGCACGACTTCGGGAGGTCGCCAACGCTGCCCGGCTGGCGGTCGGTACCCTGATCGGGTTCGCTGTGACGGCGTTCGCTTCCGTGGTGGTCGGCATCCTGGTCGGGGTGATCTCTCGTCCCTGGCTCACGGCCGGTGTCAATACCACGGCCTCTGAGCCGGACCGGGTCGGTTCCTGGACGGCTCTCCTCATGGGATTGATTCCCGACAATTTCCTTGGCCTCGAGATCGACCTCGGCGCCAAGGATGGCGTGATGAACGCCACTCCCGGCTTCAACGTGCTCCAGATCCTGGTGCTCTCCATCGTCCTCGGGATCGCTGCGCTCAAGGTCGGGGATGCTGCGAACGGTTTCGTGAACTTCGCCGAGTCCACTCTCGCAGTGGTGCAGAAGGTGCTGTGGTGGGTCATTCGGCTGGCGCCGATCGGAACGGCGGCCCTGATCGGCAAGGCCATTGCGTCCTACGGCTGGAGTTCGATGGCGTCGCTGGGAGTTTTCATCATCGCCCTCTACGCGGGACTGGTCCTCGTCTGGGTCCTGGTCTACCCCGTGGTGCTGAAGCTCAGCGGCGTGCCAGTGGTGCAGTTCTATCGCAATATTTGGCCGGTCATCACCCTCGGTTTCGTCACCCGCTCGTCGATGGGCGTGATGCCTGTCACCGAACAGGTGACGGAACGCAATCTGGGCGTACCCCGCAGCTACGCGGCCTTCGCCGTGCCGCTGGGAGCGACCACCAAGATGGACGGTTGTGCCGCCGTCTATCCTGCGCTGGCAGCCATCTTCGTGGCCCAGTTCTACGGAAGGGAACTGAGCTGGAGTCACTACCTGCTCATCATCGCCGTCTCGGTGCTGGGATCCGCCGCCACCGCGGGGACGACCGGAGCCACCGTTATGTTGACCCTCACTCTTTCGACGCTGGGGTTGCCGCTCGCAGGAGTCGGCCTGCTGCTCGCGGTTGAACCCATCGTTGACATGGGGCGTACCGCATTGAACGTGACCGGGCAGGCACTGGTTCCCACGGTGGTCGCCAGGCGCGAGGGCATTCTGGATCAAACGGTTTTCGATGCCGACCCCGCCTTTGATGGTGTGAATGCCTGAATGGTGAATGGTGTTGTGCGCGCGTTGCGCGAGTACAACACCATTCCATGTGCTCAGAGGCCGAGAAGCTCGCGCAGCTCCGGGTGGGTCAGAGCGGCGACGGCAGCCCGGGCCCCGGTGGCGTCCACGCAGTCCCTGGCGGCCTCCGCCATGGCGCGGCAGGTGGCCAGCTCGTGCAGGCCGAGGGCGAACCGGACCAGGGGCATCCGTTTTGGTGACATGGAGAGCGAGGAGACCCCCAGGCCGGTCAGCACCAGGGCCATCAGCGGGTCACCCGCCGACTCGCCGCAGACCCCCACGGGACGATCGTTGATCCGGCCGCCCTCGCAGGCCGCTGCCACCAGGTCGATCACTGCGGGTTGGAACGGGTCCAGGAGGTCCGCGAGTTCCCCGACCATCCGGTCAGCGGCCATGGTGTACTGCGACAGGTCATTGGTGCCGATGCTCGCGAAATCACAGGCGGCGAGGAGGTGACGGGAACGCAGCGCGGCGGACGGCACCTCGATCATGGTACCCGCCACGGGCAGTCCGGCTTCGTGGGCGGCCTCCACGAAGGCCCGTGCCTGATCCGTCGTGGCGATCATGGGGGCCATCACCTTCACGCTCGCACCGGTGCGGCGCCGCGCCTCCGCCAGGGCGGCGAGCTGGTCCCTCAAAAGATCGGAGCGTTCCTCCATCAGGCGGTAGCCCCGGCGGCCCAGCGCGGGGTTGGGCTCCGGCCCCAGATCCGCGAACGCGAGTGGTTTGTCGGCCCCGGCATCGAGGGTGCGTACCGTGACGGGGCGGGTCCCGAAAGGCGTCAGTACCGCTTCGTACAGGTCCGCCTGCTCCGCCACGCCGGGCGCGTTCTGGGCGTCCAGGAACACGAACTCGGTGCGGAACAGACCAACCCCTTCGGCGGCCATGAGCGCGGCGGCCCGGGCGTCGTTGACGTCCCCTATGTTGGCCAGCAGGGCCACCGGGTGCCCGTCGGAGGTGCTGCCCGGCGAGGTCAGCTCATTGAGCTGCGCCAGGCGTTCGCTCCGGGCCCGTAGTTTCGTCTTCACGGTCTCGTCGGGATCCAGCACCACGGCCCCGGACTCGCCGTCGAGGGCCACGGTGGTTCCGCCGGGGATCTCGAGTGCCCCGGTCACCTGGACGGCGGCGGGCAGGCCACGCTGCGCGGCGAGGATCGCGGTGTGACTCGTCCTGCCTCCCCCGGAGGTGATGATGCCCAGCACCAGTTCCGGGGGGAGCAGGGCGGTTTCTGCGGGAGCCAGGTCCTCGGCCACCACGATGCTCGGTTCCGTGAGCTCGGGAACCCCCGGAACCGGGCGGCCCAGGAGAACGGCCTCCGCCCGCATCCCGACGTCGCGCAGGTCAGCGACCCGCTCGGCGAAATATCCGCCGAGGGCCTCGAACTGCTCCACATAGCCGGCGACCGCGGCCTGCAGCGCATGAGCGGGGCCGGTGTGGCCGTCGAGGTTCTGTTCGACGGCCTCGATCAGTCCAGGGTCGCGGGCGATCATGGCGGCGGCGGCAACCATTTCCGCGGCGTCCCCTTCCAGTTTTGCCGCCTTGGCGTCGAGATCATCCGCGACGACGGACAGGCTATCCGCAACCCTTGTCAGGTCCTGTTGTGGATCCGCCGAGCAGGGTTCGGTCGCGGGCAGGGGCTGGGGTGGCTGGACGACGGCCACCGGGCCGATGGCGCTGCCGGGGGAGACTCCGATTCCGGTCAGGGTGCGCATGGTGCTGGTCATCCCTTCGCGTCGTGATCCACGGCGAGGAAGGCCACGAGCTCATCGAGGAAGGCGTCGCCGTTCTCCGCCTCGCAGGAGAGTTCGACCTCCTCCCCGCACTTGACGCCCAGGGACATCACCGCCAGCATCGATGCCGCGTTGACGGGTTTCCCGCCGGGGCGGGCGATGGTCACGGGCAACCCGGAGCGGGTGACCTTCTGGACGAACAGGCTCGCCGGGCGGGCGTGAAGGCCGACGGAGGAGGCGATGATTGCGGTGCGGGTGGTCATGGGTTTTCCTTGTCTGTGTTCGGGTTGTCCGTACTCAGCCGGTGAGCACGGTGTTCAGGTCTGGTTCGGGAGTGCTCGTGACCGCCACGGCTGCGATCTCCTCAGGGCCCGGCATGGCGCTGCCGGGCAGGGCAACCGCGGCCGCCCCCCACGCGACTCCCCGGCTCAGCGCGGTCGCCGGGTCTCCCCCCGTGGTCAGGGAGCTGAGCACCCCTGCCAGCAGGCAGTCGCCGGCGCCCACCGTGGAACGCGGCTCGGTGACGGTGGCCTTGGCGTGGTGGACGACATCGGGGTCCACCCACAGGGCGCCGTCGGAGCCCAGGCTCACCACGACCACTCCGATTCCGCTCGCTATCAGTTCGCGGGCGGAATCGACCACGGCTCTCAGGGTGGGAAGTTCTCGGCCGGTCAGTTCGGAGAGTTCCTCCCGGTTGGGTTTGATCAGCCAGGGTCTGGCCGCAACGGCGGCGGCCAGCGGGGCCCCCGACGTGTCGACGACGACCCTGCCGGGGTGCCGGGCGATCATCCTGGCGAGGAACGAGTCGTCCGTTCCCGGCGGTAGGCTGCCGCACAGAACCACGGGGCCGGTTGCCCCACCGGCGGTTTCGCCGAGCCGTTCCACCTCGTCGGGGGACAACTCGGGCCCGGGTTCGTTCACCTTGGTGGTGACCCCCGCGGGATCGACGATGGCTATGTTCGTCCGCGTTGTCCCCGCGATGGGGACGGCGTCGAAGGGAACCCCGGCGTTTTGTAGCAGGCGGGCCAGCAGTTCACCGTCCGGGCCGCCCAACGGCAGCACGGCACGGGCGGGATGGCCGTTGCGGATCAGGGCGTGGGCCACGTTCACCCCCTTGCCCCCCGGGTCGATGCGGCTGCTGGCGGCTCGGTTCACCTCGCCCGGCAGCAGGTTCTCCACAAGCACGGTGCGGTCGATGCTCGGGTTCGGTGTCAGGGTAACGATCATGCGCGGGCCACCTCCATGCCTGCGTTGTCGAATGCCTCGGTGGTTTCGTCGTCGAGGCGGGAATCGGTGATGAGGAGCGAGACCTCCTCGACGTTGGCGAAGCGCTGGAAATGGCTCAGACCGGCCTTGCTGGCGTCCGCCAGCACGATTCGGCGCCGGGAGGCCGCGACCATGGCCCGCTTCGCATCGGCCTCCGCCAGGTCCGGGGTGGTCATGCCCCGGTCCAGACTGAAACCGTTGGTGCCCAGAAAAGCAACGTCTATGCACGTCCCGCTCAGAGCCCGTTCCACCCAGGACCCCACCGCGGCCCCGGTGCGGGTTCTGACCTGCCCCCCCAGCAGGTGCAGCTGGAGATCGGGGTGGTCCGAGAGCACGGCCGCTATGGCCACCGAGTTGGTCACCACCGCCAACCCCAGGTCATTTGTCAGCAGCCGGGCCAGCGCCAGGGTGGTGGTGCCGGAATCCAGCAGGATGGTGCCCTGGCCGGGCAGCTCCGCCAACGCCCGTTCTGCGATGCGTTGCTTCTCACCCGCCCCGACCCCGAGGCGCTGCAGGATGCTTGGTTCCCGGTCGGTCTGGGCCACGGGCAGGGCCCCGCCGTGGACGCGCCTCACCAGGCCCCGTTGTTCGAGGGCGGTGAGGTCGCGCCTCACGGTTTCGGGGGTGACGCCGAGCCGCTCCGAGATCTCCGTGACGTCCACGCGCCCCTGTGAACGGGCTGCGTCGGCGATGGCCTCCTGCCTTTCGGCGGCGTAGCGGATCCGGGAGGTCGGGGCGGTGGTGTTCATCAGGGCTCCTGTCAGGGTTCCACGGTGACCTTGATGGCCTCGCCGCGCTCGACGATCCCGAATGCGTCCATCACGTCGCTGAGCCTGATGCGGCGGGTGATGAGGTCGGCCACGGGCACCTCACCACTGGCAATGTAATCCAAGGCCCGGCGGTTGTGCTCAGGTGCCGAACCGTTGGCGCCGTGAATGTGCAGCTGCCGGTAGTGGACGAGGTTGGAGTCCAGCGTGATGGTCGGGTTTGTCTTGGGAAGCCCGCCGAAGAAGCTGATCCTCCCGTTGCGGGCCGCCATCGAGACCGCCTGTTCCTGGGTGATGTTCGCGGGGGTGGCGGTGATGATCACGTCCGCGCCCCGCCCGTCGGTGAGTTTCATGATCTCCTCGACGATGTTCACCTCGGATGCGTTGATCACGACATCCGGCTGCACCGCATCGGCCGACATCTTCAACCGTTCGGAATTGATGTCGACCAGGATGATGCGCCCGGCCCCGTGGACTCCGCGGGCGATGCGCACGTGCATGCAACCGATGGGGCCGGCACCGAAGATCACCACGTCATCACCCGGCTCGATTCCGAGCTGCTCCTGGGCGTTGATGGCGCAGGCGAAGGGCTCGGCCGCGGAAGCCTCTGCGAAACCGACCCCGTCGGGGATGCGGTTCATGCCGTCGACCGCCAACACCTCGCGGGGAACGATCATGTACTCGGCAAAACCTCCGTCGTACTGGTAGCCAACGGAGGTCTGGTTCTGGCAGACGGCCATCCATCCCTTCCGGCACTCGTGGCACTTCCCGCAGGGAACCGCGGCTATGACCTGGACCCGGTCGCCGGGTTTCCAGCCGCCGGCGACACCGGGGCCGACCTCCACCACCTCGCCCGCGATCTCGTGCCCGATGATGCGGGGCGGGGTCAGGTTCTGGTGCCCGTTCTTGCGGATCTTCACGTCGGTTCCGCAGGTCGAGCAGTTCTTCACCCGGATCTTCACCTCGTCTGTTCCGCAGGTGGGTTCCGGCACGTCCTCCAGGCGCAGGTCCTCAGGGGCGTAGAAACGCAGGGCGAGCATTCAGTTCTCCTTTCCGAAGGCGCCGAGCAGGCGCAGGACGTCGTCAGGGTTTGTGGTGGTGCGCAGCTGGGCTGCGGCGTCGGGATCCATCAGCACCTCGGCGAGTTCGCCGAGGATCTCGACGTGTTCCTCGCCGCGGCTGGCGATCGGGATGCAGACGAAAACCCGTTCGCCGTCCCAGTCCACCCCGCCCGGGAACTGCAGGAAACCGAGGCAGGTGCGCTGGATGTGCTCCCGTGATTCGTTGGTGCCGTGGGGGATCGCGACCCCCTCCCCGAGGTAGGTGGGCACCTGGTGTTCGCGTTCGAACATGGCGTCGGCGTAAGGCTGGGTCACGGCGCCGACGGCGACAAGCAGGGAACCGCACTGCGTGATGGCATCGGTTTTGTCGGTGGCGGTCAATCCGAGGCGGATGGTTTCGCGGGACAGGATTTCAGACAAGGTTCTCTCCTGATTTGATGGCGTTCTCGACGCGGGCGAAGGCCGGGTCGCCGAGGAACTGTTCGAAGGTGATGATGACGGCGTTGGGGGCGATGTTGCGGGCCCGATCGGCCAGGCCCGACTGGCACATGATCAACTCGGTATCCGGGCTGACCTCGTTGACGGGGGAGTGGGACACCTCGACGCCGTGGGGTGCCAGGCGTTTCTTCATGGAACTGGCCACCATGACGCTGGAGCCCATCCCCGCGTCACAGGCGATGACCAGCTTTTTCACGTCGCGGCCGTTGAGCACGCGGGTGCCGGTGGCCGGGGCCCCGGTTTCCTCGGCAGGGGATTTTGTGGCATCGGACGGGATCCGGGGTTCGGCCGCATGCTCTGGCGCGGATTCCCCGGCATCGGCCGAGGTCCCGGGCGCCTCGGCCTTCCTGCCCCGCCCGAAACCGAGCAGCAGGGAAGCGACCAGGAAACTGACCACCGTGGCGGCGATCACCGCGGACAGCACCGCAACGTATCCGCCGCGGGGCGTGACCGCCAGGTAGGCGATGATGCTGCCGGGAGAGGCCGGGCCGACGAGACCGGCGCCCGTGATGCTGCCGACGAGCAACCCGCTCACCCCACCCGCGATCGAGGCGACGATGAGAACCGGCTTGGCGAGGACGTAGGGGAAGTAGATCTCGTGGATGCCGCCGAAGAAGTGGATGATGACGGCGCCGGGAGCGGTGCTGCGCAACGCTTTCTGGCCGAAGAACCACACCGCCAGCAGGACACCCAGGCCGGGTCCCGGGTTCGATTCCACCATGAACAGGATGGACTGTCCCACTTCCTGCGCCTGCGCCGCACCCAGCGGGGACAGGACACCGTGGTTGATGGCGTTGTTCAGGAACAGCACCTTCGCGGGCTCCACGACGACGGAGGCCAGCGGAAGCAGGCCGTTGTCCACCAGGAGCTGGACCCCCTGGCCGAGCAGGTTGACCAGGAAACCGACCACGGGCCCGATCCCGAGGCGGGCCAGGGTGGCCATGATCATGCCGATGATGCCGAGGGAGAAGTTGTCCACGAGCATCTCGAACCCGCTCGCCACCCGGCCGTGGACCGCCCGGTCGAACTGCTTGAGAACCCAAGCGGCGAGCGGCCCCATGACCATGGCGCCCAGGAACATGGGGGTGTCGCTGCCGACGATCACGCCCATCGTCGCCAAGGCCCCGATGACCGCGCCGCGTTGCCCGTGGACCATCCGGCCGCCCGTGTAGCCGATGAGGATGGGAAGCAGGTAGGTGATGATCGGGGTCACCATGGTGGCCAGGGTCTCGTTGGGTGCCCACCCCTCCGGTATGAAGAGGGCGGTGAGCAGGCCCCAGGCGATGAATGCACCGATGTTGGGCATGATCATCCCGGCAAGGTGACCTCCGAAGCGCTGGACGCGGGCACGGAAGCCACTGCCCTCGAGATTCTTGTTGACACGCGCATCCGGTAGGGACATGCGAATCACCCTTTCTGACTCCGATGTCTGAATGTGTGGCTTCGAGTGGGTTTCAAAGCCGATATCGGAAGAATACGGGCAGAAGCGGGAAGAGTCAAGCTGTAAACGGGTGGAAACAGAAATGATCTGTGGGTCGTATCGGACTGAAACGGGCAGATTCTGTGAAGGGGCTGGTCAGGGCCGGTTCCTGAGCAGCCGGGACGGCCACCACACCATGGGGCCGATGTCCTGGATCAGGGCGGGGACCAGCAGGGTACGCACGACGAAGGTGTCCAGCAGCACCCCGAAGGAGACGATGAAGGCGATCTGCAACAGGAACAGGATCGGGAGGACGGCCAGAGCGGCGAAGGTCGCCGCCAGCACCAGGCCGGCCGAGGTGATGACCCCGCCCGTGACCGCCAGCCCACGCAACATACCCTCGCGTGTTCCGTGCTCCAGTGCTTCCTCACGCACCCGGGTCATGAGGAAGATGTTGTAGTCGATACCCAGGGCCACCAGGAAGACGAACCCGTACAGCGGTACCGACGGATCGGCTCCCGGAAGGTTCAGGACATGGTTGAACACGACGGCAGCCACCCCCATTGCGGTCTCGAAGCTGAGGGCCGTGGTCGCCACCAGCAGCACGGGGGCCAGCAGGCTGCGCAACAGCAGGACGAGGATGATCAGGATCACCGCGAGCACCAACGGAATGATCAGGGCCCTGTCGTGTTGTGTGGTGGTCCGGGTGTCCAGATCGGTGGCGGTGGTACCTCCGATGCGCGCGGTCCCGGACAGATCCGCCCGCAGCTCGCGCACGGTCTCGATTGCCTCGTCGCTGTCGGCGGCGGCGGTCAGAGTGGCCAGCAGCATGACCTCGCCGTCGTCCACAGTGGGAGCCGGGGGCGGCGTTCCCGGTCGTCCGACGGGCTGGATTCCCGCCGTCGTGACGGGCGCGGAGCCCGAAGGTGAGGCCTTCGAGACGACGCTGACGGAGGCCACACCGTCGTTGCCCAGCAACTGGTTCGCCACCGATTGCAGGTTGTTCTCGGCCGCCAGGACATAGACGGGCGAACCGGCCCCACCCGGGAAGTGACGCGACAACGCCTCCTGGCCGGTCCGGGCGTCGGAGGCCCCCAGCACGAAGCTGCTGACGGGAACTCCATCCGCCTTGAGGGCAGGAACGAAAGCGGCGCCGATGCCCAACAGGATGACGCAGGCGATCCACACCGCACGGGGACGCCTCGAGACGAACCGGCCGGTTCTCGCGTACACGCCGGTGTGGGTCTGTTCCTCATCCGTGCGGTCGGGATCGAAACGCGGCACCCGGGGCCAGTAGGAGGCCCGGCCCAGCAGGTAGGTGAGGCTCGGGAGCAGGGTCAGGGAGGCGAGCACCGCGAAGGCCACGCCTATGGCGGTCACCGGCCCCAGGGAACGATTGGAACCCAGATCGCTGAACAGCAGGCACAGCAGCCCGGCGATCACGGTGCCGCCGGAGGCGAGGATCGGCTCCAGGACACCGCGCAGCGCGGCCCGGGTGGCCTCCATCCTCGATTCGTGGCGCCGCAGCTCCTCCAGGTACCGGGCCGTGTACAACAAGGAATAGTCCGTGGTCGCGCCTATCACCAGGATGAAGAGGATTCCTTGGGTCTGCCCCGTGATGGTCAGCACACCCCATTTCGCCAGCCACCAGTTGGCCAGGAGCGCGACGGCGAGGGCGAACACACTCGTCAACAGCACCACCAGTGGAAGGAGCACGGCTCGGTACACGACCACCAGGATCACCAGCACCAGGCCGAGGGCCACGAGTAGCAGCAGGCCGTCGATCCCACTGAAGGCCCGCGAGAGGTCGCTGGTGAAGCCCGCCGGACCCGTGACGTGGAAGTCCAATCCCGCGAGGTCGTGTGCCGCGATCACATCCCGGACGGAGTTGACGGTCCTGGAGACGTTCGCCGTCGCGTCCACCCCTACGAAAACTTGGACTGCCAAGGAATCCTCGGATGTGATCGGCGGCGAAACCGCGACCACGCCCTCCACGGATCCCAGGTCCTGCCCGAGGGCCGCCACGGCCTGTTTCTGGGGCTCCGTCAGAGGATTCTCCCCGGTGAACACGGCGATGGCGGGGATCTGATCATTGCCCACGAAATCGCGATACCTCTGCCCGACGACGGTTGCCTCCGCGCTGGTCGGAAGGAAACTCGCCTGGTCGTTGCGCGCGACCTCGCTGACCTTCCCGAAGAACGGACCACCTATCCCGCCCGCCAACAGCCAGCACAGGATCAGAGCGATTGGAGTGATGAGACGGGTCGTTCGGGTTCTCATGGGGTGAGCCTACGGCTCACGGGTACTCAGAGGGCGTAGTAGAGCTCGAATTCGTGCGGATGCGGCCGAATGGCAATGGCCTGGATCTCCGCGCGCTTGAGCCCCACCCAGGTTGCGATCAGGTCGGGGGTGAAGACGTCTCCCGCCAGCAGGAACTCGTGATCCGCCTCCAGGGCATCCAGCACCGCGCTCAGGCTGGCGGGCACGGTGGAGACCTCGGCGTGCTCCTCGGGGGGCAGCTCGTAGAGGTCCTTGTCGATGGGGGCGGGGGGCTCGATGCGGTTCTGGACGCCGTCGAGTCCTGCCAGCAGGATGGCGGCGAAGGCCAAGTAGGGGTTGCTCGACGGATCCGGGCAGCGGAACTCGATGCGCTTGGCCTTCGGGTTGGAACCGGTGATCGGGATGCGGATGCAAGCGGAACGGTTGCGCTGTGAGTACACCAGGTTGACTGGGGCCTCGAAACCGGGAACCAAGCGGTGGAAGGAGTTGACGCTCGGGTTGGTGAAGGCCAGCAACGCGGGCGCGTGCTTGAGGATGCCGCCGATGTACCAGCGGGCCATGTCCGACAGACCCGCATAGCCGTTCTCGTCGTAGAACAACGGTTTCCCGTCGCTCCACAGCGAGGAGTGGACGTGCATCCCGGAGCCGTTGTCCCCGAAGATCGGTTTCGGCATGAAGGTGGCGGTCTTGCCGGCCTCCCAGGCGGTGTTCTTGACGAGGTACTTGAACTTCATCACGTCGTCGGCGGATTTCAGCATGGTGTCGAACCGCCAGTTGATCTCGGCCTGACCGGCGGTGCCGCACTCGTGGTGGGCGCGTTCGACCACCAGGCCCGCGTTCTCCATGTGGCGGACGATGTCGTCGCGCAGGTCACCGAAGTGATCGACGGGGGCTACGGGGAAGTAGCCGCCCTTGTACTTGACCTTGTAGCCCCGGTTGCCGCCGTCCTGCACGCGACCGGAGTTCCAGGCCCCAGCCTCGGAATCGATGTGGTAGTAGGAGGCGTTGGGGGTGGAGTCGAAGCGGATGTCGTCGAAGACGTAGAACTCGGCCTCGGGGGCGAAGAAGGCGGTTTCCGCGATGCCCGTGGAGATCAGGTAGGCCTCGGCCTTGCGGGCGATGTTGCGCGGGTCGCGGGAGTAGGGCTCCTTCGTGAGGGGATCGTGGACGAAGAAGTTGATGTTCAGGGTCCTCGACCTGCGGAACGGGTCGACGAAGGCGCTGGTCGGGTCCGGGAGCAGTGCCATGTCCGATTCGTGGATCTTCTGGAAACCAGCGATCGAGGAACCGTCGAAACTCAGGCCCTCGGTGAAGACCTCGGGGCCGAAGGAGCCGGCCGGGACGGTGAAGTGCTGCATCACGCCCGGCAGGTCGCAGAAGCGGCAGTCGATGGTCTCGATGCCCTCCTCCTTGACGAAGGCCAGGAGCTCCTCGGCGCTTGTGAACATGAACCCTCCAGTTGTCTTGTGAACTGGGACCACCCTACGGGGCCCAGATTGCCCAGATCTTCCGCCATCGTAACGGCGGTGTTACAGCACAGGGGATGGGCTCTGCCGGTTTCCGGGGTTCGTGCCGGACGGTCCTCGCGGTGGCTGTCTTGCCGGGAGCGAATCCAAGATAGTATGGAGATGCTATGATATATAGCATTCCTGCTATGATATATGGTGTCTTCGCTACTGAGGGAGGGCGTGATGGACGTGGTTGTGGCCGAGCAGGTCGAGTTCGCCTACGGAAGCCTGCCGGTGCTCCGGGGAGTGGATCTTGTGATCCGGCCGGGTGAGGTCGTGTTCCTCCTGGGGCCCAACGGGGTGGGCAAGACCACCTTCGTCGAACTGTTGCTCGGTTTTCTGCCGCCCGATTCCGGAACGATCCGGGTGCTGGGCGTGGATCCCGGAAAAGCGGGTGCCGGGTTCTGGGGCAGGATAGGCCTCGTCCAGCAGAGCTGGTCCGATCACGCCCGGTGGCGGGTGTGTGATCACCTGGAATGGGTGCGCGCCATCCAGGCCACATCGGGGCGGCCCGGTTCAACCGTCGACGAGGTGCTGCGCATGGTCGGTCTGGGGGACAGGGCAGGGGCCCGGCTCGGGCGGCTCTCGGGAGGCCAGCGCCGGGCCGTCGACCTCGCTGCCGTCCTCCTGGGGAAACCGGAGCTGCTGATCCTCGATGAACCGACCGCGGGCCTGGACCCGGCATCCAGGGCCCGGGTGCATGACCTCATCCTCGAGCGCGTCGACGACGCCGCCACGGTGCTGATGACCAGCCACGACCTGGCGGAGGCCGAACGGCTCGCGTCAAGGGTGGTGATCATGGGTCGGGGCCGGGTCTTCGCGGACGGCACCGTCACCGAACTGCGTGAGTAGTTCTCCGGCACGGCCCAGGTGACCTGGCACGAGGCGGGTGAACGTCACGTCCACGCGACCAGCTCCCCCGAGGAGTTCGTCAAAACCCTCGATCTCGACGCCATCTCGGGTCTCACCATCACCCGCCCCAACCTCGAGGATGCCTACCTGGCCCTGACCAAGGAGGGGAAATGACCCGCGCCGCCCCTCCCATGTTTCTCGCTGTTCTCCGTGCCTCTCTGGTCCAGGTCCGGGGGGAGCTGCGGCCGGCCTTCATCGGTGCGGGTATGTTCACGGCGTTCCTGCCTGCACTGTTGGTCCTCTGGCTGTCCCGGCTCAATCTGACAGGGGGTACGGGAACGGACTCGCTCACGGTGGCTGGTTTCGTCGGCTCGTGGAGCTGCATGATCGTCATACAGGTGGGGGCGGAAACCTACATGGACCGCGTCGGGGGTGCCCTGCTGCGCGTTCGCGTCCTGCCACACGGACCGATGGTGTGGACCATCGGAAAGACCGTCTCGACCATGGCGATACTCGTCGTGAGTCAGGTGATCCTTCTGGTGCTCGGGATGATCCTGCTGGACGGTTTCCCGCTCGGCTGGGGACAACTGATTCCCGCCATCGGCCTGGCGATCGTCGCTTCCCTGGCGGCGGCGCCCATCGGATTCCTCTCCGGAGCGGTGGCGCGCGGTCCCAATCTGCAGATGTTCTCCTATGTGCTGGTGCTCGCGCTGCTCGGAACCAGTGGGGCGGCCATACCGCTGGTGGCGCTGCCCGGCTGGGTGCAGGTCATCCAGCAGGCACTCCCGTTCTACTGGTCCGGGCACCTGACCCGCTGGGCGCTCGTCGGTGATCCGGCCTGGGAGGTGGGGGGTTCGTTCCAGCCGCTTCTGGCCTTCTGTGTGTTGACCGCTTGGGTTCTCGTGGGCTTCCCGGTTGCCGCGGCCCTGGTGCGTCGCGGTTTCCGCAAGGAGAGCATCGGTAGGCTTTCACGCATGCAAACCAACATTCGTTCCCTGGCGGGAGGATGACTTGGTGGAGGAGCGGGTCTTCAATCGCATTGCCGTCATGAGGGCAGATCGCAAGGTGAGCCGCCGGGAGCTGGCCGAGGCGCTCGGTGTCCACTACCAGACCGTTGGTTACCTGGAACGGGGTGAGTACTCGCCGTCATTGCATCTGGCGCTCAGGATCGCCAGGTTCTTCGAGGTTCCCGTGGAGTCAGTCTTCTCCCTCGACGATTTCCCCAGATTGCAGTGATCCCGTGATGTAGTGCTGGAGCACGGGACCGACCAGGTCGGCGACCTCGTCGGTGGGAAGGCTCGCCAGCGGCTCGATGCCGACGATGTGGCGTGCGATCACCAGTCCTGACATCTGGGATCCGATCAGGGAGGCCCGGAGTCGTCGTTCCGGTTCGGGGCCTTCGATGTGGGAGAGGAATCTGTTGAGCAGGGAGCGTGTGACGAATTCGCGCAGCACGCCCTCGTGGCCCACCAGGACCCGCCGCACCACCGCCTTCAGAGCGGGGGCGGCGGGTGAGGTCCAGACCTTGTCGGCGGCGCGCACCAGCTGCCGTCCCCAGTCATCGGGTGATTCCGATACGACCAATGCCTCCAACTGTTCCGGGCGGATGGCGGCGTTCAGCACCGCCTGGAACAGGCCCTCCTTCGAACCGAAGTAGTGGTGGATCAGGGCGGCGTCGACCCCGGCCTCCTTGGCGATGGTGCGGGTGCTGACCGTCTCGAAGGACCGGGAAGCGAACAACTTCGCGGCCGCCTGCTGGATACGCAGTTTGGTGCGTTCCGACTTCGAACCCCCGGGCAAGCGATCACCTCGTCTTTCTCGGCATGGAGGCCGCGGCGATGAGCAGGGAGGCGAAGATCACCCCGGCCAGGGCGGCGAACCGCCACCAGCTGTCCGAGCCTAGCTCCGGATTGGCCAGCACGTCGCGCACGACATCGACCGCCCAGGTCATCGGCAGCCAGCTCGCGATGGTCTCCAAAGCGTCCGGGAGCTGCTCCTTCGGAACGAGCAGGCCGCAGAGAAACAGCTGCGGGGCGATGAAGACCGGCATGAACTGCACCGCCTGGAACTCGGTTCGGGCGAAGGCCGAGGCCAGCAGGCCGAAGGCCACCCCGATCACCGCCCCCAGGAAGGAGAGCAGGAGCAGGGCCCAGGCCGGGCCGGTCAGTTCGATTCCCAGCGGGCCCAGCAGCAGGGCCACCAGGATGCTGCTCTGCAACACTGCCAGCAGACCGAACACACAGGCGTAGGAGACCAGCAGGTTCAAACGCGTCAGGGGAGTGGTGAAGATCCGCTCCAGGGTCCCGGAGGCACGTTCCCGGAGCATGATCACCGAAGTGACGATGAACATCATGAACATCGGCAACACGGCAAGCATGATCGGGCCGGTCGTGTCGAAGACGCGGGATTGCCCGGGTGGTGTCGGCAGGTCGTAGAAGACGTAGTAGAGCAGGGTCAACAGCAGGGGCGGAATCAGGAGGATCAGGGCTATGGCACGCGGGTCGCTCTTCAGCTGCGCGGCGATCCGGGCCACCGTGGCGAACGGTACCGATCGTGCGACGGCGTTGGTGCTCATCATGCCGCTTCCTCGATCAGGGCCATGAAAGCATCCTCGGGGGTGCTGGTTTCCGTTCTGCGCTGGAGAGTTGCCACGGGTTCGTGGGCCAGGAACCGTCCGTCCCGCATGAACAACACGGAATCGCAGCGGGTCGCCTCGTCCATGACGTGACTGGACACCAGCAGCGTGGTTCCCCGGCCGGCCAGGTCGCGGAACAGTTCCCACAGGGCCTGCCTGGTCAGGGGATCCAGACCCACCGTCGGTTCGTCGAGGATCAACACCTCCGGATCACCCACCAGCGCACAGGCCAGGGAGGCCCTGCTGGCCTGACCCCCGGACAGCTGGTCGATGCGGCGGTGTTCCAGGCCGTCCAGCTGCACCTTTTCGATGGCCCGGCGCGCCGAGTCGTGCCCGGCGCCCAGCAGGCGTGCGAAGTAGGTGGTGTTGGCCAGCAGGGATGCATCGGTGTAGATGCTCACGGCCTGCGAGGTGTAGGCCACCCGTCGGCGCAACCTCGGATGCCCGGCCGGCAGGCCCAGCAGCGTCGCCGAGCCCGCGGTGATGTGCTGCACCCCCATGAGGGTGCGCATCAGGGTGGTCTTACCGCAGCCCGAGGGGCCCAGCAGCCCCGTGACGGAACCGCGGGGCAGGGAGAGGGAAACCTCGTGCAGGATCTCGTTGCGACCCCGCCTGACGACGAGCCCGGAGGCGGAGATGGCTGTTTCATCAACTGATGAGTTCATCATATGGTGAATAATACATGTCCGGGTGGCCGGAGATCGCCTGGGACAAGGGGCCGGCTGCCGAGGCGTGCTGGGTGGTGGTCCGCCGTCGCGTTTCGGTCTGGTCTCGGTGGTGTTCCGGCCGGTGTCACCCACTGCGGACCGTTGTGAAGACAATCGCATGACCGCACTCCTCATCGCCTTCGACGCAGAACACCGCGGTGCACGCAGTCGCGGATGGGCGCAGCAGCGGAGCGATGTGCCAGCCTCGGCAATATCATGAGCCCCGATGACCGGGGTGCCGTTGTTCGTACCCGGGGCCTTCAGCATTTTTGGGGTGGCTCACTGCACCGAGGAGATACGAACTATTCGGAGGACGATCGATGACTGGGATGAGACTTCGTCCGCTGGGGGTCAGTGACACGCCACGGGTCCTGGAGGCATTCACGTCGGCCGATGACATGGCCCGGCAGGGGCGGGTCACCGATATACCGGAAGCAGAAGCATACGTCGCCAGGCTGCTCGCTCCCGGCGGCCGGCATCTGCCATACGCAATGGTCGGGGACAGTGATCTGCTGTTCGGGCTCGTTGCCCTGAGCCTCGATTCCGGGAACCGCAACGCGTGGTTCTGGTACTGGACCCATCGCGCGGTGCGGGGGCGTGGCTGGACGGGCCGTGCGGCGGCCACCGTCGCGAACTGGGCCCTGGCCTCGGGCATACTGCATCGCCTGGAGCTCGGACACCGGGTCAACAATCCCGCGTCCCGGGGAGTGGCGCTCGCCGCGGGGTTCGTCCAGGAAGGAGTCGAGCGGGAGAAATTCCTGGTCGGCGGGAAGCGAATCGACGTCGTGACCTACGGACGCCTGGCGAGCGACCCCACCCCACGAACCGAACCGCTGCCGATCGCCGTTGTTCCGCACGGTGGACGGTGACATCGGCCGGTGTCCCTCCGGGATCACTCTGCCGCCGACAACCAGGCGTCCTGCAACTCGTCCTTGCGCGCCCGGGCGGCCCGCAGGTCCGAGTCCAGCGCGGCGAGCCTCTCGAAATCCGTTGCCGAGGCCGTCATGGCGTCATGGATGCGCTCGATTTCGGACTCCACCTTCGCGAGCTGCGACTCCAGGCGCGCCAGCTCCTTCTTCCGGGCGCGTTCGACCGCTGCATCGGATCGGGGCCTGTCCCCGGTCGGGGGAACGGATGCGGGGGAGTTGTTCCTCGCTTCGCGGCGCCGCTCCAGGTACTCATCCACACCTCCGGGCAGCAGCACACACGAACCGTCCCCCAGCAGCGCC
>ERZ772921.574-NODE-574-length-22623-cov-5.649016_pt1 | contig 22623 bp, 26 predicted proteins | sample MGYA00512117_ERZ772921 | MGnify/ENA primary metagenome ERZ772921 (study PRJEB29015, sample SAMEA2737944) | human oral metagenome | biome: human oral; feature: human-associated habitat; material: dental | place: China | collected 2150 ...
AAATAAATCCAAATTTTTTTCCATTTTTTTCTAAAATTGCACTTTCAGCAATATCTTTAATTCCAGAATATTTTATTCCTAAATTATCAAGATTTTTAATAGTTTCCTTAATTCCAATTTTTCCAAAATCATTACTGTGATTATTGGCAATGCTCAAATAGTCAAACCCAGCCTGTTTTAAATATGTCCCGTATCTTGAAGGCATGCGAAAAGCATAACACACATTTGGATTATTACAGCTTTTTGGAGTTCCGCCTGTATCAAATAGTGTTCCTTCCAGATTTCCTGCAGTTATGTCAGCGTTTTTCAGTATATTTTGCATATTTTCAAGAATATTCGTATCATTTTCAGGAAGCAGATATTCAAAAGGGTAATTTGAGCCAAGCATTATATCTCCTACACCAATAATTGTAAATTCTGATTTTTCATCTTTTTTATTCTTTTCATCATTTCTATTCTTAGAAATACCTATTTTTTTGTTTCTCAATATTTTTTCTAAATTCATAAATTTATTTCTAAAATCTTTAAAATTAGGACTTGTAATAATTAATGCAAGTGAAAAAGCTAAAATAGCAAATAAAATTAATAGTATATTTTTTTTCATTTATTAAATCCTTTCATAAAAAGTAGTTTTTTTATAAATATTAGAATTTTATATTACTAAACAAAATAACCGTAATTTTTAAGTTTGATCTTAAAGTAATTTTGTTAAATTCTAAACTAATATATTTTAAATAAGTTTATTATTTTTTTGATACAATTATTTTACATATATTTATCGTAAAAAGCAATATGATTTATAAAAATAATCTTGTAAAGGAAAAATATTCTTTACATTTTCTGTTTTTTCTATTATACTTTAGATATGTAAAAATAAAAAATAGGAGGATAAATAAATGAAAATTGCTGAAGCTCTTATTTTGCGTGCTGATATCCAAAAAAGAATTGCACAATTAAAGGTAAGACTTAATAATAATGCTAAAGTTCAGGAAAATGAAGAACCTACTGAAGATCCTGAATTTTTATTAGCTGAATTGGAAAATTTGATTTCTCAATTAAATGATTTAATAGTAAAAATAAATAGAACAAATACACTTTCAAAAGTTGATGGAATTTCATTAGTGGAGTTAATCGCAAAAAAAGATACTCTTTCACAAAAAGTAGGAATTTTGCGTGAATTTATTGAAATTGCAAGTCAAAAGGTGAATTTGTATTCTACGACAGAAATAAAGGTTTTTAGTACGGTTAATGTGTCTGAATTGCAAAAAAAGCTGGATAAATTGTCTAAAGAAATTCGTGAAACTGATACAAAATTGCAACAGGCAAACTGGACTATTGACTTAGTTGAAGAATAAAAAATAGTGTATTTAATATTGTAATTTATAAAAATAAAAAGATTTTTGGTGTAGATATTTTTAAGGTGAACATAAACCTTTGGATATTAGGGGAAAAATATCCTACAAGAATGAGTAATGCGGGGAAGTTACAAAAGTTATGATTAATCCCAGTATTGTTACATCTGTACGAATTATTGTAATTGTTACTACCATATGTTAATTAATAATATTGAGGCTGGGTTGTGGGATTGGTTTTGCTATGTAAAAATTTATAAGGAGAGAAAAAATTTTATGAAAAAAATAGGGCTTGTGCCACGTTTGATTATTTCGATTATGCTTGGTATTTTACTTGGATTAATTTTACCAAGTCCGATTATAAGAATTTTTGTCACGTTTTCGTCGTTATTTAGTAAATATTTGTCGTTTATTATTCCATTTATGATTATTGGATTTGTTGTAACTGGAATTTCAGATTTACGTCATGGAGCGGGAAAATTACTTGGAATTACGACTTTACTGGCTTATCTTTCTACAATTGTTGCAGGTACACTTTCGTATCTTATGGCAATTAGTATTTTTCCAAAAATTCTTAACTTTGCTTCGTTTACAACGGTGGAACATCCTGAAAAGAATCTTTTGACAGCTTATTTTGACATTCCAGTTGCACCAATGTTTGATGTAACTTCAGCGATTATTTTTGCATTCATAATGGGACTTTCGATTAGCTGGCTTAGAAATAATGGAGAAGGGCAAACTACATATAACCTTTTTCGAGAATTTTCAAAGATAATTACAAAATTGTTAAGCACATCAATTATTCCGTTGCTTCCTGTCTATATTTTTGGAACATTTATGAATATGACTTACAGCGGACAAATTTTTGCAACGCTTTCAATATTTTTAAAGGTATTTATTTGTGTAATAATTTTGCATATTTTATATACTTCAGGTTTATTCATATTTGCTGGCGGGCTTTCAGGAAAAAATCCATTTGTCTGTATGAAAAATCAGATTCCTGGATATTTTACAGCTCTTGGAACCCAATCTTCAGCTGCTACAATCCCAATAAATATCGAATGTGCTAAAAGAAATGGAACATCACCTGAAATCCGTGAATTTGTAATTCCTTTATGTGCCACAATTCATTTGGCTGGAAGTATTATTACAATTACAAGCTGTGTTGTTACTGTACTTATGATGCACAGTATGTCCTACGGAATTTCAACAATTTTTCCGTTTATAATGGTTCTTGGAGTAGCAATGGTAGCTGCGCCTGGAGCACCTGGAGGAGCAATAATGTCTGCACTTCCATTTTTAGGAATGGTTGGAATTGCCTCAAGCAGCCCAATGGCTTCACTCTTAATCGCACTTTACATAACACAGGATAGCTTTGGAACAGCGGCTAATGTTTCTGGAGATAATGCGATTGCCATTATAGTTGATTGGATATATCATAAATTTATAAAAAAATAAAATTAGTATGATTGAAAAAGTAGAAAATTTATGCTATAATTAACCTATAAAGGTAATGGATATACTCCATTTTAAGGTAAAAAATAGCGGAAAAAATATTTTCTTCTTAGTTGAAGGGAGTATTTTTTTTTTGCTATAATATTTCTGGGTTCGCTACCCAACCTTGAAATGGAGGGAGGTGAATAGTAATGATGAATGGTGATGTTGTTACTTTCGTTGTTATGGTTATGCTTTTGTATATAATCTTTAACAATAGATGACAAATTGCCATTTTTTGCCTCCAAGATCTGCAGGAAATTATAACCTGCAGGTTTTTCCATAAAAATTATAAATATAATAAATTTTAATGAGGAATAGCAGGAAATAATAAAAAAAGTGAATTACTAATTAATTTTAGTTTTTCACTTTTTATTATATTATTTTTTTGTTTTTTATATTAGTACCATAAAAGGTTAATTCCATTTTCCTTACATGTCTTTACAATTTCAGGTGTCCATACAGAAGCTTGAACTTCTCCAATGTGGGCTTTTTGTAATAAAAACATGCAGATTCTTGATTGCCCGATTCCTCCACCGATTGTTAATGGTAATTCATCGTTTAGAAGCATTTTGTGGAAATTAAGATTTTTTCTTTCTTCCAGGTTTAATTCTTTTAATTGACGTTCTAATGCGGATTTATCAACACGGATTCCCATTGAAGATAATTCTAATGATCTGTCTAAAACTGGATTCCACATAATTAGATCTCCGTTTAGTTCCCAGTCATCGTAATCTGGGGCACGTCCATCGTGTCTTTTTCCAGAATTTAACACTTTTCCAATTTGCATAATGAAGATTGCCTTGTGTTCTTTTGCAAATTTGTCTTCTCTTTCATTTGGAGTTAATTCAGGATATAAATCTTCTAATTCTTGAGAAGTAATAAAAGTAACTTCTTTTGGCAAGAATTTTTCAAATTTTTCAAATTTTTCAGTCAATTCTTTTTCTGTATTTAAAAAGGCTTGATATATTTTTTTAACAGTTGCTTTTAAAAAGTCAATATTTCTATCTTCTTTTGAAATAACTTTTTCCCAGTCCCATTGGTCAACGTAAATTGAATGTATATTATCTAAATCTTCATCTCTTCTGATAGCATTCATATCTGTATAAATACCTTTTCCTTCTTCAACGCCATATTGCTTCAATGCAATTCTTTTCCATTTTGCAAGTGAATGTACAATTTCCAATGTTACATCTGGCATTTCCTTCATTTCAAAAGCTACAGGACGTTCAACGCCGTTCAAATTATCATTAATCCCAACAGACTTTCTAACAAACATAGGTGCCGAAATTCTTGTTAAGTCTAATGCTTTTGCAAGTTCTCTCTCAAAACAGTCTTTTGCAGCTTTTATTGCAATTTCTGTTTCCATGATTCCATATTTTGGATCATAATTTTTTGGAATTATAGTTTTTGACATATACTCTCCTTCTTTCTCAATTTTTTATTCTACCTATAGATGTTATCAAAATTATTATTTATTGTCAAATTTTTTTAAATTAAGTCTATTTAAGTTATTTTTTAAAGAAATAATCCTTTTTTTATCAGTTTTAAAATAGATCTTTTATAGAAAAGTTAAAAATTTTTTATCAATAAATAAAATATTACTTTTAAAGAAAGTTTAATATTAATATTGAAATTAATTAGTTATAAATATATATTGTAATGATTATAAGAGATGTGTATTTTATTAAAGTTTTTTCTGAGACCTAGAAACTCTTTAAAATATGGGAATCCCGTAGATATGTATATTTGTCATTCTATAAAATTATGTACAAAAATGTATAATTTTTTAGCAGTAGTATACAGGTAATATACAAGAAGAGTTAAAAAAAAGCCGGGATAATTCCCAGCAATTTAATTTATTTTTTCCAATTCTTTTCTCATCTTTTCAATATTAGTATGTGTATATCTCTTAGTCATGCTTATATTGGTGTGCCCAATCATTCCAGTTATGGCACTCTCATTATTTGACACATCGGTTATCATTGTAGCAAAGGTGTGTCTGGTATCGTGTATGGTGTGTTCCATTCCTAATTTGGACATTATCATTTCAAATTCATTTTTCCGGAAATTGTTGTATACATAATAATTTTTTCCCGTTTTGTTAGGAATGAGATATTCTGTTTTGTTTTCCATCCGTTTAATTACAAGTGGAAGTATTTTTGGATGTATCGGAATTATACGGTTTTTTCCGGCTTCGGTCTTGCTTCCTCCAGTAATTATGTTTTTTGTCAGGTCTACATTTGATTTTGGAAGTTTCAGAAGTTCATTCACTCTCATGCCAGTATAAATTAATATAAGTATGACATCCGCGTATCTTAGTTCCTTAACGTTATCCCAGAGCAGTGATATTTCTTCTTCAGTAAATATTTTTCTAACTATTTTAACCTTATGCTTAGGAAGTTTAATAAATTTGCTGTAATCCTTGCTTACTATATCCATTTCCATAGCCTGCTCAAAAATCATGTTTATATAGGATTTTACACGTTTAAGAGTTCCAGTTGCTAAATTGGAAAGGCTGTCAATAAAGTTTTGAAGCTCCACTGCTTTAATGCTGTTTATCTTTTTATTGTGTAAAGGCTCCAGATAATTGTAGTATGTCCTGTATGTCTTCATAGTTCCTGCTTCTATTCGGTTTTCTTTTTTCTTCATACTCATATCCATAACCTCTTTCAACGTTATGTCAGCTAACTGGACATCGTATGGGTTGATGTTGTATTCAGCAAGGGCCTGCATAGCCGCTTTTCTGTTTTCAAAATATCCTATATATTTAAAAATTTGTTTTCCTTTATCGTCATAGCCAGTTGTAATTCTGACACCAAAGGGCTTTCTTCTTTTTCCGCCTAGTTTTATAACGGATCCATATCCGTTTGGATTTTTCATAAAAAAATCACACTCCTTAGTATTGAATTTTAAAAGGTTGTGTGATATACTTCTATTGGTGTTTGTGAGTATATCACATTGCTTAGTCCCTATTGCCGTAGGGGCTATTTTTATATTTTAAGTTTAAGCGTTAGATATTCCTAAAATATCTTTTGAATAAAAAGTAATATTTTTCTTTTCAGATAATTTAGAAAGAATACCTAACTCAACAAATTGATTTAATAAATTATATACAGTTCTATTTTGTATATTTAATTTTTCTGAAAGTTGTTTAGCTTTGAATACTGGATGTTGAAATATGAAATCTAAAATATTTATTCCATTTTTTGAATTAATATTAGTGATAATGTTTTCCTTCATATTATTATAAATTCCTAATAAGTATTGTGCCTTTGATGTATTCAATTTTGCTTGTTCTATAATTCCTTTTAAATAAAATTCTATCCAGTTTTTCCAGTCCTTATTTTTTGAAATATTTGACAAATTAATGATATAATCCTTTCTGTTAGCTTCAAAATAACTACTCATATAAAAAGTAGGATAAGGTAAATACTCCTTATAGTAAAGAAATAAAGGTATTAATAGTCTTCCTATTCTCCCATTTCCATCTTGAAAAGGATGTATCATTTCAAATTGAGCGTGAATAATAGCGGATTGCACCAATATTTGAATTTCATCAAAGTGTGTATAATTCTCTAAATTTCCCATAAATTTATCAGTAAGCTCTGGAGACACTGGAGTGAAAGAAATTGTAGAACCAGATGAAATATAGTTTTGTAATCTTTTAAAATTACCTGGATCTTTTGAGGACCCTCTTACATTATTTAGTAATATTTTGTGCATTTCTTTTATAAGCCTTATAGTTAAAGGAAATTTTTCAGAATCATTGATTGTGCCGCGAGTTGCCATATTATCAAGAGCATAAAATAAAGCTGCTCTATAATTAGAAATTTCATGAAGCTCATCTTTTTCGATTTCAGTTTTATTTCCAGCTTCATAATTTAAGAAATCTTCAAGTGTGGCATGAGTTCCTTCTATTTTAGACGACAGGACAGCTTCTTGGATTAATAATGGTGATATAAGTAGTATTGGGTTTGGCGTGTTACTTAAAAATCCTTTATAAATTCCCATTTCGTTACTTGCAGTAGTTATTAAATTAAACATTTCTCTATTTAATAAAATACCATCCAAATTTATCGGAAGCTCTTCTGGAATATATGGTTTTGGTATATTAATGTCGTTAAAATTAATATTCATTTTTTACACTCTCCTATATAATAGTTTTGTAATTTTTTTCATTTTTTTACACAACTTTTTATAGTTTTGTAATTTTATTTAGATTTATTATCTCGAGATTCCTAAATCATAGTAGAGAACCATTTAATTAATAAAGCTCCAGCTGCATTAAGTATATGTAATTATAATATCTGTTTTATTTTTTATAACATTGATTAAAATAATTCAATTTCATAAATCAAAATAACCTGATATATAATCTATAAAAGTTGTGAAAAAAGAATTATTTTCCATTTTTTGAATTGTTTCTATTTTAATTATATCTTCACAATAAACATTAAAATTAATAGCTGAATATTGATTTCCTAAAGTATAAATAACGAAATATTCATACATACGCATTTCTTTTGTTCCTTGTTTTAAAATATTACTTCTACTCATAGGGACTCCTGTAGTTGTACTATGCTCATCATTATTAAAAGAAGCTCGAAATTGTCTTTTTCTATCTTCGGATTTTTCGCTATGAAAAACGAAATACAATAATTGATTATTTATATTTATTTTAAATACAGATTTAAAATACCATTCGTTATCAATGTGAACTAATAAATGTGTTTGAGGTCTATCATTAATAGAATTTAAATATCCCTCTATTGGTATTTCAAATACTTCAACGTTTGAATTTAATAATTTATGATTAATCATTATTATCCCTCTTCTTCTTTATTAAGTTTTTTTTAAGATATATTTTGAAAAATTACTAATATTATTTAAAAGTTTTATCTTACTTTCAAAAAATTTTTGTTTTTACAAATATCTAGTCAAGTCAATCAACATTTTTCTATTTTCATCATTTACCAAGTTATCTGGAATCAAGTTCCCGAATACTAGTGCTGCCGCGAAGTAGTTTGCTTCATTTTCCACTTTTTCTGTCCCAAACAAGTAGTTTTCTTTCATGAATACTACGCTTTCAGAGTTCTGGAATGAATGTCCGAGTTCGTGGGAACAGATTATTCGCCTAGTCAGCTCATCGTGGCTTGAGTTGATTATGATACATTTTTCATCCTTTATCTTACAGTACATACCAAAAAATGATTTGAAGTTGTCTTCATAAATAATTTTTATTCCTAGTAGACTACATAAATCAAAAGGATTGTTTGTATTATGTTCCGCTATTAATTTCCTCGCAAGGCTTTTAAATTTGTCATAGCTTTTCAATTTACGCATTTATGCTATTCCTCTTCTTTCTTTTTTCGCTGTTTTAATAAAATATCAATCACCACATTCTTGAAAACTGCCATATCGTGGTCATCGTCCCCAATGTCATTAAAGAATAGCAGCCGGTTAGTCTGAGTAACTTTGTTAAACTCTGCCAGCTCTTCAGGTGTCAGTACGCTTGTGTCAACAATTGGCGGTGCTTCGGTTTCTTTTTCTAATTTTTCATCTTTCATTGGTACATCAAAACCCATTAACCATACAGGATTTACCTTTAAAATTTCAGAAAATTCAAAAATTCTACTTCTACTAGGATCATATTTTCCTTTTATGTATTCGCTAATAGTCGAAGTATTTATTCCTGAAATTTCAGAAAGTTTTGATTGTGTCATGTTATTAACTTTCAAGGCTTCTTTTAGTCTATCCCCAAAAGTTGCAATACTTTCTTTCTTTTTCATCGTTCTGCTCCTTCAATTTTATACTCCAATTATACCTTATTTTTTCGTAAAATACAATTATTTTTATGAAAAAATTAAAAAAATTAGTAATTTACGAAAAAAAGTGTTGACAAAATAAAATTTGTGTTATATAATTAATTCGTAAAAAACGAAATAGGAGGTGATTGAATGAAGTTTAATAACTCAAAATTAAGAGGAAAAATAAGAGAAAATTTCGGTTCTGAATATGCTTTTGGAGAGGCTTTGGGTATGGCTTTATCTACTTTAAGCGGTAAATTAAACAATAAAAGCGAATTTACGAGAAGTGAGATTTTGAGTATTGTTAAACTACTTAATTTAAAAAAAGAGGAAGTATACGATGTATTTTTTTTACCTATTTAATTCGTAAAATACGAAAACTAAAAAGACGAGTAGGACAAACATCTAAAATTTAGAGAAGAGGAGGTGATTAAATGGAAGAAAAGACTAACAAGGGACATAATTTTGAATTTAAAGTGATTAACGGCAAGACAGCATCCATAAAAATGGATGGGGTTGAATTAAAAGGTATCGGCGAAATTACTTTGAATAACTATAAAGTTGGAGATATAAAAAAGGAAACTATAACAATAACATTTACTGATATAGAATCCTTTAAAATAACTAATTCATAGAAGATAACCACAAGAACAGAAAGGAAGTGATTAAATGGATAAAATAAAAATTTTAGGTCAGACATACAATATTATAGAAAAAGATATGAAGAATGAAGAAGTAATTTTTGGAGAAATTGAGTATTTAACAAATACAATAATAATAAATAAAAAAATGCAAGAAGAAAAAAAGAAGATTACATTACTCCATGAAGTTTTACATGCAATTTTTAGTCAATTAAGACTAGATGAAAAAATTAATGAAAGCGAGAATCTAATTTCTTCTCTTGCAGAAAGCCTTTACATGTTTCTAAATGAAAATAAAAATTTTATTTCTTTTTAGATCTTGAAGAACTTTTAGTTTGAGATAAAGCAGATCCAGCTACACTTTTAGATTTACTACTGTATCTTCCATCTCTTAAAATACTTGAAGCCTTACTGGCTACAGATTTTGATGTTTGTTTCTTATTGGCCATAAATTTCTCCTTTCCAGAAGGTATATTTTAAAATATTATAATGGACTTAAAATATACGTTTCTTAATAATTATACTTATTAGCAATCTTGTAGAATTGTTGCTAACAAAAGTAGTATATCATAATAGATTATATTTTTCAAGGAGGATAAATGTTTAAGAAGTTTTTAAAAGAATGTTTGAAATATAAAAATTTATATATTTTGGAGGAAACAGGAGACAGGGAAAAGGTTAAAAGAATCAGCAGAAGACATGGGAAAGTAACAGAAGCAAGTATACTGCTATTTGATTCCAAAACAAAAAGAACGACAGTAAATGAAATATACTTTAATAGTCAAGGATATTTCATAATAAGGGATCAGAAAAGATTGAGACTGGGGAAATTTAATTAAAAATATAGGAGAGCAATTAAATGAACATATTAGATGAATATGGACTATATAGAGTTTTTAAAAGAAGAGGGAATGATGAGGAAATGGAAAAATTAAATCAACTCTTGAATGAAAAGAACATCACAAGAGAAGATTTAATCTTAATACTTAAATGTTTAGTGTTGAAATATCATAACCTTTAAAAAAGAGAAAGTGAGAGTGATTTAAAAATATGAATAAATTACAAGTTATAAATGACGAAAGATTTAAAATTTTCAGTAAAGAAAATTTAGGAAGTGTAAGAACAGTTTTATTAAACAATGAACCGTGGTTTTGTATAAAGGATATTTGCGATATTTTAGGATTAACAAATCCTACGGTAGTTACACAAAGATTAGATGAAGATGAAGTGACTAAGTTTAACTTAGGGAGTAAAGTTGGCATTACAAATTTTACAAACGAAAGCGGACTTTACACTTTAATTTTAAGAAGTGACAAGCCAGAAGCAAAGCCGTTCAGAAAATGGATAACATCAGAAGTTATTCCGGCAATAAGAAAAACAGGAAAATATGAAGAAAAACCAATGACATCAGCACAATACTTATTACAACAAGCACAATGGATGGTGGAAGCGGAAAACAGAATGAGCAGCATTGAAAATAATGTAATTGGATTAGCCGATTCCATTGAAAATAATGACAAGAGCATAAGAAGATTGGAAAACAATCAAAGAAGAACTGTAACTAGTACCCATTTAACAGTAATAGCGTACGCCAACATAAAAGGAATAAAACCCAAGAGCTACCATGCACCATCAATAGGGAAGAAAGCTACTAGAATGTGCCGTGAGAGAAATCTGATGACTGGCACAACAGTGGATAGCCGATACGGACTTATTAATACTTATCCTATTGAAGTGTTGGATGAAATATTTTTTGGGTAGAAGGAGATTGATTGAATGGACTTTCTCAAAATTGGGAAGGTTCGAGAATCGTTTAAGGGCTAAGTAATGACAACAAACACAAAAAAAGATTAAGGGACGGCAATCCCGGAAAGGAAAAAAGCTATGGAAGTTTCGGAATCCTGGATAAGGAAACAGGCTACAAAATTACAACTATCAATAAAGGAAGCCGCTGAATTTGTCGGTAAAGGGCAGCAGTATGTGAGAGTGGGACTGCAAAAAGGCAGACTTAAATTTGGAACAGCGGTACCTAAATTTAAAGACGAAAATGAAAGAGAAGCAAGAAGAAGGGCTGGGAAACACAATTGGGATTATGACATTCAGCGTATTCAGGTTGAAAAATACGTTGGGATAACTTATGAAGAATTTTTAAAAATGAAATTTGGAGGAATTTAAAATGAAATATGATGCTTTAGTAATGGTAAACAACCAAAACATGGAAACAAGAAGAAAAATGGAAGAAAGAAAAATTAAGAATAGAATCAAGAAACTCGTAAGAAAGGTCGGGCTATCAAAATGACGGTCAGGAAAAAACTTGAAATAGAAATGGAAAAGGAAGAAATTAAAAAACTGGAGGGAGAAAATGCTAACATTGAAAAATCTCATAAAGATACTGTTCCTAATAACTGCGACGGTTCTTATACAGCTGGAAGTGATTAGAGAAAAAGGACATTGGGTTGCTGGTGGAAACTTGGTATTTCCAATATTACTGGCGATATTGCTTTGGTGGCCATCTTATTTTAAAAAATTGAAATAGTGGAGCGAATTATGAAATTAAAAAGGAAATTAAGAAAACAGAAAGAGAAGAAGGAAATAACGTCAAAGATGACAGACTATGTAAAGTTTACACAGGACGAAAATGAAAGAGCGAAGGTCTTTTCAATGATGGGCCTGTCAAATTTATGCAAGCACTACAGAAATTATTTTAACATTCCTGGAATTACAGATGGCAATCTCCTAAGAGGTGATACCAAAATACCAAAATTGAACGAAGAAAATACCTTGTGGTGCACCTTTGGACTTGAGGACATCATACAGAGAAGTTTCAGGATTGTGACAAGGCTTGTAAAGGAATATGACTATGAAGAGCTGCAGAACCCTAATCAGCGTAAGATACAGGATTTTAAGAATGAATTTGTGGTTGTAGAGTTTTCTAAAATGTACCAGGAAGAATTAAAAATCTTAAAAATTAAATTTAGAAAATATTTAAAAACTAGATATAGAGATACTGAAACTGCGACAAAACAGATACTTGTGATATTTGCATACTACAACGTTTTTAAAACGTTTGTACAGCGAAAACTGAAAGATTTTGACAAGAAAAATAGAATGTACATTAAAACATTTATTACAAAAACGGACAAGAAATTTGAGGAAATAAAAGAGGTGATCATAGAAGGTGGGGAAGCCAACTTTGAACAGGATGCTATGACTTTATTAGCATTTGAAGAAGCTGGACTTGAAATCGCCTGGGTTGGATGTAAAAGAAAAGAGGCTATGGAAATAAAAAATAGCCAGCGACTGTCTAACACTGGCTAAAACAGGATGAGTGCTTGTCTTAACTCATCTTAATTATAGCAAATTTAGACAATTAAATCAATACTTTGGAGAGAAGAAACTCCATAAAAAACTTGGCTGACATTATACTTCCTAAATATTTATTAATAATGCAATTGTCATTTTTACTGATGTCAGCCTATTAAATCAATGAAAGGATAGAAAAAAATGGAAGATAAACTAAAAGCGACAGTAAAAACTTGGAAACTTCTGGAAGCTGTTAAAATTGCAGAAAATTTTGCAGAAAAAAAGAAGTTTGGAAAAGAATATTTGAAAGGGATATTTATAGAAGCTGATAAAAAGAAAAATGTTCTAATGTTAAGAGCTTCAGATTCCGAAAAGTCTGTAAGGATTGAAATCGCAGGAGAAATAACTGGCGGTGGAAACGCTCTAGTTCCCTGTAAAATTTTTAAGGATCTGGTAAAAGGAATCTCCAGCAATGATGTTACAATCGCAGTTGAAAAGGATAAAATAATTGTCCAGACAAATGATTCTAAGGGAGAAATTTCATTGATAACAGGAGACCCTTTTCCTGACTTTGAAAGTGTAAAAGTGCCAGAATATTATTCGTTTCAGAAGGAAGACTTGAAAAATCTTTTTGAGAATGTAATGTTTTCTGCTTCCACAAATGTTGAAAACTTTGCTGTAAATTGTGTGAGGCTTGATTTAGATGGAGAACATTTAAAGGCTATTGGGACTGATACCTACCGTTTGGCCTATGCAAGAGTTCAATTAAATCCTAGCCCAAATAAGCCTGAAGATTTTGGTGTGAGCATACCTCTGGAAACCGTTAAAGGACTTTTAAAAGTTATGAAATCTAAATTAGGTGCGCCTGATGAAATGACAGCGGTTTCTATAGGAAAAAATGAAATATCGTTTAAATTTGTAGGAATAGAAGTTGTATCCAGGTTAGTTGACCTTGTTTTCCCAGATTACAAAACTATAACATCTAGCTTGGATAAAGATAGAACAACGGTAGTCTTAGGCACTAAAAATTTTGTACCCGCACTTAAACGTGCTTATTCTGTGGCTAAAAATTCTCTTGAATATAGAAATGGAGCGGTATTTAACTTCACACAGAACAAATTGTTAATAAAATCAAATGACGGGCATTCAGAATTTAAAGAAGAGGTGGCAACAATTCAGACTGGCGATGATTTAAAAATAGCGTTAAATGTGAAATTCCTGCTGGATTTTATTAAAAAAATCAAGGACAAGACAGTAGTGATGAAAATGCTCAATAATAAGAGTACGGTACTTGTTAAAGGTGGCGCTAGTGATGACTGGTTTTATTTAATGATGCCTTTGGCGTTAAGAGATTAAGAAAATATACAATTTATATAAAATTTCAGAAAGGATAGATTAATTATGGAAATAAAGTTAATAATCGAAATTGAAGAAGGCAGCAGACCTGTGATTGAAAATTTTTCAAAGGCGATAATGTCGCTAGGAAATAATAATATTATGAAAGGTGAAGCTTTTATTGAAAAAATAACAAGCGAGATTCAAGGAAGAAAAAGTTCAGGAGCAGACATAAAAGCGGATTCTGTTAAGGATGAAAAATTAAAGGAAACAAAAGAAGAAAAGATTGAACTTCCAAAAGCTGTTGCGCCGAAATTGACGCTTGAGCAGTTAAGAGCTGGATGTGTCGAAGGTTCTGGGCTTGGAAAAGGTATGGAGATTAAAAAGCTGCTTAATGAAAAATATGAAGTTAAAAAACTTGATGCATTATCTGATGAGAGATATTTAGATTTTGCTAATGATTTAAGAGAACTGGGGGTAAGAATATAATGGCTATAAATCATTCTGAAAGAGGACACGCTTTGCTTAGCGCAAGTGGGGCTAAAAGATGGATGAAGTGTCCGCCAAGTGCGAGAATGGAAGATATGTTTGAAGATGTAACATCTGATTATGCAAGAGAGGGAACATTGGCACATGAACTGTCAGAGCTTAAGCTTAGAAAATATCTAAGCCCGTTAGGGCTTAAAAAATATAATATCGAACTGAAAAAGATAAAATCAGATGATTTGTATAAAAATGAAATGGACGGATTCACAGAATTTTATGTTGATCACATAAAAGAATTATTGATGAAGTTCAATGAAAATCCGATAAACACAACAGTAATAGAAAAGAAAGTGAACTTTAGCGAATATGTGCCAGATGGATTCGGAACTGCAGATTTCATATCCATTGATACAGAGAAAAAAGTTTTATATATCAGGGATTTAAAATATGGAAAAGGTGTTCCGGTATTCGCTGAGAACAACCCACAGTTAATGCTTTATGCGCTTGGGGCTTACTTAGAATATTCACTTTATTTTGACATAGACCTCATAGATATGGGGATCGTGCAGCCAAGATTGGATAGTGTCAGCACTTTTCAAATTAGTTCTAAAGAATTGATGGACTGGGCAGAAAATGAAGTAAGACCAGCAGCGCAAAAGGCTTATGAAGGCGATGGGGAATTTACTCCGGGAGAATGCACTTTTTGCAGGGCTAAGGCTTTGTGCAAGGCAAGAGCTGAGAAAAATCTGGAACTTGAAACCGAAATGAAGTTAAAAGGAAATGTTTTGACAAATGAAGAACTGGGGGAAATTTTAAAAAAGGCCCAAGACTTAGTTAAATGGGTTAAAGATATAGAAAATCAAAGTTTGACAAAGTTATTAAATGGCGAAGAGATTCCTGGATGGAAAGTTGTGGAAGGAAGGTCAATTAGGCAAATTAAAGACACGGATAAATTAGTGGAAGCACTTAAGGAAAATGATGTTGAAGAGGCTTTACTGTTTGAAAAAAGGTTGCTGCCACTGACACAGCTTGAGGGGATTGTGGGTAAAAAAAGATTTGGGGAGATTGCAGGAGATTTGATTATTAAGCCAAAGGGAAAGCCAACTTTGGTAGTTGAATCGGATAAAAGAAAAAAATATGAAAAAGATGTAATTGATGCATCAGATGAATTTAAAAAAATAGAAGAATAGAGAGGATGATATTTTATGGCAGATACAAGAATAGTAGTAAGAGGAAGATTAAGTTATGTTCATTTATTTAAACCACATGCGGCGGTTCAAGGACAAGAGGAAAAATATAGCACAACGATTTTAATTGATAAGAGAGATACAAAAACAAAACTGAAAATAGATGCGGCGATAAAAGCGGCGGAAGAATATGGAATTTCAGACAGATGGGGAGGAGTCAGACCCGTTAAAATAAATTCCCCGTTAAAAGATGGTGATGGAACAAAAGAAGACGGAACACCTTATGGAGATGAATGCAAAGGGTGCTGGGTTATTAATGCATCAGCAAAAGTGGATTACCCGCCACAAGTAGTAAACGCTAAAGTGGAACCTATTATGGACCAAAGCGAAATTTATAGCGGAATTTATGCCAATGTTTCAATTAACTTTTACCCTTATGCATACATGAATAAAAGAGGTATCGGAGTTGGATTAGGGAATGTACAAAAGATAAAAGATGGTGAAAGTTTAGCCGGAGGAAGAAATGCTCAGCAGGATTTCCAGGTTGTCGAAGATGACGATATGCCTTGGTAAAAAAGTGTTACGCATAAAAGATTAAAATAGATAAAAACAGAAAGAAGGATAAAAAAAATATGGATGTATTAAATATAGACATTGAAACTTACAGCAGTATAGACATTGGAAAATCAGGTTTATACAAATATGCTCAAAGTAATGATTTTGAAATCCTTCTTTTTGCTTACTCACTGAACGGTTCGGAAGTAAAAGTTATTGATTTAGCACAAGGAGAAACAGTTCCTGATGAGATTATAAAAAGGCTTAGCGACAATGAAACTGAATTAAGGGCCTATAATGCAAATTTTGAATGGTACTGTTTGAACCGTGCTGGGTTCAAAACTAATTTAGAGCAATGGAAATGCACAATGATACACGCCTATTATGCTGGATTTCCTGGCGGATTAGGTAAAGTGGGTAAAGCATTAGGATTTGAAGAAGATAAGAAAAAGGATATGTCGGGGAAAGCGCTTATAAGATATTTTTCTGTTCCCTGCAAGGCAACTAGGGCTAACGGCGGAAGAACAAGAAATTTACCACATCACGACTTGGATAAGTGGAATTTATTTGTGGAATATAACAGGCAGGATGTAGTGGCAGAAATGGCGATAATGAACAAATTAAAAAGCGTAAAAGTTCCTGAAGGTGAATGGGAACAATGGCGGATGGATATTAGGATGAATGAAAGAGGTATTGCGATAGATACTGATTTAGTTGATAGCTCATTGTGGATAAACGAATACTGGAATGAAAAATTAATGGATGAAGCTAGAAATATTACAGGACTTGATAATCCAAATAGCACAAGCCAGTTGCTGGAATGGCTAAAAAGCCAAGATGTAAAAGTTGAAAATTTGCAAAAAACAACGGTAGAGAAACTGATAAAAGAAGTTACTGGAAAGGTAAAAAGAGTTCTGGAAATAAGAAAAGAATTGTCGAAGACAAGCACAAAGAAATATGTTGCAATGAAGGCGGCATTAGGTGAACAAAATCGTGTAAGAGGATTGCTGCAGTTTTACGGAGCAAATAGAACTGGCAGATGGGCAGGAAGGCTTGTACAGGTTCAAAATTTACCAAGAAATTACATACAGAATCTAAGTGGAACTCGTGAAGTCGTAAAAAGAAGGGATGTGGCAACACTAGAAATTCTTTACGGAAACATTCCTGACACCTTGTCGCAGCTGATCCGTACAGCTTTTGTTCCGGAAGAAGGGAAAAAGTTTGTAATAGCAGATTTTTCAGCTATAGAAGCAAGAGTAATTGCCTGGCTTGCCGGAGAGCATTGGAGAAGTGAAGTATTTAAAACTCATGGAAAAATTTATGAAGCCAGTGCCAGCCAAATGTTTGGAGTTCCAATTGAGAAGATAAAAAAAGGGAATCCTGAGTACACTTTGAGACAAAAGGGAAAAGTCGCGGAACTTGCTCTTGGCTATCAGGGAGGACCTGGCGCATTAAAGGCAATGGGAGCTTTAAACATGGGATTGACTGAAGAAGAACTGCCAGGCATAGTGAGGATGTGGAGAGAATCAAATAAGAACATTACAGGGCTCTGGTGGGCAATAGGAAGCACAGCTATAGAAGTTGTCGAAGGTGGCGGAAGAAAAGCCGTGAACGGCATTATTTTTGAAAAAGAAGGGGATCTATCGAATGGTCTGGATTTTTTAACAGTACTGCTTCCAAGCGGGCGAAAACTATACTATGTTAATCCTGGAACAAAATTAAACAGCTGGGATTCAAAAGTTATAACCTATATGGCGCAGAATCAAACTACTGGAAAATGGGAAACGGCAGAAACCTATGGCGGAAAATTAGTGGAAAATATTGTGCAGGCTATCGCTAGAGATTGCCTGGCGGTGTCGATAAAAAGATTAACTGAAAAAGGATTCAAAATTGTAATGCACATTCACGATGAAGTAGTTATTGAAGCTCCTATGGAAACAACGGTAGATGAAGTATGCGGGATAATGGGGCAGGAAATAGAATGGGCTAAAGGGCTACTGTTAAGGGCTGATGGATTTGAAACTATGTATTATAAAAAGGATTAATGGAAGGAGGAAGTAAAAGTATGACAGATAGAGAAATATCAATAAGTACCGCCAATAGCAGAAAAGATATGGTGTGGAAACAGGAGAAGCTGTTTTGGTCAGAGTTCATAGAAAGACTTAAAACTCCATTTAGAAGCACCGAAACATTGGAAGAGTATATGAAAATACCCAAGGCAAAGCAGGACGACTTAAAAGATGTAGGTGGTTTCGTTGGTGGAGAGCTGAAAGAGGGCAGAAGAAAAAACTCAAATCTGCTAAGCAGGAATTTGATAACGCTGGATTTGGATAACATAAAACCAGGAAAGACTTTAGAAGTTTTAAAAAAGATAAAAGATCTAGGAGTAAGCTATGTGGTTTACAGCACTCGTAAGCACACAGAATCAGCTCCTAGGCTTCGGGTAATCTTCTTGGCAAATGAAAGTATGGCTTGTGATGAATATGAGCCTGTAGCACGAAAAATTGGTTCTATGTTAGGAATTTCAATGTGTGATCCCACAACTTTTGAACCGGCAAGATTAATGTACTGGCCTAGCTGTTCAAAAGACAGCAATTATATCTATGAATATGATATGGAATATCCTATGTTTGATGTAAAAGCGGTTTTAAAAATGTATGATGACTGGCGCGATATGAGGGAATGGCCACAAGTTCCCGGTTCTGAAAAGATGCTAGAGCGGCTAAAGAAAAAGCAGGAAAATCCGCTAGAAAAGACTGGGATAATTGGAGCTTTCTGTAAAACTTATGGAATTATAGAAGCCGTCAATAAATTTATTCCAGATGTTTATGAGGTGTCAGACGATGGAAAAAGGATGACCTATACAGGCGGAAGTACTTATGGCGGAGTAGTTGTATATGACGATTTGTTCAGTTACTCGCACCATGCGACAGACCCTGCGAGCGGAATACTATGTAACGCTTTTGACTTGGTGAGAATACATAAGTTTTCTGATTTGGATGCTGATGCGAAAGAAAATACTCCAAATGCGAAATTACCTTCATTTATCGAAATGTCCAAACTTGCAAGAGGGATTTCGGAAGTAGCAAATATCGTGAACGCAGAAATATATAATGCAAAAGATGACTTTGAAATTCTCGATGAAGAAGAAAACGACGAAAAGGATCTGTCCTGGATGTCAAAATTTGAGATAACTTCTAACGGAGTTATTAAAAAAACGATAAGAAATGTTCAAATTGTATTAGAAAATGACCCCCACTTAAAGGGAAAACTGGCACTTGATGAGTTTTCAAACAGAGCAGTAGTCTTAGGAAGCCTTCCATGGAACAAATCAAATATTGTAAGGCAATATGAGGAAGTCGATGACAGCGGACTGAGAAATTATCTGGAAACTAAATTTGGGTTAAGCGGAGAAAAGAAAATAAATGACGCACTCTTATTGAACTCGCACAGAAATAAGTTCAACAAGGTAAAAAGATATTTAGAAAATCTAAAATGGGATGGCCAAAAAAGACTGGAAACCTTGCTGATTGATTATCTAGGTGCTGAAGACAATGTTTATACGAGAGCAGTAATTAGAGTATCCTTGACAGCGGCAGTTGCAAGAGCGGTAGAAGGCGGCATTAAGTACGATTACATGCCTATCTTTACAGGTAGGCAGGGCTTAGGTAAGAGCACATTTTTAAATAAGCTAGGAATGGAATGGTACTCGGACAGTTTACAGAATTTTGAAGGAAAAGAAGCCGCTGAAATGATTCAGGGAACATGGATTAATGAAGTAGGAGAACTTACAGGATTCAATAAGACTGAAACTAATTTGATAAAGCAGTTCCTGAGTAAGAATGAAGATATTTACAGGGAAGCATATGGAAGAAGAACAAATAAATATCCTAGAAGATGTGTTTTCTTTGGTACTTCAAACGACTGGGAGTTCTTAAGAGACCGAACAGGGAACCGCCGTTTTTGGCCAGTGGTCGTGGGAATCAATGAACCTAGAAAATCAATCTGGGATGACCTGGATAACGAAGTTGACCAAATTTGGGCGGAAGCCTACGAAAACTATAAAACCGGGGAAGTCTTAATGCTTGCCGGAGAAGCTGAAGAGCTTTCAAGACAATATCAGGCAGAGCATAGAGTATCGAATCCTAAAGAAGGTATAATTCAAGAGTTTCTGGACAGAAAAGTCCCAGATAACTGGAACAAACTGTCTCCTGATAAACGGAGAGATTACTTGAGCGGCAACTACACTTATGAAGGGGACTTTATCTATAGGGATAGAATTTGTGCTGTTGAGATTTTAGTTGAATGCTTCGGAATGCAGACCAAAAATATAAGAAATTTTGAAAGTTCGGAGATAAACAGCATTATGGAAAGTATACCAGGATGGGAGCGAATGAGAACCCCAAGAAAGTTTGGAAATTACGGAAGCCAAAGAGGATTTAAAAGAATAGCTTCAGATGACTTTTTAAACTGGAAAAATCATAAAAAATAAGTTTGTAGCACTTTTTAAAAAAGGTTCAACACACCATAAATAAAGCGGTTAAGCACCAAAAATAAAGATTGAAATGTTAAAAATTTAAAAAACGACTACAATCTTTTTGGAATCTGTTCTAAGTTTTTCTAAGTTTTAAAAAAATAGTTTGTAGATGTTCTAGTGCATTTTGTTGCAATTTTACAAAAGATTGTTGCAACCCTGAAATCCTATAAAATATGGAGCAGAACCTAAAATGATAGAAAACTGGAAAAAGATTGTAGTTTCACTTTGTAGTCAATAAAAATCCTTTATTTATGGTACTTACTATATAATTTACTACAAAATATATAAAAAACCCTATATAGATTATTAAAATAAAGGAGAAATATTAATGTATATTTAATAATATGCATATATTCCCCTTTAATTTAACATCTCTATACGCGCGCGCGAAGATTGTAGACATTTTTTTTAGGAAATCGAATTAATGAAAATTAAATTTATTTGGAGGTAGAAATGCTAGAAAAAGAAATTGAAAATTATTTGGCAAAAGAAATAAAAAAAGTAGGCGGACTGTGCTATAAATTTGTGAGTCCCGGCAATGCCGGAGTACCTGACAGGCTGTGCATACTTAATAACGGAAGAGTATTCTTTGCGGAACTTAAGGCACCCGGTAAAAAGCCAAGACCGTCGCAGAGTAAGCAGATTTTGAGGATAAGGCAATGCGGACAAAAGGTTTATGTCATAGATTCAAAAACTCAAATCGACTTTATAATCAAACAAGAACTACAAAATTAGAAAGGAGAGAATGGATTATGAAATTTGTGCCGCACAATTACCAAAAATACTGTATCGACAAAATTGTGAATGGCAAGAGCGTAGGATTAATGCTTGACATGGGACTTGGAAAAACAATAATAACCTTGACAGCGATTAACGAACTGAAGTTCAATATGTTTGAAGTTAATAAAGTTCTTATTATAGCGCCGAAAAAAGTTGCAGAAAGCACCTGGTCTAGCGAAATTGAAAAATGGGATCATCTTAAATATTTGAAAATATCAAAAGTTTTGGGAAGTTTAACTAAGAGGATAAAAGCACTGAACACAATTTCCGATATTTACATAATCAATCGTGAGAATGTTTCCTGGCTTGTTGAATATTATAAAAACGAATGGCCATTTGATATGGTTGTAGTTGACGAGTTTTCAAGTTTTAAGAATCACGCGAGTAAAAGATTTAAGGCTTTAAAACTTGTGCTTGAGAAAATAAACAGAGTTGTTGGGCTGACTGGGACTCCAGCACCAAACGGGCTGAAAGATATTTGGTCTCAAATTTATTTACTGGATAGAGGGGAGCGTCTGGGGAAAAACATAACTGCCTTTCGGGATAAATTCTTTGATTACAGAAGCTATGGAAGTTTTGGGGAATATTCCTTAAAGGAAGGAGCAGATTCAAGTATAAGAAATAAAATTGGAGATATTTGTATAAGCATGAAGGCTGAAGATTATCTGGAACTTCCCGATATAACTTATAATGTGATTCCAGTAACATTAGACAATAGATCCTTGAAGAAATATGAAACTCTGGAAAAGGAATGGCTTTTGTCTCTAAACGATACAGAAGCCATAGATGTGGCAAATGCAGCGGCACTTACAAATAAATTGTTGCAGCTGTCAAATGGAGCAGTTTATGATGACGAGAGAAATATTTATGAAATTCATAATTGCAAAATTGAAAGATTTTTAGAGCTTGTGGAAGAACTAAATGGAAAATCTGCATTGGTCTTTTATAATTTTAAACATGATTTGGTCAGGCTGAAAAAAGCAATGTCAAAACTAAAGCTGGAAGTTAGGGAGCTAAAAACTCCTGATGACGAAAAAGATTGGAATGCGGGGAAGATTGATATACTTTTGGCACATCCCGCGAGTGCAGCATATGGACTTAATTTACAGGCAGGCGGGAACCATATAATATGGTTTGGTCTTA
>ERZ772921.579-NODE-579-length-22509-cov-26.128351_pt1 | contig 22509 bp, 19 predicted proteins | sample MGYA00512117_ERZ772921 | MGnify/ENA primary metagenome ERZ772921 (study PRJEB29015, sample SAMEA2737944) | human oral metagenome | biome: human oral; feature: human-associated habitat; material: dental | place: China | collected 2150 ...
CGATCTACTCCGCCCGATGCGGACGGCAACTGGGTGCGGCGGCGTCCGCGGCCAACCAGGCTCTGCGGCCCGGGGACCGCCTGTGGCTCGACGACGGCCCCGCCCTGTTCCAGGTGCGCCGCACGCGCGCCGGGGACGCCTGGGAGCGCTCCCGGACCGAGGCCTGTGCCGCCCCGGAGCCCGACACCGCCCCGGTGAGCCTGGGCATGCCCACCATACGGGTGGGGGCGCCGTCGGCCATCCGGGTAGGGGCGCCGTCGGGCGCCAGATCGGGGACCCCGCGCCGCTCAGGACAGGCGGACGTGCCTCTGGGTAGGTGAGCGCCTCTTTCGGTGGGTGGACGCCTTTTCCAGTGGGTGGGCGTGCCTCCCGGTGGGACAGGTGAACGCCTCTCCCGGTAGATGGACGCCTTTTCCGGTAGATGAACGTGCTTTTAGTCAGGTGAACGCCTCCCTAGGTGGCGTTCACCTGCTCTATATGGCGTCCATCTGCCCTAGACGGCGTTCACCTGCTCCAGAGCGCGTTCATGTATGTGGGAGCGCGTCCCCGTCCTTGCTCCCCGGGAGGAAGGGACGGTGCGTTTGTGTACGTGGGAGGGCAGGCGACCCCGCCACCGAGGCCACCGGGGCACGTTCGTGTACGTGGGAGGTCGGGGACAGCCCGCGCCCCCGTAGCCCGCGTGACCAGGGCGCGTTCGTTCGTGTACGTAGGAAGGCACCGGGGACCCCACCCCCAGCCAGCCGTCCCAAGCGCGCCCGTGCATGTGGGAGCACGCCCCGCGTGCGGGGATGATCCGGCCCCCACCGGCGCCCGGCAGGTCGACGCCCGACGCCCCCTGCGCGTGCGGGGATGATGTGGACCTGGTCGCCGAGGACGTGGACGGCGTCATCCCCCCGCGTGTGGGGATAATCACCGTCTTCCAGCACCGGCAGCTTTGACAGGACCCCCGTCCCCCCGCGTGCGGGGATAATCCGTCGGCCCACAGCGCGCCCGGGCACGTGGGCGTCTGCGTGCGCGCCTGTTGTCCTAATCGTTCCGGCTCGGGTCTTTCCAGCTCCTTCCCCTGGCCCGGCTCCAGGGGAAGGCTCGGATTATGAGCACAGCACTCCTCGTCGTCGACGTCCAGGAATCCTTCCGCCTCCAGCCGTCGTGGGCGCAGATCTCAGCGCCCGACATCGTCCAGCGAACCCAGCGCCTGGTCTCGCACGCGCGTGCCGGGGGCGATGAGGTCGTCTGGGTCCTGCACTCCTCGCCCGGCAGCCGGGGGCCCTTCGACCCGGAGGGCGGCATGGTCGCACTGCAGCCCGGGCTGGAGGTCCGGGAGGGGGACCTGACGGTCACCAAGACCAGCCACAACGCCTTCACCACGACCAACCTCGCCCAGCAGCTCACCCACCGCGCGGTACGCCGTGTGCGCATTGCCGGAATCCGCACCGAGCAGTGCGTGGAGACCACCGCCCGCCTGGCCTGCGACCTGGGCTACGAGGTCGAGGTCGTCATCGATGCCACCGCCACCCACCCGCTCCCCCTCGCTGACGGCTCCGGCGAGCTCCCGGCCGGGCAGGTCATCTCCCGCACCGCCGCCGCGCTGTCCGGGAGGTTCGCCACGATCACCACCGTTGAGCAGGTCGTGGGAGGCTGAGGGAGTGAGACCGACCCGCCATGTCCTGATCGTGCTGCCCGAGCACGTGCACCTCATGGACGTGGCCGGGCCCGCCCAGGTCCTCGTCACCGCGGCGGACATGGGCGCCGGGTACACCGTCGGCTATGTCAGTGAGCACCCGATCACCGGCTCGTACCAGGGCGTGGCCCTTGCCGCCGCGGTGCACTGGCCGGATCTGGAGCCTGACGACCTCGTCCTGGTGCCGGGGTGGAAGAGCCCGGCCAGCTCCCCGGGGCTCTCACGCGCCCTGCTCAAGAGGATCCGCAGGCACTGGGACGACGGCGGCCGCATCGCCTCCGTGTGCGCCGGCGCCCTGGCGCTCGCGGAGGCCGGAGTCCTCACCGGGCGCACCGCCACCACCCATCACGACCTCGTCCCGGCCCTGAAACGGTATCGCGGCGTCCAGGTCCTGCGCGACGTCCTGTTCACCTGCGAGGGGAGGCTGCACACCTCGGCCAGCATTGCCAGCGGCATCGACCTCGCGCTCCACCTCGTGGCTCACGACCACGGCCCGGCGCTCGCGGCCCGCGTGGCCCGTACGCTCGTCGTCCCCGCCTGGCGACCCGGCTCGGCCTCGCAGCGCTCGGTGATGCTCGTCCACCGCAACCACATGGATGACCTGGCCCACCGCGCTCAGGACATCCTCGATAACCCGGATGAGGGGCCCCTGACGCTGGAGCTCCTCGGACGGCGCCTCGGGGTCAGCGGGAGGACCCTGGCGAGGCACTTCGTCTCCGCCACCGGCCTGACGCCGCAGGCCTACTCTCGGGCCGTGCGCCGGGAGCGGGCCCAACAGCTCCACGAACGGGGAGCGACCTGGGAAGAGGCGGCCAGGGCGGTCGGCTACGCCGACTCCCGATCCCTTCGCCCCCGACGGTCATGAGACTCCCCGCCGCTCGGCCGCCAACCAATGGCGCAAGCGACTGCGCCCCCGGCGGTCATAAGCCTCCCGGTAGGTGGACGCCTCTTTCCATGGGTGGACGCGCTTCCCGGTAGATAGACGCCTTTTCCGGTAGATGAACGCGCTTTTGGTTAGGTGAACGCTTCTCTAGGTGGCGTTCACCTGCCCTATATGGCGTTCATCCACCCTAGACGGTGTTCACCTGCTCTAGAGCGCGTTTATCTTCCTCAGAGCGCGTTCATGTGTGTGGGAGCGCGTCCCCGCTCTCGGTCCCCAGGTGGGGGTACAGCGCGCTCCTGCACGTGGGAGGGCGTCCGACGCCGACGTCGTCGCCTGGTGCGGTGGCCGAGGGCGCCTGCGCACGTGGGTGGGCGTCCACCTGGGGCGTCCCGCATCCTCTGTCCGGCAGTCGGTGTCACCACCTGGGACGCCCACCTGGGACAGGTAGTCTGTCCCCGGAAAGCGAGGTGCACCCGTGGCACGACCCTCCGTCCCCGTCATCGCCCTGACCGGCTACCTGGGCGCGGGCAAGACCACCGTGCTCAACCACCTCCTGCGTGCCCCCGGGGCGCGCCTGGGCGTGGTGGTCAACGACTTCGGGGACATAGGCGTGGACGCCGCCCTGGTGTCCGGGCAGGTCGACGAGCCCGCCTCCGTGGCCGGGGGCTGCCTGTGCTGCCTGCCCGACGCCGGGGCCCTGGTCCCCGCCCTGGAGCGCCTGACCCGTCCCCGCCTGGGGCTCGACGCCGTCATTATCGAGGCCTCCGGCATTGCCGAGCCCCCTCAGCTGGCACGTCTCATCTGCTCCCTGCCCTGGCGACGCACCCGCTTCGGCGGGCTTATTGACGTGGTCGACGTCGTCAACCAGGCCGCCACCGTGGACACCGGAGCGGCCCCGCCCGCCCGCTACGGGGCCGCCACCTTAGTGGTCCTGACCAAGACCGACCTGCTGGACCCCGGCGGGCGCCAGGCCGTCGTGGAGCGCCTCACCGCGCGCGTCCGTGCCCGCAACCCTCGGGCCACCGTGGTGGTCGCCGACCACGGCCGTATCGACCCCCTGCTGGTGGCCGACGTCTCCGGCCCCGTGGCCGGGATTCAGGGGGAGGCGGTCCAGGACGAGCTCCCCCTGGCCGAGGTCAGCCGTCAGGAGCGTCAGGAGCGCGAGCCCGGGTGCGCCCACCACGCCCACGTCGTGACCGTCCCGGCGCCCGGGCACGTGGACCCCGGGAGCCTGGCGGACCTCCTGGAGGACCTGCCCGCGGACGTCTACCGGCTCAAGGGGGTGCTCGCCCTCGCCGGGGGCGGCTCGCGCCGCGACAGGCCCCGGGAGATCGTGGTCAATGTCGTCGCCGGGCGGGCCCACCTGGAGGACGGTCCTGCCGGGGCCCCGCAGCACGGCCTGGTGGCCATCGGCCCCCACCTGGACACCGAGGCGGTGCGCTCCCGCCTCCAGGCGGCCCTGCGCCCGGCCCGGGCCCCTGACCCTGCCGGCCCGGCCCGCCTGGAGCGGATCCGGCGTCGGGGCCGGGGCCTGTGAGAGCCCCCGGGAAAGTTCCCAGGAAGCTATGAGGTGGTAGTGGGGTGTTCTCCCAGGGGCGGTGTGCACTATTGGTTGTGCCGCCGGACGGTGGCGACCGCGAGACGTTGGGGAGCGTCGGTGACCGGCCGCCTCCGGAATGCCGGACCGCAGCCCAGGGACTGCGACCGTGCGCTCGGCGAAGGAGGCACGGCCTCCCGGGATGGGAACCGGGAGGCGGCCTCGTGCGATGGGCCCGACCCGGTGATATCCGGGCCGGGCCTTGTCGTACCTGCCAGGCCCGGTCCCGGGCCCGACCAGGGCGCGTGGGCGCCTACCAGCCGCCCTGCGTCAGCGCGGCCCGTGGACCTCGATGGAACAAGGGGTGCCTCTGGGGCGCCGTAGGGCGGCTGGGGGAGTAGCCGTAGCCTTTACCGACAGGCGGCCGCTCCCGGGTCCCAGGTCTCCGGCCGGCGCTCTGTCTGCGGGGGCCCGGGACGCTATCGCCGAGGTGTGGGAAGTAAGCCCTGTCCTGCCTGTGGGGGACTGCTCCTGAGAAGGTAGGGGACGGTCATGGTCTGGAGCCGTGGCCCTCACCGACAGAGGGCGCCTCTGGCCCGCCGCGGACACCCTTGACGACGACGAAGGCCCGTGGCCCTCGCCGACAGGGGGCCACCACCTACTGGGAGGTCTGCACCGGGGCCAGCAGGCCGTGGACCTCACCGACAGACCGCTGGGCTCACCGTGAGGTGAACAGCTCACCCAGGCGCGGGAAGGTGCGGCTCGTAAGGACGGTGGCGTCAGCGCGCTCCAGGACGAAGTCGTAGCGCAGGCCCGCCGCGGCCAGCTGCTGGGGGGGCGTGAGGAACAGCGCGGTGGCGATCCCGTCGGCCTGCGCGCAGGTGCCCGCCACCGCCCACGTGGCCAGCACGTCACGGACCGGCAGCCCGGTGAGCGCGTCCAGCACGTGGTGCAGGCCCTCCCCCCAGGCCCGCTCGCTCACCCCGGAGGCCGCCAGCGCCCCCCTGCGCAGGGTCACCACGCCAATGACCCGTCCGGGGCTCCCCGGCTCCTCCAGGCCCAGGCGTACCGGCGTGCCGCTGCGGACCACCAGGTCCCCCGAGGCGTCCACCACGACCTCGTCCACGCCCGCCCGCCCCAGGGCGTCCGCCACCATGTCGACCAGGAAGCCCTTGCCCACGGCGCCGACGTCGACCAGCGCCGGGCGGGGCAGGGTCAGACGGTCCCCGTCACGGCGGACCTGTCCCCACGTCAGACGGCCGCGGCGGGCCCCCAGGCGGTGCAGGGCGCCGTCGCGCACGGTGAAGGAGTAGGCCGGGTCGTAGCCGAGCTCGACCAGGTCGGCCCCCACCAGCGGGTCAATGCGGCCCGCGCTGGCCCGGTGGAGCAGGTCGTAGAGGGCCAGCATGCGCCCCGAGCCGCGGGGCAGGTCCAGGACCACCGGGCCCGGCGTGCCGCGGGTGCCAGCCTCACCCAGGCCGCCGACCTCACCGCGGGCGGCACGGCTGACCAGTGAGTCCTCCCGGAACCGGGACCACACCCCCTCGTAGGCGTCAACGAGCTCGAGCACCTGCCCACGCGCCCCTGGCGGGAGCGCACGGCGAGTCAGGACCCGCCAGGGGCAGCCGGTGGCGGTGAAGGACCAGGTGTGGTCCCAGCAACACCCGGAGGACGGTTCTCGAGCCGTAACCGGCCCCATGGTGCGGGATGTGTCAGGCACCCCCGACACGCTGTGACCTCCTTCACTTTGACCTGAAGAATATGGTCATCCTATCCTACCTAAAAGGAGCGCGCCTCCACTTCTTAGGTACGTCTAAATCTACCCACTTCCCCCTGAAAGCCATGTGAGCGAGTATGTCAACTGCCTCTCGTACGGCCCCCCGGCTCACCGTCCCCCTCACGGCCCTCCTGGCCCTCCTGGCCCTCCTGCTGGCGCCCGGGGCCCGCGCCTCCGAGGCGGACACCGACCACGGCACCTGGGGCGAGGTCGCCGCCGTGGTCACCCAGGACCTCGACAACGGGCTCACCCGTTACCAGGCCGGTGACACCTCCGGCGCGGCCGCCGCCTTCCAGCGGGCCTACAACTCCGACTACGTGGCCTCCAACCTGGCCGCGGTGATCACCGACCGGCTGGGCAAGGAGACCATGACCACCCAGAAGGACGCCTTCGCCTCCCTGCGCCAGGCCGCCTTCAAGACCGGCAACGAGCAGGTCCTCTCCGATGGGGTGGCCTCCCTGAGCAGCTCGGTGACCCAGTCCGCCGCCCAGCTCGACGCCCTGACCGACCTGCTGAACCCCAGGGACTACGCCGCCCAGCGCGCCGCCACCACGGCCACGGAGCGCGCCGCCCTGGACGCGGCCAAGACCCAGGTCAACACCGGCCGGGGCGAGCGCACCTGGGGCGAGGTCGCCGTCGAGATGACCGACCTCATTGACCGGGGCGTGGCCGCGGCCGTCTCCGGTGACGGCAGGGCCGGCAGCGACCTGGTCAACCAGGCCTACTACGGCTACTACGAGAAGCTCGGCTTTGAGAAGACCGTCATGTCCGCCATCTCCGGGGACCGGGTCTCCCAGGTGGAGAACCAGTTCAAGGTGGTGCGCAAGGCCATGGTGGGCGGTGAGGACGCCCAGACGGTGACCTCCGCGGCCGCCGAGCTCAAGAGCATGATCACCCAGGACGCCGCCACCCTCGACGCCGGGGCCGCCGACCAGGTCAACCCGGTCAAGTCCTTCCTCACCAGCTCCTTCGGGCAGGCCCTCATTATCCTCCTGCGCGAGGGCCTGGAGGCCATCCTCGTGGTGGCCGCCATTATCGCCTACCTGATCAAGGCCGGGATGAAGGACCGCGTCAAGCACATCTACCTCGGTATCCTCCTGGGCCTGGTGGGCAGCGGGGTCGTGGCCGCCCTCTTCGCGTGGCTGTTCGACTCCGCCTCCTCCCACCAGGAGATCCTGGAGGGCGTCGTGGCCCTCATCGCCATGCTCATGCTGCTGTTCACCTCCAACTGGATGCTCTCCAAGAGCTCGGTGGCCTCCTGGAACGCCTACATCAAGGACCGGACCCAGGCCTCCGTCTCCAACGGCGGGGTGTGGGCCCTGGCCTCCCTGAGCTTCCTCGCCGTCTTCCGCGAGGGCGCCGAGACCGTCATGTTCTACCAGGCCCTGCTCACCATGGACCGCGGCGGGGCCGCCTCCGTCTGGCAGGGGTTCGCCGTGGGGTGCGTCATCCTCGTGGCCGTCTTCCTGCTCATCCGCTTCACCAGCGTCAAGATCCCGCTGCGGCCCTTCTTCGCCGTCACCAGCTTCCTCATGGCGCTCCTGGTGGTCATCTTCGCCGGCGGCGGCGTCCACGCCCTGGTGGAGGGCGACGTCGTGTCCGGCACCTACGTCCAGGGGGTCCCCACCTACGACTACCTGGGCGTCTACCCCTACGTCGAGACCCTGGCCGCCCAGGGGGTCATGGCCGTGGTCGTCGTGGTCCTGGCGGCAGTCTCCCTGCTGCGCCGCCGGGCAGGCGCCGCCGCGGCCACCGCCGCATCAGCCTCCTCCCCGGAGGGTGCCGCCTCCCCGGCGTCAGCCTCCTCCGGCCAGGCCGCAGCCCGCTCCGCGGCTTCCCCGCAGTCCGACGACTGACACCAGGCTTCCCGGGCCCGCCCGGAAGACCCGGTCGCACCAAACCCGGTGCGGCCTTCCCCGAACCCGAACAAGAACAAGTGAGGATCCTCATGCGTATCCGCAAGCCCCTCATCGTCGCCGCGACGCTCGCCCTGGCCGGTACCCTGAGCCTGAGCGCCTGTGGCGACTCCCCCAAGGAGGCAGCCCCGTCCGCCACCGCCACCGAGAAGGCGGAGGGCGGCAAGGGCTTCCAGGAGTACCCGGTGGGTGACGACCAGATCGGCTACGGCAACGGGAACGTCGGCGAGATCAACGTCTCCCTGGTCTACTTCCAGCCCGTGGACATGGAGCCGGCCGGCATGGGCCTGAAGGCCTCCGAGGCGTCCTTCCACCTGGAGGCCGACATCTCCGGCCTGGAGGGCAACGACCTGGGCTACGGGGCCGGTGACTTCGTCCCCGGCCTGACAGTGGACTACACCATTACCAACAAGGCCACCAACACCGTCGCCGCCGAGGGCACCTTCATGCAGATGAACGCCTCCGACGGCCCCCACTACGGGGGCAATATCGCCCTGCCCGACGCCGGGGAGTACACCCTGACCCTGAAGATCCACTCCCCGGAGGAGAACGGCTGGATGCTCCACTCCGACGAGGAGACCGGTGTCAAGGGCCGGTTCTGGACCACGCCCATCGAGCTGAGCTGGAACTGGAACTACACCCCCCAGCAGTGGTAGGCCCACTGGCCTGAGCGCCGCCCCTGCACCGGACAGGGGCGGCGCCCGGGCGCACCAGGCCACGCACACCCCCGGGACGACCCCGCCCCGGCTCGTAAGGACTCGTAGGAAGGGACTCTCATGCTGGAACGTTTCGTCGCCGTCGTCGGAGGAATGGCCCTGCCGTTCCTCCTCGTGTCCGGGCTCGCAGTGGTCCTGGTCCCCCACCAGCCCCGGGGGTGGGAGCCCTCCAGCCGGTGGCGCGCCGCCTGCGCCCTGACCGGGCTGGTCGCGGGGTCGGTCTTCGCCGTCCTGCGCGCCACCGCGGTCCTGCGCTCGCGCTCAGCGGTCAGCCTGCCCACCCTCTACGCCTGCGTGGCCGCCGACGTGGTCCTCCTGGTCCTCCTGGCGGCCCAGGTCGGGCGCCCCCGGTGGGGCGGTAGCGGCCACCTGGGCCGCGCCACCAACGTGCTGGCCTGCGTGGTGCTGGCCCTGGCCTTCTTCCGGGCCGTGCCCGAGACCGTCCTGCAGCTCACCGCCTTCATTGAGCCCGGCAGGCAGACCATGTCCTCCGAGATGCTCCTGCGCGTCCTGGGCTTCCTGTCCGGCTGGGTGGCCTGCGCCGTCCTGGCGTTCCTGGTCTACCGGGCCGCCCGGCGCTCCCCGGTGCGCCTGACCCGCCTAACGGTGTGCGCCTTTATGGCCCTGGTGCTCTTCACCCACGCCACCGACCTGCTCACCGTCCTGCACGCCAACCACCGCATTGTCCTGCACGGGGCCGCCTTCCGGCTCCTGGTGTGGCTGACCAACAACGCCCAGTCCACGCTGCTGATCACCACCGCCGCCGTCCTGCTGGTACCCCTGGCGGTGGCCGCTGGCCTGACCCTGCGCCGGGCGCCGGCCGCCGCCAACCCCGCCCGGGCCCGTGCCGCCGTCGCCGGGCGCCGCCGCACCCGCCGGTGGGTGCTGGCCACCGCCCTGGGCGTGGGGGTGCTGGCCACCACCCGCACCTACGGCGTGGCCAAGGTCAACGAGGTCCCGGTCCTGTCCGAGCCCGAGCCCTACCGGCTCGAGGACGGTACCGCCTACCTGGCCCTCACCACCCTGGAGGACGGCCACCTCCACCGCTTCGAGTACAAGGCCTCCAACGGCGCCGCCGTGCGCTTCATCGTCATCCTCAAGAACGGCGGCGCCTACGGCGTGGGCCTGGACGCCTGCGAGAACTGCGGCCCCTCGGGCTACTACGAGAAGGACGGCAAGGTGATCTGCAAGCGCTGCGACGTGGCCATTAACCCGGCCACCATCGGCTTCAAGGGCGGCTGCAACCCCATCCCCCTGGCCTTCGACGTCGTCGGGGGGGACCTGGCCATTGCCGAGGCCGACCTGGAGGCCGCCAAGAAGGTCTTCGCGTGAGCCCCCGCACCCACCGTCCCCGCCCGGACGCGGGGCCCCGGCGGGTCCCCGTCCCCTCGTCCGCCCCGGAGGTGGCCTGATGTTCTTCACCCGACTGCTGCGCCGGTCCTTCACCAGGCAGCTGCGCCGCCGCTCCCTGGTCGTCCTGACCGTGGCGCTGTCCGCGGCCGTGAGCGTGGCCATGCTCGGCGTCGTCCTCGACGTGGGCGACAAGCTCAACGCCGAGCTGACCACCTACGGCTCCAACATCACCGTCCAGCCCAAGGCCCAGGGCGTGGTGTCCGACCTGTACGAGACCAGCGAGGACACCGAGGCCACCGCCTTCCTCAACGAGGCCGACGCCGCCAGCCTCAAGACGATCTTCTGGGCCTACAACATCGTGGACTTCGCCCCGGTGCTGACCACCCACCTCACCGTGGCCGGCGCCGGGGGATCCTCCCTGACCGGTGTCAAGGCCGTGGGCACCTGGTTCAACAAGGAGGTGTCCCTGCCCACCGGGCAGAGCGTCACCGCGGGCATGACCACCCTGCGCTCCTGGTGGGCCTGGAAGGGGACCTGGCCCACCGACGACGGCAGCCAGGTCGCCCTGGGCTCCTCCCTGGCCTCCGAGCTGGGGGCCTCGGTGGGCGACACCCTCACCCTGAGCGGGATCTCCGGTGATCACACCCTGACCGTCAGCGGGATCTACACCTCCAAGGACGGTGACGACAAGGTCCTCTACGCGCCCCTGTCCGTCGTCCAGCACGTCTCGGGCCACCCCGGCAAGGCCGAGCGGATCGAGGTCAAGGCCCTGACCACCCCGGAGAACGACCTGAGCCGCAAGGCCGCCTCCAACCCCAGGGCCCTGTCCAAGGCCGAGTGGGAGACCTGGTACTGCACGGCCTACGCCTCCTCCATCACCTACCAGATCGAGGAGGCCGTCCCCGGCTCGGTGGCCAAGCAGGTCCGCCAGGTCGCCGCCGTGGAGGGCAACGTCCTGGTCAAGACCCAGGCCCTCATGATCCTCATGACCGCCCTGAGCCTGGTGGCGGCCGCCCTGGCGGTAGCCTCCCTGACCACCGCCTCCCTGGTGGAGCGCACCGGCGAGTTCGCCCTCCTCAAGGCGGTAGGCGCCTCCTCGGCCGCCGTCAACCGGCTGATCCTGGGGGAGACGGCCGTCATCGGCGTGGCCGGCACGCTCCTAGGGGCCCTGGTGGGATCGGGCCTGGCCCAGCTGATCGGCAAGGTCGTCTTCGGCTCGACCATCACCATGCGGCCCATGGTCTTCGTGCTGGTGGCGGTGCTGGTGTCCCTGGTCCTCCTGGCGGCCACGGCCTCCTCCATGCGCTCCATCCTGCGTATCCAACCGGCTACGGCCCTGCACCGGAGGTGACGGACATGAGTGAGACCACCCCCACGACCACCTCGCGGGCGCCCCGCGGGACGACCAACCGGCGCCTGTTCGTCCGCATGCTCGCCGCCGCCATGCGACGCCGCCGCTCCCGGGCCCTGGCGGCCGTCCTGTCCTCCGCGGTGGGCTCGGCCACCCTGTTCTGCCTGGCCGCCGTCTGCCTGGCGGTCCCCGCCCAGATGAGCGCCCAGATGCGCCAGTTCGGGGCCAACCTCATTGTGGTGCCGGTGGCCTCCGAGGGCTCCGCACCCCGGATCTCCTCCCAGGAGGCCGCCGACGTGGACGCCGCCGTGGCCACCGCCCTGGGCGTGGGCACGGACCAGCTGGCCACCGCCGCCTACCGCTACGAGACGGTGCGTATCAACAAGTCCCCCTACATGCTCGCCGGTATCGACGTGGACCGGGTCCGGACCCTCAACGGGCACTGGGAGGTGACCGGCCACTGGCCCGGCCCCGGGGAGGTCCTCATTGGCTCCGACGTGGCCGAGGCCGCGGGCTTCACCGTCGGCTCCACGGTCACCGCCGAGTACCTCTCCAGCGACAACCTGGACCTGGGCTCCCAGACCTCGGTGGCCCCCGACGGGTCAGTGAGCTCGGACCCGCTGACCCCCACCGCCGCGCCCACGGGCACCGCCACCACCGCCCCGGGCCACGCAGGCCACTCGGGGCATGCCGGGCAGTCCGGTCAGGGTTCGGTCTCCTCCGACGACGCCGGCGCGTCCGGTTCCCAGGCCACGCCGGGGCACTCGGGGCATGCCGGGCATGGTGGGCAGTCTGGTCAGGGTTCGGTCTCCTCTGACGACGCGGCCAGCTCCCAGGCCACGGTGGGCCACCACCACACCGGGCCCGTCCCGGGCTCCAAGGCCTGGTCCACCGCCGCCGCCTCCCAGGACTCCGCCAACCCGGCGTCGCCCACCGCACCCGGCCAGGCCCGCTGGCAGGTGGCCGGGATCGTGGACACCGGCGGCAGCGAGGACGACATCGTCTACGCCAACGCCGCCGACGTGGACGCCCTGACCGGCGTGAGTGCCCCGGGCTACGACGTCCTGGAGTTCAGCGTGGACACCGCCGCCGCCCCCATGGCCACCGTGGTCGACGCCGTCGCCGCCACCGGAGACTCCGTCCAGGCCCAGCCGGTCGCCAAGATCACCAGCGGTGACACCCGTATTATCACCATGCTCAACACCCTCTTCTGGGTGGTCTGCGTGGTGGTCCTGGCCCTGACGCTGGTGGGCGTGTCAACCACCATGACCGTCATCGTCTCCGAGCGCCGCAACGAGATCGGCCTGCGCAAGGCCCTGGGGGCCTCCAGGCGCGCCATCGCCGTCGAGTTCTACTCCGAGGCCGCCCTGCTGGGGCTGTTCGGGGGCCTGGTGGGGACCGCCGTCGGCTACGGCCTGGCCGTGGCCGTGCTCCTGGGGGTGTTCGACTCCGCGGCGGGCTTCGGGTGGTGGCTGGCCCTCGTCTCGGTGGCGGTGACCGTCCTGGTGGCGGTGGTCGCCGCCTACCGGCCGGTGCGCCGCGCCGCCTCCATCGACCCCGCGCTCGTCCTGCGAGAGGAATGACATGCTGCTCGAGCTCTCCCACGTCTCCAAGATCTACGGCGACCTGGCCGCCGTGGACGACCTGAGCCTGACCGTCCCCAGGGGCCAGTGGCTGTCCATCGTGGGCTCCTCGGGGTCGGGCAAGACCACCCTGATGAACATTATCGGCTGCATGGACACCCCCACCAAGGGCACCGTCACCCTGGACGGGCGTGAGCTGGGCTCCCTGACAGCGGGCCAGCTGACCGACATCCGTAAGAACGTCATCGGCCTGGTCTTCCAGCAGTTCCACCTCATCCCCCACCTGACCGCCGTGGAGAACGTCATGGTGGCCCAGTACTACCACTCCATGGTCGACGAGAAGGAGGCCCGCCAGATGCTGGACTCCGTCGGCCTGGCCGACCGGGCCCACCACCTGCCCAGCCAGCTCTCCGGCGGCGAGCAGCAGCGGGTGTGCATCGCCCGGGCCCTGATCAACAGGCCCGAGCTGGTCCTGGCCGACGAGCCCACCGGCAACCTCGACGAGACCAACGAGCAGCTCGTCCTGGACATCTTCGGCCGCCTCCACGCCCAGGGCACCACCCTCATCGTCGTCACCCACGACGCCCACGTCGCCTCCACCGGACAGCGCCAGATCCTCCTCAACCACGGGCGCCTGGTGGGGGAGAAGACCAACGAGGGCTTCGAGGGCCACCGCGCCGCCGACATGCTCGACTTTGAGGGGCAGGGCCTGGAGGGCGCCCAGGAGCCCGGTGACCGCGCCCCCGGCACCCCGACCGCTAAGGAGACCACGTCATGAACCACCCCGCCCTGCGGCGCCCGGCCGCCCTCGCCGGGATCCTGATCACGACGGCGTCGCTGGCCTCCTGCGCCAGCGGCGAGGCCCCCAGCTCCGACGAGTACGCCGGCCGCCCCCAGACCCAGGTCCCCGGCACCCAGGAGCCCGCGGCCTCGGCCACCCCCTCGGACTGCTGCGACCACACCACCGCCCCGCCCGCAGCCTCCTACACGGACGGCACCTACACGGCCAGCGAGTCCTACGGGCCGGTGGACGACCTGGTGGAGGAGGACTCCATCGACGTGACCGTCACCCTGAGCGGCGGCGTCATCACCGACATGAACGTCACCGGCCACCCCCTGACCTCCGTCTCCCGGGACTACATGAAGGGCTTCGTGGCCCAGATCGAGGGGGCGGTCACCGGCAGGAGCCTGGCCGACGCCCACGTCACCGCCCTGGCAGGGGCCTCCAAGACCTCCAAGGCCTTCAACCGGGCCATTGACGCCATTGCCTCCCAGGCCCAGCAGTGAGCCGGGCCGGGCGCGCCGGGGGCCCACGCCGCTGACAGGGCGGCGGCCACCGCGGGTGCGCCCGCCCTGGCGCACCGGGGCCCGCGTGCTGGTCTCTACGTAGTGAGCCCGCCCTGGCGCGCTGGGGGAGCGCCAGGGCGCCACGGGTCAGGTCGGTGGGGTAGCGGGGCCGGGGGACCGGCTCAGAGCTCCGGCAGCAGGGGGCGCACCTCCGCCAGGGCCTGGGTGCAGGAGGCCAGGGCCGTGTTCAGGTGCAGGCGCAGCTGCCTGTCCGTGACCCCGGTGGTCAGGTCCACCAGGTAGATCGTGCGCACCAGCGGTCCCACCGGGGTGTCCACCAGGGCCACCGTGGGGAAGAACTTGTCCCGGTTCCAGTCGTTGACGCTGGCGGCCAGCTCGTCACGCTGCCCCGGCAGGGCCGGCTCCTGCCAGTCGCCCGAGACCAGCAGCCATCCAGGGTGCTCGGCAGGCTCCTCAATGACGAAGGGGAACCCGTTCCACGTACCCAGCAAGGAAGGGTGCTCCTCATCGACGTGGTCACGCACGTGGTAGCCCATCGACTTGCTCAGCATGGAACGCACCCGGCCCAGGGACAGGGCCGGCACCTCCAGGGCCGCGGCGGGCTCACGCTCCACCACCTGCCTGGGGGCGGGCTCGGGGGCCCTGGGCTCGGGGCGGCGGGGCTGGCGCACCGCCCCGAGCAGGGAGGCCAGCAGGGCGCGCCAGGTGCGGGGGCGTCCGGCAGGGCTCATGGCTCCAGGCTCCCGCGCAGCGGGTCGGGGAAGGTCTCCTCCGCCTCCCGCATGAGGGCCACGATCAGCCGGCAGCTGGTGAACACGAAGGAGTCGAGCTGGTCGTCCGTCATCCCCGCCGCCAGCGGGTAGGTGACCTCCCCGTGGAGACGGACCACCCCGGCGTCGGAGAGCGTCAGGTAGGCCTTGGGGCCGATCCGGGTGGCGTTCCAGTCCTCCACGAGCTGGCGCAGGGCCGCCAGGTGCTCGGTGTCCGCGATCCGGTGCCACAGCCCGCGCAGCTGGAAGGCGCGGGTGTCCTGGAAGATGACGTGGACGGTGACACTGCGCCACGGGATCCCCACGTCCCCCTCGTCGTCCACGAAGGACCGCAGACCGAGGCGGCTGAGGCTGTCCAGCACGCGCGCGACGTCCACCGGGGCGGGCATGACGGCGGTGGGCATAGCACCAGCCTATCCTGGGAAACAGGTCCTAGAGCCACCCTCCGCCCGCCGCGACACGCCTCACTGGCCGGGGTGCCGGCAGGGGTAGGCAGGACCCCGGGAGCCCCTCGCCCGACGGCCCGACCAGGCCCGTATCCTTAAGGTCATGAGCGTCCGCGTCGCCGTCGTCGGCCCCACCGCCACCGGCAAGTCCGAGCTCGCCCTCGACCTGGCCGACGCCCTGGGCACGGCAGACGGCACCAGGGGCACCGAGGTGCTCAACGCCGACGCCTCCCAGCTCTACCGGGGCATGGACGTGGGCACCGCTAAGCTCCCGGCACAGGGGCGCCGCGGCTACCCCCACCACCAGATCGACGTCCTGGACGTGACCCAGCCCGCCAGCGTCGCCGCCTACCAGCGCCACGCCCGCGCCGACCTGGAGGCCATTGAGGCGCGTGGCAACCGCGCGCTCATCGTCGGGGGCTCGGGGCTGTACGTCCGGGCCGTCACCGACGCCCTGCACTTCCCCGGCACCGACCCCGCCGTGCGCGCCGCCCTGGACCAGCGCCTCAGGGCCCGGGGCGGGGCCGCCCTGTGGCAGGAGCTCTCCCGCCGTGACCCCCGGGCCGCCGAGCGGATCGACGCCGCCGACACCCGCAGGGTGGTCCGCGCACTAGAGGTGATAGAGATCACCGGACGCCCCTTCTCCGCCAGCCTGCCCCGCTACGAGGACCTCGTCCCCACCGTTCACCTGGCCCTGCGCCCACGCCGCGACCTGCTCAACCGGCGTATCGAGGCCCGGGCCAGGGCCATGTTCCTGGGGCCGGGGACCAGGCCCACCAAGGAGGGCGCCCCCACGATCCTGACCGAGACCACCGCCCTCCTCGCCCGGGGCCTGCGCCAGGGGCCCACCGCCAGCCAGGCCATCGGCTACGCCCAGGCGCTCGCGGTCCTCGACGGGCGCATGGGGGTTGAGGAGGCGATCGCCTCCACCGCCCAGGCCACCCGCCGCCTCGCCAGCTACCAGGCCAAGTGGTTCCGCCGCGACCCGCGGGTCCACTGGCTGGACGTGGCCCTGACCGAGGCCGGTGAGCTGCCCGCCGGCGAGCGTGACCGCCTGGTGGGCCAGGCCCTGCGTGTGGTGAGCGACGCTGAGGGCGTCGTGGGGTCCAACGCATAGGCTGTACTCATGACGCACAGCGACACCAGCCCGGGTACCGGTGGCGCGTTGTCGGGCCGTACCCTCATCAAGGGCCACGGCACCGGCAACGACTTCCTGCTCCTCATTGACCCCGAGCAGGAGGTGGCCCTGACCGCCGGTGACGTCGCCGCCGTGTGCGACCGGCACCGGGGCGTCGGGGCCGACGGCCTGGTCCGGGTGGTGCGCACCGCCGCCCTGGAGGGGGCCCGGGCCTTCCACGCCGCCGTCCCCGAGGCGCAGTGGTTCATGGACTACTACAACGCCGACGGCTCCGTGGCCGAGATGTGCGGCAACGCCTCGCGCCTGTTCGCCGCCGTCCTCCTGTCCGAGGGGCTGGTGGACGTGCCCGACGGCGCCAGCCTGACCATTGGCACCCGGGGCGGGGCCCGCACCCTCACCCGCATGGGGGACTACTGGACGGTGGACATGGGGCCTGCCCGCCTCACCCTCCTGCCGGGCACGTCCGCCACCGACCCCGACTGGCCCGGCTGGGACACCGTCGTCACCGTTCCCGGCCTGCCGGGGCAGCGGGCCGCCCTGAGCCTGGCCGTGCCCAACCCGCACACCGTCGTCGCCCTGGGCAGCCGCGAGGAGCTGGAGGCCGCCGCCCTGGCCGGCCTGACCGGCTCCGGCGCGCCGGTGGCCTACGACCCCGTGCCCGAGGCCGGCACCAACCTGGAGCTGGTCGTGCCCCTGGCGGAGCAGACCGACCCCGGCACCGGTGAGCGCGTGGGCGTGGCCCGGGTGCGCGTCCTGGAGCGCGGCGTGGGGGAGACCCTGGCCTGCGGTACCGGGGCCTGCGCCGTGGCCGTCGCCCTGCACGAGTGGGAGGGGCCGGGAGCGCCGGAGGACTACCGGATCATCCTGCCCGGCGGGGAGGTCGGGGTGCACGTGGGGGCCGCCCCCCTGGCGCAGGGCTCCACCGTCCTGCTGACCGGCCCGGCCCAGGTCGTCGGGCGTGTCACCCTGACCTGACCCGTCGTGCCCCCAGCCGCTACCGCCCCAGCGGGCGCTCCCGGAGCCCCGAGTGACCACCACAGGAGGCCCTCAATGACCACGTCCACGACGGCGCAACGCCGCACCTCCACCACCGTCCTGACCACGGGCCTGATGCTCTTCGCCCTGTTCTTCGGCAGCGGGAACCTCATCTTCCCTCCCGTGGTCGGGGCCTCCGCCGGGAGCCACTTCCTGCCCGTGCTCCTGGGGTTCCTGGCCACGAGCGTCCTGCTGCCCCTGACCGCCATCGTTGCCGTGTCCACCTCGGGGGAGGGCATTCTCGGGCTGGCCCGGCGCGTGGGGCCCAGGTTCGGCGTCGTCATGCCGCTGGCCGTCTACCTGTCCATTGGCCCGCTCTACGTGGCGCCCCGGGTGACCACCGTGTCCTACGAGCTGGCCACCCGGCCCGTCCTGGAGCTGTTGGGTTTCACCCCCGGGCGCCCGGCCCTGTTCGTCCACGCCGTCGTCTTCCTGGGGGTCACGGTCCTGGTGGCCCTGCGCCCCAGCCGTATCGCGAACCGGGTGGGCAGGTGGCTCACCCCGGCGCTGCTCCTGCTCCTGGCCGTGCTGTGCGTGGCGACCGTGGCCGGCTCCTCCCCGGTGGACCGGGCCGCCACGGGGGCCTACGCGAGCGCGCCCCTGACGACGGGGCTCACGCAGGGCTACCTGACCATGGACGTCCTGGCCGCCTCCGTGTTCGGCATCGTGGTCATCCAGGCCCTGCGGGACCAGGGACTGCACGGCACCCGGCAGGTGGCCCGCGCCACCGTCAGCTCGGGGCTGATCGCCGCCGTCCTCCTGGCGGTGGTCTACGTCGGCCTGGCCATGATCGGGCAGCGCACCGGCGGGGACGTGACCGACGGCGCGGGCCTGCTGCGTGCGGCGGCCTCGGCGAACCTGGGGACCCTGGGGACCCTCCTGTTCGCCGCCATCGCCGTCCTGGCCTGCCTGACCACCTCCGTGGGTCTGCTGTCCTCCTGGTCCGGCTACGCCGTCACCGTGGTGCCGCGCCTGCCCTTCGACCGCCACCTGCTGGTCTCCGCGCTGGTCTCGCTGGTCCTGGCCAACCTGGGCCTGTCGGAGATTATCGTGGTGCTCTCACCGGTCATCGTCATCCTCTACCCGGTCGCCATGACCCTGGTGGTGGTCACCCTGATCGACGTCGCGGCCCCCGGCCACCTGCGCGCCGCCTACCTGTGGCCGGTCGCGGTCAGCACGGTGCTGGCGGTCCTCTCCGCCCTGCCGTCCCTGGGCGAGGAGAGGGTCAGCGCCCTCCTGGCCCGCACCGGGCTGTGGAACGACTCCACCGGCTGGATCCTGCCCACGCTCCTGGCCCTGGCCGTCGGGCTGGTCGTGGACGTGGGCACGGGCCGCTGGTCTACCCCCGCCCCGGACGCCTCCGGGGTACAGGAGGAGGTGGAGCACGTGATCGCGTCCCTGTCCTGAGGTGTGCCACACCGGGGTCCCGCCTGGCCCCGGTCGCGCGTACGCTGCGAGGGTGCGTCACCCCCAGCCCTCAGGGCAACTGCCCACCTTCACCCCTGAGCAGCGCCGGATCCTCCCGGTACTCCTCATCCCGGCGTTCGTCTCCCTCCTGGCGGTCTCCAGCGTCAATGTGATCCTGCCGGCCATCGCCGCCTCGGTACCCACGAGCACCGGGGGCCTCCAGCTCGTGGTCTCCGGCTACTCCCTGGTCTTCGGGGTGCTGCTCGTCCCCGCCGGGCGGGCCGGGGACGTCATGGGGCGCGGGCGGCTCTTCGTGGCGGGGCTGGTCCTGTTCGGCCTGGGTTCCCTGGCCGCGGGCGTGGCGCCCTCGATCCTGGCGCTCAACCTCGCCCGGGTCCTCATGGGGGTGGGCTCGGGGCTGTTCAACCCGCAGGTCACCGGCCTGATCCAGCAGTACTACGCCGGGGCCGCCCGCGGGCGGGCCTTCGGCCTGTTCGGCGGGGTCATCGGGGTCTCGGTCGCGGTAGGGCCCCTCATGTCCGGCGCGCTCATCGGGGCCCTGGGCGACCAGTGGGGGTGGCGCTCCTCCTTCCTCGTCTTCGTTCCCTTCGCCCTGGCCGGTGCGTGGGTCGCCTGGCGTGCCCTGCCGCCCACCGCCTGGGGGCGCCCTGACGCCGTGCCGGGTGCGGGGGGCGGTGCCCGGGATGCTGAGGCGGCTGGCGAGGCGGCTGGCCGGGCTGGCGGCTCCGGGCCGGCCCCACAGGGGCCCGCGGCGCCGTCGGGCCGTGGCACCCGCCGCCCGGTTGACCTGGACCCGGTCGGCATGACCCTCCTGACGGTGGCCACGGGCCTGGTCATGGTGCCCTTTATGGAGTACCAGCGGGGGGCGTGGGTGTGGGGCCTGCTCGTTGCGGGCCTGGTCCTGGTAGGGGGGTGGGTGGCCTGGGAGAGGCGCTACGCGGCCCGCGGCAGGGCACCCATGGTGGACCTCAGCCTCTTCCGCGTCCCATCCTTCGCCTACGGGAGCCTGGCCATCGCCGTGTACTTCATGGGCTACACCTCGATCTGGATCATTACGGCCCAGTACCTCCAGGCCGGCCTGGGCTACTCCGCCCTGGCCAGTGGGCTCATGGGCCTGCCGGCCTCCGTGGCCAGCGCCGTGGGCGCCTCCGTCTCCGGGCGCAGCGTCACCCGCGTGGGCCGGGTCATGGTGCTGCGGGGCATGGTCCTGGGGCTCGTGGGCCTGGGGGCCACCGTCGTCGTGGTCCACCTCAACGCCGTCCTCGCCCTGAGCCCGTGGTGGATGGCGGTCACCCTCCTCCTCCTGGGCGCGGGGCAGGGCCTGGTGGTCTCACCCAACCAGACCCTCTCCCTGGCCGACGTGCCCCTGCCCTACGCGGGTGCCGCGGGCGGCATCATCCAGACCGGGGAGAGGATCGGCACCGCTATCGGCATCTCCGCCATTACCGGCCTGGCCTTCTCCGTGGCCCGGGGCTCGGGCTGGCACACGGCCTCCCAGGTGGGCCTGGGGGCGATCGCCGCCGTCATCGCCGTCTCGGCCCTGGTGGCCTGGGCCGACCTGCGTGCCAGTGCCCGGCGGGACCGGCGCCCGCCGTCGCTGGGGCAGGCCGGTGGGGTGCCGGACGGGCCGGGGACCGCGGTGTGAGATGCCTGACCGTTACCGCTGAGGGCGGGAGCAGTAGGCGGACACTACCCTGGTGCCTGTGAGGTATGACAGGCGTCAGACGGTGCTCAGTGTCCTGGCCGTGCTGACCGCGGCGGCCACAGGACCGGCGCTCATGGGCGGTCACGTCCCGTCCGACTTGTCGCCCGAGGGGGCGCAGGCCACCGCCACCGCCGTGGCGCAGGCGTCCGCCCCCGCCCAGAAGGCCCCCTCGCGCCCCACGCTGACCTCCGTGGACTACCAGGTCACCTACGACGGGACGGTCTATAACAAGACCGCCCTGGTCTACCTCCCGCACCCGGACGCCCCCCTGAGCCGGGACACGAACTTCCTCTACCTCATGCACGGCTCCTCCCAGTCGGCCCAGGACATGGCCAGCCAGCTCCAGCCGGTCCTGGAGGACATGACCCGGAAGGGCACCCTGGACACGGTGGTGGTGTTCACGACCTACTACCCGGACCCGAGCCTGGACTCCGACAGTGACGACTGGATGCTGGACGAGCCCCTGGTCACCTTCTTCACCGACCACGAGCTCACGGAGGCCCTGGTCCCGGCGGTGGAGGCCCGGTACCGCTTTGGCACGACGCCGGAGCAGGTCAGGACGAGCCAGCTCGTGGACACCCGTGACCACCGGGCCTTCGGCGGCTTCTCCATGGGATCGATCATGACCTGGGACGTCCTGGAGGACCAGCTGCCGTACTTCTCGCGGTTCATGCCCGTCTCCGCGAGCAGCTGGGAGGTTGACGGCTACCAGGGCGCCGAGGCGGCGCAGGCCACCGCCGAGCACATCTCCGCCGAGGCCGCGCAGGTCGGGACCACGTCGTTGGACCTGCGGATCTATGCCGTGGTGGGGGAGAAGGACATCGAGGAGACGCAGTTCATGGACCTCCTGGTCGATACGCTGCGCACCTCCGACCCGGAGCTGTTCACCTCGGAGTCCCTGACCTACACGGTCATGCCGGGTGGCGGGCACGACCTCGGGGTCTTCACCAAGGCCTTCGAGGACAACGTGCCCGGGCTGTTCGACTGAAGGGTCCCCTCAGCGGGTCACGCGCAGCACCCGGTACCCCTTGGACGACGAGGCCCTGGTGGCCTGCCAGCCCTCGGCGCGCAGCCAGGCGGCCAGGGAGTCAGCACCCAGGTTCCTCTGGACGACGAGCCAGGCCTGCCCCTGCTCGCTAAGGAGGCCGAGCCACGTGGTCAGCAGGGCGTGCAGGGCCTTCTTGCCGATGCGGACCGGAGGGTTGGACCAGATCAGGTCCAGGGTGGTCCCCGCCTGACGCAGTGAGGCCAGGGCCTGGTCGGCCAGGGCCGCGTGGACGGTCAGGCCGTTGGCGACGGCGTTGCGGGCGGTCAGCTCCACGCACCGCTCGTTGACGTCGACGGCGTGGACGGTCGCGTGGGGGGCGGCGCCGGCCAGGGCGAGGCTGATGGGCCCCCACCCGCACCCCAGGTCCAGGAAGGTGCCCTGCTCGGGCGGGTCGGGGACGTGGGCGAGGAGGACCTGGGTGCCCTTGTCCAGGCGGTCGGCGGAGAAGACCCCGTTCGCGGTGGTGACGGTGAGGTCACGCCCCCGGATCGTGAAGTGGTGGGTCCGCTCCTCGGTAGGGGTGCTGGGGCCTGGGGTGAAGTAGTGCTCGCTCACGCCACCAGGGTAGTGGCGGCACGGCAGGCGGGGCTGCCCGCGTCCGTCCATCCCTCCCGCTCGTCCCGCCCGCCCTTCCGTGAGAACGGTACTTATTGCTCGCGAGAACGGTACTTGTTTGTCGTGAGAACGGGTGTGAGCTGGTGGTGTCTGGGTGGTGCTGCGGGCGGGGTCCGGGGCGGGTGCTGCTGGGCTGCTGCCTGGGTGCCGGTTCGGTTGGGTGGGGTGTGGGACGTGGGTCCTGGTTTGGGGGGTGTGGGTGTGGGGGTGTCTGGGGTT
>ERZ772921.581-NODE-581-length-22454-cov-7.319211_pt1 | contig 22454 bp, 17 predicted proteins | sample MGYA00512117_ERZ772921 | MGnify/ENA primary metagenome ERZ772921 (study PRJEB29015, sample SAMEA2737944) | human oral metagenome | biome: human oral; feature: human-associated habitat; material: dental | place: China | collected 2150 ...
CGCTGGCGCGCGTGCTGCCCGCCGCTCTCGGCGCGGCGGGGATCGGCCCCGGGGAGGGGCTGGAGAGCATTCACCTGTGGTTCGGCGACGAGCGCTTCGTCGCCGCCGGTCTCACCGACCGCAACGACCTGCTGGCGGCGGATCTGGTGAGGGCCGGCGTGCCCGAGGGCAATGTCCACCGCCTGAGCGGCCCCGAGGAGGGCATCGGGGTCGAGGACGCCGCCGCGCGTCTGGCCGCGGAGCTCGTCGCGGCCGGTCCCGAGGGGGCCTCCTTCGATGTCGTGCACCTGGGCGTCGGGCCGGATGCCCACGTCTGCTCCCTCTTCCCCGGGCACCCGGCCGCCCGGGTGATCGGGGCCGATGTCGTCGCGGTGTGCTCGTCTCCCAAGCCTCCGCCCGAGCGGGTCTCGCTGACCTTCGACGCGCTGCACCGGGCTCGGTGCATCATGCTGGCCGCGAGCGGCGAGGGGAAGGCGCGGGCGGTTCGCGCCGGTCTGGGAGAACCCGACGCGGTGAGGGCCCCGGCGTCGTGCGCACGCGGACTGACCACCACCTGGTACATCGATGACGCGGCCGCCGGGCGGCTGGAGGGGTGAGCGCTCAGTGGAGCGCCGTCCGACGGTTCGTGCACAGCTGCCGAGCGCGCCCGGTTCTCGGCCGCGGCCTGTGGACGGGCACGCGGGCGGGGCGGCGGGCCGCGTAGCCTGAGCGTATGCGAACCCAGCCGCTCGGCTCGTCCGGCCCGATCGTCGTCCCGACCTGCTGATATGCCCACTTCGACGCTGCACGCTTTCGGCGCCGCTCTTGTCCTCGCAACGGCTCTGGCGGCGAGTCCCGTCCCGTCCGAGCAATGGGACGCCCGCGGGGACCAGGTCCTGAGCGCCCAGGAGGCGCTGGCCGCCCTGGAGTCGCTCCCGCCGGACGCCCCGGCCGCCGTCTCCTGGGCCGAGGGCGGGTCGCGCACGGGCTGGTTCGGCCAGGCGTGGGAGGACGTCGATGGAGACGGCTGCGATACTCGCAACGAGATCCTGGCGCGGGACCTCGATGATGTGGACTACTCGCGTGCCGATGGCGTCCAGGACCGCGACGGGGGAGTCGGACAGGGCGCATCGGGGTGCCCCGACGCCACGGTGTGGTCCGGGACGCTTCACGATCCCTATACGGGATCCGTCATCGCCTTCCAGCGCGGGCAGGGCACCTCCGAGGCCGTGCAGATCGACCACGTGGTGCCTCTGAACTATCTTTACGCGCACGGCGCCTGGGCGTGGGACGAGCGCACGCGCCTCCTGGTGGCCAACGACCCGCTCAACCTGCTGGCGGTCGATGGGAGGGCGAATCAGGCCAAGTCGGCCTGCGGCCCGGCGACCTGCCCGGCGGGCTCGACCGAGACGGGTTCATGGGACGCCGGCGCCGGCCCGGGCTGGTGGCCCCCCGACGACTCCTACAGATGCGCCTACGCCGCCCGCTTCGTCTCGGTTGCCGCTGCTTACGGGCTGGGCCCTCCTCAGGCCGATGTCGATGCGCTGCGCGTCACCTTGACAGACTGCGCCGCGGGTGGCGATGGTGCTCCGTCGGTTCTGGAGCGGGTGACCGGCACCGCCCGAAGCACCGCGGATGTCCTACGGACCGGACCCGTCTACCGTCTGGCGTCGATCATCGGAATCGCCCTGATCGGGGCGGGCCTGGTGACGCGCGCCGGACGGGGCCCGGCAATGGGGCGCCGGAGCGGACGACGTCGTCGGAGCCGGCGTCGCCGCTAGGATCGGATCATGGGTACCAGGCGGCAGCGGGGCGAGCGGGCGCCCCGGGGCATCGACGGGGCCGACGGCGACGGGCCCGTCTCGGCGAGAATCGACGTGTGGCTGTGGAGCGTGCGTCAGGTCAAGACGCGCTCCGCGGCGACGGCCGCGTGCCGTGCCGGGCACGTGCGCATCAACGGGGAGCCGGCCAAGCCCGCGCAGCATGTGACGGTCGGTGACGAGGTCCGCTACCGGGTCGATGGATTCGACCGGCATCTCATCGTCGGACGCATTCTGCTCAAGCGCGTCGGGGCGCCGATCGCGCGCGCCTCCTACACCGATGTCTCCGCCCCGCGCCCCTCCCCCATGGACGCGCCGGCGGCCATCATCCGGGATCGGGGTGCGGGTCGGCCCACGAAGAAGGAGCGCCGTCGGCTCGACGCCCTGCGCGCGGCGCCGAGCGACATCGACATCGAGCGCATCCTCGACGGCGACGGCCGTTGAGGATGCGCCCACGGCCGCGCACTCAGCGTGCCGGCAGGCGATCCAGAAGAACCTCAATGGTGTGCAGCACGCCGTCGTCCGCGTTGCCCGGGGCGATGTAGCGGGCGCGGGCGAGGATGTCGGGGTGGGCATTGGCCATGGCGAACGACAGATCGGCGTGGTCGTACAGCTCTGCATCGTTGAGGTAGTCCCCGAAGACCGCGGTCTGCGCCGGGCCGACGCCCAGTCGCTCCTGTATCGCGGCCAGCGCTCGGCCCTTGGAGGCGGATGGGGCCATCATGTCGACCCAGTGCGCGCCCGAGACCACCACCTGCACGCCGGGCACGGCCGCCGCCAGAGGGTCGCGGCACTCGGTCTCGGCGTCGCCGAAGGCGTAGACGGCGATCTTGATGACGTTGTCCAGCGGGAGGTCGAGCAGGTCCGCGACCGGTTCCAGAGCCGTGTAGTAGAGGGCGCATTGACGAACGAACCGTTCGTCGATGCGGTCGACGTAGGCGCGGTCCCTGGTGGCGATCACGGGTCCGACGTCGAGTTCCCGCTCCCGCAGGGCGCGAGTCGTGCGCACTGCGGCGACGGCGTCCGGGCGGGCGATGGTCTCGCGGTGGATCTCGGTGCCGCCCTGGACGACGACCGTGCCGTTCTCCGCGATCACCGGGCTGTCGGCGATCGCGGCGCCGAAGACGGTCCTGAGATTGTCGAGCTGGCGGCCCGAGGCCGGTACGAAGGCGACATCGTTCTCGCGCATGCGTGTCAGGACGGTGCCGAAACGGGGCGGAAGACGCCCCTCGACGTCGAGCAGGGAGCCATCCATATCGGTGACGACCAGCCTGAGATCCACGATGTCGGGAAGGGCGTCGGTCGGAGTGGGAGCGGGAGCGGTCATGCCTCGATCCTCCCAGACCCGGCTCACCGGGCCGCACGCGGTACCGGGTGCGGTGGGACACTCGTGTCATGTCCGACGCGCCCGCGGTTCCAGACTCCCCCGATCTCGTCGTGTGCGGGGACGGGCTCGCCCGGCCCCGGTGGGCCGCATCGGATCCGCTCCTGCGGGAGTACTACGACACCGAATGGGGCATGCCGGTGCGCGACGAGCGCGGTGTCTTCGAGCGGCTGAGCCTGGAGGCCTTCCAGTCCGGCCTGTCGTGGGCCACGATCCTGCGCAAGCGTCCCGCCTTCCGCGAGGCCTTCGCGAACTTCGATCCGGACGCCGTCGCCGCCTTCGACGACGACGATGTGACCCGGCTGCTGGCCGATGCGTCCATCGTGCGCAACCGGGCCAAGATCCTGGCCGCCCTGACCAATGCGCGCGCCACCGTCGCGCTCCGCGAGGACGCCGCGGTCGGCGGGCTGGCCGGCCTGGTGTGGTCCTACCGGCCCGCTCGCACGCCCGAGCCCCGCTGCGCCGCCGACGTCCCCGCACGCTCAGCCGAATCGACGGCGCTGGCCAAGGATCTCAAGCTGCGGGGCTTCCGGTTCGTGGGGCCCACTACCTGCTTCGCGCTCATGGAGGCCATCGGGATCGTCGACACCCACCTGCTCGGCTCGTATCGTCGCGGCTCCTCAGGGGTCTGGAGCTGAGGCCCCCGAACGGCATCGGTGCGGAGCGGAGCGCTCCGCACCGCCCACGAATATCATTCCGGTGTGGAAGAACTCATGGGGCCTCCTGCGCTCGTCGTGATCGGAGGCCTGCCCGCGACGGGCAAGACCACTATCGGCCGTCCGGCGGCACGCGAGATGCGGGCCGCGTACCTCCGCATCGACACGATCGAGGGCGCCATCCTTCGCGGTGAGGGCCGTTCCGGGCTGCCCCGGGGGGACGAGGGGTACGTCATCGGATACGAGCTCGCCTCCGATCAGCTCGACCTCGGCCTCGATGTCGTCGTGGAGTGCGTGAATCCCATCGCCACCACTCGCGACGCCTGGCTCGCCGTCGGCGACCGGGCCCGGGCGCTGGTCATCGAGGTCGAGCTCGTCTGCTCGGACGTCATCGAGCATCGGCGCCGTCTTGAGACGCGGGAGATCGATGTCGTCGGCATCACGAACCCGCGGTGGCGGGAGGTCATCGATCGTGATTACGAGCGCTGGGAACGAGACCGCCTCGTGATCGATACGAGTCTCGTCCGACCGGACGCCGCGGCGCGGACGGTTCTCGACGAGGTCCGCCGCCGGCGCGCGTCGAGGGCCTCTCGCTAGCGCTCGTTCCGGTGGCCGACGGGGCCGTCCGCCGGCGTGAGTCGCTCGTCATCGTCGTCGCGCGACCCCGTGCGCTCACCGCGTCGCCTCGGGCCTGGGCAGCGGGCGGCGGGCCACGGCCTCCGCCACCTCGAACGCCTCGTCCAGGTCGGCCGCGTGACCGAGGTAGTTGAACCGGTAGACGATGGCGCCGATCATCATGTCGACGCTGGTCATGGGGTCGGGGCCCTGCCATCGGCCCGCGGCCGCGGCCCTGGTCACGGCATCGATCGCACCATTGCGCAGTGGGGCGATGATGCGGTCACGGTAGGCGGCCTGCGCCTCGGGGTGTCCGATGAGCCCCAGAGCGATCTGGGGCAGGCTGCCGGACAGCGGCGAGGTGGTGAAGAAGGCATGGGCCCGGACGATGATGGCGCTGAGGTCCACCAGCGGGTCCTCCCCCGGCTCGCACTCGCGCGAGCCCATGGCGGTATCGACCGCGTCGACCGCCAGATCGACCAGGGACGGCCACCGACGGTAGATCGTCGACTTGGGCACGCCCGATCGCCGGGCGACCTCGTCGATGCGCAGGCCGCGGAATCCCTTGTCGGCGAGCAGGCCGAAGGTCTCGCGCAGCACCCTGACATCCACCGATGCGTCCCGTGGACGCCCGCCGCGTCGTCTGCCGTTCGCAGGCACCGCCGCCTCCTCATCATTCGGTCACTCAGGTCGATCCGCAGCGGATTCTTCCAAAGCGGCCGGGGACGCGCTAGTATCAATTGTGCAACCATCAGTAGCGGAGCTGTGGAGGAGACCGTGGATAAGGTGAACAGACTGGATTTGGCGACCGGGGGGCTCTTCTTCTCCTGGCTCATCCACGATCTCGAGGAGTACGTGACCATGCCGGGCCGCGCCCACCCCTTCACCGGTGTGCTGCCCTTCATGCCCGCGGGCGTGCGCGCTCACGGCGTCTCGCGGGACCAGACGGATATCGCTCTCACTCTCATGGGGGCGCTCATGGCGGCCGCCTCCATCGATGGCTACCGCACTCGCGGGCGCTCGCCCTTCTACCAGGCGATGCTCTACGGCTACGGCATGCACGCCCTCATCCACCTCGCCTCGGCTCTGACGGCTCGCCGCTACACGAGCGGAGCGGCCACTGCGCTTCCCGTGGTACTGCCCTTCTGGCTCTTCGCCAACGCAGCGCTGCGGGCCGACGGCATCGAGGTGCGGCCCCGCCGCTGGACGATCGCGGCCTTCCCCGTCGTCGGTCTCGTCGTCCACGGCGTGGGCTACCTGGCGTCCGGACGCCGGATCGGGGCCGCTTCATGAGTCGGCTGACCCGCATGGATCTGGTCACCTATGGACTGGCGCTGTGCTACCTGGTGCACGACGGCGAGGAGCTGCTCACCTACCGGGCGTCCTCGGCACGGGTCCTCGGTTCCCTACCCGCCCGAGTGCCGCTGCCCGCCGAGCTCCGTGAACGGGGGTGGAGTCAGAACCATGTCAACCTCGGTATCGCTCTCATGGGCGTCCATTGGGTCGGCGCGGCGCTCGCCGGTCGACGCAGCGGTGGGCACTCGGCATGGTTCCAGAACGCGCTGGCCGTCTGGGGTCTGCACGGCGTCGGCCATCTCGGGATGTGCTTGCTCCGGGGCGGTTACGTCTCCGGGGCCTTCACCGCTCCCCTGGTCATCGGCTACGGGGCCTGGGCGTGGCGCGAGCTGCGGGCCGAGGGCGTGCCGTGCCGGGTGAGCGCGGGCGGTGCCGCCGCGTCCCTGCCGGCGCTGCTGGCCGCTCACGCCGGGGCGGAGGGGATTCTCCGAGTACTCGAGGGGCCGAGTGCGAGACCGGCCGGGACATCCGGGATGTCCGAGGACTCCACGATCGGGAGCCGGTGGACGTGAGCCCGCAGTCAGAGCACCAGCGGTGCGAGGAGGAAGCCCAGTACGATGCACACGATGATCGAGACGGTTCCCGGGATGACGAAGGGATGGGCGAGAACGTTCCCACCCACACGGGTCGAGCCTGTGTCGTCCATCTCCATGGCCGCGACCGTCGTCGGATAGTTCGGCAGCAGATAATAGTTGGCCACGGCGGGATAGCTGGCGACCAGAGCCGTCGCGGGCAAGCCGAGGCTCACCATGAGCGGCATGAACGCCTTGGTGGTAGCGGCGTGGGAGAACATGAGCGGTGCCGTGAAGTAGAAGAACACCCCGGCCAGCCATGGCAGCGCCTGGAACGGCCCCGAGAGCGCGTCGGAGATGGTCGCCCCGTACTGGTTGACGAAGGCGTTCCCCAGCCACGCCAGGCCGAGGATGCAGACGGCGGCCGTCATGCCCGAGCGGAAGGTGTCCTGATTCGCGATCGTTCCGGTCGGCTTCTTCGCGATAAGGCAGATGATCGCCGCGGTCGCCAGCATGATGGTCATGATGGCGGGCGTTGAGGTCATCGGAGGGTCCTCGATGATGCCGAGCTCATTGGAGGTCAGGGTCGCGTAGGCGACGACGAGGACGAGGGAGACGAGGAAGATGAGCAGGCCGGGCACGGCGCCGGGCGCCGCCGTGTAGTCATCGGCAACCGCCGCGCTCGGCTTGATGAGCCCCTCGGCCCTTCTCCTCCGGTACACGGGGTCGTCCGCGAGCTCGGAGCCCTGGCGAGCCGCGACGACGGCACCGACGGCGCAGCCGATGAAGGTTGTCGGGATGACGATCGCGAGGCACTGGAGGTAGCCGACGCTCACCGGCTCGAGCGCGATGACGAGGGCGACCATCGCCGCGGAGATCGGCGAGGCGGCCACGCCCACCTGCGAGGCGACCACCGCGATGGACAGGGGCCGTGAAGGTCGGATGCCGTGCTCCTTGGCGACATCGACGATGACCGGGATGATCGAGTAGGCGGTGTGCCCGGTGCCGCACATCACCGACATGACGAACGTGACGAACGGAGCGAGGTAGACGATCTGCCTGGGATGCCTGCGCAGCAGCACCTCGGTGAGATGGACGAGATGGTCCATGGCTCCGACCACCTGAAGGGCGGCGACGGTGCAGATCACGGACATGATGATGCCGACGACCTCCCAGGGAGCATCGTCGGCCGAGGTGTGCACACCGGTAGCGGCCAGGACGATGACTCCGGCCGCACCGGCCAGGCCGATGCCGATGCCGCCGAGGCGGGCACCGATGATGATGAACAGTAGGACGACGACAAGATGGAACCAGATCACGCGACTTCCTCCGGGTGTCGAGACAGGGGCTCTACCGTGAGGCGGTGCGGCCGCGTCCCGCGGGGCAGCCGAATACCGCGCAACGGCAACAGTGGCGGAGCGCGGAATGCGACGCATCGTCATTCTTACTCCCTCACTCTACGAGTCATCGCTCGCTCCCGCCGGCGATTGCGCGCCCGGAAGCCTTTGATTTACCTGGGAACAACGTGTGACGGGACGGGAAGGTCGTCGTCAGGTGGGCCGCGCGGCCCGGCACCGCTCCCCGACCGTTCCGTTCGTTATGGAATCCCACAAACGATTGTGCGACGCATTGTGTTCCCGCCTAGATCGTAGTCGCCGTATAAAATGCTACCGTTCCCTGCAGGGAGCGGCAGCACTCCATGTCGGTGCTTCCTCCCTCGCTTTGTCCTGTATGTACCTGACTGTGTCATCCGCATTGCACAGAATTGCACTGAGAATCCTGCCGCCCAGCCCGAAGGACGGAACCCCTGATGAACCTCTATCAACGAGCTCGTGAAAGCTGCGCGTCATCGAGTGCCTCGATTTCATTCGATGACGGCAGGCGGGTGAGAGAAATCTCGTACGCCGAGTTCTTCCACAACGCGGAGGCGCTGGCTAACGGAATATGCGACATCTCCCCGACGCCCCGGCCGCAGATAGTCGTCCAGGCCAGGGAGCCATCGAAGTTCCTGAGCGCGTTCTGGGCCGCCATCTCCCTCGATGCGACCGCCGTCATCGCCCCGATCGTGGAATCCGACACGCATGCGGATCTTATCCGAAGAATTGTCGGACAGCTCGACGATCCGATCATCGTAGGGGATGGGAGAACACTCGATCATATCCGGATCGGGGCTTCCCCCATCGACATCGAGGCGGGCGACGACGGCGATCTCCGGTTGCTCAAGCCGTCCCGGCACTCGGGAGGCGAGTCCTCTGAGTACCAGCCCGTCATTCAGTACTCGTCCGGATCGACGGGAGCCCCTAAAGGCGTGCAACTGCGCGCCGAGTCCTTCATCAGGACTGCTGAGGCACTCGAGGAGCGTCTGTCCCTCGGCGCACATGACTCGACCTACAGCTGGCTCCCCCTGACTCACAACTTCGCACTGTTCGGATTTCATATATCGGCGACTCTCCTTGGGGTCGAGCAGGTCATAGGGACTCCCATCGGATTCATGCTGAATCCGATGTCCTGGCTGCAGCGCATGAGCGAACTCGGTACGACGCTCACCGGCTCTCCGAATTTCGGTCTCCGCCTCCTGCTGAATGCGATCGAAAAGGAAAGGATAAGAGGGCGCGAGCCGGCCCTGGACCTCCATCGGTTAAGAGCGGTCGTCAGTGGAGCGGAACCACTCGACCTGGCGACGGCGACGAATTTCGAGAAAGCTCTGAGCGCGTACGGATCCCGGCCTCATCTGATCGCACCCGCGTACGGGATGTCCGAGACGACCGTCGGCATCTCCGTCCGTCCGCCGGGAGCTCCTCTCAAGTCGATAACTGTCGATCGCGACCGGCTCAGGATCGGCTCCCGGGTCCACGACGTCCATCATGAGGGTCGCGGCGGACTCGAGGCCGTCGCCCTCGGGACGCCCCTGACGGGCACCTCGGTGAGGATCGTCGACGACGATCGCCATGTTCTGGAACCCGGGACGCTGGGGCACGTCGAGGTGACGGGTCCGACGATGATGGTCGGCTACGTCGAGCAAGACGCGTCCCCGGACGAATGGTCTGGAGAAAACGACTGGTTCAGGACCGGGGACATCGGGTTCGTTCTCGACGACGAGATCTACCTCACCGGACGCCAGAAGGACATCATTTTCATCAATGGAAAGAACTACTACCCGGACGACCTCGAACATGTGGTGCTGGGCATTCGCCCGGACCTGGCCGGCCTCATCGCCGTCACGGGAGCGGTGGATCAGAGGAACGGGACCGAACGCATCGTGCTCTTCATCGAGCGGGAGTCGCATGATCCGGAGGATCTCGACAAGGAATTCTCCGACATTCGAGCGGGGTTCGGGGACGCAACGCACCTCCGGATCGACCAGATGATCGGGGTGAAGGCCCTTCCGCGCACATCCAGCGGCAAGGTGCAGAGATTCCTCCTGAGGGCGACGACGACCGCCGGAGGAGCCCGATGATGGCGCATCGCGATCCGGTCGATGTGAGCGCGCACTGCATCGGCATCATCGAAAGGGTGCTGGATGTTGACGGCGTGAGGACGCAGGACGACCTGTTCTCCCTGGGCGCCGATTCTCTTCGAATCGCGATGATTCTGAATGAGATCAACGCCGACTTCAACATCGATCTCCTCATCGAGTCGCTTTACGAGTTCCGAGTCGTCCAGGAGCTGATCGACGAGGTCACGCGACTCACCGAGCGCCACGAGTGCTCTCCCGGGCCCCCCGCTCATCCATCGATAGCGAGCCCGCCGCCCAGCCCGACTCCGGCCTCCCCCCAGGAGAGGAGAATGTTCGCCATCTGGAGTGGGGCGCCGGAAAGCACGGCGTACAACATCAACGCCGGGGTGCGCGTCGGCGCGTCCTTCAGGGCCGATCTCGCTGTGGATGCGATCAATCGGATCCTGGATGCGCGGCCAATCCTGAGGAGCACGTTCGACACGGACGCCGATGGTGTTCTTAAACGGTACGTCGGCGATCGGGAGGATGCTCAGGTCTTGTCCCGGCGATGGGACCGCGGCGGCGCAGAGGATATTGATCCCGAGGAATTGACGCGACCCTTCGATCTTCGAAGGGGACCGCTTCTGCGCGTGCATCTGGTCACCGCGCAGGACGAGAGCGGACTTCTGCTCTTCGAACTTCATCACATTATAGGCGACGGACGTTCGATGGCTCTCATCGCCCAGGACTTCATGACCTGCTACAATGCTTTGGCGACGGGTGAGGATCCTTCACTCGCAGAATCATGGGACTATGGAGTCTACGAAGAGGAATGGGCCGCTTCCGATGAGGCGGACTCTTCCTCGTCGTCCGGTTCCTACTGGGCCGCCGTTCTCGATTCTCCATATCGTCTGTGCCCGCCGGTCGGCACGGACTGCTCCAAGAATCGGGGACGGTCACTGTTCGCGACCGTTCCGCGGGCGAAGATCCAGGCGGTGATCGATGCGTGCAAGGAGGGCGGTGGATTCCAGGCGACAACCGCCGGGGTTCTTCTGACCGCGTACGCCGTCAGTCTCCATCGCTGCTACGACACCGACTCATTCATCATCGGCGTTCCATTCAGCGGGAGGAATGACGGGCGCTTCGATCGAACAATAGGACTCTTCGTGAACACCCTACCGATCCCCATTCGCCTGCATGACGCGCCGGAGGGGATCACCGCAGTCGGTTCGGTCTCCCAGCGGCTCAGGGAGGCCCATCAGCATGAGAGCGATCAACTCGACTGGATCATGCGACGGCGCGGAGACGCCGGCCGCGAGGATCGCAGCCTGTTCTCCGCAATGTTCACCATGGAGAACGTAGGGATTCCCCCGCTCGTGCTTGAGGGCGCCGAGGCCCGGGCGCTCCCGCTGCACCAGAGCGGGCTGAAGGTTCCGCTCAATCTCCTCGTCACGGAGGAGGAGGACTTCGACGTGGAGCTCTACTTCGACGAGACGCAGATCCCGGTGGCGGACGCCGCGGCCGTTGCCGACATGATGCGAATCGTCATCGATGAGCTGGAAGAACGACCGGGAGCCCGGGTTGATGAGTACGGCGGCAACGACTCCACGGATCATCCCGTCGTGGATCCGGGGCCGGCGATGTCCTTTCTCGATGACGGATATGAGGCGGGAGACGATGATGCCAGTTGACGACGTTTCGAAGAACCTCTCCTTCAGCGGCTCCCGCTACAGAGCGCACCGTCAGCACTGGCGCACGGTCCTGACCGTCGCGAGGGAGCTCGCGTTCACCAACGGTCGGGACTCGGGACGCCCTGAGGGGACCGGACCGTCTCGTCACTCGGTCGTTCTCCCGTCGTCCCGGGGCGAGGCCCTGGAACGGCTCACCGGCGGGAATGCGGATGCGTTGACGGCGTCGCTCGCGGTCGCACTCGCCTGCGTTGCCGACAGGCTCGGATACCTGACGGGCTCCGGTGAGGTGAGGTTCTGGTTCTCCTCCGGGTCGGCCGCGGACGGAGGTCCGACGGACGGTCCCCTTCCGGCGGTGGTCGGGGACCCGGCGACGACGACCGTGGGGGATGCTCTCCTCGACTCGGCGCGGTGCGTCGCCGCGTCGCGCTCGTATCGCGATTATCCGTACACGATGCTCCAGGAGCACGGTCGTGGCACGACGGACGCCCCGTTCGAACGAGGCGTGGTCCTGACCGTCGGGCGATCGGGTACCAGCGCGGACGAGGCGGGCGTCGGCGGGCGCCCCCGATGCTGGCTCGACATCTCGAAGACGGTCGAAGGGTATCGGTTGACCCTTCGAGCCCCCGCGGGATCATGCGACGCGCCGGAGGCCGAAGCCGCCCTGTCAACGGTCGCGGACGTCGTGGGTCGCCTGCGCGGATCACGTCGCCTGCTGCTCGCGGACCTCGTCGACGACGTGCTGGAGCAGAGCCCGGCGTCGATGCTCGCGGGCCCGACGCCGGCGGGGGAGGCCGCTGCGCCGTCGCTATCGGATCTTCTCACTCGGGTCGTGACAGCACACCGGGATGAGAGTGCGTTGACGCAGGGCGGCCGGTCGATGACGTACGGCGAGCTCGACGCCCATGCGGAACGACTGGCCGGCCGGGTGCTGGACCATATCGGCCGCGAGAAACTCGTCGGGATGATCGTTCGTCCCTCGATCGACTGCATTATCGGCATGCTGGCATGCATCAAGGCGAGTGTGGGCTTCGTCCCGCTGGATCCGGACAGTCCGGAGTCACGGCTTTCAGCGATCCTCTCTGATGGAGAGCCCGCCGCTGTCATGGCGGGCCCGGATGACGATGAGGTCGTCATGCGTCTCGGGCTCCCCCGTCTTCCTCTGGAGAGCGCCTGCGATACCGGCTCCTCCCCCGCCCTGCCGGATCTCCCCGATGAGACGCCCGACGACGTGGCGTATGTGATATACACATCGGGTTCCACAGGCCGTCCGAAGGGCGTCAAGGTGACCCGGGCCAATGTTGCCAACTACTTGTCGTGGTTCGTGGAGCTCGCGGAGCTGTCGCCGGCGGACAATGCGCTACTGGTATCCTCAATGGCTTTCGACCTCGGCTACTCGGGTGTTCTTGGAGCGTTGTCCTGCGGCGCCTGCCTGCATGTGATCCCGAAATCCACGTACAGGGACACCTCGAAACTGCTGCGGTACATCGCGGACGAACGGATCACATTCATCAAGATGACTCCTTCGCTCTTCTCCCTCGTGGTGGACGAGCTCCGACGCGAACAATTCGATCTTGCCGCGCTCCGACTCGTCGTGCTCGGGGGTGAGCGTCTGCGCGTCGACGACGTCGAGTCTCTGAAGGAGATCCTGCCATCGACACGGGTGATGAATCACTATGGGCCCACGGAGACGACGATCGGGTCGTTGGCCGGATATTATGAGGCCCATCGGGACGCGTTCCGGCGGGGAAGATCCATCATCGGGACGCCGGTCGCCGGCACCAAGGTGTATATCACGAACGATGATCTGAAACCGCAGCCCGCCGGAGTCGCCGGCGAAATCGTCGTCAGTGGTGCGGCCGTCGGTGCGGGATACGTGAACGACGACGAGCTCACGGCTCGGTCGTTCGTCGACTTCCCGGCGGACGGCTCCCCCGCGTACCGCACAGGAGATCGCGGCAGGCTCCTGCCCGGCATCGGCGTGGAGTACCTGGGACGAGTCGACGACCAGGTCAAGGTTCACGGATACCGCGTGGACACGCACGAAGTGGAGACCGCGGTCCTTAAGACCGGGCACGTGCATGAGGCTGTCGTGGTTCCGATCGAGACGACGACCGGAGTGAAACTGGCCGCGTACTGCACGACCGATCCCGAGTTCGATGAGGAGTCTGCGCGCTCAGAAGCATCACGACTGCTTCCCTCATACATGGTTCCGGCATGGTTCGTGGAGATCGACGAGATTCCTCTCACGGCCAACGGCAAGGTCGACCGCGCGGCGCTGCCGGAACCACGGCGTGCGGGCGGGACGCAGTCGGGTCACGGCCCATCCAACGATCTGGAGATGCGGATCCTGAGCATCTGGCGCGATGTGCTTGCTCTTGATCATGAGTGCGGTGTCGATGAGGAGTTCCTGAGCCTGGGGGGCGATTCGATCCAGGCGATGCAGATCGCCGGACGGCTCCGCGCCATCGGTGTCGAGGCGGAGGTCGCCGAGATCCTGAACGGCGGGACGGTCCGTAGGCTCGCGCAGACGTCTGCCGAGTCCTCCGAGATCGAGACGGAACCTGAGCGGCATGTCGGCCCGGTGCCGTGCGGCCCGATGATCTCCCGGTGGATGGAGCGGGTCGGGTACTGGGATCATTGGAATCAGGCCTTCGCGTTCCACGTCGATGCGCATGTCGATGATGACGCGCTGGCTCTCGGATTCGAGCGCCTGGTGGAGCGGCACGACATGCTGAGAGTTCGCGCCGTGCTGTCGGGCCAGGACGACGGCCTCAGCCTCGTGATCGATGGCGACACGACCCCTTCGGCTCACATCACCTCCGATTCCTTGAGGGTATCGGGTGAGATCGCACCCGACCTCATTCAAGAGGTGGCGGACCGCCTCCACCGCGACATATGTCCGCGTCGTGCGCTGAACCTCTCGTACTGCCTGATCGAGAGCGACGGCGAGCAGGTCCTGGTGGTCGCGATCCACCACCTGGTGGTCGATGGCGTATCCTGGCGCATCATCTGCGAAGAGCTCTCGGCGCTCATCGAGGATCCGGGGGCGCGCCTTCCGGCCGTCCGGACGCCCTACCCGGCATGGGTCGAGCGCATGAGCAGCGCCTGGGGCGATGACATCGATCTGGCCTACTGGGGCGCGCAGGCGGAGTCGGGGGCCGGAGGCCCTTCATCGGATCACGGATCGCAGCGCGACGCGACGGTGGTGCGCAGGACGTTCGACGGGGGTGCGGCGCAGTCCATATTGACGGACGCCAACTCATGCCTGTCAACCAATACCGGCGAACTGATCGTCGCAGCACTGAGCAGGCCCCTCTCGGATCTGCTGGGAGTTTCGGATTTCGACATTTGCATTGAGTCTCATGGGAGATTCTCCGACGAATCGCTGGGCGATCCGTCAGGCGCGGTGGGCTGGTTCACCTCTTCTTATCCCATCCACGTGGACGGTAGTGCCGAGGATGTTCGCGATCGTATTGTTCAAGCAAAGGAGACAATGCGAGGAGTTCCTTCACTGGGTGCCTCGTATAACTATTTGCGGTACAGCAGGAAGGTCCCCGCGGGACCGTCCGAGCCCGTCGTCTGCATCAACTTCCTCGGAGACTGGAGATCGGGCGGGCACGGGTCCGGGGGGCTGACCCCTCTCCCCTATGATACCGGGGAGTGGCGGGATCCCGATTCTCCGCTTCAGTACGCATTGACGATCGACGCGATCTCAGTCGGCGAGGGTCTCTCCATCCGAGCGACATTCTCTTCCGGGGAGATCGACGAGGGTGGCGTCCGCCGACTGCTCATGGAATTCGAGAGGGATGCGGCCGAGCTGGTCCGATACTGCTCGGATCCCGCTCATGCCGAGAAGACCGCGTCCGACTTCTCCGGCCTGGATCTTCCACAAGATCAGTTCGAGGCTCTGGTGGACGGCCTTCCAGGGGAACGTAGGTCCACCGACGTGGATGACATTCTTCCGATGTCGCCGTGCCAGAGGACGATGTGGCGAGACTCCTGCCGCACGCCTCGAACCGTTCAACCGTATTATCATTCACGCGCTTTCCGCGTCAGGGGGCCACTGGACGCGACGAAGATCGAGGAGGCATCGGGACGACTGGCTCGCCGGCATTCCGCATTACGTACCGTTGTGACACCGGTGGGCGATGCGGTCCCGGTCCAGGTGGTGCTGAAGGATGCTCGCATACCGATCACTCTTACCGATATTGGAAACCTGTCAGCCGACGAGATCGGGAACTACCTCGAGTCCAGGACTCTGGTTGACGCCGCTCTCGGATATCGTGATCCGGGACAGCCGCTGACTCGTGTGGAAATATTGAGGGTGAGTCCTGACGATCACTTCGTGATCTGGTCGAACTCTCATCTGATCCTGGATGGGTGGAGCCGCATGACGCTGCTCTCGGAGCTCATTGAGATGCTTCGCGCGCCGGAGTCTCTTGAGCGCGAGGGCGCCGGTGGGTTCGGCGAATATATCAGATTCAATTCAAGACCGGATGTCGAGAGGGAGGCGCTGAGCTACTGGGAGGATTATCTCGCGGGCTACGAGACGGTGTCGCTGTTCGATGATGGCGGAAGGATCGAGGACAGCCTCGTGAGCCTTCGTGAGATCAGGACCTCGGTCAGAGGCTCGGTCATGCAGCGCATCGAGGATCTGAGTGCTGCCGAGAACGTCACTGTCAGTGCCGCTCTTCAAGTGCTCGTCGGATTGGCGATTGCGCGCGCTTGCGGCTGTGATGATGTGACCATGGCGACTGTGGTTTCCGACCGGCCTGCGGCCATAAGGGGCATCGGAAGCATGGTCGGCCCCTTGGTGAACACGGTTCCCGTCGGGGTTCGCAGGAACGGTGGGGAGACAGTCGGGAATCTGGCACGTCGGCGAGTGGAGGAGGTGCTGGAAGGAGGTAGGTTCGCATACTTCTTCGATCCCTACCTGGGCGATCCGGACGCCATGTGCGTACGGCTCGCGATCGAGACCTATGAGGTCCCCGATTCCGTGCGCGGCACATTCATGGACAGGCGGATCATCGATGACATGCGCATGACGGATCGGGTCGGTGGGGATCTCGTGATCTTCATCGTTCCCGGGGACGGGGTGAGCGTTTCCATCCAGGCGAATCCGGTTCGGATCAGTGCCAAGCGGCAGAAGGAGCTCCTGGATCAGTTGGTAGATATATTGTGCTGTTGAGCGAGCGCGGATTCGGCGTGAGCACGAGTGCGGAAAGCGAGGATGCCCGATCATGAGCATTGACGATACGAATGGGCTGAAGGCCCTGTTGCGTAGTATTGGTAGTTCCGGCCGTTTTCAGGAGGACGCGACGGGGCGCGGGCGCGACGAGTCTCCGGAGATCGTTCTTGAGGGGAGGGATCCTGGTGGGGTCTCGTTGGCGGTGACTCTGGAGGATGTGACCCACCCATTGTTCGGGACCATGGCCCATTGGCTGATCTGGAACATCGAGCCGACGGACAGGATCCCGGCCGCAATTCCTCATGGTAAGGAGGTGGATTCTCTTTCCGCACGCCAGGGCCTGGCCTACGGGTGGCATCGTTATCGCGGGCCCAAGCCACCGCGCGGCAAGACGCACACCTATCGGTTCACCGTATACGTGCTGGATGCGCGGTTGGATCTTCCGGCACGCTCTCGGCACAGGGCCCTGCTCCGGGCCATCGAGGGGCACGTGCTCCAGCGGGCCGTCATAGAGGGAACCTTCGAGTAAATGACCGCATCAATGAGACGCGTACGCCCGCCGATCGTCCTGCTGACCTGCTGCACGGCCCTCTTCATCTCCTCGATGAACGCGGCTCTCATCAATGTCGCACTGCCCTCGATCCGTGCCGACCTGGGCGCGTCGGCCGCGCAGCTGCAGTGGCTGGTTGACGCCTACACGCTCGTTCTCGGCACGCTCCTACTGGCCAGTGGGTCGCTCGCGGACCGGTTCGGCCGCAAGAAGGCATTCATCCTCGGGCTGGGCCTGTTCGCCGTGACGTCCTCCTTCTGCGCCCTGGCACCCTCCGTCCTCTGGCTCATCGTGGGGCGGGGGCTGCAGGCGGTGGGAGGAGTTCTGCTCACGCCGGTGGCGCTGTCGATCATCTCGGCCACCTATACCGATCCGGCCGAACGCGCTCGCGCCATCGGGGTGTGGGGCGCCGTCATCGGCATCTCGTTGGGGTCCGGTCCGCTCCTGGGAGGGTTTCTCACCGAGTCCTTCGGCTGGGAGGCGACTTTCTGGATGAATGTGCCCGTCTGCACGGCGGCTCTCGTGGCGACCGTGGTGTTCGTACCGGAGTCGAGGGCGGCCAGACCCCGCCGCCTCGATCCGGCCGGCCAGCTGCTCATCATGGCCTTCCTCGGCGGGACGGTGGGAGCCCTGATCGAGGGGCCGGAAAGAGGCTGGGACTCGCCGCTCGTACTCGGCCTGATGGTTCTGGCGATGCTGGGCCTGATCGCATTCATCGCCGTCGAGAGGCGGGTGACGGACCCGGTCGTCGACATCCGCTTCTTCGGCTCGGCCCCTTTCAGCGCCGCGGTGATCATCGCCGTCGCGGTCTCCACCGCTCAGGGGAGCTTCCTCTTCCTCTTCTCGCTGCTCCTGCAGGGCCCCTTCGGATACACGCCGTTGGGGACGGGAGCCCTTCTGCTGCCGCTGGCGGTGGCCCTGGCCGTGAGCTCACCCCTTGCGGGCCGACTCATCGCCAGCAGGGGAACACGACCGGCGCTCGTGACCGGCGGGGCCTGCGTCGCGGCGTCGAGTCTGCTGCTGACCTTCCTGCGCGCGGATGCCAGTACGTGGTACTTCGTCGTCGTTCTGATGATAGCGGGCGCGGGCCTCGGTTTCATCAACCCGCCCATCTCGACGACGGCGGTCGAGGGGCTCCCGCCCTCGCAGTCGGGCGCCGCTTCGGGGATCGCGGGAGCCTCCCGGCAGGTGGGTGTGGCGCTCGGCGTGGCTCTGGCCGGTTCCGTGGCGCGAGCGGATGATATGAGTCTCCTCCAGGCCAGTCACGGCATGTTCGCCCTGGTGACCGGACTCGGAGTCGGGATCGTCCTGCTGGGGATCGTCTCGACGAGCGCGTGGGCGCACGAGACTCGGCGGAGGCTCGCGGGCCTGTTCGACGAGTGAGCGCCGACGGCGTCCTCGAGGACTCGGTTCCCAATTCTGGCTACCGCGCCCTGAGTACGAAGAACCGGTTATCCGATCGCGACACGGACTCCGAGGCCCAGGAGCACGACGCCGAGGACCCGTTCCATCCAGGTGGCGACCGCGCCGCGGGTGAGAAGCCTTCTCGCAGAGGATGCGAGTAGCGCGTACGTGGACAGGCAGATGATCGCGATGACGAACTCGATCGCCATGAGAACCATCGCCCAGGCGAATACCGGCCCGTCCTCGGGGATGAACTGCGGGATCACTGCAAGGTAGAAGATCCCCATTTTCGGGTTCAGGAGATCCGCGATCAGACCTGTCCAGAACGCCTTCGGCACGGGTGCGCTCGCCGGCGATGTCCCGGAGTCCCCGGGTGCGAGCCACGCGCCTGCGGTGATGATCGCCCGCATCCCGAGGAGGCCCAGATAGATCGCTCCCGCCCAGCGGAGGATCTCGAAGGCCGCCGGGATTCGGATGATGAACGTCGCGACACCCGCAGCCGCCGCGATCCCCCACGCCAGCGACCCTGCGGCCGCTCCGAGGGCGACGGCCACTCCATGTGCGATGCCGTGAGCGAGCGAGCTGCGCAGCGCCAGTGCGACGTCGGGCCCAGGGGTGATCCCGAAGACGAGAGCAACTGGAACGAAGGACCAAACCATTGTCATGCCGGGACGGTACGACTCCGGTAGCATGAAAGGAAGTCATTTTTGCTTCCCTTCCGTGAGGAAATCTTATGTTCAAGTCCTCGCATCTCGAGGCGCTCAGCGCCGTCTGCGAGTCCGGCTCCTTCGAGGTCGCCGCTTCGACGTTGAGGATTACGCAGTCCGCTCTGAGCCAGCGGATCGGTGCGCTGGAGCGCGAAGCGGGTCTCGTCCTGGTGCAGCGATCACGGCCTGTCGAGCCCACGGCTCCTGGCCGGATCATTCTCGGCCTCGCCCGGCAGGTCGCCCTCCTCAATTCCGACGCCGAACACTTGCTCGCAGTCGAGAACTTGCAGACCGAGAACGTCGAGATGACACGCGTTTCCCTGGCGATCAACGCGGACTCCATCTCGACGTGGTTCCAACCGGTCGTCGCGCAGATCGCAGCGGAGCGCTCACTGCTGCTCGACCTCCATGTCGAGGACCAGGACCACACCGAGACGCTGCTCAGAGAAGGTCGAGTGATGGCCGCGGTCACGACCTCCAACGCTCCGGCACCCGGATGCTCCGTGGAAGAACTGGGCGCGATGGTGTACTGGTCGGTCTGCGCGCCCTCCCTGATCGAGGGGCTGGAGGAGGAGGTGGACCTGGGCGCGCTGCCGATGCTGCGCTACAACATCAAGGATGATCTCCAGCACTCCTACCTGAGGCGGATGGCGGTTCGGAACCAGCCGCCAGTCCACTACATCCCGTCGAACCGGGAGTTCCTCATGGCCGCACGCCTCGGGCTCGGATGGGGTGTGCTCCCGGAAGGGCAGATCTCCGATGATCTCGAGACCGGTCGGCTGGTCAAGCTCCATCCTGATCGCAGCGTGCAGGTACCGCTCTACTGGCAGCGGTGGAGGTTCGACTCACCCACGCTCGACGCACTGACCACGATCGTGGAGCGAGCAGCGGCGCTCGAACTTGCCCCCCTGGAACGGGCAGGAAAAACGCAAGGCCGGCCGGAAACAATGACCCGACCCGGGCTTCGCCGTCGGCCTCTGGCTGCCGCACTCAAACTGTTGGGAGGAGGCGTGGCGGTACGTCATGCGGGAGGTGGACGACTCGGTGCGGTCAGACGAGAGGCTTGGTGATGCCTCACCCGTCGGGCTGGAGTCGGAGAAAAACCCGCATCATGGATTCACCATGACGCGGGTTTGAGTGTGGACTTAATGGTCGGGCTGGCGGGATTTGAACCCACGACCCCTTGACCCCCAGTCAAGTGCGCTACCAAGCTGCGCCACAGCCCGTCGCCCGGCGGCTCAGCGCCGGCAACGATCAGAACCTTAGCCCATGAGCACCCTGCTCCCGAAATCGTCTGGCGGTGACGCCACTCACCGTGAGAAAGCAGACTCGTCCGCGCCAGGATCGGCCCTCTGCCGGGGCCGCCCGGAAGGAGCGATCTCGACGCGGAACTGAACCGATCTCGAGGTTCAGGCGCTCTCGTTCCAGGCCCTCATGCCGCCGGCCAGATTGGTGAGCGCTCCCGTGTAGCCGGCCGCGGTCAGCGCCTCGATAGCGCGCGCGGAGCGCACTCCCGCGGCGCAGTGGACGATCGTCTCCCGGCCCGGGTCCAGCTCGTCCATGCGCTCCACAACCTCCCCCAGCGGGATCCGCAGCGAGCCGGCAATGGCATCGGCCTCGACTTCGTCGGGCTCGCGCACATCCAGCAGCGTGTAGGCGCCTCCCGGCAGCCGGCCCGCGGCGATCCGCGCGCGCAACTCGGTCGCCGTCATCTCGTTCATGGTGCGTCCTTTCCGGCCGTCGATATGACCATCGGGAGTATCCGGCGTCCCTGTGACGCCGCAGAGGACCTCGTCGTCGATGAGTCCGGTGATGGTGGGTTCGGAGCCGCACACGGGGCAGGTCGGATTCTTACGGATCGTCAGCTCGCTCCCCCGCCCGGCCCAGACATTGAACAGCATCATGCGGCCGATGAGCGGCCGGGCGCCACCGACGACGAGCTTGAGGGCCTCGGCGGCCTGCATGGTCCCGACGATCCCCGGCATGACGCCCAGCACCCCGCCCTCCGCGCACGAGGGCACCGCCCCCGGATCGGGTGGTGTCGGGTGCACGCAGCGGTAGCAGGGGCCGCGCCGGGCGTCGAAGACCGCGACCTGCCCGTCGGAGCGGAAGACGGCTCCGTGCACGAGCGGGGTGCCGAGCATGACGCAGGCGTCGTTGACCAGGTAGCGCGTCGGGAAGTTGTCGGTCCCGTCGATGACCACGTCCCAGCCCTCGAGCACCTCCAGCGCATTCCTGCTCGTCAGAGCCTCCCGATGCGCGACGACCTCGACGTCCGGATTGAGGTCCTTCACGGCGCGGCGCGCCGACTCGACCTTCGCCAGGCCCACGTCCGGCATCGTATGGAGGACCTGACGCTGCAGGTTGGTCACGTCCACGTCGTCGTCGTCGATGATGCCGAGGGAGCCCACCCCTGCGGCCGCCAGATAGAGGGCAGCGGGAGACCCCAGCGCGCCCGCTCCCACGAGCATGACGCGGGCGGCCCGGATGCGCCGCTGCCCCGCCGCACCCACCTCGGGGACGAGGATATTGCGGGAGTACCGATTCCTCTCCGCCGTCGACAGCGGCCGCAGGCGCTCGTCCGCGATCACCGACTCCTCCGGCCCGGGGCCGTGGGAGCCGGCTCGGGACGCGCCGCCCGCAACCCGTCCGGGCATGGTGCTCAGTGCCGCAGCTCCCGGTAGCGACGGATCAGCCGCCGGGTCGAGGAGTCCTGGGCATCGAGAGCCGCGGTATCGCCCTGGACCGCCGGCGCGATCTCCAGGGCCAGCTTCTTGCCGAGCTCGACGCCCCACTGGTCGAAGGAGTCGATGCCCCACACGATGCCCTCGGTGAAGGTGATGTGCTCGTAGAGGGCGATGAGCTGGCCGACGACCGCGGGAGTCAGTGCCGGGGCGAGGATCGAGGTGGTCGGCTTGTTGCCGGTGAAGACGCGGGCCGGGACGATCTCCTCAGGAGTTCCCTCCGCACGTACCTCTTCGGCGGTCTTGCCGAAGGCGAGAGCGGCGGTCTGAGCCAGGTAGTTGGACAGGAACAGCTCGTGGACATCCACTCCCCCGTCCTTGACGGGGTGGGCGGGGTTGGCCACGGCGATGAAGTCCGCGGGGATGAGCTGGGTGCCCTGGTGGATGAGCTGGTAGAAGGCGTGCTGGCCGT
>ERZ772921.585-NODE-585-length-22394-cov-9.186042_pt1 | contig 22394 bp, 21 predicted proteins | sample MGYA00512117_ERZ772921 | MGnify/ENA primary metagenome ERZ772921 (study PRJEB29015, sample SAMEA2737944) | human oral metagenome | biome: human oral; feature: human-associated habitat; material: dental | place: China | collected 2150 ...
AGATATTAGTCAAAAAATAGTTGTGATGTATATGGGAGAAATTGTTGAAGAATTAAACTCTATTGATTTGAAAAGTAAAGCAAAGCATCCTTATACAAAATTACTTTTAAACTCTGTTTTTGAGATTGATAAAATATAAAATAAGAGCTACACTTTCAATCTTATCCTTAAGATTTTGAGTGTAGCTCAATTTATATTAGTCAAAAAAATTTAAAAAATTTTGACTAAGTTTTATGTTAGTCAAAAAAAATTTAAAAATTTTTGACTAAGCTTTAGTAATCTTCTATTCCTCTTGAAAAAATATCTAAATATTTTTTTAAAATATATTGTTTATTTCTTTTAATTTCAATATTATTGTCATTTTTCTTTTCTAATAAAATTTTATTTTCTTATATTCCTAAGTATTTTTGTAAAGCATTAATATGTAATAAAAATATTTTTTCAGGATTATTTTTTAAAGTTTTTTTGAACTCTTCAATTTTAATCCAATGTATATTCTGACTTTCATTTGTTTCAGTTAATAATTCTCTCTTAGCTTCACATAAAAAAGTATTTAGAATGATGGAATATGCTCCAGAAAGATTTTGTGTTATGCAATAAGGAGTATATGAAATAACCTCATTACCTTTTATAAAATTTGATATTTGATTATCTTCTCCTAAAATTTTTGTTATACTTAATCCTGTTTCTTCTTTAACTTCTCTTCTTAAAGCCTCAAAAATATTTTCATATTCTCTTATTTTTCCAGCAGGAAGCTCTAACATTCCATTAGTTTCTGCCCCATCTTCTTTTTGCCTTGTTTGTATCAAAATATATTTTTCATTATTTACAATTTTTTCTATAATTGCAGCCACACAGGGAACAGTAAATTTTTCCATTTTTTTCTCCATAAACTTAAATATTTATTTTTCATAAAAAATTAAAGTAAGTCTATCATTAATGATTTGTGTCTTTCCAGTAGAATGATAGCCTAATTTTTCATATAAATAACAGTTTCCTTTTTCTTGCAAGATTGTACTTAACTCCCAATTATTGTTTCCATGAATTTCTTCACAAATTTTTATTGCAGATTGAGCTATTCCTTTATTTCTGTATTCTGGAAGAATAAATATAGGTGAAATTCTTTTATTTTTACCTTTTTCTTTGTAGTCTATAATTCTTATAGCTCCAACTTTTTTATTATCTATACAAATAAAATAAAAAAATGTAAAACTTTGTTTTAGCCTTATTTCAATATTTGAAATAGGTTCACTTGCTGGATTAGTTTCAAAATCTTGATATTTATCAAGTAATTCCCCAAATGATTTTACTTGCATTTCCCAAATTTCTTTTGTATCTTTTAAACTTGCTCTTATTAAATCTATTTTCATAAAATACCTTTTAATATTTTATTTACTCTTTATTATCTACTAAAATTCTATCATAGTATTTTGCAAGTCCACCATCAGAAGTTTCCTTATATGCAGAACACATATCTTTTCCAGTTTCTTTCATAGTCTTTACAACTTCATCAAAACTGATAGTATGTTTTCCATCAGTAGACATACAATATACAGCTGTATTTACCGCTCTTACGGCACAAATAGCATTTCTTTCTATACAAGGTATAATTACATAACCACCAACAGGGTCACAAGTCATTCCTAAATGGTGTTCCATTGCACTTTCAGCTGCATATTCTATTTGGTCTATACTTCCACCCATAAAATATGTTGCCATTGCAGCTGCCATTGAACAAGCAGTTCCAACTTCAGCTTGACAACCTCCTTCAGCTCCTGAAATAGTTGCATTGTATTTAACTAAGTTTCCAATTAATCCTGCAATAGCTAATCCTCTTAAAATATGTTTTTCAACTAATTCATATTCTTCTTTCATTGCTCTTAAAACACCAGGAACAACTCCTGAGGCTCCACAAGTAGGTGCAGTTACGACTTGTCCCATACTAGCATTTTCTTCTGATACTGCTAAGGCATAAGCAAAAATTTTATTTGTAAATACTAATGAGGCTCTTTTAGATAATGCTTTTTCATACATTTCTCTAGCTCTTTTTGGGTATTTGAATGGTCCAGGAACATCTCCATTTTTTTCTAAACCTCTTTGTACTGCATCACTCATAGCTTGGTCAATAAATCTTAAATGTTGCCATATAGATGGTCCTTCACATTCTTCAACATATTGCCATAAATGTTTATTATTATCCTTACACCATTTAATAATTTCTTTTATAGAGTTTAAAGGATAAACCTCTTTTTTAGGTGATTTATCCATAAGTTCATCATAATCCCTTATAGTTCCTCCACCAACTGAAAATACTATCCATTCTCCAATTTGATTTTTATCTTTATCAAGGGCAATAAATTTCATTCCATTAGTATGTAATTCATGAACAAATTCGGGTTTCCAAACTATTTCTACTGGAATAGGTTTAAATGTTTCTATAATTATTTTATCTGTATAGTGTCCTTTTCCAGTTGCTGCTAAACTTCCCCAAAGCTCAACTATATAACTATCAGCATCAGGAAATTTCTCTTTCACTCTTTTTGTTGCCCTTTCAGGTCCTATTGTATGTGAACTTGATGGACCTGCTCCAATTTTAAAGAATTCTTTTAGTGTATCCATTCCCTCTCAACCTCTCTCTAATTTTATTAAAAAACTTTTAATATATCTTCAAGTATGTCATTTACTGATTTACCTTTTAAATAATTTCTAGTTCCATCAATAGTATCTAATGTATTTTCTTTATGGTATTTTTCTGGAAAACCATTAAATATTCTTAATTTAGAAAAGCTTTCATCTAAAAATACAGCTGTTGGAACAACAAAATCATCTTCATCTATTTTTAAATATCCTGCTAATTCTGAAACACCTCTACCATAAGTTATTAAAGATAAGTCAAAAATATGATTTATTTCATTAATTTTTCTTATAGTTGTTAAAAATACTCTTGCAAAAGGGCACCAAGTTTCAACACTAGCTAAAACAGAAACTTTTTTATTTACTGATTTTATTTTATTAACAAATTCGTCAGAGATAACTATATTTTTATATAGTTCATCTAATTTTTCTAATTCTTCCTTACTTGCTATTCCTAAATATTTATCATAACTAAATCCTTTTAAATATATTTCTTCTAATCCTCTCATTTTCTAATCTCCTATTCTCATATTTTTTAAAATTCCTTTTATTGCTTCTTCCAAAGAAGAGAATTTGCTCAAATCAATTTTTTCCAAAGTTTTATCAATCTCTTTTTTGTTATATCCTAAACCTTCCAATGCTAAAACTAAATCTTCCAACATGTCCATAGAAACTGTTTCTTCTTCTGTATAAGTAAGATTTTTTAATTTTCCTTTTAAGTCTAAGATAATAATTTGTGCCTTTTTTTCTCCTAATTTTGGAACTTGCCTAAGAGTAGTATAATCATTTTTTGAAATAATTTCAATAATTTTATTATATGAAAAATTTGATAAAACTGCTAATGCTAAAGATGAACCTATTCCATTTATTTTAAGCAGTAATTCAAATATTTTTCTATCTCTTTCATCTAAAAAACCAATTAATTTATATGTATCTTCTTTAATATGATTATATATATAAAATTTATATTTATTTCCTACTTCTATTTTTTCATATTCTCTAAGTGGAAAATATACTCTATAACCAACACCATTTATATCAATAGCTATATAATCCATTTTCTTATATTCTACTGTTCCATATAGATATTCAAACATTTTTAACCTCTCTATTTTTTCTTACTTTTTAAAATTTTAGCAATATACTTACCTGTATAGCTTTTCTTAGATTTTGCAATTTCTTCTGGTGTTCCAGTGGCAACAACAGTTCCTCCATTTTCTCCACCATCTACACCAATATCAATTATATGGTCAGCAGTCTTTATAACATCAAGATTATGCTCAATTATTATAACAGTGTTACCTTTTTCTAAAAGTCTATTTAAAACTTCTAATAATTTTTTTATATCTTGGAAATGTAATCCTGTTGTAGGCTCATCTAAAATATATACAGTGTTTCCTTTACTCATTTTTGAAAGTTCAGTTGCAAGTTTAATTCTTTGTGCTTCTCCACCAGATAGAGTTGTTGCAGGTTGTCCTAACTTTATATAATCCAAACCTACATCTATTAAAACTTTTAATCTTCTTTCCAAAGATGGAATATTTTTAAAGAATTCATAAGCTTCTATCACACTCATCTCTAAGACATCATATATATTTTTACCTTTATAGTACACATCTAATGTTTCTTTATTATATCTTTTTCCCTTACAAACTTCACATTCAACATAGACATCAGGTAAGAAATTCATTTCAATTTTTAATATTCCTGCACCTTGACAAGCTTCACATCTTCCACCTTTAACATTAAATGAAAATCTACCTTTTTTAAATCCATGAAGTTTTGCATCTTGTGTTTCTGCAAAAATGTCTCTGATATCATCAAAAAGTTTTGTATAAGTTGCAGGGTTAGACCTTGGAGTTCTACCTATTGGAGTTTGATCTATATTGATAACCTTTTCTAAACCATCTAATCCTTCAATTTTTTCATATTCTAATGGATACAATTTTCCTTTATTTAATTTATTAAATAAAACAGGATATAGAGTTGAGTTTACAAGAGTTGACTTACCACTTCCACTCACTCCTGTAACAACGGTCATAACTCCTAATGGAAATTCTACATCTATATTTTTTAGATTATTTCCTTTTGCACCATAAAGTTTAATGGATTTATTCCATTTTCTTCTTTTCTTAGGAATTTCAATTGCTTCTTTACCACTTAAAAATTTTCCTGTGATAGAGTTTTTATTTTTCATTATTTCTTTTGGACTTCCAAAAGCTACAATATCTCCACCAAATTCTCCAGCCCCTGGTCCAATATCTAGAATTTTATCTGCTTGCATCATTGTGTCTTCATCATGTTCAACCACTATTAAAGTGTTTCCCAATTCTTTAAGTCTATTTAAAGTTGCAAGTAATTTATCATTATCTTTTTGATGTAATCCTATGCTTGGCTCATCTAAGACATATAGAACACCTGTAAGTCCAGAACCTATTTGAGTTGCAAGTCTTATTCTTTGAGATTCTCCACCTGATAAAGTTTTAGTTTCTCTTGAAAGTGTCAAATAATCTAAACCAACATTAGTCATAAATGTTAATCTTTCTCTTATTTCTTTTAGAATTTCCTTAGCAATTTTTTCTTGTTTTTCAGTTAATTTCATATTCATAAAAAAATCAAGGGAATTTTTAATACTCATATCACAGATTTCCATAATATTTTTACCATTGACAGTTACTGCTAAAACTTCATCTTTCAATCTTTTTCCATTACAAACTTTACAAATTCTTTCAACCATATATCTGTTTTCAATTTCTTCTTTTTGTGCTTCTGAAAAACTTTCATAGTATCTTCTTTCTAAGTTTTTAACAGCTCCTTCATATTCTTTATAGCCATGAAAATCAAATTCTCCACCAGTATAGTCAAATCTAAATTTTTCATCATAACCATAAAATATTATATCTAACTCTTTTTTAGTTAAATCTTTAACAGGTTTAGTTAAATCAATTTTAGCTACCTTTGCCATAGCTTTAAAAATTTCCCAGCTGTATCCTTTTCTTGCCATAGCACCTGGAATATACATTCCTCCATCTTCAATAGATAATTCAAGATTTTCTATCAATTTATTTTCATCAACTTCTAATTTTTTTCCTAAACCTTTACATTCAGGACATGCTCCATAAGGTGCATTAAATGAAAATAGTCTTGGGTTTAATTCAGGAATACTTACATCTTCATGATTAGGACAAGAATAATTTTCACTATATAGATAATCATTTTTTCCATCATTTATAATTAATTTTCCATTTGATAAATCTGTTGCAGTTTCTATTGACTGAGTTAATCTACTTTCAAAATCTTTATCATCTTTTTTTAAAACTAATCTATCTACAACAACTTCTATATTATGCTTTTTATTCTTATCAAGCTCTATTTCATCTTCTAAATAAAGTACTTCACCATTTACTCTTGCTCTCACAAAACCTTTTTTAAATAAATTTAAAAATATATTTTTATGAGTACCTTTTTTATCTTTAACAACAGGTGCTAATAAAATGATTTTACTTCCATCATCAAATTTTGTCATAACACTTTCAACAATTTCATCTACACTTTGTTTTTCAACTGCTGTATGACAAATTGGACAGTGTGCAGTTCCTATATGTGCAAATAAAAGTCTTAAATAATCATAAACTTCTGTTATTGTTCCAACTGTTGAACGAGGGTTTCTATTTGTAGTTTTTTGCTCTATTGAGATTGCAGGAGATAAACCTTCTATACTATCAACTTCTGGTTTATTCATTTGCCCTATAAATTGTCTTGCATAAGCTGAAAGGCTTTCAACATATCTTCTTTGTCCTTCTGAATAAATTGTATCAAAGGCAAGAGATGATTTCCCACTTCCACTTACTCCTGTTATTACAATAAATTCATTTTTAGGGAGTTCAATATCTATATTTTTAAGATTATGTTGTCTTGCTCCCTTTATAGTAATTTTATCTATCATTAGTTTAACTTCACTATTCCTTTCATATAATTTTTATAATACATACTAATTATATCATATTTATAATAAAAAAAGGATTAAAGTTTTTTAAACCTTAAACCTTTTATTAAATTAAAATTTAATAAATTTACTTGGAACAAAATCTGTAAGCCAAACTTTATTTTCTGATAGATAGAATTTATAATTTTCTCTTAACATAGCAACTGTATCAATTTCAAGAATTATATATTTTCCACTGTGCCTTGTTGCAACATTTTTAGCAGTTTCTACATCTGCTGAAAGATGAACATGTTGTCTATTCATCTTTTTAATTCCTTCTTTTTTTATGCTTTCTAGATTTTTAAAAGCTGTTCCATGATATAGAATAGCTGGTGGAACAACTTCTTTAAGTTCTAAATTAACTTCAATAGAATGTCCTTGAACAGCTCTTATTTTAGTTTTATCTTCATTAAAACTGTATCTTTTTTTATTGTTTTCATTAACTATTCTTTCCAATGTTTTAAAATCAATTTCTCTTCCAGATTTACTAATTTTTTCTATTAATTCTTTTGTATCAGCCCAACCATTTTTATCTAATTTTAAATTTATAGTTTCTGGTTTATGTCTCAGAATAAGACTAATAAATCTGCCTAGTTTTACATCATTGTCCATAATTTTTCTCCTTCATTTTATTCAATGCAATATTTATAATTTTTTCTGTATAATCAACCATAAAAAGTGGAATATTTAATAAATCATCATCTAATTTTAAATTTTCAAATGAAAATCTAACTCTTAATTTAATATCATTTGTAAACTTTTCTTTAAATTTTTGTAAACTTTTACTTTTTATATTAGTTTCTGCTTTTACTTCAATAGGAATAATATTATTTTCATTTTGAATTATAAAATCTACTTCATAATTATTTTCTGCCCAGTAACGAGGAGGAACTTCAAATTGTGGAATTAGTCCTTGTAATATATAATTTTCAGTTAAAGCTCCTTTAAATTCAGTAAACAATCTATTTCCTTCTCCAAAAGTATTAGGAGATAGTTGTGATAATCTTGTAAGTAAACCTACATCAACTAAATATATTTTAAAAGCAGATATATCATCATAAGAAGATAAAGGCATTCTTGGTGCAGAGCATTTAAAAACTTTTGTAACTAAATTTGCATTCACTAGCCATTGTAAAGCATCTTCATACTCCCTTGCTCTTGCGCCTTCTTTTACTACTTTGTAAATAAATTTTTTATTTTCTTTACTTAATTGAGAAGGAATAGATTTCCATATCATAGATATTTTTGGAAATTCATAAATATTTGGATGTTTTGCAAAATCTCTTTCATAAGCTTCTAAAATATTATTTAAAGTTTTTCTAACAAGTTCTATATCCCTTTCTTGTGTCCATATATATACAGCTTCTGGCATTCCACCAGTAATATAGTACATTTTTAATTTTTCATATAAAGGGTTGAAAAAAGCATCTGGAATATTTTCTATACTATTTAAACTATCTAAAAATAATTTTAAATTTTCATCTCCATTAGCTAGTAAAAATTCTGAAAAACTCATGGGATAAATATTTAAAAAATCAACCTTACCAACTGGGAATGAACTTGGTTTAGCTAATACAATTCCTAATAGTGAACCTGCACAAGTAATATGATATTCAGGAGTATTTTCATAAAAATATTTTAATGAGTTTATGACTTCTGGTGCATCTTGAACTTCATCAAATATAATTAATGTTTTTTCAGGTACAATTTTATAGCCACTAATTAATATTAAATTTTGTAGTATTCTATTTATATCTTTTGTTGTTTGAAAAAATTGTCTATACTCAGGGTTTTCATCAAAGTTAAAATAGGCAATATTCTCATAATATCTACTTCCAAATTCTTTTAAAATCCAAGTTTTTCCAACCTGTCTAACTCCTTTTAAAATAAGAGGCTTCCTGTATTTTGAATTTTTCCATTTAATTAAATCATTTAAGATAAATCTTTCCATAAACTCACCTACCTTTTTACTTGAATCTATTATAGCATAAAATTAAAAAAATGTGAGTATAGTCACATAATTTTTAAGAAAAATGTGATTACACCCACATAATAAAAATTAAGATAGAAGAAATATAATAAATTTATAATAGGACGTCAAGTACTTTTAGTTGAGACATATTGTATTTTATGTTATCATATATTTATACAAAGGTTAGAATATTAATTTTTTGAAAGGAGTGAAGAAATGACTACATTAACATTGAATATTAATGACTTAGAAAAATTAGCTAAAAATGGAAATGATGATTTAGTTATATTAACAAAAAATGAATATAATGAATTAATTCAAAAAATTAGAGATTTAGAATATTGGAATAAAATAGATAAAAGAATAGAAAATATAAAAGCAGGAAATGCTCATTTTCATGAACTTATAGAAGTAGATGATGAGTAAATGAAAAAATTATGGGAAGATGATGTTTGGGAAGAGTATAAAGAATAGTTAAATGTTGATAAAAAAATTTTAAAAAGAATAAATGAATTAATAAAAGATATTGAAAGATATGGAGTTTTAGAAGGTAGAGGAAAACCTAAAAAATTAAAATATAGAGAAGAATATAGTAGAAGGATAGATGAAGAACATAGGTTGATATATGAAGTTCAAAATAATATTATAATAATTGTTTCTTGTAAAGGTCATTATGTAAAAGAGAGAAAATAATGATGTTAAAATTAAAAAATGTGAATACAGTCACATAATTTTTAAGAAAAATGTGATTACATCCACATAAAAGGAAGGATAACAAAATTATTCTTTGAGAAGTATTTTTATAAATTTGCTATCAAAATCATAGTCTAAATAAACTCTTTTATTTACCTCTTCTGTTTTTATATTTTCAGAATTTTCAAAGTAATATTCAGTTTTTTCCAACACACTTTCAAAAGTAGTTCCCCAATAATTTATAACTTTTTCTATCTTGTAAAAATCTCTTTTATAAATTTTTCTATTTTTATCAAAATATTCAGTATATTTTGGGAGAGGTATTAAATCATTGTCATTATAACCAAAATTAGCATTTGGATTTATATTATCTTTTAAAATCTTTAATTGTAATTTAATATCATTATCTCCATTGATAAATATATCTGGATAATCAATATACTTTTCATTTTTATAATCATAAATTTTTAAATCTTTCCTATTCAATAAACTATCTTCAAATAAATCTTTCTTATCTCTAAAATTACAGAAACTATTAAATTCTTTAATATCATTATCATAATAAATATCAAAATAATCTGTACTTTCAATATTTTCTTCATCATTATAATAAATAATTTTTTTCAATATACCTGCACTAAAAAAAGCTTCTGATTTTAATTTATCATCTTTATATTGATAGGCTTTTAAAATTCCTCTATCTGTTGAAGAAATAGGTAAATTAAATGAAATCATTTCAGTTCTATACCTAAATACTTCCTTAACTATTTTTGTTCCATCTCTAAAACTTAATACTTCTTTAAATTTTTTGAAGTCTATAGTTTTAATTTCTAGCTCATCTTTCCTATTATAATAATATTGAGTAACTAATATTTTTTCATTATTATGAAATTCTCCTTCCTCATATGTTCTTATAATTTTATTCTGCCTTTTGCTAAAACGATATATACTATATTTTCCTTCTTTTTCACCATTCTTATAGTTTACTTCAAATTTTATATTGCTATCAAAAAATTCATAGATAAAAATCCCTTCTCTTTTTCCATTTTCATAGAAACCACTTTCTTTATGGAAATAGGTAGAAAGATGATAGTTATCACTACTAAAATCACTTTCAATAGAATTTTTAATTTCTTCATATTTTCCAGTATAATTCTTTTTATTTTTTCTTAAAAAATGATCATCTTTTTCTTCATCATAATAAATATAGAAGTCTTTATTATTTTTAAATATTTTTATAAGTTTATCAATTTCTTTAGTTTTATCATACATATTACATATATTCATTGTCAACACTCCTTAAAATAAAAACATATAAGTCCCCTTGCTGTATCTTTTCATCAATATCTTCAAAACAATTACCAAAGTCTATAAATTTATAAATAGTTCCTTCTTCTATATTTGGAGGAATAACAATCTCCTTTTCATATTCAACAGTTTGACTTTCAATTTCCTCAGTTTCATTGATATAATTATACTTAGAAATAAGTTCTGTTTTTTCATATTTAACTATTTTTGTGGTTCCATTTTTAATTTCATCATCTGTTAGAAATAACTCAACTGCTATATTTTTTTCTATACCAACATTATCATCAAGATAAAAATTTTCCATATTAAAATTTAACCAAATAAATTTTTTTAATTTTTCTTCTGGACTTTCATCAATATTAGTTCCATTAATTGTTGAGAAAATAGAATTAAACTCATTTTTCTTTCCTTCAAAAATACTTTCAAGATATTTTTCTTCTTCTATTTCTAACTCTGATTTTATTTTCTCATTTTTTTCAATATTATTTTCTTTAATTTCTTTAAATGTTCCTGTTTTAAATAGGAAATCAAATATATTTTTCCCATCTACTTCTTCTGTTTTATCATCTATTTTTAAGCAATCTGAAATATCTGTTAATTTTTCCATAATTTACCTCCCTTAATTTTTATAAATATATTATATCAGTCTATAACGACATATTTTGTCATAGTTAAATATTTTTTATAAAAATAAAAAGGTTTAAAGTTTTTTTACTCTAAACCTTTCTATAAAATTATTATAAATAAATTTTACTTCTATGTTCAAAATCAATTGTCACAATAATTAGTTCTTCATCTTGAATATCAACAATTAAGCGATAATCCATTATTCTATATCTCCATAGTCCTTTTAAATTTCCAGTTAAAGCTTTTCCATGAAGTCTTGGATTTTCAGTATTCTTTAAATTCTTACTTATATAGTCATACAATAATTTTCTTGTATTTTTATCAAATTTCAAAATCTTTTTATTGACATCATCTGGAATCATTATTCTATATCCCATTCTTTTGTTGCCTCCTCAAATGGAATTAAATTTAATGCTCCTTCAGATTTTGCTTTTAAATACTCTTGAACACTTTTTAAATCATATTCTTCTTCAATCTTTTCAAATATAATATTTTTAATATATTGAGATAAATTTATCTCTTTACTTTTAACATAATTTTTTAGTATTTCTTCCTCTTCATCATTAAATCTAATTGAAACAACTGACATATAATCACCCCTTTATTATCTAGTTGTTTACATTGTAATACTTTTTAAAAATAAAGTCAATTTTTGTTCTCAATACATAATACTACCTTTTATAAATTTATCCCAAAAACTTTCATGTGTTAAATCTTTTAATTCTTTTTTCAATTTTTCTACATCTTCTATTCTTCCTTCAACTTCAGCTTTTTGGATAGCTTTTTCTAGTTCAGATATTTTTTGTTTTTTTCTATTTTCCTTTTCAAATTTGTCTATAGGTGCTATAAAATTATTCATTATAAACTCCTCTTAATTTTATTTTTAATTTCTCTTTAAACAAATATCTAAATATTCACTTAAAGAATTACATATTAATTCCTTTTTATCATATTGAATAGAATAAATTTTTCCTTCTTCATTAGAAATAATTATTACCCCATCTACTGCAAGATTTTCAATAGCAAAATATTTTTCAGGAAAGGCTTCATTTAGTGCTTTTTCATCTTCTGTCATATTAACCACATTAAAATATCCATCAATATTTAACCCAGACCATTCAGTTCCATAAAAACTAATCATTCCAAATTCTTTTACATACTCTTTATATTCTTTTGAAAATCTTAAACTTAATCTTTTTTCTGCTCTTTCAATCTGCTCTTCATTAGCACCACCATTTGGATTTTTATCTAAATTTTTAATTTTTTTTATTTTTTCAACTATACTCATTTTTTATCTCCTTTTTCTACTTACTTATATAATTATTTATACTTCACTTCTATTTTTCCAATGTTCACTTCTTTCTTCAGCAAACTTATCTCTATCTATTTCACTTTCTTTCTTTTTGTCATGGAGAACTGTATCATTTCCTTTCCCTCTATGTTCGCTGGTAGTTAATTCTGCAAGAGGACTATCAGACTTTTGTCCTATATGATGTAATTCAATAGGTCTCCCATTTTTATCAAGAGGTGGTAGTCCTTTTTCCATACGTTCACTATTTGTTCTTCCCATAGAATCTTTTTGTTCTAAATCTATATCCTTTCTAACCAAACATTTTTTACCATTAATTTCTTTCTCTTCTAAATCTGCTTTTTTATATATTTCATACTCTTCCATAGAAGATATTGCATCAATTATTTCATCAGACCAACCTGTTTCTTCCTTTATCCTTTGTTTTTCCTCATCTGATAGTTCTTTTCTAGTTTCAGGACTTTCATTAGCTTCTTTACTGTAATTTTCCTTTACTTGAGATAAAATTTCAGAATTAGGATTTAAATTTTCATTAGGATTTATCTTTCCAAGAACATCTTCAATTTTAATTTCATTTTTCTTACCTGGTATATCTATTCCATCTCTCATAACTATAGGATTATTTTTTATTTCAGGATTTTTCATTTTATCACCTTCTTAATTATAATTTTTTTCCTTAATTCTTTTTTTTATCTTTTCAATTTCAATATCATCATCTGTTAGTAATAAATCTTTACAAATTTTTTCAAAACTATCATTATTTTCTAATTTATATTTTTCACATTTCTCTAAACTACTTATAGCAATATATGTTATAAAATCCATTGCTTTATTATGAGTTTGCATTCTATAAAACTTTTCAAAATTATCCTTTAATTCAAAAATATCACTTTCAGATAAAGTACTTTTCATCAATTTATTCTTTAATAAATTTAAAAATTCATTTGAAGGTAATTTTCTATATCTAAAGATTCCTCCAGTTAATTGTGAAAATACTTTCTCTATAATACATTCTTTCATTAGATTAATTTTATCTTTTGATACAACTTGAACAGATTTAAATCTTATATTTTTTTCAAATTCATCATATATTTTTTTAATTTTTAGGTTTATTGTAGTTTTATCAGTATAATACATTAAAGATAATATCAATTTCGTTGAAAATTTTTCTATTTCCATAGAAAAATATCCATTTAACATAGTTTTATCTATTTCTAAGAATTTTTCTTCTTGATTTTTATTATATAAATAAATATCTGAAACTTTTTTACTATCAACTCTTTTTATTTTTATCATTAATGGTTGATATAAACCTTCTTTACTACATAAAGCATAGCCTGTTTTTTGATTTCCTATATAAATAGCTTCTTCATTTTTTAAGCCAATAGTATTTGCCATTACTTCTTGGTCATCTTTAGAAGCTAATCTATGAACAATCTTATTAGATGAATTTTTTATTACATCTGGTGCTAATTTTGTGGGTATCTGCTCAGATACAATAATTCCTTCACCATAAGATCTCATTTCTGCTAACATATTTGTAAAATGTTCTACTGCTTTTCCTTTGGGATTTCCAAAATTTTCATTATTTTCAGAACTTGTATTTTTTAGTAATCTATGAGCTTCTTCTATGACTAAGATATGCTTTAATCCATCTGTATTTTCTAATTCTTTCTTTACTTGCATATATTCATTTAAAAATATAATAATTAATCCCATAGAAAAAGATTTATCAGCATCATCACTTAAACTTTCTAGTTCAAGTACTGTATTTTCTGAAAATAACTTATTAAAATCGGGAACATTATTAGAATTAAAAATATAACCTTTTGAGCCTACACATAAACTATCAATTCTTGCATTAATTGCACTTTTAATATTTCCTTTTAATTCCTTATCATATTCCATAGATTCAACATATTCGTCAACTTCATTTTTTAAATCTTGCATAGTAGGAAATAAATATTTATGTCCAATTTCATTATACCTCTCTTTTATCTTATCTTCATCAAACGCCTTTTGCCTATTTTCAAGATCAATTAAATATGGATGATAACCAAAAGATAAATTCCATCCTTTCTTTTCATATACAGTAGATAAACATTTTTCAACTATATAAGGCATAGGACCATATAGAGCAAATGAAGCTGAAAATAAATCTTTCAATAAATCAATATGTTGTTGAGGGTTTATTCCAGGAAGGATATAAAAAGGATTTAATCTCAAACTATTAAGTTGAACATTTCCTAAAGTATAAATATCTTTCTTTTTATTAATATTTCTATATTCTTTTTTTGCAGGTTCTATTACTAAAAAAGGTTTATCTATTTTATCTAATATCATTTTAACAGTATTCGTTTTCCCTGTTCCTGTCATTCCACATACAAAAGTATGTTTATTAATATCTTCTTCACTTAAAGAAAATTCGGTATTTTCTAAAACTTTATCATATTCACATATATTTCCAATACTTTTTTCACTATTATTTTCTTTATGGCTTAAGGAATAAAGTTTAGATTTTTTTATTTCAAATCCAAAAGTATTTTCACTAGGAATAGTACAAATAGCACATAATTCTTCTGATGTTAGTAGACTTCCAAAATTTTGTTCTTTTTGTCCCATATAAAATTTTTTAGGTATGAATAGTATTTCATTATCTTTTTTAAAATCTATTTTTTGTGGCTTTAAACTAGTAGGAATATTTGAAGAAATTTCTGAATACAACCTTCCTCCTATTAATTTTGATACTAATTCATTATCAGAAGAGTATGTAGTCAGTGTTTCCCAGATACCTATATTCATTCCAATCTTCAATCTTTCTAATATTGCTTCAGACATTTTTACCATTTCAATAGCATAACTATTTTGTATATCTAAAGAAAACGATTGTCCTTCCATTTTATTAAGAGAAGTTGATTTTGAAGTACTATCAGATTTATTAGTATTATATGAAGCTCCAACACTAGCAAAACCAAAGGGTCCTCCCATCGGTGCTCCTATACCTCCACCAACATTGACATTACAACCAATAGAATCTCCTTCAGTATGTGTATATGTATTAGATTCTCCATTAGTGATAGATTTTTGTAAAGACACTGTTCTTTTTGCTATACTTGAACAAATATCCTTTATATTTATTATCTCTCTAACTTTATCTTCAATTTCATCTTTTTGAAGAGGTCTACATAGTGTCATTATTATATAATTTTCTCCATTTAAACTCCTTATAAGAGAAGAGATATCTTTATTTTGAATTTTTCCATCTAATTTTATATCTGGGATACCCGTTAAATAACCTACATAGTTTTCTTTATTTTTAAATGAGTAAAAGTCTTCATTAAATTTTTCTAATTTTAATCCACTTATATTTCCTTCCATAATTTTTATCATTTCATCAGAAAAAAATTCAGATTGAAAACCAATTACTAAATTTACTTTATCCTCTTTACTTATAAATCCATAATAAAATTCTTTATTTAAAGAATAAAACATTGTAAATATTTTTTGCATTTTATCAACAAAATATTCAAATAGATCATCTGCACTTTCAATAGTACATTCATAAATTCGGTAAAATTCTAAATTTGATAAAAACTCTTGAGAATTTTCTATATCTAAATTCTGTAAGTTATTATCTTTTATAATAAAAGGATAGAAATTTTGACTAAATTGTGAAGAAACTTTTTGAAAAATATCTTCATTAAAGTCTATAATATTTTGAATTCTTTGCTCCTCTGTGATTAAAGCATTATTCTTTTCCATCTTTTAACTCCTCTTTAGAATTTTTAATTTCATCTTCAAGTTTATTAACTTCTTCTTCATAATATCTATCAACTGATTCTACCCATTTTTGTAAAGAAGCTTCTAGATTTTTTAAATAGATTTTTATCTTTTCATTAAACTTCTTTTTTCTAAATTCAGGATTTTTTTTAGCAGTACAATATAATACTCCTACAATAATAATTCCAATACTAACTGGGATAACGCTAGGTATTATTATACTAATTGCACCACTTGCTGTAAAAATAATTCCTAATTCTTTAATTTTTTTTTCTAATTCTTCTCCTTTTTTATACTCTATTTTTTGAGTCATATTAAATTTATTTTCTTCTTTTACTTTTCTAAAAAGATTTTTTCTATAAAAAAGTACTTGATTTTGAGGAGAACTAAAAATATTCTTTTTTAAAGCTGATTTTTGTAAACATAATTCTAAATCTACGAATAAATTATTTACTCTATTTTTTACTATATCAACTGTTCTTTTTTCAACCTCTTTAAAAGTTATTTCTAAATCTTTATCTTCCTCAGGAAATCTTCCTTTTATTTCTTGAATAATATCTTTAATAATTTTATCTATTTTTTCTTTATCGTTTTCATTTAATAACATAGAGTATCTCCTTTTAATTTTTTCCTATAACATTTTCTATTTCCTGAATTTCACTAGAAAATTTATTTTGCTTTTCTTTATAGTAATTTACTACTTTTTTAGTTAAATTAATTTTTTCTATCATTTCTTCTGTAGTTTTTAAATCCTTTAAAAATGAATCTAGCTGTTTTTCAGCATTAATCAAATTTTTATCAATAACATTTTTATATTCATCTATTGCATAGTTAATAGTTTCTGATAGACTCTTTTCAAATTTAACTAAATTATCTTTACACATTTCTTTAAGATTTTCTAGTATTAATTTTTTTTCTTTAACAGTGTCTTTTCTTCTTTCTTTTTTTCTTTCTACATATCCTAAAGTAATCCAGTTAAAAAATCCTCTAATCATTCCAGTAACATCTTCATAATAATATGAATTATTAGCCGCTTTGTCAAAAATATCTTTAATTTCTTCATCATTAAATTTTGGTAAAGAAGCTTCTAATGATAAATCAAGTTTTTTATTTTCTTCAAGTATTTTAGCATCCATTTCTTCCACAAAACTTTTGAATTCTTTTTCTTTTATGCTGTTTATATAGTCGTAAAAATTTTCTAATTCTTTTGTTATTGTAGCTTCTGTATAATTTATTATCTCCATTTTCTCAATAAAATCATTTAATAAATTTTTAGCAATTTCTTTTGTCTTTCCATTAGAGCTTGTATATTTTTCTTTAAAAAAAGGTATAGTGTCATTAGCATTAACATCAGTTATTTTTAAATATAAGCTATGTATCTTACCCTTGGTCTTTTCTATTGAATTTTTTATTTCTTCTAAATTTCCCTTATTTTCTTCACAACTTTTTAGAATTAAATTTAAATTTCCAATTCCCTTTTTACAATTTTTTTTTAACATTTCAAGAAATGAAATCAATTTTAAATAGTGAGCTTCATCTACAAATTTATCAAGTTTATCTCTAAATTTATAAAAATCTGAGTATTTTTTCATTTCTTCAAAGAAATCAGTTAAATTATAATCACAATCATCAGTAAGTATAGATTTTTCAGCTCTTAAAGTACTATTCATAATATTACCTTGATTTTTTTCTTTTTCTTCTTTAATTTTGTTTTTTAAAAATTCTTCTAACTCTTCTCCTATACTAAATTTTTCATATTCTTTTAAATGTAATTCAATTAAGCTATCTAATTTAAATACATTATCTTTTTTTAATATTTTATAAAATGTATCATTTAAACGATTTTCAAATTGTTCTAAATCATCTTCTTTTGTATCATTTTTATGAGTAAACACTAAAAACATAGTTTCCTTTTGTTTATCAGAGATATTTTCTTCTAAAAAATTTTTAAATGATGTTGTTTCTATATCTTGTCCAGCTAAAGCTTTTACAAAAATGATTGCATCTGCTTCTTTTATATATTTTCGTGTGACTTCTCCAAGACTTCCTTCAGCACCAACTCCTGGTGTATCAAAAATAGTAACTTCTTTTAATTTTTCTAACGGGTATTCAAGTATAATTCTTTTTATAACCTTTCTCCAATTTGTACTTTTTATATAATTTCTTACTTTATTTTCAAATTCTTTTTCAGCTTTTTTATTTAAATTTTTCTTTTCGTTTTTTATTTCATAAAGAAAATTACTTATATCTTTTTCATTATAACTGTCTTTGTATTTTATTAGAAAATTATCATTGATAATATTAAAAGGAATATCTCTGTATTCGTCTGGAATTGCTGCAGTCTTTTGCAAAAAATATTTTATTTTATTTATATCTTCTTCAGATTTTATTCCTCCTCCTACTTCTTCTGAAATAAGTCTCTTCTTTCCATCTTTACTTCTTCTTATTTCTATAATAGAACTTGTACATTGTATAAAACCAGTTGGTAAAATATCTTCCCCTAAAAAAGCATTTATAAAAGTAGATTTTCCACTCTTTGCCTCACCTGTAACAAAAATTTTAAATTCTCTATTTTTAATTTCTTCAATTTTTTTATAGATATTTTTATCTAATTCTATAGATGTTGATAAATCTAAATTTATTGTTTTAGCTTTATTATTTAATTGATTAATTTCTTTTTTAAATTCTTCAAAAAGTTCCATAATTTTTTTAACATTTGTGTCTATACTATTTTTTATCATATTTTTCTCCTTCACATTTTTTTCTTTAAATTCTTTGTAGAAATTTAGTATTATTTCAATATCTGAAATACTCATAAACTACCTCCAATTACTAAATTTATAAAATTAAATAATTTTGATAAAGGCAATTCAACTTCTTTATCCTCATCTCTCCCCTCTCCTTTCAAAATAAAATGAATATATATTAAATTTAATTGCTAACTTTATTAAAATTTCTGATTATTTTTATTATGTAGAATATAAGATTTTTTTTAGGCTTTGTTGTAATAATTTTTGTAGAAATCTTATTTTATATTTTTATTATATAAAATAATAGCGACATATTTTGTCATAATAAAGAATTTATTAAAATTTTTTTAATTTAAAAATATCTATCTAATCGCACTTTTCATATTATACAAATGTCTCCTCACATATGTCAAATTATTTTTAATCTTTTTAATTAAATATTACATTATAATCAAAAATAGGTTAAATTTTAATCTAATTAAATCATTTATATTTTAACTAATTCTTAATTTTTCTATGATATAATATAAAAAATAATTTATTGTAAAGGAGGATTTCATGAAAAAAATTCCAATAGGTGTAGAGAATTTTAAAGAGATAATTACTAATAATTGTTACTATGTTGATAAAACAAAATTTATAGAAAAAATCTTAAATGATGGTTCAAAAATAAAATTATTTACTCGTCCAAGAAGATTTTGAAAAACACTTAATATATCTACAATAAAACACTTTTTTGATATAAAAAATAATGAAGAAAATAGAAAATTATTTAATAATTTAGATATAGAAAAATCTGTATATATAAAAGAACAAGGGCAATATCCAATTATATTTATTTCTATGAAAGGGATAAAAGATATAACTTGGGAAGAAGCAAAATCTTCTTTAAAAATATTAATCTCAAAATTATATTCAGAATTCAAATATCTTCTTGATGATTTAGATGAATTTGATTTACCTCGTTTTAAAAAATATTTATTAGCAGATATAGATTTTGCAAACTTAAAAAATGCCTTAGAATTTTTAACAAGAGTCTTATATGAAAAACATAAAAAGGAAGTAATACTTTTAATAGATGAATATGACAGTCCTTTAATTTCAGCCTATGAGCATAATTATTATGATGAAGCTATTAATTTTTTTAAAGTATTTTACGGAGAAGCTTTAAAAACAAATGATTATTTAAAGATGGGAATTATAACTGGAATTATTAGAGTTATTAAAGCTGGAATATTTTCTGATTTAAATAATTTAAGAGTATACTCTATATTGGATAAACAATATTCTGATTTTTTTGGATTTACAGAAAAAGAAGTTGAAAAAATGTTGATTGATTTTAATATAGAATATAATTTACAGAAGTAAAATCTTGGTATGATGGATATAAGTTTGGAGATACAGAAGTATACAATCCTTGGAGCATACTTAATTTTGTTCAAAATAGAGAACTTGAAGGTTATTGGATAGGAACATCTGGAAATTTTTTAATAAAAGAAGTTCTAAAAGATAGTAATTCAGAAATTAATATTTCCTTAGAAAAATTATTTAATGGTGAAAAAATAGAAGAAGTGATTACAGGAAATTCTGATTTATCATCTTTACTTAGTTATCGTGAAATATGGAAGTTACTTTTATTCAGTGGATATTTAACAGTTGATAAAAAAATTGATGAAGATGTTTATTCTTTAAGGCTACCTAATAAGGAAATAAGGAAATTTTTCAAAAATGAATTTATTGATATAACTTTTGGTGCAAGTGAATTTAGAAAATTTCTCTAAGGAAGCCTTAGAACAAATAATTAATAAAAAATATAACATTGAATTAATAAAAAAAGGTATAAAAGATATAACCTATATAGGAATAGCTTTTTATAAAAAACAATTAAGAATCAGTTATAAGTAAATTTTTAAGGGGGAATAATGAAAAAAATTTTAATATTAATACCAGCTTTAAATCCACCAAAACAGCTCATAGACTATGTAAAATCATTATTAGATAATGGCTTAAAAGATATTATTTTGGTTGATGATGGGAGCAAGGAAGAATTTAAAGAAATATTTGAAACAATAGAAAAATTTCCAAATGTAAATATAAAAATATTTAAGCATGCAAAAAATTTAGGTAAAGGTAGAGCTTTAAAAAATGCTTTTAACTACTTTTTAACTTTACCTAATTTAGCTGAATATAGTGGAGTTGTTACAGCTGATTCTGATGGGCAACATAGAGTTGAAGATGTAATAAAACTTGCAAAGGAAGTAGAAGAGAATCCAGATAAATTAATTTTAGGATGTAGAGATTTTGATTTAGAACAAGTTCCACCAAAAAGTAAGTTTGGTAATAAAATTACAAATGGAGCTTTTAAATTATTTTATGGTAAAAATATTTCAGATACTCAAACAGGTTTAAGAGGTTTTCCAACTGCAATAATAAAAGATTTCCTTGATATAGCAGGAGAAAGATTTGAATACGAAACAAAGATGTTAATTTATTGTTTTCAAAAAGAAATTGAAATAAAAGAAGTTGTTATTGAAACTATATATTTTAATGATAACTCAGAAACACATTTTAATCCAATAGTTGACTCTATAAAAATATACAGAGTTACTTTATCACCATTTTTAAAATATATTGCTTCAGCTACTTCATCATTTATTTTGGATATTTTATCTTTTAAATGGATACTAGCTATATTAATAGCTTTTGGAAATATAGAAGGAGCAACTGTTATAACTATTTCAACAATAATAGCAAGAATAATATCTTCAAGTTTTAATTTCTATTTAAATAAAAAGTTTGTTTTCAAGTATGAACAGAATACAAAAAAATCTCTTTTAAAATATTATAGCTTATGTATAGTACAAATGTTATTATCTGCTGTTTTGGTTAGTATAGTTTGGAAATATACTAAATATACAGAAACAGGTATAAAAATAGTTGTAGATAGTGTTCTATTTTTATTAAGTTATTTTGTTCAACAAAGATGGGTATTTAAAAGGAAATAGTTATAAGGAGAGAACTTTAAATGAGTGAAATAATCTTATCCAATGAGCAAATATCAGTTGCTAGATATTCAGAAAATGGAGTTATTAGGATTAATGGTGGACCTGGTAGTGGAAAGACATTGGTTGCTGTGAAAAGGGCTATTTTTTTAGCAAAAGAATATAAATATGCAGAGAAAAATGATAAAATTCTATTTCTTTTTTATAACAAAAGTTTAAAAAATATCATACAAAAATTATTTAATTCAGATAAAAATTATGAAGAGGTAAAAGATAAAATTGAAATAGAAAGTATTGATAGCTTTTTTGTTAAAGAATATCTGAATAAACTTAA
>ERZ772921.587-NODE-587-length-22385-cov-13.406628_pt1 | contig 22385 bp, 24 predicted proteins | sample MGYA00512117_ERZ772921 | MGnify/ENA primary metagenome ERZ772921 (study PRJEB29015, sample SAMEA2737944) | human oral metagenome | biome: human oral; feature: human-associated habitat; material: dental | place: China | collected 2150 ...
GGCGGTCAGCTCGTGACCGTCCGGACGCCCGCGGCCCGCTACGAGGACGTCCCGCTCTCGCTTCGCGGCGCGTTCCAGGCGGACAACGCGGCCGTGGCCCTCGCCGCGGCCGAAGCCCTCTTCGGCGGGGCCGCGCTGGGGGGCGACGTGGTCGAACACGCGCTCATGTCCGTCGCATCCCCCGGACGCTTGGAGACCGTCCGCACCTCGCCGGCCGTCCTCGTCGACGCCGCACACAATCCCCACGGCGCCTCGGCCCTGGCCGACGCCCTCATCGAATACTATCCGGGCCGGCTCGTCGGCGTCGTGGCGATGATGGCCGACAAAGACGCCGAGGCCTTCCTCGGGGAGCTCGAACCGGTTCTGGAGGCGGTCGTCGTCACCGGCATGTCGGGTGAGCGGGCCATGGACGCCGAGGAGCTCGCGGGCATAGCGCGGGATGTCTTCGGCCGGGATCGGGTCGAGGTCGAGCGCGACCTGCTTGCCGCCATCGACCGGGCGGCCACCCTGGCCGAGGAGGACGACGACGCGCCGATGACGTCTCCCGCCGTCGTCGTGACCGGCCTGACCAAGGCCTACCGCGGTCGCCCCGCCCTGCGGGACCTCAGCCTGGAGTTGCCCGCGGGCCGCATCACCGGGCTCATGGGCTCCAACGGCTCGGGCAAGACCACCCTGCTCAAGATCCTCGCCGGCGTCCTGGCCGACTACCAGGGCCGGGTCCGCATCGCCGGGCACGCCCCCGGCCCCCGGTCCAAGGCCGCCGTCGCCTTCCTGCCCGACGCCGCCTTCATCGCCGACAACCTCACCGCCGAGCGGGCCGTGGCCTACTACGCCAGGTTCTTCGCCGACTTCGACGCGGACAAGGCGCGCGACCTCATCCGCTTCTTCAAGCTCCCCGCGGACCGCACCATCAAGGAGATGAGCAAGGGCATGGGGGAGAAGCTGCGCATCGCGCTGACCATGTCCCGGCGCGCCCGCGTCTACCTCCTCGACGAGCCGATCTCCGGCGTCGACCCCGCCGCGCGCGAGGTCCTCATGAACGGCATCCTCACCGATTTCAACCCCGACTCCCTCCTGCTCATCTCCACCCACCTCATCGCCGACGTCGAGCCGATCGTCGACTCCGTGGTCTTCCTCCACGAGGGCGGCCTGATGCTGGCGGGCGACGCCGACGACCTGCGCGAGGCCAGCGGCATGAGCCTCGACGCCCTGTTCCGGAAGGAGTACCGCTGATGTTCCGCACGCTCTTCGTCCAGGAGGCCCGCACCCAGCTGCGGCGCAATGCCGCGGTGCTCGGCCTGGGGGCCCTGCTCGCGGCCGGATTCCTGGTCCTGTGGTGGTTCTTCGCCCGGGTGCCCGTGATGGCCCCCCTCTTGCAGATGGGGATGCTGGTGTGCCTCGCGGGGACGCCGCTGGTGGTCGGCATCCAGGTCGCGGCCGAGTACTGGTCCTCGATGTACGGCCGGCGCGGGTACCTCACCATGACCCTGCCCGTGCGCGGGCGCGCGCTCTACCTCGCGAAGGCGCTCTACGCCCTCCTCGTCGGACTGGCCGTCACCGCCGCGGTGGTCGCGGGGATCGTGGCGTGGGCCGTGGTCTCCGCCCTCGCCATGGGCGCCGACGCCGCCACGGCGTGGGGCCAAGTCGCGGACGTCTTCGGGGCCATGGGTCCGGGGTGGGCGCTGTTCATGGTGGCCGCGACCGTGCTCATGGTGGCCAACCTGGTGCTCGAGGTCTTCGCGGTCATGAGCATCGGGGCCGAGGGCCGGTGGAACCACCTCGGCTTCGGAGCGCCAATGATCGGCTTCGTCATCGTGTACGTCGCCAATCAGGTGGTGTCGGTGGTCTCGACCGTGCTCATCCCCTTCGGCATCGATTCGCGGACGGGGAGCGTTCAGACGCGCATTATGCTCCCCGAGCTCATCGACGCCGTGCGCACGGGGGCCGAGGTGACCTATGTGGGCATGGGGGCCCTGATCGCCGGTCCGATCATGGCTCTCCTCATGGCCTGGTGGGCGATCCGCTCCATCGAGCACCACACCTCCCTGCGCTGAGCGGCGGGGCCGGCGGGTGCTCTCAGGCGATGGTGGCCTGGGCGAGCACCCGCCGTCCGCCGTCGCCCCCGTAGACGACGACGGACTGGCCGGCCGCCAGCCCCCGCAGCGGCTGGCGCAGATCGGCGTGCAGCCTCCCCGCCCCACGATCGACGACGACGTCGGCGGGCACGGGCCGCCCGTGCGCGCGCACCTGCACGACCACGTCCTGCCAGCCCCCGCCGTCGGGCTCGGCGAGCAGAACCAGCCCGTCGGCGTCGAGCGCCGAGCGCCGCAGCAGCTCCTCGGGACCGACGACGACCTCATTGGTGGCCGGACGCGTCTCAATGACGTAGCGGGGACGACCGTCGGGCGCGGGGCGGGTGAGCCCCAGGCCCCGGCGCTGGCCCACCGTGAAGCCGAAGTAGCCCTGATGCGTGCCCAGGACCTCGCCGTCGGGGGAGACCAGCGCCCCCTCGCGCACGCCCAGCGAACGGGCGAGGAAGCCGCGAGTGTCGCCGTCGGCCACGAAGCAGATGTCGTAGGAGTCGGGCTTGGAGGCCACCGGCAGGCCGCGATCCGCCGCCTCGGCGCGCACGGCCGCCTTGGAGGGGGCCTCGCCCAGCGGGAACAGGGCGCGGGACAGGCCCTCCCGGCCGGAGACGGCCAGGACGTAGGACTGGTCCTTGGCGGCGTCGGCGGCGCGCCACAGGGTCAGGCCCGAGGTCTGGCCGGGGCGGCCGGAGGCGGCGCCGCCGGTCAGGCGCGCGTAGTGGCCGGTGGCCACGGCGTCGAACCCCAGGGCCAGGGCCCGGGAGAGAAGGGCGTCGAACTTGACGCGCTCATTGCAGCGCACGCAGGGGTTGGGGGTGCGCCCGGCCCGGTACTCGGCCAGGAAGTCGGCCACGACGCGCTCCTCGAACTGCTCGGACAGGTCCCACACGTAGAAGGGGATGCCCAGGATCTCGGCGGCCCAGCGGGCGTCGGAGGCGTCCTCGACGGAGCAGCACCCGCGCGAGCCGCAGCGCGTGGCGGCGCGCTCGCGGGTCAGGGCCATGTGCACGGCGACGACGTCGTGCCCGGCCTCCACGGCGCGCGCGGCCGCGACGGCGGAATCGACTCCGCCCGACAGTGCCGCCAGGACGCGCATAATCCTCCCTTCCGCCCGACGGCGCGGTGCGGCGGTCGGGCCCCGCGCAGCCTAGCGCGCCGCCGCGGCGGGCGCTGACGCCCGCACCGTCAACAAGTACGGCGACGGGAACTCTTGCGGTTCAAGATGTCTGATGATCCGTCGTCTTGCCGAGGCGACATTGTTGTTCGTGTTGTGTATCACGAGTAACCTAGATCTTGAAGTTGAAACGCAGTCCTTGTTGTGAATGGGAGGGAGTCATGAACAGGGAAGCCGCGATAGCAGGTGGGCTCTGTGGACTGATCGGTATTCCCGTTCTGTGGATCGCAGGATTTCCCATGTTCGCAGGGATTTCTGCCCTGGTCTCTCTGGTGTGCTGGGCGTCCGTCTACTTCCCTGGCGGTCGGAAATGGAGGATTTAAACCGTAGGGTCGCTTTGTGCGAGGACTTGAAGAAGTTATATCCTGGTTTTATTCTCGGACCTCTGTCGTTGAGAGTGACATACGGCTCGGTGATCGGGCTGTTCGGGCCCAACGGGTCGGGGAAGACGACCTTGCTGCTCATGCTGCTCGGACTCGTACGCCCAACCGAAGGTCGCGCCCTGTTCCCCCTGGCCAATGTGAGCGCCTCCATGGAGAGTACGGGACTTTTGGGTGATGTAACCGTGAGCGATTATCTGTCCGCCACGGCGGGGGCCGTCTCCAGAGGCGGCGTCGAGAATGACGTCGCGCGCACCTGCGGCATCGCCTCCTACATGAACACGAAGGTCAGGCACCTGTCGATGGGGAACCGACAGCGGTTAACGATCGCACTCATGCTCGTGGAGGATGCCGATCTCATGGTTTTCGACGAGCCCCTCAACGGACTCGACCCCGAGGGGATCCGCTGGTTCTCGACGGTCCTGCGGAGTTTGAAGGGGAGGGGCAAGACCGTCATCCTGTCTTCGCATCTCCTTCAGGAGGTGGAGTTATTCATCGACGCGTGCATATTCTTAAGAGAGGGGCAATTGCTCTACGACGGGGAATTTTCGCAGTTGCGGACGTTGTTGGCCGAGCGTCTGCGCGTGCTGGTGCCCGACTCCCCCTCCGAGGCGGTCGACGACACCTCGTGCTGGCAGAAGTACCGCTTTGCCCATGACGATGGGCGCCGGATCGTCGTTGACCCCGAGACCGAGACAGATTCCGGCGCCCCCGATGCCAAGTACCACCTTGGAGCGGTTGACGGTGCGACCTTGTCCTTGCAGACGGCGTACGCGTGGCTGTCCTATCAATTCGAGACGAATGAGGTCGGGGGATGGGATCAGCCGCGATGATGAGATCAATCGCCTATCAAATGCGACTCCATTATCGGAGTCAACGGCTTCGTGTCGTCGTCTGTGTCCTCATTGTCGTTCTTCTCGGACTCGACTGCGTGATCAGCCATCTGGTGGCGAGCGGGTATGAAGGAAGCACGGTTGAGGACGTATCATACGGTTATGTGTATTCTTTCGGCGGTCGCATCGGGTACATCGTTCCTCTCGCGGTCGCTTCCCTAATCGTCACCTCTGAGTACCAGTCGGGGCAGATCGCCAGATCCATTGTTATTCTGCGCGGGCGCGGCCGGGCCTTCGCGGCCAATGTCGTGGCGGCGACTCTGGCTGGCAGCGTCTTGGGAGCGCTCTTCGCGACTCTGGCCCACCTCGTCTCGGGAGCCATGTTCGCCCTCAACAGCCAGGACCCGAGGCTCGCGACGTCGCGGCACCTCGCGATGTACAGCGGCATTCTGGCTCTCGGGGTCCTGTGGTCCGCTATCGGCGCAGGGTTGGCGTGGCTCGTGCGCAATCAGACGGCGGTCATCGGCGGTGTCCTCGCCTTTGCCATATTCATCGAACCGACGATCAGCGCTGCTGGCAATGCTGATCCGTCGGTCATGAGGATAGTCACATGGCTGCCGGGGCCGCTGAACTGGGCGGTCTCCTGGCCCGCCGGAGTCGGTATTTATAAGAACATTTCTAAGAAACGTGCCAAGACGCTTGCTCAATAGCCTTCCCGCATCGGCGCTCAGAGCGTGGTGACATCGTTGATCCTCCAACCGGCCCCGTCCTCCCAGTGCAGGAAGACGAGCAGCGACTCCTGGGCGGTCCCGATGGCCGTCGGCTTCTGCCCCATGGAGTGGATCAGGTACTCGCCCGAGGTCACGTCGAAGGCGGCGGTGTAGAAGTTGGGGTCGTTGGTTTCGGTGCGGAGGGAGGAGAAGCCGATCTGCTGCTCCCAGGGGTCGATCCAGCCCCCGGTGGAGTGGAGGGCAGTGGCGCCGTAGGAGACCGTGTCGCAGTAGGCGCAGGAATCGTCGCTCATCGCCTGCCAGGCGGTCAGGTCGGCGGTGGCGTAGACGTAGGGGCGCAGGGCGATGAAGTACTCGGCGGCGGCGACGGCCCCGTTGACAGTGTGCTGGTCCGCTTCGGCGGGGCGCTGGGGCGCGGGTGTGGCCAGGGAGGTTTCGCGCAGGGCCCGCTCCTGGGGGCTCAGGGCGGCTACGGCGTCGGCCGCCTCGCTCGACAGCGGGGGCGACGTGCGGCTCACCGCGGGGGTGGGGGCGCTGGCGGGGACGGAGGCGGTGGGGGCGGCCGAGGAGGAGGCGCCCGCCCGGCTGTGCGACATCGAGCAGGCCGCGGTCCCCGCCGCGACCAGTATTAGGCACGACGCCGTCAGACGGCGCACGACCAGTGCGGTGCGGCGCGCCGTCGTCCGGCAGTTCGGGTGGGTGTGGACCATGCTGCAGCCTTTCGTCGTCAGGGTCTCCGGGTGCATTCAGCCGTTTGGTCAGTGTCCTTGGGCTTCTTCGGCGTCGTCGGTGAGTTGGGTGGTGGTGCGTACGATGTCGAAGGGTGGGGTGGTTTCGGTGGTGGTGATGGTGCCTTGGACGGGTCGGGGGGTGCTGTTGTGGGGGGTGTAGGTGGCGGTCCAGGTGGTGGTGAGGGTGATGGTGGTGGCGGTGGCGGTGTGTTGGTAGCGGTGGGTGATGGTGTGGTGGGGCCAGGGGGCTCCGGGGTCGGTGGTGGTTGTGGTGGTGCCGTCGCCCCAGTCGAAGGTGTAGGTGGTGGGGGTGGCGGTGATGGTGACGGGGGTGTTGGCGACGGTGGTGGTCAGGGTGCGGGTGTCGGGGCTGGTGTAGGCGATGACGTCGAGGGTGATCAGGGCTCGGGGTCCGGGGGGTTGGCGGTGTAGGCCGGATCCGTTGACGAGGAGGGCGGCGGTGTCGGTGGCGGTGATGGTGATGGTGGTCGGGGGCGAGCCTTCGCCTTCGCCTTCTTCTTGGGGTGCGGCGGGTGCGGGGGTGGGGGTGCACAGGACGTATTTGTCTTTGATGCCTGTTTTGCCGATGTAGCAGGCCCCGGGGGCGCTGCCGCCTCCGGCGCCCGTGTCGGTGCCGCCCCCGGTCGTGTCGGTGCCGCCGGCGTCGGTGCGGGTGGTGGTGTCGGGTTGTCCGGGGGAGTCGATCCGCGTCGTGGTGGTGCTGGTCACCGTGACGGAGTTGCCCTCTCCGTCTGCCCATATGCTGCTGTTGTCGGCGTATGCGGTTGTGGGGAGGGCGACGCCGAGTACGAGGAGTCCGGATAGGAGTCGCGGGCGGAGTCGGGTTCTCGTTCTCATTTCGAGCCGACCTCCTCGATCGTCCAGCCGGTCCCGTCCTTCCAGAGCAGTTGGACCAATATTGGCATTTGGTCCTCTTCGTTGGTCTGCGGGGGTTCGCCCATGCGGTGGGATACGTGCTCGTCGGATACGAGGTTGAGTTCGACGACGTAGCGGTCGGGGGTGCTGGGGTCGTCGCTGATCGATGTGAAGGTGATGTGGTGCTCCCAGGGGTCGATCCAGCCCCCGGCGGTGTGCATGTCGGTCACCTTGGTGATGACAGTGTTGCAGAATTTGCAGGTGGCGGCGCTCATGGCGCGGAAGTCGGTCAGGTCGCCGGTGGCGTAGACGTAGGGGTAGAGGGTGATGAAGTATTCGGCGGCGGCGACGGCTCCGGCCATGTCGTGCTGGTCGGCCTCGGCCGGTCTTTCGGGTCGGGGGGTGGCCAGGGCGGTGTCTCTCAGGGCCCGTTCCTGGGGGCTCAGGGCCGCGATGGCGCTGGCGGCGGCGGTGGCGGCCTGGGCGGCCTCAGCGGACAGTCCACAATGCCCTCCCTGTCAAACAACCCCGGCCTCGGCGATGACTCCGCAAAGGACGGGCACGATGGCAAGGGCGGGCAAGACGGTAAGGACGGCAAGGACGGTAAGGAAGGCAAGGGCGGAGAGTCCGGTAACTCCTTCGACAGCCTCCTCGGCGGCCACGACAAGCTCAACGCCGATGACGACGAGCTGCGTCGCTTCCTCGAGAAGCAGCGCGACGACGAAAACACCGATCTCGCCGAGTTTTACGAGCGCCAGAAGGAAGACCAGAACGAGGCGCTCGCGCGCTACGCTGACGCGCACCCCGGTGAGGACATCTCCGAGGTCAAGAGCCTCATCGAGTCCAACCAGCAGGAGCAGCAGGACGCGATGACGGACTTCCTGTCGCGCCAGCGCACCGAAGAAGAAACCCAGATCCGCCAGTACGTGAAGGACAACCCGCAGGCAACGTCCCGCGAGTTCGACGCCTTCATGTCGAAGCAGCGCAACGACCAGCAGGCCAGCTACCGCAGCTTCGTCGAGGAGCAGGAGAAGGCTCAGTCCTCCCGTATCGAAGAGTTCTCGAAGGCTCACCCCGATACGAAGACGGACGACGTGCGTTCGCTGTTCGAACGGCAGGATGACCACGGCGATAAGGACATCGAAACGTTCCTGTATCGTCAGCGCCAGGATGAAGAACGCACGCTGCGTCGCTTCCTGTTTGAAGGAGTTCAGAAGTGAGCGTCGAATCCCCCGAATTCACACCGAGTATCGACTACACCACCCCGACCGAGGGCCTGGGTATCGTCGACGAGCTGTACAACGTCGCCCAGGACCTGCGCGCCGGCGAGGTGAACAACCTCGTCGATTCAGCGAAGGCAATCTACGACGAGGCCGCATCCCTTGCGGTGGACCCTATCGGCGGCCTGGTCGGAATGGGCGTCGAGTGGATCTTGCAGCGCATCGATCCTCTCAAGACCTGGGTGAACCAGCTGACTGGCGACTCAGCTCAGGTCTACGGCATGAGCTCCAGCTGGGACTCCATCTCGAGCTCCCTCGCCTCCGTTGCTGAAGAGCTGCAGTCCACCGCACAGGCCGCGATGTCCGGCATGCACGGCGAAGCAGTGCGCGCGTACCTGGAGCGCCAGGCCGTCGTCTCCAGTGCGATCGACGGCGTCTCTGCCGCGTCTGGTGCCTTCGGCGAGGCGCTCACGAAGGTGGCAGACTCCGTCGACAGCATCCACGACGCCGTCGTGGGCGCCATCGGCGATATCGTTGGCAGCTGTATTTCCGCAGCGGCCGAGGTTGTCTTCACCCTTGGTCTTGCAGCTCCCGTCGCCGAAGCGCAGGTTGCCAGTAAGGTCGCCAAGTGGGTCGGCCTCATCGGTCCTGTCCTCGATGTTCTCATGGAAGCCGTTCAGGCCATCATGGCGATCTACGCCGTCATGACCTCCGTCGGCGAGAACCTGACCCGCGGCGTCGAGCACATCGGCGAGCAGTGCCAGGCCCCCGGCGGCGGCTGCTGCGGCGAGGGACACAGCAAGGGTGGCGAACGCTACGAGCTGCGCGACGGAAGAAACGTGTACGTCGACGGCGATAACAACGGCACCATCGTGAACGGTGACGTCAATATCGAGCAAGACAATCACACGGAAATCAACCCCAATATCGAGCTCAGCCCCGAGATCAATATCGAGCACGAGCACGATGAGCACCACCACCACGGTAAGCACGACGGGGGCGACGACTCTTCGCACGACAAATCGCGCGGTCGCAAGGCACCGCACGAGCAGCAGCACAACGGCGCTAACGAGCACGGAACTCGCCCGCGCAAGCAGCACGGAGGAAACCACGACAGCGGAAACGACGGGAATCACCATCGTCACAAGGGTGGCAGCAGCAGCGATGGCAGCTCTCACCATCACCGCCGCCGCCACCCTCGTCCTCGCTGATTGGACGACCCTAGCCTCTGGTGACCGACAGTGCCATGCGCGCCGACGGCAAACAGAGGCCAGGGACGCGCTCTGTCTCGCCGCATGAGCGTGAAAGGCCCCGGCCTCGTTCTAACGGGGCCCTCCTGCGTACAGACCGCCTACGGCCTATTCGCGAAGTACTCCAGCAGATGCGAGTCGCCCGACACGATGATCTCGTCGTCAGCGTTAATGCGCGTCGACGAGTCCGCGTACTCGAAGTGCTGCTTGGGACGGCGGATCGCCAGCACGTTCACGCCGTAGCGGCCGCGCAGGTCGAGTTCCTCAAGGGAGAAGCCGCGCACCTCCTGCGGCGGGCGCAGCTTCATGATGGAGAAGCCGTCCTTCTCCATCTCGATGTAGTCGACCATGCGGCCGCCCACCAGGTGCGCCGTGCGCTTGCCGGCGTCCAGGTCGGGGTAGACGACGTGGTGGGCACCCACGCGGCGCAGAATGCGACCGTGCTGGGAAGACGTCGCCTTCACCCAGATCGAGGAAATGCCCATGTCGACCAGGTTCGCGGTGATGAGCACCGCCGCCTCCAGCGAAGAGCCCACACCGACAACGGCGCTGCGGAACTCGCGCGCCCCTAGCTGCTCGAGTGCGTCCTTGGAGGTCGCGTCGGCCTCGACGAGGGGGAAACGACCCGCGAAAGCCTGCACGCGGGCGGGGTTCTTTTCGACGGCCAGGATCTCGTAGCCCAGCTGGTCCTGCGTCACCGCGACGGCGGAGCCGAAACGGCCCAGCCCGATGACGAGCGTTCCCGACTGGAGTTCCTTTGACTCGCGTTCATCTGCCATGCCCCCATTCTTCCCTGCGTGCGCCCCCAACGCGAACGCTGCGGCCGTCAGCGCGGTCCGAGACCTGCCTACATTCGGTCGGGAGGGTGGCGTGGCCGTGAGCGCGATGGTGTTTGCGGTGTCCGTGCCCGGATGGGGCGGTGAGCGTGAAACGCGCGTGAAACACGCTTACTTGGCTGCTAACGTCCCGACTTCGCGCGGATGGCGACCGGAACCTGTGAAAGAAAGACGGGTTTGTGCCGGGCGTAGTTCGAGGTGACAGTGAGGTTGGCTCGCTTGTGAAACCGGCGTCGCCTTTGCGGGTGTGGTTGGCGCGGCGCGTGAAACCGGTGTCGCCTTTGCGGGTGTGGTTGGCGCGGCGCGTGAAACCGGCGTCGCCTTTGCGGGTGTGAATGGGCCTGTTTTGGGCGGTTGGAGCCGCGCAGTGGTGTCACGGGTTTCAAGCGCGAGTGCCAGCCGCCGCGCAGTGGTGCTGTGGGTTTCATGCTGGGCTGTATTGCTCGAACCATCTCAAAGTGTTTCCAGCGCACAGCAATATGCTGTCTGGGAATTCAAAGATGGCATGAGTCATGCGCCAATCAGATCGTCGTCGTCTTCAGTTTCCCTTCTTTGCGCGGATGGCGACCAGTACCTGGGCGACGACCTCGTCGATGACGCGCAGATCCGACCAACGGACACGAATGACTGTCCACCCGGCGCGTTCGAGGTCTCTTTGTCGACGCTGCTCGGCCTCAATGCTGTCGTGGACTTCATCGACCGTATCCCCGTATTTGATGCGCCCGTCGAATTCGATAGCGATCTTCAGGTTGGGCAGTGCAATATCGATGAAGTACGTGTGGTCGGCAACCTGGACCTCTTCTTGAGTCGTCATTCCTTCGATCCCCGCGCGCAGCAACGCGAGGAGGACCAGGGCCTCGCCGGGAGACTCACATCCAGCGTCGGCACGATCAATCATCCATCGAGCCCGCTCGCGTCCGATGGTGTTGAGGGGAGTGCCAGCCAAGGTCTCGTGGAATTCTCCGCGCGCCTTCTCCTGGCGGGCACGCGACTCATCCTGATGGAAACGATCAAACTGGCACGCCCGGGCCAACCCTGCGCAGGCGATGGGAAACCCGTGCTGTTCGTTTAGTAGACGAGCGCAATCAACGACAACTCGCGCAGGTGTCGCGATGCGGAAGCCTAAGTACTCGATTGCTGGAACAGGATGGTTTGGTCGGCATGTGCTGATTGTAGTTCCGGGAACTTTAGTTCCATCAGGAGCTACAACATGAGGAAATACGATCCTTCGTGTTCCACTAGGGCTGCCTGTGTACACAAACAGATCCTTCAAGCGGCACTCGATCGGTAACCCCAGGAGAAAAGCGGCACTCGGTCCACTCAGGACATACGTGGGATAGCGGATACTCAGGGCGGCTAAACGCGCGATGAATGTAATTTCTTGGCGTTCGGTTGATGAGGTGTTGGTGAGGATTCCCGCTGGCAGGTAAATGCCTGGCATGATCCTCAAAACGTCGCCGTTCTTTCTGAGGCGATGTAGTTGTACTTTCGTTCCATGAGTGCCAACAACGCGAAGCGACGATCTGACGAATGTGACGAGTTCAGGTAACAATTGGACACCACCATGTGTAGCTGCGGATATGGGCCTGATTGATGGATGATCGCTCTCCGAGAGTGAGATGAGAAGCTGGAATTGTGCCCCTGTGGATAACTGGCGTTCAGCATCTCGCCTGTGGATAAGTCACGGTGATGGGAGTCGGCGGCCTGGGGGCGGTGCCGCCGGTTGTGTTTGTCGGCCGTTCGTGAAACCGGTGTCGCCTTTGCGGGTGTGGTTGGCGCGGCGCGTGAAACCGGGGTCGCCTTTGCGGGTGTGAATGGGCCTGTTTTGGGTGGTTGGAGCCGTGCATTGGTGTCACGGGTTTCAAGCGCGAGTGTTGGCCGCCGTGCATTGGTGTCACGGGTTTCAAGTGCGAGTGTCGGCCGCCCCGCAATTAGCCGATGATTGGCCGTTCTTCGGGCATGCGGATGACGCGGGAGCGCTCGCGCAGGGCGAGGGCTGCGGCCACCGTCATGGAGCCGGTACGGCCGGCGAACATGAGGAAAATAAGCACGTACTTGGCGCCGATGGGCAAGGCCGGGGTAATGCCGGTGGACAGGCCTACGGTCGCGAACGCGGAGGCGGTTTCGAACAGGATGATGTCGAGAGAATAGTTCGTTATTGACAGCAGCAGGACGACGGACACGGCCACGAGGGCCAGGCCCAGCAGCGACACGGCAACCGCCAGTCGGACGGCGCTCGTGGGGATGCGACGCCCGAAGGTCTCGATGTCGCGGTCGCCTCGAGCCTCCGCGATGACAGCCAAGACGAGAACGGCAAAAGTTGTGACCTTCACGCCACCCGCTGTGGATGCGGAGCCGCCGCCAATCATCATGAGGATGTCCTGCACGAAGTGGGTCTGGGACCGCATGGCGCCGACGTCCAGGGCGGACAGGCCGGACGAGCGCGAGTTAACGCCGGCAAGCATGGCGTTGAGGATCTTAGAAGGAGTGTCGATCGCACCCAGGGTTGCGGGGTTGTTCCACTCGGTGAGCGCGAGGGCGAGCGCCCCCACGAATGCAAGGATCAGGTAGGTCGACAGGGTGAGCTTGGTGTGGAGTCGCCAACGCCGCGGTGTGCGCAGGTTCTTCGCGACGTCCATGATGACGGGGAAGCCGATGGCGCCCACGGTGGTGCCCAGGATGATGGGGATGAGCATCCACCAGTCGGTGACATGGGGGGAGAGGCCTTCGGGCAGGATGACGAAGCCAGCGTTGTTGAACACGGAGATCGCCATGAAGACGGAGTCCCACACGGCGCGCACGGGGTCGATGCCCATCGATAGGAAGCGCGGGAGGAACATGGCGGCCAGGAGGGCCTGCATCGTCAGCGATGTCGCGATGACTGCTTTGAGCAGGAGGGAAATCTGGCCCATGGCGCCGGTGCCGGTTTCCTGCGTGGCGAGCATACGCTGGGTGAGGCCGAGGTGGCGTGAGACAGCGAATCCGAGGATCGACGCAAGGGTCATGACGCCCAGGCCGCCGACGACGATGCCGGCGGCGATGACTGCCTGCCCGAAGGGGGACCAGTAGGTCGCGGTGTCGACGGTGGTCAGGCCGGTGACGCAGACGGCGGACACGGCGGTGAAGAGAACGTCGACGAAGGGGGCGGACGTGTCGGACGAGGAGGAGATTGGCAACATCAAGAGCGCCGTGATGACGCCGATGATGAGCGCGAATGTGCCCAGAGCGAGGCGTGCGGGTGAATAACGGGCCTGCTTGGACAGCCACGCGCGCACGCGCTGCACAGTTGTGGTGGGTACCTCGCCGTGCGGGTTCTGGGGGCCTTCGGCGACTCGGCGTACGACGGGGGAGGGCTGCGGGTTCAGCGGTTCCTCCGAGAACACAGGGGACGAGGCCGTGGCGCGTCCGTGCATCAGGGACCGGGTGGCGCCGGGTTCGGGACGTAAGCGAGGGTTCTTGCCTCGCTGCTGACGACCCTTGTGTGCCGGTGCCATCGATGCTCCTTAACGACTCTGCAACAAAAGTGGATAAAGTTGCAGTTTCCATGCGGTTAGGCATTAGTATATTTCGTGAGGCTACGTAAGCGGTGAACGAATCGGGTTTAGCGCGCCTCGCGAGCATATCTGGGAGTCATTAATGGAACAGCAGTCGGCGCCGCGCTTTATGACTGTCACGGAAGTGGCGGACATCATGCGCGTCTCTAAGATGACTGTGTACCGCTTGATTCACAGTGGCGAAATGCCCGCGATTCGCGTCGGAAAGAGCTTCCGAGTCCCGGAGGCTGCGGTCGCCCAGATGATCCAGGCCGGTATGGCAGATCACTCTGGTGACCAGGCTCGCGTCATTGGCGGGTAGTATAGGCACGATGTGCCCGGCTCGGGCACCCATCATCCATCAGCGGTAGTACCTCTGCCGCACACACTACGAGGGAGGAACCCCATGGGCTCCGTCATCAAGAAGCGCCGCAAGCGCATGGCGAAGAAGAAGCACCGCAAGCTCCTGCGCAAGACGCGTCACCAGCGTCGCAATAAGAAGTGAGCGAGCGGAGGCCCGACCTTTTGGTCGGGCCTCTCGTGTATTCGGGGCCCTATACTTGGGTGTCATGGACCGCACCATTATTCACGTTATGCGCCACGGCGAGGTGGACAATCCCGACGGTGTTTTGTATGGGCGGCTGCCCGGTTTTGGGCTGACGGAGCTGGGGCATGCGATGGCTGCCCGCGCCGCTGAGTACCTGGTGGATTCGGGTGCGGATATTGCTCGCGTGATTTCGTCGCCGCTGCTGCGTGCGCAGTTGACGGCGGCGCCGACGGCGGCCGCGTACGACCTGGGCATTCTGTCGGATCCGCGCCTCATTGAGTCGGACAACGTCTTCGAGGGTCTGCCGGTGAACACCAACCGCGCGATGCTGGCGAACCCTAAGTACTTCAAGTACTACTGCAATCCGCTGCGTCCCTCGTGGGGTGAGCCCTATCGGGATATTGCGTCGCGTATGAGTGCGGCCCTCTCCTCGGCGCTGCGTGAGGCCCGGGGGCGTGAGGCACTCGTCGTGTCCCATCAGAATCCGATCGTGACGCTGACGCGCTTCGTGAACGGCCAGCCGCTGGCGCACGCGCCGAAGTCGCGCCACTGTGCGCTCGCGTCGATCACGTCGTTTATTTTCTCGGGTGCGACGCTCGTGGGTACGTCCTACGCGGAGCCCGCGGCTGACCTGGTTGCGATGGCGAAGGACATGACGCCGGGGGACTCGCAGGCGGACTTGCGCCGCTGACCGTGCTGGCCGGGGCGCCTCGCGTCGTGCCGCGACCGCGTCGCACCGCAGTGGGGTAGTGCCCGCGGCAGATGGCGTGAGCGTCGCTTAGTTGGCCTCGTCGCTGGAATCCTCGGCGGGGTCGGTCTCCTCATCCTTGGAACTCTTGCGCTGTTCCTGCGCGCGGCGCTCGTCCTCGCGGCGCTTGCGCTGGATGTCGCGCTCGAGACGGAACAGGAACTCCGGGTCGTCGTCGGGAGAGGAGGGGCGCTTGGGGGCTTCGGGCGCTCGGGTCTGCTTCTTTTCCTCGCGCGATACCCACCGCAGGACGAGCCAGGCGATGGGGCCGATGGCTGCGATCGTCGCGGTGAAGAGGATGATCATCAGCCAGATGGGCTTGGCGATCTTTCCGGGCATCTCGTCTTCGGGCGTGCGGTGCCAGTCGGCGGCAGCGTAGATGGTGACTGCGAGCATTGCGACGACAAAGACGATCCTGGCCATGCCCCTAGCATAGGGGCGTGGGCCGTCTCACGCTGGCGCGTTCACTCCCGGAGCAATCGGAGGAGTCGCGCGGCGTTTAGGCGCGCGTGATGCGGGGGAGTGCTGCGTACGAGGGGGCGGCACCCGGTGCGAGGACCGCCGTCGACCCGGCACGGATGCCGTCGGCCACGGCCTCGGCGAAAGGCTTGCCGAGGGCCATGGCGGCCGCCAGCGCGCCCACGCACGCGTCCCCGGCCCCAGTGGTGTCCACGGCCTCGCCGAGTGTGAGGGCGGGGAAGTGCCCGGCCTCGCTGCCCGACGCCCACGCCGCGCCGTCCGCGCCGAGCGTCACCATGACGTGCTTGGGGCCGAGGCCTCGCAGCGCCCATGCGACGCCGATCGCCTCGGTGGGGCCGGCGGGGGCGGGCATGCCCAGCGTCAGGCCTGCCTCCGTCTCGTTGACGACGAGAACGTCGACGCGCGCCATGAATGTGGCGTCGGTGGGGCGGGCGGGGGCCAGGTTGAGCAGGATGCGCGCGCCAAACGAGTGTGCCCACGCGAGGGCTTCGGCGTTGGCCTCGGCAGGGATTTCGGCCTGGAGGACGACGATGTCGGCGGGGGCGGGGAACAACGAGGCCTTGGCGGGCTCGACGGTCACGGTCGCGTTCGCCCCGGCGTCGAGGATGATCGTGTTCTCACCCGAGGAGTTGACAGTGATGAGCGCGGTCCCGGACGGCCCGTCGACCGCGCGTAGGTGGGTGACGTCCACGCCGTGAGACGCCAGCTCCGCGCGCAGGCGCTGGCCCGAGGGATCCGCGCCGACCGCGCCCACGAAGAAGACGGGGACCCCCGAATGCGCGGCGGCGGCCGCCTGGTTTGCGCCCTTGCCGCCGAGGCCGTAGGTGAGCGAGGTGCCCGAGAGTGTTTCGCCGGGGTTCGGGAAACGGTCGACGGTGACCGTGACATCCTGGTTGATGGAACCGACAACGATGACGCGAGACATAGTGCTCCTTTGCGAGGGATGATTCATTGTGCCACGTCAGGGGCGGGACAGTGGCGACATTGAGCCCTGATGGACGCGCATGCGTGCGGGGAGTGATGGGCTATCAGAGTGTTAAGTTGAGCTTTATTTGCGCGCTAGTTTCCTGCAATACTGCTAAACGGTTGATTTGTGGTGAACTAATCGCCGTGCGCACGCTCCGCTTCTTCATCTCCTCTCGATCGGCAGGTCCCACCTGCCGCGTCGCCACCGTCCCTTCACAGGTCATCCGAGGGGCGGCCTCGGCCCCCGCGGTCACCTTGCGCACTGTCGCCACGGACGGCGAATACGCGGACGGGCCGGCGCGCGTGCTCCTGCCGCTTCTCGGCATCTACGCGCTCGGGACCGTCTCCCTCCAGGGGTTCAACCTGGTCTACCTGCGCGTCGCCCAGGACATTGGCGCGGGGGATGCCTCCGGCCTCATCACGGCGATCCCCGGCATCGTCCTCGGCGTCGCCTGTTTCCTGTACGGAACCCTCGGTGACTTCATTCCGCTGCGCCGCATCGTCGATGCGGGGATCGCGCTGATCGTCGCGGGCTCCCTGCTCGGCTTCGTCTTCTCCTCGTCACTGGTCGGCGTCGTCGTCGCCCGAGCGCTCCAAACCCTCGGATACCAGGCCGCTGCCTCCGCGTACATGATCCTGGCGACAGCCATCCGTGACCCGAAGAAACGAGGCCTCTACGTCGGCCTCATGTGCGCGGCCTTCCAGGGCGGCACGGCGATCGGCATGCTGGCCGGCGGCATCCTCGCCGACATCAACTGGGCTCTGCTCCTCCTCATTCCCCTGGCCGGCCTCGCCTGCCTGCCGATCATGGGGCGTCGTGTCCCCGCGCGTGCCCGCGCCGGGCGTGTCGACGTCGTCGGCCTCGCGATCTTCTCCTCCCTGGCCCTGCTGCTCACCCTGGTCGCCGCGAACCCGCGCTGGTGGCTCATTGCGGGCCTCATCCTCGGCGGGGTCCTCTTCTGGCGCTACATCGGGCGTGCGCGCGCCCCCTTCATCACGCGTTCCTTCTTCACGAACGTGCCGTGGGCGCGCTCGATCAGCCTCATCGTGATTGTCTACTGCATGAACTTCACGGTTGCGCCCCTCATGAACGGAATCGGCGCAGCCAACTACGGGCTCACGCCCGCCCAGGTGTCCGTGCGCCTCCTGCCCGCCTACTGCGTCGCCCTGGCCACCGCCATGACGTCGGGTGCCGTGATGGCTCGCATCGGGTGCGGGCGGACCGTGCGCGCATGCGTGACCCTCATCCTCGCGGGTACCGCCCTCATTGCGCTGTGCATGAGCATGGGCCCGTGGGTGATCACCGCCGCCATGTGCTTCATCTACGCGGGCTTTGGTGCCCTGTTCACGCCCATCTACGACACGGTCTTCGCGACCGTCGCCCCCGGGCAGAACGGGCGTGCTGTCGCCATGAACGACCTCGCCATGCAGGGCAGCGCCGCGATCGGCATTGGCGTGTTCACGCCGATGCTCGCGACGGGCGCCTTCCGGGCCGTCGCTCTCGTCTGCGTCATAGCAGCAGTGACCGGCATCGCGGGTGACTGGCTGCACGAGTACCTGTACCGCCGGGGGCGCTGACGGCGGGGGAGCGCAGAGCAGCACCGGCCTCGTTGCTAGGACAGGAGCAGCGCGAGCACGCGTGGTCGTGATGCCTGTCAGGTCGTGGGGGTAGGGATGAGCCAGTCGGGTCGGCGGCCCGGGATGTCGGCGAGCTGCTGAGGGTCGTCCGTTGATCCATCGGAGCTGAGCATTTCGGTCTCGTAGTGGAAGGAAGAACGCTTGGAATCACGGATGTAGGCGCTGGCGCTAATCCCGTAGGTGGGGTTCCGTGCGACGATCCAAGTCAATTTTCCTTCCTTGTCCGTCATTTGTTCGTCCACCGTGACCGTGAAGCCGAGAGGGGTCAGATGACTTTCAAACGCCGTCCGTGCCTTGTCGACATTGTCTTCAAGAAAATAAATGGTTGGGGAATTGAGGCTGTAGAGTGTTTGATCTCCCGTTGGTTGGCTGGAAATCGCGTCGTCTCCATGGCGCAGCTCAAAGTTGTTCTCGTTGATGAGCTCGTTACGTACCTGGATCAGGGCCGGCTCGATATCGCGTCCAAAGTCCTCGATGGAGTGCATCTGCCCAGCCTGCTGAAGCTGCTCAGCGTTCCATGGATTCATCCCCGGAGTACCACCGAAAAACTCCGCGCATGAGGCGGTGCACAGCGCCAGGAGGGCGCAGGCGAGGAATGCGAGTGGTCGTGCTCCTCGGTGTGCCGGTGCCTGTTGTGTCATTTCTGGTCTGCTGGAGGGAGGTTGGGGTCGAACCAGTCGGGGATGCGTCCGGGCTGGTCGATGAGCTGCGGTGGGTTACCAGTGGATCCGTCTGTAGGGGTCCCATGCGTGTAGTAGAACATGGCGGTCTGTTCTCCGAGACGTGTCGTTGATGTCACTACAGCGTGGTACTCCTCGTTGGTCCACAGGAAGTTCACGAGTTCGACTCCACCCGATGTCCAGCGTTTTTCGGAGAGTTTGAATCCGAGGGGGAGGAGGTGCTTGTTGTAGGTGTCGCGGATGTGGTCTGTGTCCAGCTCGGCGAAGAAAAAAGTGCGTGACTGGAAAGAACAGATGGTTTCGCCACGTTTGGAATAAGTGTCGATTTGATAGCCGTTTTTGTACGCCATGAAGTTCTCAGCAGTGAGAAGCTCGTTGCGCGCGGCAATGATGGTGGGCTCAAGGTCGCGCTGGAACGCTTCAACAGTTTTGACCTTGGGGGGAAAGGGGTTCATGAAACCTCCGCAATAGAGTGTGATTGCACTGACGGTAAATAAGACGACTGAGAAAACCGAGAGAATGAGGGGGAGTGCTTTTTTCATACGTTTGGGTTACCTCCAATGACGCTGGCAATGTCACGGTTCGCCTGCGTCTCCTCTTCAAAGGAGCCGCTGTGCTGAGCGAAAGGCTTGGGGATGGGGATCGGGATCACGCCAATTGGTAGGAGGCCCCATTTAGTAGGACCGACGTCGCCTGACAGATGCTTATAGCCGTCCATAGTGTCGGGATTCTTACCGAACCAGGGGTTTGGTCCGAGTCCTTGGACCATGTCGTTCTCGTAGGGAGCAGCACTCACGTACGTGTGTCCTTCGGGGACGTGGAACTCGCTCACATCCTGCACGCCCGAGCCGGGCGAACCGAATTGCACCAAGTCGTCGATGACGCCATCGTTAACCAGCGTCGCGGCGATACCCGCCGTGGTCGAGCCGTAGGAGTGGCTGGCGACGGTGATGTGGGCGTCACCGGCCCCGTGCTCTCGCACCGCGTCGATGCCGTTCAGGAAGCTGGCGAGCTTCGGTGCACCATTGTTAGCCATGATGGTGAAGGAAGCCTCGGCAGGGCCGGGAGGTGCGTCGTAGCCGAAGAATTCGACCATGGCGACCTTTTTGCCGTTTGTTGCCGCAGGTTCTGCCGATTTACGCAGGGTTGTCGCATGCCCGTCATATTCGCCCAGGGAGTCTGCGACGCTTGTTGTCATACCGGGAACGATGACGCCGATGTGATCGGCATCATCCGGATTATTCTGGGAGACGGCCGCGAGAATGTTTGGTCCGGAGGCATCCAACTGCATCAGGTAGCGTGGGACTGGGGGATTCTCTGTATTCTCTCGCTCCAGAGTTTCTTCGATCTGCTCGAGGGCTGTCACGCGGTTCTTCAGGCGATCTCGTTCAGAACGCAGAGCTGGCTCGATATACGGCCCATTGTCATCGTAGAACTTTTGAAGGTCAGCCTCGGCCTGTTCCTTAAGACGAGGCAGCATGATGCGATTCGCTTCGTTACGCGACGTGTAGTCGACGCCCTCGAGGTTGCCGATGACGTCGGGGTGCTCGTGGATCATCCACTGCTTGTCCTCGTCGGACAGGGAACTCCACCAGGATGCGACTTCCTGCGGGGAGGCGTCGGCTGGGGGCAACGTGGGGCGACTCTTGATCGTTGCGGAGTAGTGCACGTTGTTGTCGAAGGTACCTGCCTCGAGGGCCGCGAGCTTCTGCGAGAGAGACTCGACGAGTTCCTGGGCCTGCTTGAGGGCAGTGTTGACACGTTCCTGAGCGGTTTTAACCAGGGACTTCAGCTCGCTCCTGCTCTTGCCCTCGTCGACGAGCTTTTGTACCTGGGTGGCATCCATCGACACGTTTCCGCTCGCGTCAATAGACATGCCCCACGTGTTGGCCAGCTGGAGTGCGTCGTCGATATTCGCGCGAAGCCTGTCGATCCCATGTGCGCCCGCGCTACAGATCTCAGCCGTGCTGATGAGGTGATTCACTTCCACTCGATCGAGGAGATTTGCTGACGGAGCGAGCTGCGAGCGGCCTGGACGGTCTGTCCGCTCCCCGACAGGCTTTCAAGGTCTGCAGCGAGGTTGTCACCTTCTGCCTGCAGCTTGCGCTGCTTATTTTCGCACTCCACTGCGTACGCCTGCAGCGGCGCCGACTCCCATTGCTGAATGTCTGTCCATTTCACGGCTTCATCACCGAACCCAGGGCGACCTCGCCCATCGGGGCGTGCTCGCCCGGCGTGTAGGAATCGTTGCTCATCGTGGCCTCTGCTAAACGGTGAGTAGTGTTGTAGGTCATCCTATATGACAGATGGTCGTTTTTCGCTACTCGGGGAGAGCTTGTGAACGGAGTGACCCCGGCCTCGTTCCTAGGACAGGATCAGTGCGAGTGCAGCCAACAGCGCCCACGCCAGGGTGAAGAACCCCGTGTTGCGCAGCACCGTGATGAGCTCGCGGCCCGAGGCGCCGGTGAGGACCGGGAGGCTCACTCCGGCAGCCCACGCTCCCGCCCCCACGCCCAGCGCGCTCGTCGCGAAGGGGTGCAGCCCAACCGCGACGCCCAGCACGACGATCAACGCGACGGGAATCCACGCGCACGCCGCAAACGCCCAGCGCGACGGGTGATCGCCCAGGCGCACGGCGGCTGTCATCTTGCCCGACTCGCGGTCCGTCGGAATATCTCGGATGTTATTGGCCATCAGCAGTGCCACCGAGAGCAGACCCAGCGCCGACGCGCTCATCCACAGCCACCACGGAGCCGACTGCACCTGCGTCCACGCCGTGCCCACGCACGCGAGGAGACCGAAGAACACGAAGACCATCAGCTCGGACAGGCCGATACCCAAGTACGCATACGGGTGCTTACCGCCCGTGTAGAACCACGCGGCCACAACCGCCGCGGCGCCCGCAGCGATCAGCCACCAGGTACCCGATACGGCAACCAGGGCGAGGCCCGCCACGCCGGCCACCGCGAACGAACCGAGCGCGGCCGCCAGCACCGTCTTCGGCTTGGCGAGGCCGCCGCCCGTCAGGCGCGCGGGCCCCTTGCGGTTGTCGTCCGTGCCCCGAATGCCATCCGAATAGTCGTTCGCGTAATTGACCCCCACCTGCAGGGCCAGCGCCACCAGCAGCGCCAGGGCAGCGCGCGCCGCGCTGAAACCCCCCAGGTAGTGCGCGGCCGCAGAGCCCACGATCACGGGCGCGGCGGCAGCAGGGAGGGTGCGCAGGCGAGCGCCTTCAATCCAGTCAGAAACGGAAGCCATGCCCACCAGTGTAGTTGGAGCGGGCGCGGGTCCGAGCAGCGGGTTAGCGCACCCACTCCCGCTCGGTACCCGAGGCCTCGGCCGCAGCCTGCGCGGCGGCGGCGCGGTCGATCTTGTCGAAGCCCAGGTAGGGGAGGGACTCGACGGCCACAATCCGGCGAGGAGCCTGCGCGCGCCCGATGTGTGCCGCTGCATGCTCGCGGATCGCCGAGCCGAGCTCCGCCATCTCCAGCGAATCCGACGGCATCTGATCGACAACCACGAGCGCGGTCACCACGTGGCCCCACTTCTCGTCCGGGGTGCCCATAATCCACGCGTCCGACACGCCCTCGAAGGAACGCACCGCGGGGCGCACCGGACCCGGCGCGATCGACAGGCCGCCCGAGACGATCACGTCGTCGGCGCGGCCGCGCACCT
>ERZ772921.588-NODE-588-length-22332-cov-7.762850_pt1 | contig 22332 bp, 22 predicted proteins | sample MGYA00512117_ERZ772921 | MGnify/ENA primary metagenome ERZ772921 (study PRJEB29015, sample SAMEA2737944) | human oral metagenome | biome: human oral; feature: human-associated habitat; material: dental | place: China | collected 2150 ...
GGCGCCGACGCCGACCTGGTCGAGCGCGCCGGAGCGGTCCTGGCGGCCCTGCGCAAGGTCAAGTCCGAGGCCAAGACCAGCCAGAAGACGCCGATCGTGTCGGTGACGCTGGCCGTGTCCCCCCAGATCGCGTCCGCCGTCGAGGCCGTGCGCGCGGACCTGACCGAGGCCGCCAAGGCGACCGGGGCCTTCGAGGTCTCGACGTCGAGGGGCGACGACGGCGCCGGGCCCGTGTCCGTCACCGCCGTCGAACTGGGCCAGGCCCCGGCCAAGACCCCCCGCAGGTGACGGTCCCGGCGCCGGCCGGGCACAATGCCGCCATGACGAACCCGCCCGACTCCCCCTCCCCCGTCGCCCCCGCCGGAAGCGGCGCCCTGGAGTGGCACGCCCCCACCCTCGTGCGCATTAACGAGAAGACCACCGTGCCCGCCCTGCTGCGCGAGCGGGTCTCCCGTTCGGCCAACCGCGCGCTCATCGCCCGCAAGCAGGAGATGGGCGAGGTGTGGCGCACGATCACCGCCCGCGAGTTCTCCGAGGAGGTCGACGCCGTCGCCTGCGGGCTCATCGGCCTGGGACTGGAGCCCGGCGCGCGCGTCGCCATTATGTCGCGCACCCGCTACGAGTGGACGCTGCTGGACTTCGCCTGCTGGACCGCCGCCCTGGTCCCGGTGCCCATCTACGAGACGAGCTCGTCGGAGCAGATCGCCCACGTGCTGACCGACGCCGACGTGAGCCTCGTCGTCGCCGAGACGATCACCATGGCCGAGCTCGCCCGCGCGGCCGCCGCCGCCGCGGGCCGGGAGGGCACCCCGGTGCTGTCCCTGGACACCGAGGCCATCCGCACCATCACCGAGGCCGGCGCCTCCGTGCCGGCCGAGGCCCTGGCCGAGCGCACCGAGGCCCTGACGGCCTCCTCGCTCGCGACGATCGTCTACACCTCGGGGACCACCGGCACCCCCAAGGGCACCGTCCTGTCCCACGGCAATTTCACCGACCTGTGCGTCAACTCGCACCGGTGGATGCCGGAGATCGCCATGGGGACCGACTCGCGGCTCCTGCTCTTCCTGCCGCTGGCCCACGTCTTCGCGCGCTTCCTGGAGGTCTTCCAGATCACCGGGGCGGGCGTCATCGGCCACACCCCCGACACCAAGAACCTCCTGTCCGACCTGGCCTCCTTCCGCCCCTCCTACCTGCTGGTGGTGCCGCGGGTCCTGGAGAAGATCTACAACTCCGCCGACGCCAGGGCCGGGTCGGGCGGCGCCCGGAGGGTGTTCCGCTGGGCGGCCAAGACCGCCGTCGACTACTCCCGGGCCCTGGACACCCCGGAGGGGCCGTCCCGCTCACTGCGGGCGCAGCGGGCCGTGGCCGACCGCCTCGTCTTCCGCCGCATCCGCACCCTCGTGGGCGGCAACGCCGACTGGATCATCTCCGGCGGGGCGCCGCTGTCCCAGCGCCTGGCCCACTTCTACCGGGGGCTGGGCATCCCCGTCCTGGAGGGCTACGGCCTGACCGAGACCGTGGGCCCGATCTCGGTCAACACGCCCCGGCTGAGCAAGATCGGCACCGTGGGCCCGCCCCTGCCCCCCATGGCCGTGCGCGTGTCCGAGGACGGCGAGATCCTCGTCAAGGGCCCCTCGGTGTTCCAGGGCTACCACAACGACCCCGGGGCGACGGCGGCGGCCTTCACGCCCGACGGCTGGTTCCGCACCGGCGACCTGGGCTCCCTCGACCGCGACGGCTACGTGAGCATCACGGGGCGGGCCAAGGAGATCATCGTGACGGCCGGCGGCAAGAACGTCGCGCCCGCGGCGCTGGAAAACCCGATGCGCTCCCACCCGCTCATCTCCCAGGTCCTGGTCGTAGGCGACCAGCGTCCCTTCGTCGCCGCGCTCATTACCCTGGACGCGGAGATGCTACCCGACTGGCTCACCGCCCACTCCCTGCCTCCGATGAGCGTGGCCGAGGCGGCCACGAACGTCGAGGTCCTCGCCTCCTTGGAAAAGGCCGTCGCCTCGGCGAACGAGCACGTCTCGCGCGCCGAATCGATCCGCAAGATCAAGGTCCTCACGACCGACTTCACGGAGGCGAACGGCCTGCTGACGCCCTCCCTGAAGGTCAAGCGCCTGGAGGCCACGCGCCGCCTCGCGCCGATTATCGATGAGATCTACGGAGGACCCGTCCAGAGCTGAACCCCGCAAGGTTGCTCGCCCATAGACGAGGCCGTGGCCGGCTCGCGCTCCCCCGCGAAGGAGACGGGGGGTTGTGAGCCGGCCACGGCTTTATCGGATGGGCTCTCCTACTGCGAGGCGAGCGCCGCGGTAGGCGGTGTGCGGGCCGCTCGGATCGCGGGGTAGAGCCCGGCGACGGCGCCGATGAGGAGAGTGGCGCCCAGGCCTGCGGCGATCACCCACCAGTGCAGGGTGGGAGGCCAGCCGTAGACGTAACACATGCCCCAGGTGACGCCCGCACCGATGAGGCATCCAGCGAGTCCTCCAAGGAAGGACAGGAGCAGTGCTTCGGCCAGGAACTGAACGGTGATGTGGCCGCGCTTGGCACCCAGGGAGCGGCGCAGGCCGATCTCCTTGCGGCGTTCCAGCACGGAAATAATCATCGTGTTCGCCACTCCGATGCCGCCCACGAGCAGGGCGATCGAGCCGACACCTGCGAGCAGGGTCGTCAGGGTCTGGTCGGCCGCGTTCTGGGCGGCCAGTGCGTCGGAGGGGCGCGAGACCTTCAGGCCGGTGGCCCCCTGCGGGGCCAGAGTCGGACCCAGGAGCTCTCGCACCGTCTCAACCTGGGCCTCGGTGGAGCGCTCGTAGATAGTCGTGGGCGTCTTGCCTGCATCGAAAAGCGAGTTCGCGGCGGGCACGCCGATCAACGCGGCGTTGTCGAGTTCCTCGGCCAGGGGCGCGTGTTCCATAATGCCCAGGACCGTGAAGGAGCGCCCTCCGAGCCACACCTGGGTGCCCGGCTCGACGACGCCGAGGAGCGCGGCGGCCTTCGAGCCCAGGACGACGCCCGGGTAGCGAGCGGTGGCATCATTGAGCCAAGACCCGCTCTTCATGGTGCCCGAAATGACCTTGAGTAGGTTCGTATCGGCCGCCATCGTGAGGATACCACCGGTTGCGTTAGGGTCTGACAGTCGCGAACGGTACACGGAGATGCCGTTGAGCGTCGAGGTCGAAGCCGCGTCGGTCACGCCCGGGATCATACGGACTCGTCCCACGGAGTCTTCGGGTAGGATCAGATCCTGGCCACTCAGGTCAGCCCCGCTGCGCGCGGTCAGCATGTTCGTTCCCAGCGCCCGCAGCTGCTCTTGCAAGCGAGCCTGCGAGGATGCTGACACGCCGACAACGCCGACCATCGCCGCAATGCCGATCGCGATGCCCAGGGCCGAAAGGATTGCTCGCATGGGCCGGGCACGCAGCCCGGTCAGGCCGAGGCGAGCAACGTCGGAGGCGCGCAGCGCGGAACGGCCGGCTCCCGAATTCTTCTTACTCGTCATGGCCACCTCCCGGGTGCGCAGAGTCGGAAACGATCTCGCCATCACGGATGGCGATCTGGCGAGGCAGCGACGCTGCCAATTCGTTGTCGTGAGTGATCACGATGATGGTGGTGCCGGCATCGTTGAGCTCTCGCAACAGCTCAACGATCGAAGCACCCGAACGCGAGTCGAGATTGCCGGTAGGCTCATCAGCCAACAGCAGGGCTGGGTGCCCGATGATGGCCCTGGCGATAGCGACCCTCTGGCGTTCGCCGCCCGACATCTGGTGGGGCTTGTGGTCCATGCGGTGCCCCAGCCCCACGCGGGTCAAGGCTTCGCGGGCCGCCTCACGCCGCTTGGCTCGCGGCACGCCCCGGTAGAGCAGGCCGTCAGCGACGTTATCCAGGGCGGACACGCCGGCCGTGAGGTGGAACTGCTGGAACACGAACCCAATCAGGGAGGAGCGCACGCCCGACAGTTCGGTGTCTCGCAGGGAGGACACGTCCGTGCCGTTGATGCACACGCTTCCCGAGGTGGGCCGATCCAGCGTTCCGATCAGGTTGAGCAGGGTGGATTTACCAGAGCCCGAGGGGCCCACGATGGCGACGAACTCGCCCTCGTCGACGCTCAGGGATACTCCGTTGCAGGCGTGCACGGGCGGCGAGCCAAACGACCGGTGCACGTCGGTCAGTTGCAGAATGTGGCTCATCGGTTGGGCACCACCACGCGCTGGCCTTCGGCGATCTCATCGCCGCTCACTTCGACGCGGTCACCCGCGAACAGGCCGACGGTGACGGGAACCCGACGAACTCCGCCCTTCTCATCCACGACCTCGACTCCGAACTGGTCGGTGCTGAGAGCAACGAGGGCACCCAAGGGCACGGACAGGACACCCTTGCGGGTCTCAGAGGTCAGGCCCAGGGAGACGGAGGCCTCCTGGAAGCCTTCCAGGGCGGAGGTGTCATCGGGGGTGACGGTGATCGGGATGATCCTCTCCTTATTCGTCTCCTTGCTGCCTTCTTCGCTTTCCTTCTCACGGGGCGGTTCCACGGAGGTGATCGTCCCGGTCGTTGTCGTCGCCGAACCGGGTAGGCGCACGGTGACGGAATTGCCGACGACGCCGAGCGCCTGGTCGGAGAGCTTCAGGTTCGCGGAAATCACCTGACGCGAGGACGAGGCAGTGAACAGCTCCGTCTCCATCGTGGCGCTGGTGCCGACGCGGGCCTTAAGCGCACCGATGCGCAGGTCTTCAGGGGCGAAGAGCACGGTGCCCAGCGGCAGGGAGCCGCTTTGGGGCAGAGTAAGCGCCTTCTGCCACTTCTTGATCGCCGCGATCGTATTCCAGTCGAAGTGGGCGTTGGGGGTGGCCTCGAAGTAGCCGAGCTCCGACAGCGCGGTCTCCAGCTGTCGCACGTCCTCACCGTCGCTCATGCCCTCCTCGAACGCGCGCCAGGCGGGGGTGGCGCCGTGGAGCAAATAGGTGTTGTTCCCGGCGACCGTGTACACGTGTGAACCCTGGGTGAGGGTTGTACCGGGGGTGGGCAGGGCTGTGACGACGCCATCAAAGGCGCTCTTGAGGGTGTAGGAGTCGGCGTAGTGGAGGGACCCCTGGACGGTGATCTCACCGACCAGGTCTCCGCGGGTGACGGTCGCGGTGGCACCGTTAAAGGACTGCGGGGCATCGGCCTCGGCTTGAGCGCCCGAGCAGGCCGACAGGGTCATTCCCGCGACCGCCACCATCGCTAGTGCTGCGGCGAAGCGTGGGGTGCGTAGACAATTCACTTCGCGCCTCCGGGGTTACCGAAGCACTTGTTGAGAGCATCCTGCGGGATGTCCTGGATGTTGACGCCCTTGCCCGGCTCGGGGTCCTTCACGTCGTAACCAAGATCGCGCAGGCACTGGGCGCCCTTGACGAGGGCTTCACGTCCATTCGGATCCTTCGTCAGATCGTCGTCGCCCGTCAGACCCGACACCTTCGTCATGCACTCGTTGAGTGCCGAATTGAAAGCATCGGAGTTGTCCTTGATCTGCTCGGGCGTCAGCCCGGTGTCGGGAACGTCGAAGCCCTTCTCACGCATGCACTGAGCGAAAACCAGGTTGGGGTCGTTGCTGGCCGCGTTGGTGGCCGCCGAGCTTGGGCTCTTAGTGCTGGAGGCGGACGAGCCGGTCGAGCCGGTCGAGCCGCATGCGCTGAGGGCTGCTGCCAGGGTGATGGCGATGACGGCGAGGGCGCTCGTCTGGGCGCGATTCTTCATCGAAAACTCCTTGTGGACTACTGTTGGGCTGTGGTTCTCACTGCCTGGATATATTAGAGATCACAACCCTGAAAGGTACCTGAAAACTATCCGGGAGCGCGCGCAGAGTTTCATCAGACAACCTGGAAGTTGACGAGGCTGAGGCTGAGCACTCGCCCGGCGCGCGTTCTAGAGGCGCGAACCCTCGTCGTATTCGGCCTTAATATCTTCGTGGTGTCGGATGACCTCGCGGACCATGAAGCCCAGGAATTTCTCAGCGAAATCGGGGTCGAGGCCGGAGGAAGCCGCCAGGGTACGCAGGCGCTCGACCTGGCGGGCCTCGCGGTCCGGGTCGGCGGGAGGCAGGTCCAGGCGGGCCTTGATGTGCCCGACGCGCTGGGTGCAGCGGAAGCGCTCAGCGAGGATGTGCACGAGGGCAGCGTCGATGTTGTCGATCGTTGCGCGAGCCTCCGCCAGCTCGGCGGGAATACCGCTCACGCCCAGGTCCGCCGAAGCGGCCACCGAGGCCTCGTCACGCTGTGCCATTGTTCCTCCCCTAGGGTCTCAACTGACCTCAGTGTAGCGGGCGAACTCAGGCGCTGCGCTTGCCTTCCGATGAGGGCTCCGGGTAGAGCTCGGCGGGGCCAACCCCCTCGACCAGGTCGCGGGTGATGACCACGCGAGCGACGTCATCGCGGCTGGGCAGCTCGAACATGAGGTCCGACAGGGTCTGCTCCATGATCGAAGACAGGCCACGGGCACCCGTCTTGCGCTCGTTGGCGCGCGCCGCGATCGCCAGCAGGGCCTCGTGCGTGAACTCCAGGTCCATATTGTCCAGCTCGAAGAGGTGCTGGTACTGGCGCACGAGCGAGTTCGACGGCTCGGTGAGGACTCGAACGAGGTCCTCCTCCGTCAGCTCCTTCGTGGAGGTCAGGATGGGCAGGCGGCCGATGAACTCGGGGATCATGCCGAACTTATGCAGGTCCTCGGCGGACACGGCCTCGTAGAGGTCGCCCATCTCCGAGGCGCTCTTCAGCTCCGAGCCGAAGCCCGTGGAGCGGCGGCCCAGGCGGGCCTTCACGATGTCCTCGATGCCCGCGAAGGCGCCGGCGGCGATGAAGAGGATGCCGGAGGTGTCGATCTCCAGGAACTGCTGGTGGGGGTGCTTACGACCGCCCGTGGGAGGCACGGAGGCGACCGTGCCCTCGATGATCTTCAGGAGAGCCTGCTGGACGCCCTCACCCGACACGTCGCGGGTGATCGAGGCGTTCTCAGCCTTACGGCCGATCTTGTCGATCTCGTCGACGTAGATGATGCCCTTTTCGGCCTTCTTGATATCGCCGTCGGCCTCCTGGATGAGACGCAGGAGGATATTCTCGACGTCCTCGCCCACGTAGCCGGCTTCAGTCAGAGCGGTCGCGTCCACGATCGCGAAAGGCACGTCAAGGAGTCGGGCGAGGCAGCGCGCCAGGTGGGTCTTGCCCGTGCCCGTGGGGCCCAGCAGCAGGATGTTGGACTTGGTGCCCAGCATGTCCTCAGCATTGCCGGCATCGCGCGAGCGCACGCGCTTGTAGTGGTTGTACACGGCCACCGACAGGGCGCGCTTGGCACGGTCCTGACCGATCACCCACGTGTTCAAGAATTCATTGATTTCGCGCGGCTTAGGCAGCGGCGTCGCCGACGAGGACGGCTGCTGAGAACCCAGTTCCTCTTCGATGATCACGTTGCACAGTTCAATGCACTCGTCGCAGATATACGCGCCGGAGCCGCCGATGAGCTTACGCACCTGCTTCTGGCTCTTCCCGCAGAAAGAGCACTTGAGCAGTTCCGCGCCATCAGTCAGACGAGCCACGAGACCTCCAAGGTGTTGAACGTTTTGCCGTTCGATCGAACATGCTTTCGCACTTGCTAGCAAATAACGTAGTGCACGCGGGACAGTTTTCCGCGTAGCCACGCCTATTGTTATGAAAAGTTCACCCTCAGCCGAGCGCCGACACTGACCCGCTCAACGAGAGAGACAGCGACGAGGCCGTGGCACCCACCGCACACGCGCGCGGGGAAACCACGACCTCGTCAATGAAGACAGCGTCACAGAGCCTTGCGAGACTCCAACACCTGGTCGATCAGGCCGTACTCGGCGGCCTGCGGGGCGGTGAGGATCTTGTCACGCTCGATGTCGCGGCGCACCTGCTCCACCGGCTTGCCCGAGTGCTTCGAGATGGTGTCCTCGAGCCACGCGCGCATGCGGTCGATCTCGTCGGCGACGATCTGGATGTCCGAGGCCTGCCCCTGCATGCCCTCCATCGCGGGCTGGTGGATGAGGACGCGGGCGTTGGGCAGCGCCAGACGCTTACCGGGCGAACCTGCGGCCAGCAGCACGGCGGCAGCCGAGGCAGCCTGGCCCAGGCACACCGTCTGGATCTGCGGCTTGATGTACTGCATCGTGTCGTAGATGGCGGTGAGCGCCGTGAAGGAGCCGCCGGGCGAATTGATGTACATGGTGATCAGCGAATCGGGATCCTGGGACTCCAGGACCAGCAGCTGCGCCATGACGTCATCCGCGCTGGCGTCATCCACCTGAACGCCCAGGAACACGATGCGGTCTTCGAAGAGCTTCGTGTAGGGGTTCTGACGGCGGAAACCGTAGGCCGTGCGCTCCTCGAAGTCGGGCAGCACGTAGCGGGCCTGGGGCATCTGGCGGGCGACCGCCTCAAAGTAGGGCTGGGTGCTCATCAGTTCTCTCCTCGCGTTCCGATCTCCTGCGGGCTGTCGATCACGCGGTCGACGAAGCCGTACTCGAGGGCTTCCTGCGCAGTGAACCAGTGGTCACGATCGCCGTCGGCCTCGACCTGCTCGACGGTCTTGCCCGTGCGAGACGCGGTGATGGCAGCGAGTTCCTTCTTCATGCCCAGGATCAGGTCCGCGTTGATGCGGATCTCGGTCGCGGAACCGCCCGCACCGCCCAGGGGCTGGTGCAGCAGCACGCGGGTGTGGGGGGTGATGTAGCGCTTGCCGGGGGCTCCCGCGGTCAGCAGGAACTGGCCCATCGACGCGGCCATGCCCATGCCGACCGTGACGACGTCGGGCTTGATGTACTGCATCGTGTCGTAGATGGCCATGCCGGCCGTCACCGAGCCGCCGGGCGAGTTGATGTACAGGTAGATGTCGCGGTCCGGGTCCTCGGCCGCGAGGAGCAGCAGCTGCGCGCAGATCACGTTCGCATTCTCGTCGCGGACCTCGCCGCCCAGCCAAATGATGCGTTCCTTGAGCAGGCGCTGGTAGACCGAGTCGCCCAGTCCCAGCTGCGAGCCTTCGCCAGCAGCACCGGTGTTGTGCACGCTCACGCGTACCTCCTCGTCTGTTCGCGGGCCCCGTCGGCCCATTGGTGTCAACCGTACCCGCAGCGCGCCCGCTCGTGCGCGCGCCGGGCCGTCGTTTCGCTGTCGGCACATGCACTGAGCACATGCGCTCGACACATGCACTGAGGGGGCGAGGCTCGCGCCCCACCCCCTCAGCCCACGAGTTAGTCACTCGTCAGCGGGTATACCCGCCGCGGTTCACTCCTGCTCGTCAGCGACCTCGGTGATGATCTCCGCGCCCTCTTCGGTGGCGGGATCGGTGCCGAAGAACTTGCTCAGGTCGACGTCTGCGCCGTTGGCATCCTTGACGGTAACGACCTTCAGGGCCTCAATGAGGGCCTTGGAGCGACCCAGGTCGGCCACAACGTTGGCCATCTGCTGGGAGGAGGAGAACAGCTGGTTGATGTCGATGCCGAAGTTCTGCGACATCTGGATCGCGTAGTCGATCAGCTCCTGCTGGGAGACCTGCACGTCGAACTTCTTGGCCAGGGCCTCGGAGAGCAGCTCGGTGCGGATTTCCTTCTCGACGGCCTCGCGGGCTTCCTTCTTGGCCTTGGGCTTGGCGTCCTCGCCGACGCGGTGCTCGACCTGGTGGTCGACCGCGGACTCGGGCAGGACGATCTCGACCTTGTCCAGGAGGAGGTCGATGAGGGCATCGCGCGCAGCGAGGGCCTGCTGGGATTCCTTGGACTGGGCGGCCTGCTTCTTCAGGTCTTCCTTGAGCTCGTCGATGGTGTCGAACTCGGAGACCATCTGAGCGAAGTCATCGTCAGCCTTGGGCAGCTCGCGGGTCTTCATAGCCTTGATGGTGATGGTCACCTCGGCCTCTTCGCCCTCGTGCTCGCCACCCTTCAGCTTGGAGGTGAAGGTGACCTCTTCGCCGGCCTTGGTGCCGCGCAGGGCGGTGTCCTGGCCGTCAAGCATGGAGCCGGAGCCGATCTCGTAGGAGACGTCGGAGGCGGAGTCAACCTGCTTGCCGTCGATGGTGGCGACCAGGTCGATGGTCGCGAAGTCGCCGGTCTTGGCCTTGCGGTTGATGGTCTTGAGGGTCGCGAAGCGGCCGCGCAGGTCCTCAAGTTCCTTCTCGACGTCCTCTTCGGTGACCTCGGTGGGCTCGACCTCGACGACGAGCTTCTCGTCGATCTCGGGCAACTCGAAGGCGGGGACGACGTCAACCTCGGCAGTGAAGACGAGCTGGCCGCCCTGGGCGCCGGTCACGTTGGGGATCTCGGTGACGTCGACAGTGGGCTGAGCCATGGGGCGCAGGTCGTTCTCGTTGACGGCGTCGGAGTAGTAGCCGGGCAGGACCTGGTTGACGACCTGCTCGATGACGGCGGCGCGGCCGAAGCGCTGGTCGATAATGCGCGGAGGCACGTGGCCCTTACGGAAGCCGGGGATGTTGACCTGTCCGGCGATCTCCTTGTACGCCTTGTCCATTTCGGACTTCAGTTCCTCGAAGGGAACCTCAACGGTCAGACGAACCTTGGTGGGCTCGAGGGTTTCAACGGTGCTCTTCACGTGCGTACGCTCCGTAGTCTACGAATTCGGGAACGCCCATTTCAGGCGCATAACAACTCGCTTAGTGTACGCCACGACCCCGCTGATGTCCTCATTCGCGGGGCATTAGTGGGCATATCCACCCCTCTACAGCCGCTTCAAGTGTGCAACGCCACACGGGCAGGTACCCCTCTCTTCCCATTCGCGAGGCCGGGGCCGCCCGCACTCAGGGGCACACTCAGGGGGCGAGGTAGTGGGAGCGCCCTCGCACAACGGCTGCCAGGCGGGCGCGGGGCACATCGGCGACGAGGCGCACCGCGGCGGCGATCTCGCCGTGAATGGCTCGCGCCTCGGCGTCATCTGTCGCGGTAAAGCGTGCGGTGACACGGGGCTGGCCGGAGGCTATGTCGATGTCCCAGGATTCGAGCCGGGTGACGGAGCGGGCGGCGGCCTCGACTTCTTCGGGGGCACGGCCTGGTGCCAGAGTCGTGACCGTCATGATGGTGCGATAGGACGGCATGGACTCCCCCAGGATCGTAAGAAAAAACCGCGACACTATGGCCGCGGCTGGTCGGGGTGACAGGATTTGAACCTGCGACCCTCTGCTCCCAAAGCAGATGCGCTACCAAGCTGCGCCACACCCCGGCGGGGGCACTCCCCCTGCGCAATCATACCCACGGGCCGCGCCCGTTTCGCAATTCGCCTCCCGGTCCGCTAAGGTTGGGGGGTCCCCGACCAGGGGGCGCGCGGATGTAGCTCAATGGTAGAGCCTCTGCCTTCCAAGCAGATCACGCGGGTTCGATTCCCGTCATCCGCTCCAATAGAACGTCACTCTGGATACAAAGAATCCTGGCCCTGCTGGGAGGTGTCCGGGGTGGCGTTTTCGCTGTTCTGGGACTGTTTTCGGGGTGTTGAGATCGGGCGTGTGGTGCTGCGGAGCGGCTCCCAGCCGAGGCCGATCGGGACCTCGGAGGGGTACCTCAGGGGCCCGCTCGGTCTGCTGAGGCATGAAGCGTCAAAAAGTAGAGTTCCGCGTCAAAAGGTTTAGCCCCGCGTCAAAAAGTACGGGGCTTGCGTCAAAAGGTATCGCGCAAGCGTCGAAAGATTTAGACGGACCGGCCGGGTTGGGCCTGGGCTGCGGAGACGTGGAGTACTTCGTAGATGGTCACGCCTGGTTGGACGTAGTATGGCCCGCTCTGACAGGCTCTGGCTAATCACGGCCAAGCTCTAATGAGGATCGAACACTAGTTAACTCAACCGTTCTCCTCGGTCTGTTAGGGCAGGACCGTCGCAATGTCGTTGAGCTGGCAGTCCAGGGCGTTGCAGATTTTGGCTAGGACATTACAGGTGACGTTGCCGTCTTTGCCGAGCTTGGCGATGGTGGCAGGAGACAAGCCTGCTCGGGTTCTCAGCTCCTCTTTGGTCATGTCCAGGTCTATTAGGAGTTTCCACAGTGGTTTGAAAGTGATAGGCATGGCTAGTTGCTCTCTTCGGTCGTTTCTGTGTTCCAGGTGAAGCCGTAGAGCGCCCGGGTGCCGTCACCTAGATGGATGACTCGTGTGGCTTCGACGAGTTCTTCGGCGCGCTGGCCGTATGCTTTTGTCGCGTCGAAAGAGAAGAAGACCTGTTTAGGTTCACCCGCTCTGCTGGTAAGTTTTTCCGACCGCATGTAGACGCTATGGGCTTAGGCTGGTGTTGTTGACACTTCGTGAAGCGGGTGTGTGCCTGCGGAGAGTGAGGTGCCTGTTATGGGTTCTCGTCGTCGTTTTACGCCGGAGTATCGTCGTGATGTTGCGTCTTTGGTGTTGGATACGGGGTCTACGATCGCGTCTGTGTCCCGTGATTTAGGGCTGGGTGAATCGGTGGTGGGCCGGTGAGTCAAACTCGAGCGTGAGCGGCGCCAGGCCGTGCGTGAGGGCCGCCCTGATCCACGCGAGATGGAAGCTGAGATCACTGCTTTGCGTCGGCGGGTGAGCAAGCTGGACAAGGAGAATGAGTTTTCGGGAAAAGCCAGCGCCTTCTTCGCCTCTGGGCACCAAAACACCAGCGCTTTGAACTGATGGACGCGCAGAAGGCTTCCTACTCGATCACGTTGATGGCTAAGGTTTTAGGGGTCACGCCCGCCGGCTATTACGCGTGGAAGAGCCGCGTGGGCCAGCGTGCTCAACGCGCGGTAGCTCGGCGGCGTCTGGATGAGGCGGTGGCCTGGGAGTATGAGGTCTCGGGCGGCACGTATGGGGCTCCCCGCATCCGTCATGCTCTCATGCGCGTGGGTGTGGATGTGGGGGTGCGGGCGGTCGCCGCGTCGATGCGTCGCCTGGGCCTGACAGGCTTACATGCGCGCCCGCGTCAGGGCAAGCGCGGCGGGCGTCCCCCTGTGGCTCATGAGGACCACTGCGCCCGCCAGTGGGATCAAGGCGCGACTGACCGTGTGTGGATCACGGACTTTACCTACCTGCGCTGCGCCCAAGGCTGGGTCTACCTGTGCGCCGTGCGCGATGCGCACTCGCGCCGAGTGCTCGGATACGCCATGGGTGAGCAGCAAAGCACCGACTTGGTCATCACCGCGCTGGACATGGCCGCTACCACCCGCGGCGGCTTCCCCCGTGGGGTCGTGCTCCATGCTGATCGGGGAACACAGTTCACCTCCGGCAAGCTGGCCGCCTACATGCGTGCCGTGCAAGGAACCATATCGATGGGGCAGGCCGGAGTGTGCTGGGATAACGCCATGGCCGAATCCTTTTGGGCCACCCTCACAACCGAGTACTACTACCGGCGTACCTTCACCACCCGCGACCAGGTCTACACCGGGGTCGCCACCTGGATCGAAGACTTCTACAACCGCCGCCGCATCCACACCAGCCTCGGCGGCAAATCCCCCATCGAATACGAACTACACCAAGCGGCCTGGACAACAGCCGCATAAACAAACCGTCAACAACTTGCGCACAGGCCCAATGAATGGGAGCTCAAGCCGATTGTGGATGCGTGGCGGGATGCCAATCCGGCTGTGGTGCAGTTCTGGCGAGACATTGAACAAGCAGCTATCACTACCATCGAAACCCGAACCCCAACCAGAATCGGGCGCATCCGGTTGTCTTACCGCTCCGGGTGCTTGTTCATTGCTTTGCCGTCGGGGCGGGAGCTGTGCTACCCGCGGCCCAGGCTTGGTGAGAACAGGTTTGGCATGACCAGCATCCTGTTTGACGGGGTGGATGGCACCACTCGCAAGTGGGGTCCGATCGAAACCTATGGCGGCAAGCTCACCAAGAACCTTGTCCAAGCCACCGCCCGGGACCTCCTGACCAACGCCATGCACCACGTCGATGCGGCCGGGCATCGGATCGTGATGCACATTCACGACGAGATCGTCATTGACGAGCCCACAGACGGTGCCAGCGTTGACGACATCGTGGCGCTCATGACAATGCTCCCCACCTGGCCGGATGGTCTACCGCTGGATGCAGACGGCTACGACTGCTCCTTCTACATGAAGGTGTAGAGGAATCCATATTTAGTGGCTCTTGTATTGGTGTCAACGAGCACTAAATGAACTCATATCAGACGGGAGTAGTCTATACCTCGCTAGTGATGAGCCTAGAGGCAACTGGATAGGACTACTTGACAAACATCTTGACCGATATCGATCCCTGTAGCTTCTAGGTGTCCACTTATTCCACCAGGGTTTACAAGATTAAGCTCAATTAGATTTTCGCCTGAAACATCGATTCCGACAAAATGGATTCCATAATTCAAGAGCTCATTCGCTACACTTAAAGCAAGAGTCTCAGCAGACTCTGAAATTTGTAATGGGGCGGTGGTAGCTCCAACTAGATAGTTGCCGCGAAAATCGTCTTGTGCGGAAATTTTACGATATCCACCTAGTATTTTCCCTCCACCTAAGAGTACTCGATTCTCGTTTTCTCGGAGATGTGGTACAAATTCCTGTAGCACGACATAATTTTCTGTCTGACCAACGATAGCTGAGCCAAACATCTCCGCCATCTGTGCTGGATTGCCCAGACTTGATTCAATCAAGGCGTGTACATTTAGGTCGCCCGGTGACAAAATGAAAACATCTGCACCACAACCTTTATCTGGAGGTTTAAGTACGAAACGTTGGGTTGGTGAAGCAGTGCGAACCGAACGGATCGAATCAGCATTGTTAACCACAGAACTGGTTGAAAAGTAACGTGCCGAATCGAGTCCTAATGGGCCAATCTTATTATTGAGAAGGAAAACGGAAAGTGGGTCATTCACAAACGGGACCCGTTTGCTTAACACCCAAAGAATCCTGAAATAGTCAAAAAGCCTGTTTGGATGTGGGTAGTCTAGAAACCACACAACATCGAATGTTTCGCAAGATATTGAAGTGATCATTCTGGGATGCGGGTCACCAATATCTCCTCCAGAAAACTTGCATGATTTTGCAGTGACGCAGCCGTTGATAATTTGAATTGTGTTAGGATCGGCTAACACAACTTCATGCCCAAGTTTATATAGTGAATTCGGTATGAAGAAGTTATTTGTTCCTCGATATTCGCTGTCTTGAAGAACCAAAATCAGAACTTTCATTGGTTGGCCTCTCCTTCGAATATTGAAATTACAAATGCATGGCGATCAGCTGAACATCTAATGGGCCCTCTTTCACCAACAGGTTTTAAGATTTCGGCAGAATATACATGCGGTTCAGAAAGCAACTTATCCTTCCATTCCTGATCAGAACCCTGGTGGTCTAGCAAGTCAACAAAGTCAATACGACTGCTGTAAGCAATTGGCTCTATGGGTAGGAACCTTTCCTCTGATAGTGCGAATGCTAGCCGTTCAAAAGCATCGTGCCCAGTTGTGAAGCGCAATAGATCCGCAATTCGATCGCCCCCCACGCGACCATGGGACTCTACAATCTTCGGAACACCATCGGAGAGGATTATCTCCGTATGACTTAGTCCAAACCGGAATTTGATAGCGTCGAGCAAACTTGTGGCAGCCTCTATCAGTTGAACTTTTGACTCTTCACTGATATCGGCAGGTTGAATTTGACCTATCTCAACGACTCCTGACTCTCCGCCAAGTACCTTCTGCGTTACTGCGAGCGGTTGGTGTTTACCATTGATGGTGATTGCTTCAATGGAGAACTCGTCTCCACAAAAGTACTCTTCAATTAAAGCTGGGAAACACATACTTGCCGAATTATTCAAGATGTCAGTCTCGGACCGTATCCGAAAAACACCGCGCGATCCAGAACCATTAAGAGGCTTAACCACAAGAGCGCGATTAATTTTCCTGAAGACAGCGTAGACCTCATCCAAACTATTTACAACACGGAAATATCCTGAATACTGAGGTAGCGAGCTATCGAGTACACTTCTAAGGAGCGGTTTGTTTCTTAGAATGGATAGAGTTAGTGGTGATGTATATTTGGTCTTCGCTACACCAAGAAGTTCATTAACCAGGCTAGCAACGAGGCTGGATTGGTCTCCGAGTCCAATACAAATTGCAGTGCCTTCACCTGCACTTGGATAGCTTTGATAAATTGCGTCAACAATTTCAACAACATTTCCAATACTCGAAACAGTTAAGGAATCATATTCAGACCGGAACGCTTCCTGGGCTTGAGGAGGGCAATCGAGAACCTGAGTAACTCGGTATCCAAGTTTCAAGAAAGCAGTTATGACTTCGAATCGTGGTTGAATAATATAAGCATGAAGCATTTGGTTACCCCCTATGTTCGAAATGTAAAATGGTGGCACTGAGGAAGATCGCGATTATAGCCAGAGGCATACATAAGAAAGCTGTTGCAGATGGCGATTCCACACTCTGTAGAACTAAACCGCCTATTGAAGATCCCGCGATTGAAAAGATACCCGTGATGGTATCTTGAATTCCATATGCGCGCGTTAGTCCCAAGCTCGCTGGTGCAACCTTTGCTGTTTGAGAATCTAATGACGGGCTAACCAAAAGCTCGGCAATTGAGAACCCCAGACAGAATAGGGCAACCATGAGAAATGAGGAAGGGATAAAGAGCATGATGAATGCAACTAGGAATACTGAGAACCCTAGAAGTAAAACAGTTGAATCTTTAACAGACTTGAGGGCAACTACTACTAACGGATACTGTAGGACGAGTACTATTACCGCATTTGCCATGTACACAAGATTTGAGGATTCCTCGTAACCAAAGGACTGAGTCGAAATAAGTGGAACAATGATCGCCCATTGTGAATAAATGGCCCAATAGATGGAAGCAATCAAGGTAATGGCTACGTAACGCGAATACTTTCCTGACCGTATGCCGCCACTACCGTTGGTAAGTGAAGTTGATTCTGGTGGTGAAAAACTGGTTAAAGTTAGGAATAGAACCATAAGGCCATATGTGGCGATTGATAAGTATAGGATTGTATGGAAACTGAATACGTGGTAGAGTGCGGCGCCTAACGCGGGTCCCAAAATTGCGCCAGAATTGATTGCCATGGAGCGCAATGTAATGAGCTTTCGCTCGGCAGATTGGCGCAGCAACTCTGTTTTAATGCCTAAAGCAGAAGCGGATGAACCGATTGATGCCAGAGCTGAAAAAACAATGTATAAATACAATTGCGATTCAAAAGCGAAAATTGAGATACCGATAATTCGGAGTGTTATTCCCAAGCATACAGTTGGCTTAGAGCCGAATTTGCTGTTTACACTTCCGATGAGGAAGGAGCAAACTCTACCGGTGCCAGACAAGGCACCTAAGATCAATCCGATCGCGCCTAGATTGACACCAACGTCTAAAAGACGAAATACAAGCAGGGGGTAGATCATGAAGGTTGAGATCCCACTAATGGTAATTGCCACTAGTAGGATGTTGGGCGTGAATTTCTGATCGACCTTAAGCATGCGTGGTTCCGTCTGTTTCGATGCTTACTGAAATCGATCTTGAAGCATTAATCGCTCTATCTTGGGCAATCGAGGCTGTAGTGCCGGTTGCAGTCAGGCTACCTATGCGTGATCGATAGGTTCCGATCTCGACAATTCGATCGCCTACTTTACGTGAGGGTACCCATCTAGGCGAACCGGGATTGCATACCGCTTCTTCGATGCCTTGAATTGATCTGACGGTACCGAGTTCGGTGGCGTAAATGCTGACATGGGAGAATCCTCCGTGTATCTTTCGATCTGTATTTTCACATAGAGGAAGGCCCAGCGCCTGATGAACTGCCATTTCATATGGATTGAAGTTCGTCGTAGCCAGGATACCGGGGGTGATTAGCGCCCCTGCCATACGTGCGTTAATCTCAACAAGTTGAAAGCCAGTGGATGTCTCTATGAATTCAATATGTGCTAGCCCGAGAGTGTAATCCAGAGCCCGAAGCAGCTGAAATACCCAATCTCTAACTCCGGTTTCCCATTGCGAATTGGCAGCCCATGGGAAAGACTTAACACGCTCGGTGAAGAACGGTGGTTCTGAAAGAATCCGGTTGGTGATTCCGAAGAAGATTTCGTTTTGAGAATCACGCCATACTTCTGCTGAATACGCTGGCCCGTAGTAGAAATCTTGAATAAGAAATTCATCTCTACTAAAACCTGACGTACCAAATATGTGTTCTGTTTCAAGTTCGGATTTCACAAGGTAAACTCCAATTTTGCCAGTGCCGTTTCGCAGTTTTAATACTTTAGGCCACGAATCCGAGTGTTTGGCTAATCCTTGTGAAATGAGTGCAGCTTCAACAGCGCCTTTGTCTCTAAAGAACTTGAGCTTCTCTGTGTCGCCGAACTGGTAGAAGCCAAATTGATCACGAATCTTAGAAGCGATGACACCCCATGTATCGGTGACGCTGAATACCTGTTTGATAGAAGCGCGATTGTCTTCTACATAGGCAGCCAATTTTATGTGATCTCGTGTAGGAAAGGCGATTATCTCTGAGTTAGTTTCGCCGTAGTATGAAACATCCTCAGCCAAGACTTGCAGACGATAGCCGTGTTTCTCTGCAGCTGCTGTCATTTCATCCAATTCGGACATAGCTTCAATTGCGAGTAGAATTTTTTCAGCCATCGGTATTGTCATCCTTATCTATGGATGTGGTAGTTGGGGTATAGGAAGCACCATTCCATTCCATCGCGCTCCATGGTGGTGATAACTGATTCAGAGTGGTAATCCATTGAGGTGTATACGGTGTCTGACTGTCAATTTTCGTTCCGGCGAGAATGTGAGCGTATCTATAGCCCATGTCTGGGCAAACGAAAAGGGTCAAACTACTGGAATCGCGTTCAGAAAGGTATTGGCCAACTGTATATGCAGCTCCGGTAGATAATCCAGCAAAGATGCCAGTATTGGCTAAGAGGCGCATCGTTCCATGGCGGGCGACTTCGGCAGAAAGCCAGTGTATATTTTTGAATATCGAGTACTCGATATTATCAAATGGGATTGCGCTTCCAATTCCGGCAACCAAGATATCAGGATCTTGAATACATTCTGACCCAAAGGAGACGCTACCGAATGGTTGGATGCCGTTTAATTGAAGATCGTTACATGTCCTTTTTAAACCGTTGAACAAGCCTCCGGAAGAAGCTCCAGAGCCAACCGGACAGACTAGGTTTATCGATTTGTCGCCAAATTCGCGAGTCAGAAGTGTCCCAAGTTGTGTCCCAATTTCTTGGTATCCGAGGTAGTGTTTGCGGTCTTGATATTGACGCATCCAGTATGAATTTTCATTCCGTGCTAGATACTCATGTACGCGGCGAACACGAAATTCCTGATCATATTTTAGGCTTTTTGAAGCGGGGACCTGCTCGACAGTTGCACCTAATGCCTTCAGCTGTAAGAGAAGCGTATCATCTACTGTGGTGGAAGCAATGACGTGACATGGAAGTGAGTACTTTTGGCATGTAAGGGCGAGTGCATATGCGTATATTCCACTTGAGCTGTCTACTAGTGTGGTTGTGCTGTTAATTCGCCCTTCAGTTAGAAGTGCCTTCACGGCAGTAGAACATGAGGCGAGTTTCATGGACTCGAATCGAAGGGCTAGGAGATTCTCTGAAACTCGGATACATTTCGGCATTGAGATTGCGTCAATGAGATGTTCAATTAGTTCCATATCCCGCTCGATTCACTAGAGTTGGAAGATTGTAACGGCTGAATATCTCGCGAATTGTGGGTAATGATTCTGAATGTGAATCATCGTTTCCTGGATAAAGTAGACCCGTAACGTGTCCAGTGTAAGCACGAATAACGCCCAATGCATTGAGACTTGGTGCAGCAGCGATGAGTTCGTCTACTAACTTTACAGGCATAAACTCTTGGAAAGTGCTTGCACATTGTGTAGAGGCATGGGCTATGGTTTTGCAACTTGCTGTTTGAAAACCTTCGCTTAACAACCCGAAAGAATCTCTATAGTTCTTCAAGTTATCTTGGTAAAATGCAAGCAGGTTATCCTCGTTGATAGCTTCCGTGTCTGTTATCCCTGGCAGGATAGAATAGATGACGGTAAAGTTAGTATTCCAATCCCAAGAACAAACAAATCGTTGGTGTTTGCTCAAATATAGGCCGGGGTGGCTATGGAAAACTGGGTCTGACCGCTCGATCCCTCTTAGTATGTCCTGGATATGATCCGGGGTTAGTTGGATTTCATGGAGTGATGCGAGAGCTTTGATCGTTGCGACGACATCTGCAGTCGAGCTGGCCATTCCTTTAGATTGTGGAATGTTAGAGTTTACAGACCAAGTGTAGTTGGATGAACTCGATTTTATTCTGAAGTAGGAAAGGAAACGCTCGATAGCCAAAGCGCTCTTCGGTGGTGGCGAGGTCGTAGGTGCGCCAAGTTCGACAGCTACTTCGGAAAAATATTCTTCACATGGCAAAGTTACGATTGCGATGTGAATGGCTTCATCGGGTGATTGGTAGGGGCCTTGCCAGAGTTCCCCTATGGTGCCGTGTTGTATAGCTTTGGACATGGTTTGCTACTAGGTAATGGGAGGAGGGGTGCTGACGATGTTGCGCGGACGTAACGCTGTGGCCAGTGTGGTATAGGCTAGTGCGGTAGTAACTTCCTTCAGTGTCATTGAGCTCTCCTTTAAGATGCTACAAATATTTCTTCCGAAGGATACTTGAAATATTGTTGAATGTCAAACGGGAGTTCTTGTGGCCCCGTAGAGCACAGCAACGGGTGCATCGAGAACCTGTGCGGTAAGATGCTCGTATTTCGTAATATCGTCGTCTATATTGCCCCGTTGCCTGATAGTTACCGGTGGAGGTCCTCACCAATACGCCTGGTAAACCGCTCTTCCTTAAATAGAGACCAGGCAGTGTAGCTAAGTACAAGCCGATACCGGTACTTAGGACCTCTCCCTGTCAAACATCGAAACATGCGGTCGCTGCCACCTATGCCGCGTGCGCCCTGCCAGCCGATACCGAGCATGGACATGTTTTTTCAGCCAGAGATCGGGACCCGGACGGCCACCCAAAAACTAGCGTCCCATTTAATTACCAAGAGCCGCTTTGATACCCGACGATCGAGAACTGGGCGTTGATCCACACAGACCGCAGAACGTTCTGTTCCAGGTCATTTGGTTCTGTTCAATAATGGAAGCCCTCAGCCAATCGTAACTTTGGAGCTGCTACGGAGATTCGGTGAGATTGGCACTGGGTGTTACTGGCTCTTCCGAGTTGAGTGTGGGTGACCGGGTGTTGAGCGGGGGTTGCGGGTAGAGGTCGAGGTCCTTGATGATGAGCGGACTTCAACCCCCGCGATCTTCAAAGGACCTCGACAATGTCTCACCCTACCTGCTGCTGCTCCGTGTCGCTTGATCGTTGTGATCGGTGTGATCTGCTCGTCGGTTTGGAGGGCTTCCATCTGGTTGCTGCCGCTCGGCGTGAGTGCGGTCTGATGCTCGACATAGAGTCCTGTGATCGCTGTGCTGGCTGCCCGGGTTGTGGGGTGACTTGCTCAAGGCCACGGGCGCGTGGTGGTGGAGGTGATCGACGCGCCCTGGGCCGGGGTCCCAGTGCGGATCCGATGGTTTAAGCGACGCTGGATATGCCGCGAAACCACCTGCCCGACGGTGACATTCCTGGAACATGACGAGCGGGTGTGCGCACCTCGGGCGCGTTTGGGTGTGCGGGCGATCCGCTGGGCAATCCGACAGTTGCGCTTCGAAGGGGGGCCACTATCTCAGGCCTGGCCCGCCAGTTAGGAACCACGTGGAATACCGTGTGGTCCCATATCAAGCCGTGTCTGCAAGCCGCATCTGAACCCCGCCCGCTTCACAGGGATTCGGGTGCTGGGGGTTGACGAGCACGTGTGGCACCACCAAGACCGACGCCACCGGGGCCCACGAGCTCACCGGCATCGTGGACCTGACACGCGGGAAGGATCACGCCACGGCCCGCTTGTTAGACCTGGTTCCAGGAAGGTCTGGCACCGTGTACAAGAACTGGCTAGAAGAGCGCGGAAAAGACTTCCGTGCGGGAGTGCGAATCGCGACACTGGATCCCTTCCAGGGACAGCAAGAACGCCATCGCTTGGCCTGCTCCACGGACGCAACCAGCGTGCCAGGCGCCTGTCACATCGTCACACTCGCCGGTGATGCCCCAGGTGAGGTACGCCGCCGCGTCCAGCAAGACACGACCGGACACCGTGGACGCACAGGCGATCCCCTCTACCAAATCCGGCTTCTCCTGCGCGCCTCGCATGATCGGCTCACGAAGCGTCAACAAGAACGACTCCATGAGGCCTTCACGGCAGATGAGGCGCATATCAGTGTCGAAGTCGCCTACCACTGC
>ERZ772921.590-NODE-590-length-22258-cov-4.132054_pt1 | contig 22258 bp, 14 predicted proteins | sample MGYA00512117_ERZ772921 | MGnify/ENA primary metagenome ERZ772921 (study PRJEB29015, sample SAMEA2737944) | human oral metagenome | biome: human oral; feature: human-associated habitat; material: dental | place: China | collected 2150 ...
TGTTCTTGTGCTAGGGCGTTTGTGCAACATAACAAAACACAAACCAATAAGCAAGCGTGTTTCATGTCGTCGGTGTTTGGCAGACCTTTTGAGCAGAATGCCCATCAGGACTAATGATTGTTTACATTTTCTAGTTGCGAATTTACGGGCTTTTTGTTAAGTTTTCACCATTTCTTGAAGTTTTAACAATTGCATTCTTGTTTGTTTTTGGAGAGTGGTGGAATGTGGCGTTTGTATAAAGGCGTGGCGGTTTATAATGCAAACGACATGTGCGCAACCACTTGCCGTGGACGGAGGATGCTGTGTGTGAAGATTTCTCGTACTTCAGAGAAAATTCTTTGTTCGTACACCTTTTTGCCGAAGATGTTGTTTAGGGTGAGGCGAAACTCCCATCTCTTATTCTTATAAGCGAGTCTGAGGTCGGAAAAGAGCGTGTTGGTGAGTGAGTTGTCGTTGCTGTGGTAGAGTTCGCTTTCCCATTCTAGCAGCCAGTTTCCAGGCATGAGACATGCTTTTAACTGGTGGCTGAAATGGCGAAGATGGCTTTCTTGTGCGTTGTTTGGGGCGTTTTGGCGTTGTCGGCTAAGGGAAAAGTGGCTTCTTTCTTCAAGCGAAAGCCATGGAGTTGGACGTATTGAGGTGGTAAGCGAGCTGTTGCCTGCCTTCATGTCAAACGGCATTTTGATTCCTTGTATCAGGGCGTTGTAGGCATACCAGCTGTAATCGCCCGTTAGCTTGAAAGTGAGTTTCATCCAATAGAAACGTTTGGCAAGGGTGGCTTCTATGCGGGTGAAGTGTGTGTGCGAGGTGTGCGAGGTTTGCTGTCGCAGGTAATAGGCACCAGCAACGTTGTAGGTGTCGGTGTAGAGTCGCTCGTGGCCATTGATGGTGTGGTTTGCGCCAAGGGTGGCGAATAACCCGTGCAGCACGTTGTCGTAAGTTGCTCGCGCGCTGAAGCTGTGTTGGCAAGCGAAATCGAGCTCGCCCGTCCCGCTTTGTGCTGCATTTTGCGATGTGAAAAGTGGCAGGGCGGCAGCAGTGGTGGCGTCTTCGGGCTGCCATCCGTAGTTGTATGAGAGGTAAAGCTTATATTGGGGTGTGGGGGTGTAATAGCAAAAGAGCGACGGTTGCGCCAATAGCTTGTAGGCCTTTGTGGCATTAAAACAGCGATATAGTGCATGCATGGGGAACGAGGCGTTGATGTGGAGTTGCCGATTTTCGTAAGACAGGGTGGGGGAGAGGAAGAGCGTGTGTTCGTCGTAGCGTTGAACGCTGTGCGCGAGGGGGTTGTTCAGCTCCATTCGTTGCCTATTGAATTCGGCTCCGAGGGTATAGGTAAGGCTCATCATCCACAATTTGTGCCTGAATGCGGTGCTGATGGTCCAATGCCAACGGCTTAGGTCAAGCCGCTGGCTTTGGCCTTGCGCGAGCAGGAGCGTGCTGGGCAGGGCCGAGAATGCGAATTTGGAGCGCAAAGAGAACAGGCGTTGGTTGTCGATGTTGCGGATAAGGCGGAAGTTGTCTGTGACGTATCGTTTGTGCGGAGCTACGTCTTGCAGGCGCGTTAGGCCATTAAAGTGTTCTGCTCCGTGCCCCTCGTTAAAGTTGATGTATCCTGTTAGCAGGTTGGTTAGGAAGAATTTTTCGCTGTTTAGGCGATAAAGCAGTTCGGCCGAAAAGGCTTTGCTTATGGCCGTGGCATCGCGCGTGACTGTCGAAAGGCTGTCGGCAGCCATGTTCTTGTAGAGTGTGCGTGTTTCTTGTCGGGCTTTGTTGTCGTCTTTCAGTGCGGTTAGTTGCAGGCGTAGGTCGGCATCGTGTTTGGTTTTGAACAGCCAGTTGGTTGCGGCCACGTGCGTGTTGTTGAAGCGATAGCGTTCTTCGTCCAGTCCGTTGTCAATCAGAGAGATGTTCGGAACTACCTGTGTCTGCGTTTCCACGCCATCTTCGAACCCGCCCATGGGTTTTATTTCGCGTCGTATGTCTTTGCCTGTGTTGTCGGTTTTGTACATGGTTAGGCTTTGCATCTTTCTCCCGAACATCATGGCCAGTGCTCGTGCGTTTCTCAGCCATTGCTTGTCGCCCTGCAAGGTCAGCCCTGTTGCGATGTCTGCCATCAGTTGCCACACGCTTTTATAGGCATCTTCCAACACAATGTTGAGGGCGGCCTGTTCGCTAAATTCAACCTTCTTGAGTGCCTTAGTTGGCTGGTGGTTTCTCAGCACCTGCACTTTCTTTACCTTTCTCGCGCCAAGGTTTTCACTCACCATGGCGTAGCGGTTGCCCATGAGGTCCATCCCTTCTACGTAGAAGCGGTTGATGGCTTTTCCTTGAAAGGTTATTTGGCCGTCTTTGTTCACGTCGATGCCTTCCATTCGTTTGAGTACGTCGCTTATCGTGCGGTCTTGCTTTTGTCGATAGGCGTTGACGAAATAGTCGAGGGTGTCGCCCCGCTGTGCTATGGCGGCCGACTTCACAGTCACTTCTTTTAGTAGTGTGGCCTGCTCTTGCAGAACTATGGTTTGTCCATTTGTCCAACTGGCGGTCGGAAATCGGTATGTGGCGTAGCCCATAAGGCTGAATTGCAGCGTGTCTGCTGGGGTGTTGCTGCCGTTGGTTAGGCTGAATTGCCCTTCTTTGGCTGTTCGTGCGAAAGCTTTCACGGCCTTTCCTGCTTTGAGCACCACCGATACGGACGCAAGGGGCTTGCCGTTCGCGTTGGTTACGCGCCCGTTATAGGTTTGGGCTTGCAGGCCTTGGCTTAACGTAAAGACCAGTGCAAACACGAATGGTAGGCGTGGGCGAATGTGCATGTCGGCGTCTCTTTATCCATTGTTATAGCCAGGTTATATAAATTACCTTCAATGGACTCTTTGATTTTATCAGAGTGGATTTTGTTTTCCTCTTGAAGGAGCATAGTGGGCTATGCAACTGAAAGGGAAAGTAAAAGATGATAGATAAAAACAAAAAGGCATTTAAAAGCGATTATAAAAGATGACCTTGTAGAAAAGCGGGGAAGTGTATAGAACACGCCTAAGACTTGGGGCGTACCTGCCGTGCGGGTGTGGGTGAGGTGGCAGGCGTTTGTCTTGTTTGGGCATGCCCCGCCTGGTGATGGTTGTGCCTAGCGGCACTCTTCGATAGAGATGGCCTTGTCTTGAACTGTGGCTTTTGGGAGCTCTACTCCAGGGATGACCTTTATGTTGGGCAATGCGTCCATGGGGTTTTCCTTAAAGCGGTAATACGCGTTGAGGTAGGTTTTCAGTGCGCATTGGGTAATGTGCCCGCTGGGCCAAGCAATCGTCTCGGATGGCGAGGCGGCAATCCCGATGCAGTCGAAATAGAATCGCCCGTCGGTGGAGTGGGCGTAGAGTATCGCTCCTGGCAGTCCGTGCAGTTTCCAGGGACCGTCGGCTATGGGTATTTCCATGGCATACCATGCCACCCATGTTCGTCCGCGTATCTCTGTCTGGGCTTTCTTGCAGGCGTATCCGCAGATGGTGCTATCTCCGTCAAGAAGGTTCCACGCCGTTTTCATGTGTTCAACGACTTTGAACGTGTGCACAATAAACTTGTCGAAGAATGTGATTGAGTCGCATTCGGGTTGTTTCTTAAAAACCGAATAGGCTTGCCCGAACGTTGCTGGTGCGTTCCGCTTAACGTATTCGATATCTCGCCCTTCACGGTTCACTTTGTCCATAAACTGCTGAGACCTGAGTTGGGGTAGGCTATAGAAACTAGAAAACCGTTGCCCAACGTCTAAGCGCATGGTGTCTGTGTGCAGGCGTGGATGCTCGACGAATGCGGTGTAGCGTGCCAAATAGGTTAAGCGGAGTGAGATTCTGTCGTTGTCTTGGGCTTGCAAGTTGGCAGGAAGGCAGGCAACGGCGAACATCACAACGAGTATTTGAATGTTTCTTTGCATAACGGTGTGGTTTAGGATGGGGTGAGCGCGAAAATGGCGTTCACCCCTAATGATGCAATGTGGGTTTAGAAACGTGTATACCTATAAACTCTCTCTACAAAGATGAAATTGCCTTTGCCGTCAATGTAGTAAATGTCCCAATAATAGTTGTCACCTATTATCACTTCTACGTAAGCGAGTTTTCGTTCGGGTACATCGGCATTTTTTGGAGGATGAATTACAGCAGATGCTTGTTGTGGAATCGCAAACATGAAACCCAGGCACATTGCACTCAATACGAGTGATTTTTTAAAATACGTCATGCTAAACTTTTTTGTTACTCCTAGTGTCCCTATTCGGAGTGGTTAATAATGTTAGTAACAACCATTAGGGGCTAGATGTTCGGCATGTCAGAGTGTCTTTGTTTAGAAAGGCGTGTTCCGCTGTGAAAATTAACAGATTGCGTCTTTTTCCAATGGTTGGTTTTCAGAGTCCGTAGCGCTGTTTATAATTGAACATGTTTTTTGCGGATGTGAAAGAAACCTTGTTATGGCATGGCACAATAATCGTTTCTTCGGAGTTAGGCAATTTTGCTCTCCTGGCAGGGATGTGCTTTATCTTGAATTGTCCAAAGTCTGGCAGAATGCAATTCCCTTGGTTTTTGAGCTCTTCGGCAATGTCTGCCAATATGTAGTTCAATATTTCTCTCACTACTTGTGGCGGATTGTTCGTCTGATGCGTAACGTTTTTGATTAGGTCTTCTTTGTTCATAGTTTTGTTGGCTTTGTTTGACGCAAATTTAAAAAAAGATAATTAAATGAGCAAACGAAGTATTGTTTTTTTAATACATTTTAACTGTATGTCTTTTCTTGGTAACTATTCAGCGATAATGAACGTTGAATATCAAGAACTTATAAACGTAACATTGTGGCAAAAAGGTTCAAAATGACATTCTTTACCAAAATTTGTATGTGTCTGTTTATGTAACTTCTTGATAATCAATAGTGGTTTATACGCCTTATCGCTGAATAGTTACTTTTCTTGCGGGCACATTGTTTATGTCGGGTGTGCGGCTGTCGTACGCTTGTAACCAAATATAAAAAACAGTTTTACCCCCGACCCGATCTTAACTCCAATGGCAATCTCTAAACAAGTTTCAGCAATGTTGTACAAGACTAGAAAGAATGTCCATAACCTCTTCCTACCGACTATAGCACGCTTGTGTGCCCTTTGTTGATGTGGCATTGTGCTTTTCCTTTTCTTCTGTTTTGTGCGAATGGCATGCTTTTTACTCGCACTGTTGTGGGCTCGCGGCGTGACAATTCCTATGGCGAGGTGTGCTGCAAACTGGCCTTCGTGTCTGTGTTAATGATGTTGGTATGAAGTTTGCAAAAGGTTTTGGCGGCAGAGTTGGCATTGGCAGGCAAGCCTTGTGACGTGTGGCTTGGTGCGTAGTGCGAGTGGGGGCAAACGTGGGCGCGAATGGGTGGCTTGTACATATAATAATAGGCGTGCCTACAAATCCTTGCGGTAATGTTGGATGGCACGATGGCCTGCATGCCCCACCAAAAAGGGGCATTGAAAAATACCCTTAATATTTTTGGAGTAGATAATTTTTTATTAACTTTGTTGTTCAAACAAGCGGAGTGGGTGGCCAAACGTCACTGAACCGCAATCATCAAGAAAGGACATTAGTACGAATATGAACGATTTTAGAAAGTATGCCACGGGTCATCTCGGCATGAACGGGATGGTGGTAGACGACGTGATGAAGGCCCAAGCGGCTTACCTCAATCCCTATATCTTGGAAGAACGCCAACTGAACGTTACGCAGATGGACGTGTTTTCGCGACTGATGATGGACCGCATCATCTTCCTTGGCACCGAAATTAACGACTATACGGCCAACACGCTGCAAGCGCAATTGCTGTATCTCGACTCTGCCGACGCGGGAAAAGACATTTCTATCTACATCAACAGCCCCGGAGGAAGTGTTACGGCTGGGCTAGGCATCTACGATACGATGCAGTTTATATCTAGCGACGTGGCTACGATATGCACGGGTATGGCCGCATCGATGGCCGCTGTGTTGCTCGTTTCGGGCCAAGAGGGTAAGCGTTCGGCGCTGCCGCATAGCCGGGTGATGATTCACCAGCCGTTGGGCGGCGTGCAAGGACAGGCCTCCGACATCGAAATCGAAGCAAAAGAAATACTTAAATTTAAGAAAGAACTCTACACCATCATATCTAACCATTCGCATACGCCCTTTGAAAAGGTGTGGAACGACTCTGATCGCAACTACTGGATGAACGCCGAAGAGGCTAAGGAGTATGGAATGATCGACTCGGTGCTGGTGAAGAAGTGACATTAAAAACGGCTCTTTGCGCGTGGGTGTGCTTATGCCGCCCACGCCAACAGCCCCTTTCGCCTTCACTCGGCACACGTTGTTGGGGTCGACCTGCCTTTACGCTGACGGCGAAGGCAAGGCGGCGAGGGGATGGAATGCAGGCCGTTAACTAACGAAATTAATAGATGTCAAAAAATGTATGCAGCTTCTGTGGAAGAAGCGAAAAAGATGTAAACTATCTCATAGCAGGACTAAACGGGTATATTTGCGACAGCTGCGCACAGCAGGCCTACGAAATTACGCAGTCGGCCAATGCCTCGAAGGCGCAGCCCGCTAAGGGAAAGAAAGGCGATGCGCTGAAAAACGTGCCTAAGCCGATGGATATCAAGGCTTACCTAGACCAATATATCATTGGGCAAGACGAGGCTAAGCGGTATCTTTCGGTGTCGGTTTACAACCATTATAAGCGTTTGGAGCAGCCCGTTGGCGACGATGGCGTGGAGATAGAGAAAAGCAACATCATCATGGTGGGTAGCACTGGAACGGGAAAAACCCTCATGGCGCGAACCATCGCCAAGCTACTCGACGTGCCGTTTACCATCGTAGATGCAACGGTGTTTACCGAGGCGGGATATGTGGGCGAGGATGTTGAGAGCATACTGAGCCGACTGTTGCAGGTGGCCGATTATAATGTGGCGGCCGCCGAACGCGGCATCGTCTTCGTTGACGAGATTGACAAGATTGCCCGAAAGAGCGATAACCCAAGCATTACGCGCGACGTGAGTGGCGAAGGCGTGCAGCAAGGACTGCTGAAACTGCTGGAAGGAACCACGGTTAACGTTCCGCCAAAGGGTGGACGTAAGCATCCCGACCAAGATTACATTCACGTAGACACGCGAAACATCTTGTTTATATGCGGCGGAGCATTCGACGGCATCGAAAGGAAGATTGCACAGCGGCTTAATACGCACGTGGTGGGCTACAACTCGGTGCAGAACGTGCGCAAGATAGACAAGGGCGACTTGATGAAATACATTCTGCCGCAAGACTTGAAGTCGTTTGGACTGATACCCGAAATCATTGGCCGTCTGCCCGTGCTTACTTATCTCAACCCATTAGACCGCGAGGCCTTGCGCCGAATCTTGGTTGAACCGAAGAACTCCATCATCAAACAGTACGAAAAGCTGTTTAAGATGGACGGCATCAAACTGAGTTTCGCCACCGAAACGCTAGACTACATCGTGGATAAGGCTGTGGAGTACAAGCTGGGCGCACGCGGATTGCGCTCTATTGTCGAGGCCGTGATGATGGATGCCATGTTCGAAGTGCCGTCGAAGAAGGTGAAACAATTCGATGTTACTTTGCAATATGCCAGAGAACAACTAGACAAGTCGGGCTTGCAAGAGCAGGCCAGCTGAACGATAGGGCTGTGGACGGACGGCATTGGAATATAAAATTCCTCACGCACACAATGTCGCCCGCTCGCAAAACCCACCGCGAAAGCCAATAATCTCACATCTGTGAAACCTAAACCATTTATGACTAAGGACGTTAATCTTACAGAACCGCTAAAACAATACTTTGGTTTCGACTCGTTTAAAGGAGACCAAGAGGCTATTATCCGCAATTTGCTTGCGGGTAACGACACCTTTGTGCTGATGCCGACAGGTGGCGGAAAAAGCCTGTGCTACCAGCTGCCGTCGCTCTTGATGGAAGGAACGGCCATCGTTATCTCGCCACTCATCGCCTTGATGAAGAACCAAGTGGACGTGATGAACGGCATGAGCGAAGACGGTTGCGTGGCCCATTACCTCAACTCGTCGCTTAACAAGGCCGCCATTCAGCAGGTTATGCACGACATTAAGCGCGGCGCAACGAAACTTTTGTACGTTGCACCCGAATCGTTGGGTAAGGATGAGAACGTGGAGTTTCTGCAATCCATCAAGGTTTCGTTCTATGCCGTAGACGAGGCGCACTGTATTTCGGAGTGGGGACACGACTTCCGCCCCGAATACCGCAACATCAGGCCCACCATCTTGCGTATCGGGCATGCACCTGTGATAGCCCTTACGGCCACGGCCACCGACAAAGTGCGTTCGGACATTAAGAAAAATCTGGGCATTTGCGATGCAAAAGAGTTTAAAAGCTCGTTTAACCGCCCCAACCTCTACTACGAAGTGCGCCCCAAAACGCAAGAGGTGGAGCGCAACATCATCATGTTCATTAGGCAGCATGCAGGCAAAAGCGGCATCATTTATTGCCTTTCGCGCAAAAAGGTGGAAGAACTTTCGGCCATATTGAAGGCCAATAACATTAAGGCCGAACCTTATCACGCTGGTTTGGACAGCGCAACACGTTCGCAAACGCAAGACGACTTCTTGATGGAACGCATTGATGTGATTGTGGCTACCATCGCTTTCGGCATGGGGATAGACAAACCCGACGTGCGTTTTGTTATCCATTACGACATCCCCAAAAGCTTGGAAGGCTATTATCAAGAGACAGGACGTGCCGGACGCGACGGCGGCGAGGGGCTTTGCATAACTTTCTATTCAAACAAAGACCTGCAAAAGCTGGAGAAATTTATGGAAAGCAAGCCCGTGGCTGAACAAGACATCGGTAGGCAGTTGCTGCTAGAAACGGCCGCCTATGCGGAATCGTCGGTGTGTCGGCGCAAAATGTTGCTCCACTATTTTGGAGAAGACTATACGGAAGACAATTGTCATAACTGCGACAACTGTTTGCACCCCAAAACCAAACGCGAGGCAAAGGAGGCGTTGCTCATCGTGTTGAAAGCAGTTCTGGCCATCAAGGAAAATTTCAGAAGCGACTATGTTATCGACTTCGTTAAGGGTAGGGCAACCGACGACCTTGTGTCGCATAAGCACAACGAGCTAGACGACTTCGGCGCAGGAGAAGACGAAGACGACAAGGTTTGGAACCCCGTGATACACCAAGCGCTTATCGCGGGATACCTGAAAAAGGACGTGGAGAATTATGGCTTGCTGAAAGTTACTGCCGCAGGGCGCCGTTTCATCAAGCATCCGCAGTCGTTCATGATAGTGGAAGACAAGGATTTTGACGACGATTTCGTGGAAGAGTCGCGCGACGGCTGTGGCTCTACCCTCGACCCCGACCTGTATGTCATGCTCAAACAGCTGCGTAAGGACATGGCCGAGCGGCTTAACGTGCCGCCTTACGTCATCTTCCAAGACGTGTCTGTGGAACAGATGGCGGTGACATATCCCATTACGCTCGAAGAATTGCAGAACATCCCCGGCGTGGGCGTGGGCAAAGCCAAACGCTACGGAGAGGCTTTCTGCCAACTGATAAAGAAACATTGCGAAGACAATCAAATAGAGAGACCTGAAGAATTAAGAGTAAGAACCGTAGCCAAGAAATCTATGAACAAGGTAAAAATCATACAAAGCATCGACAGACAAATTGCGCTGGACGACATTGCCATAGCCCTTAACCTGGGATTTGACGACCTATTGAGCGAAATTGAAACCATCGTTAACAGCGGAACGAAACTGAATATCGACTATTTCCTCGACGAGGTGATGGACGAAGACCGCGTGGACGACATCTACGACTATTTTAGAACGAGCGAAACAGACGACCTGGATGTGGCTATTGAGGAACTGGGCGGCGACTATACCGAAGAGGATATAAGGCTGGTACGCATCAAGTTTCTTTCGGAAATGGCAAATTAAATTTGCGCCTTTATCGCATAGCGCATAATGGACGTGGCCTAATGGCATGGCCAAGGCCAGTGAAACTGCGTTTTTAAGCACGCCTATCGCAGGTTGTGTTATGCCCAACAAAACACAAACAGGCACAAGGATATGCTAAGGAGCATGCCTTGTGCCTGTTTGGGTTAGTGGGGGATGTGCATCGTTTTCGCCCTTTTCCTCCCTGTTTTTTGCCCAATAAGGGCTTTGGTTAATGGGGAAGTGCGCATCGTTTCAGCGTTTTCCTTCATCGCAACATAGGTTGTTTACAAACTAAGGACGTGTTGTTTAGTCTGCATATCCATGTTGCGATAAAAGGCCATTGGCCTTAATCTTTACACGTTTATATATAGGAAAGGTGTGGAAACCGATAGAGGGGGGATGAAAGGAACGCCAATAACCTGGTTGTGGAATTGGGCATGACGACCGTTTCTTATGCCCGAACGGGTGCAAGAGCAACTGTCTTTTTTGCTCCATCTGCTGTATTTTTATGAACAAATGATGCAAATATAACCGAAAAGCTTGTTTATATGTAAAATAAATCTTAAATTTGCGTACGTAAATACGCATATTCAACCAAGAAGGGCGTTTGCCGAGGCGTTGTGCCCTGACACACACCATATACTAGCCACATTGCTAACCCAGTGCCGACCGTTCTCCATGAAATGCCGACACGCAAACAACTAGCTATACAATAGCCATGAACAAGGCTTACCAGATGCGTTAGCGCAACCTGTTGCCAAAGTGAACATGGACTACAAGAATACCAATCTCAAAACAACTGATTATGAAAAAGAACCTAGTGCTAAGAGGCTTTGCCTTATGTTCACTTCTGCTTTTTCCCCTTTTCTGCGCATGGGCCGTTGTACCCATTGCTGATAAGGACGCGCAACGTGCGCCCCGTACACAAAAGGGCAACGACGGAAGGGTGGACGTGCGGGGCAATGTTGTGGCCGATGAAGACGGATTGCCCGTGATGGGAGCTACCGTAACGGCAACGGCCACAGGCCAAAAGACCGTCACCGACGGCGATGGAAACTTCTTCTTGCCCAGCATTCCGCAGGGAAGTGAGTTGCGCGTAACCTATGTGGGCATGCACCCCCTAAGCGTTAAGGCCAAGGCCAGCCTTACGATAAGGCTCAAATCAGACGCCAAGATGCTCGACGAGTTTGTGGTAACGGGTATGTTCAACCGAAAAAAGGAGGGTTTTACTGGCTCGGCCGTCACCATTAAGGGCGAAGACATCAAGCGTTACAGCACCACCAACATCGCCAAAGCCTTGTCGGCCATCGCACCAGGCCTGCGTATTGCCGAGAATATCGTCAATGGGTCTAACCCCAACGGCTTGCCCGACATGCGCATGCGCGGCGGGGCAAACATGGATTTGGGAAGTTCTGCCGGTAGTAAGCTGTTGGCTGTGCAGGGCGAATACGAAACTTACGCCAACCAACCGCTACTTATCATGGACGGATTTGAAATTAGCGTGCAGGCCTTGGCCGACCTCGACCCCGACCGTGTTGCATCTATCGTCATGCTTAAAGATGCTGCTGCCACGGCCATTTATGGCTCGCGAGCCGCCAATGGCGTTATCGTTATCGAGACGAAAACACCAAAGCCTGGGCGGATATGGGTTACTTACGGCGGAGAACTGCGCATTGAAAACCCCGACCTAACGGGCTATAACCTGATGAACGCCCGCGAAAAACTAGAAGCTGAACGCATTAGTGGACTGTACACCCAGGGCGGACCAACAGTGGATAAATGGAGATTGTACCAATCTAAGCTGCGGCAGGTTCTGTCGGGAGTGGACACTTATTGGCTAGACAAGCCGTTGCAAACCTCTTTACAGCAACGGCACACCGTTACGTTAGAGGGAGGCGACGAGGCTTTGCGCTATCGTTTGTACGTGGGTTACAACCATTCGCCTGGCGTGATGAAGGGCAGTAAGCGCGATGTACTAACGGGTGCGCTAGATTTTCAATACCGATTGCCGAAGGTATTGCTCAAAAACAGCATCGCAATAGATAATTCTACGGCCGACGAATCGCCTTGGGGAAGTTTCGATCAGTACACCCAACTCAACCCATACCTTAAACCTTATGGCGAAAATGGCGAGTTGCTGAAACGCCTAGACGACTTTTCGGGATTGGGCGGAGATACGGATTACCTCAATCCGATGTACAACACCACTTTCAACAGCAAAGACCGAAGTAAGAATTTCAGCGTGCGCGAACTGTTCAAAGTGGAGTATACGCCCCTGCAAGACCTGCGCTTTGAGGCTGCCTTCTCGCTATCGAAGAGCGTAGGCAACCGAGATAAGTTCCGTCCTGCACAGCATACGGACTTTGATGGGCAAACCGATCCTACACTTCGGGGCGATTATCGCCGCAGCCAAAGCGAGTTGGTGAAGTGGGGCGTAGACCTTACGGGTAGCTGGAACAAGCAATTGGCCGACCATTATATAACGGCCAATGCCCGAATGAGCGTTCAAGAACATAGCCGAGAAACATACGGCAACTATGTTACGGGTTTCCCCAACGACAATATGGACAACTTGCTCTTCGGAAAGAAGTATAACGAGAAGGTAGACGGCATTGAAACCACCAGCAGAAGTATTGGATGGGTAGTGGCCGGCGGCTATTCGTATAAGTATAAGTACTCGGTAGACTTTAACTTGCGACTCGATGGCTCGTCGGAGTTTGGCAAAGACAACCGTTGGGCGCCATTCTGGTCAACGGGCTTGCGTTGGGACGTGAAGAAAGAGTCGCTCTTGGCCAACTTGTCGTGGCTCTCCGACTTCGTGCTGCGTGCCACCTATGGCACAACGGGTTCGCAAGGGTTCAACCCTTACCAAGCTCACGGCTATTACACCTACGCCAACTTGCTTTTGCCCTACTACTCTTCGGATGCCACAGGCAGCGAAATACTGGCCATGCACAACGAGAAATTGAAGTGGCAAACAACGCGCAACCTAAACTTCGGCTTAGAACTAGGCGCGCTAGAGCATCGGCTTACCGCACGCGTGGAATACTATCGTAAGGTTACCAGCAACATGATAACGATGGTTAGCCTTGCGCCATCGGTGGGCTTTGCCCAATATCCGGAGAACATCGGTAAGCTAGAAAACCGCGGTTGGGAACTAACATTCTCGGCCATACCTTATCGCAACGTGGCACGGCAGTCGTATTGGACCGTCACCCTTAACGGATCGCACAATGCAGACAAGCTGTTGGAAATATCAGAGGCCATGCGCCACATCAACGAAGTGAATGCTGGCAACCTGAAAAACGCTCCCTTGCCCCGCTACGAAGAGGGACAGTCGGTTAATCGCATTTGGGTGGTGCGCTCGTTGGGTATCGACCCCGCATCGGGCAACGAGATATTGCTGAAACGCAACGGCGAAATGACCAGCGCAGTGAACTGGGATGCCAAGGATGCAGTGCCTGTTGGCAACACCGAACCAACTTGGCAAGGCCACATCAACACCTCGTTCACCTACATGGGCTGGGGTATCGACGTGAGTATGCTGTATCGTTTCGGCGGACAAGTGTACAATCAAACCCTTATCGACAAGGTTGAGAATGCCAATCTTAAATATAATGCCGACCGCCGCGTAACGCAACTGCGATGGCTAAGGCCTGGCGACAGGGCCATGTTCCGCGAAATAAGCCCCCGCGGGTCGGAAACGAAGGCCACTTCGCGTTTTGTCATGGACGAAAACGTGCTGCAAGGCAGTTCGCTTTCGCTCTATTACCGCATGGACCGCAACAATACACCCTTCATTAAACGCGTGGGCGTTAACTCGGCAAGGCTCGCTTTCAACATGGAAGACTTCTTCTACCTCTCCACCGTTAAGCGCGAAAGGGGTACAAGTTATCCTTTCTCACGCCAATTTATATTCTCGCTCAACGTCGGATTTTAACTTAAGTAGGACACAATGATGAAGAAAATACATATATTATTGCTGGTGGCGATGTTGGGACTTACCGCTTGTAACAACTGGTTAGACGTAGAACCCAAGACCTCCATACCCACCGATAAACAGTTTAGCTCGGAGTCGGGCTTTAAAGATGCCCTTACGGGCGTGTATATCAAGCTTGGTTCGGCCACGCTTTACGGCGCCGACCTCTCTTATGGCTACATAGACGAGTTGGGCGCACTGTACACAGGCTATCCCGGATACGAGACTTCGGCTGTTTTCGACCAAAGTTTCGTGTACGATTACGATAATAAGTTCAAGTCGAAAAAGAACGCCATATATGCCGAACTCTATAATGTTATCGCCAATGTGAACAACATTATCGGCTATACCGAGACGAAACGCAACGTGCTGGTAACGCCCCGCTATTACGAAACCATACGCGGCGAGGCCTTGGGCTTGCGTGCCTTTTTGCATTTCGACCTGTTGCGCCTCTTCGGACCTATATATAAAGAGGAGCCCAACGCAAAGGCCATACCTTATAGAACCACATACGACCGTGTGCCAACGCCCGTGTTAACTGCCCAAGCGGTGGTAGATGCGGTGCTGAAAGACCTGCACGAGGCAGAGAACTTGCTCAAAACGTCAGACCCGCTCGACTTCTTCACCGACCCAGATGGCGAGGAGTACAAGCAGAAGAATGGCTTTTTGGTAAACCGCGAGTTCCGCATGAACCTCTTTGCCGTTAAGGCCATGCTGGCTAGGGTGTACTGTTATAAGGGCGATGCCGAAAGCAAAGCCTTGGCCGTGAAGTATGCGCGCGAGGTGATTGACGCCAACGAGCATTTCAAACTCATTGATGCGCAATCGGCCGCCAATTATAATTCCATCCGTTATAGCGAGCAAATCTTCGGCATTTCGATCCACGAACTCGACAAGTTGCTTACGGCTAACCACATGGATGCCGAGGGTAAGCGCAGCGACATGCACTATACCACGAGCGAAAGCAACTTCAATGAGTTCTACGAAACCGCTGGCGCAGGCGTAACCGACTGGCGCAAGCTGCCCGAAATGTTCGAACTGATGGGCAGTAGCGACGTTGTGGCCTTCTGCCGTAAGTACAACCAAAAGCCTTTGAAGGAGGCTTACGGCTATGTTGGGGCAAATGCCATACCGCTAATTCGCTTGCCCGAAATGTATTATATCGTGGCCGAGTGCGAACCCAATGCGCAGAAAAGCGCCGATGCGCTCAACGCTGTGCGCTTTGCACGCGGCATATCGTTTACCGACGAGATACGAACCGAGCATTACGACGACCCCGAACCCATGCCGGGCGTTAACAGAACGCAAACCAAGCGCATCAACGAAATCATGAAAGAGTATCGCAAGGAGTTCTTTGCCGAGGGCAAACTCTTCTTCTTCCTCAAAGCGCACAACTACGAAACATGGCTGGGATGTGCGGTGAAGAGCATGGCCAAGGCGCAATACCAAATACCTCTGCCCGATGGGGAAACGATACATGGTAACAACAATTAAGCGTAAAAAGGTATGAAACACATCTTATATATACTCTCCGTGCTGTTTGCATCAGCCGCTTTTGTGGGGTGCAAGCAAAACGAAATAGAACTTTACGACCAGTCGCCACGCCTAAACTTCGAGTCGAGTCAACGTATTATAGAGTTTGTAGACACCGATTACATAAAGAAAACGGCGTTTAAAACCGATAGTTTTGAGGTGCGCATACAAGGCGTACACCTCAATGCGCCACGCGATTTTTGCCTGAAAGTGCAGTCGGCAGAAGGATATGAGGCCGCACCCGAACTGGAATTGGCCGACAAGTACACCTATTCGGCCCTCGATACCGTTTGCCAAACCTATCGTTTACGCGTGAAACGCCCCGAACTGAAATGGGGAAACAAGGCCTTCGGTTGTTATGTGGCGTTCGATTTGGGCAACGCTGCCCATCAGTTCGACAAGGGAATGGTGGAGAAACACCAAATGTTGGTGAACGTACGATGGCGGTTGAGGCCTTATGGTTGGGAAGAAGGAGATTGGGGAAAGTACAGCAATGGCAAGTATATCTTTATGATGGAAGTGCTGGGCAAGGCCTATTCCAATATTACTTACGACGATTATGAAACCGTTACCAAAGCCTACGAGGAATATGTGAAGGCCGGAAAGCCCGACATACTCGACGATGACGGCAATGTAATATCGTTCTAGGCAAGGTACGTGTGTGGCTTTCGGGGGAATTGTGGCAATACCCTAGTTGTCTTTCTTCGAAAACCCCACAAGTTAGTTATTTTAAGACTGTGCCCAACGCTAATGCCCGTTTGGGGACGAATAAACGATAAGATAAACGACAATGAAACCAAAACTCACGAAAACAATTCTCGCATCTGTCTTGGCGTTCGCCTTGGCTGGATGCTACGAAGATAAGGGAAACTACGATTATCACGACGTGAATGGCGTTAACATAGAACTTGCCGAACAGCAAGTGCGCATGCCGAAGGTGGACGATGTGGAGGTTACGCTTACGCCAACCATCGTGCAAACGAAGGAAACTGGTGAAGAAAACCTCGACTTTCAATGGCTGATAGCCAAAGAAGGAGTCAAGGCCATGTCGGATAAGATGACCGACTACACCCCATACGCCCAGGGAAAAGCCTGTAAAGTGACGGTGAAAAGCGGACAAACGGACAATATTGGGTTGCTGCTTGTTGTGACAGACAAGCTTAACGGCACGCAATGGTTTAAAATAACGCAGGTGAAAATAGTGAAACCATTCAACCCTTGTTGGTTTGTGCTGTACGAGCAAGGCGGAAAGGCCCAGTTGGGAGCCGTTGAAGGCACGCCCGATGGCCACTTCGTGTTTGCCGATGTCTACCAATCAGAACGCAACGAGCCTTTCCCGCTTAGCGGTAAGCCATTGGCCGTGGCTGCGCGTAAGGTATATGGAAACAAAGAGGCTGCCAGTTTGTTCGGCTTTTGGGGCTTTACGGCCAATCCAGGTATGGTAATCGCCACCACAGAAGGCGTGGCTTTTGTTACGCCCAGTACGCTTGCCGTAAAGTATTCCACAGACAAAATACTCTTCGAACCCACTGCCAAGGGTACGCCTATAAAGATAGAAAACTATAAGATGGACACCCATGGCGAGCTGTTTGTTAATAATGGCAAGGCCTATTTTGCCCACATGGATGGCGCGTGCGTGCCTTATTCGCTCAAAGAGGGCGACAAGTACCCCACCATATCGGCTTATGGGGCTGGCAATAACGCCTTGTACTTCTACGATTCGGACGCCCATCGTTTCTTGAAACGTGGCTCTTTGGGCTTGCAAGACTTCTATGGCACGCCCAAATCATCGGCTTCGTTACGCAAGGGTTACGGCTCGTGGACCGATCGGGGCGTACTTCTGAAGCCTGTTGGGCAACGAGGCACATACGTAAATGTGTTCGATCCCGACAATGTACCTGCCGAATTGACCATTGCCGACATTGTGGCAGGCGGTGCTTTTGGCAATCAGCTATATGCTGTTGGCTATAACAATGCCGGCAAACAGTTAACCGTGTTCAAGTTCAGCTGTCGTAGCACGGAGCCATTTTGTGCAGCTAAATACACCGTAGACATGCCGGGCGAGGTGAATTTAAAGACCGCTAAGTTCACCGCAAGTTATGCTTATTCGGCCGATTTGCTCTTTATGGCTGCCGCAAATAAGGTGTATCGCATAGACTTAAAGCGCAATAAGGTGGTGGAAATATATGCTGCACCTGCCGATGCACAAGTGGTTTGCGCGAAGTTTAAGGACCGCGAAACGACAGAAACCCTAGGTACGACGTTGGGCGTGGCTTATAATCAGGGCGGTAAAGGTACGGTGGTTGAACTGAAACTCACGGCCGCCGGCGACTTGGCACGTACTTCTAACGCCAGTTTTGTTTATGGCAACGGCAGTCTGCCCTTTGGAAAAATAGTCGACATCGCATTTAATTACGAATAAAGGACATGTATAGAAACGCCCGTCTGTTGGCTTTTCGCCATCGGCGAGCGTTTCTTGCGTAAGCTTTCAACATCTGTCATCATGTATCGTAGATTGTGTTTGGTTGTCTTTTCTGCCTTGTTGTCTTTTGTGGCTAAGGCGCAAGCGGCTCCGCATTTCTTCGCAAACAACCCGCAAGCGCTTGTCTACCACGGATTATTCACAACATATAAGGTGGGCGAGCGGCTTTATTGGGAAATCCCCGACACGCTGTTGGGACGCGATTTTGTGGTGTCGCTCACCGTATTAACCGCCCCCAAGCCGGCAAAAATAACCAAGGAGGGACCCAAGTGGGGTTATGCTGGCGACATGATTGGCCCTGTTTTCTTCGGTATAGAGGAGCATGGCGACAAGTTATGGATTACGCATCCGCAGTACAAGCGCATGTTGGTAGACAGCACTTCGGTGTTTTCGCGCCTGGCATTGCAAAGTCCTACCACCCGACTTTACGACCGTCTGCCCATCGTGCAACGCTCGCCCAACAGCCTTTTGGTTGAAGTGGGCGAGTGGTTTAAGGACTTTCCGCTATTCTCCCTAGGCATTGCGTACTACGATTTGCGACTGGGCGAAAAGCAAAAGCAGTTTGATAAGATTGAACGGATAGACGTAAAGCCCGACCGTTTCTTGTTTCAGATTTCGCGTAAATACGAACGGAAGTCGCTGTTTAGTGATACGGAGTCTGACGATACAACCTCGCAAGCCGACTTTTGGCGAACGGGTGTGTGCATTGCAGTGATGCCTAAACAGCCAATAGAACCCGTGGCAACGCATTCGAGAGCCTTTTTTCGTATCAATCGCACATGTTACGATGCGAATCGAGCACCTCGTCGGCGCGCTTTCGTTAAGCGTTGGCGGTTGGAAGTGCCGCCTGCGTTGCGCCAACGCTACCTAAACGGCGAACTTGTAGAACCCGTACGCCCCATCGTGTTTTATGTAGACCGCCAAATGCCGCCGCAATATCGTGCTGCCGTAATGCAGGCCGTGCGCAATTGGCAACCTGCATTCGAACAGGCTGGCTTTAAAAACGCCATTGATGCGCAGCTTGCACCAGCCGATTCGGCCAATTCCGACTTCTGCCCCTACGATATTGGCATGCCGTTTATCTCTTGGAAAGAGTCAACTTTCCGCAATGCCTATGGCCCTACGCCGTGCGAACCGCGCGCTGGCGAAGTGGTGGGCTGCCATATTGGTGTGTTTAGCGGGGTGTTAGACCTGCTTAGGCAGTGGTATTTTGTGCAATGTGGAGCCAACGACCCTGTGGGACGACAGGCAAACTTGCCCGATTCGGTGATGAATGTGTTGCTTGAAATGGTTCTTACGCACGAAGTGGGCCACACTTTGGGGCTAGAACACAACTTTTTGGGTTCGGCGCACTTCTCTATTGACAGTCTTCGCAATGACGCTTTCCTCACCCGCAACGGCATAACAACCTCGATAATGGACTACGTGCGGTGCAATTACGCCCTTCGGCCAACGGATAGGGCTAGCTTGCGCAACCGCATTGCACGGCTTGGCGTGTACGACCGCTGGGCGATAGAATGGGCTTACCGCCTTTTCTCTGGTAAGGATGCGGCTGAAAGACAGGCAAACCGCGAACGTTGGACGAAGAAATCGCAGGCCGATAGCCTGCTGGCTTTTCGCGACGGACTAGATGTTATGGCGCAAGCAGAAGACTTGGGGAACGACCATTTGGCCGTTAATGCACAAGGTATGGAGAACTTACGCCTGCTATGTGCCGACTCAACCAATTGGATTTGGCGCGACAGCGTGGAGCGCAGCCGCTTTCGCGACCGCCAGGAAGGGCTTGTGGAGCACTATTACGACATGCTACGCCAGGTAATGGCGCACTTTATTGGCAAACGCGTCGCCCCCTCTGCAGATTCGCTAATCTTCGTTATCGAACCTCCAGCCGTGGCTCATCGCACGCTGAACTTTATAGAAAAGCATCTTTGGCATCCCCCTTATTGGCTCTTTGATGCAGAACGTGGCCGCTTGTTGGGCATCAACATGAAGGACAAAAGGGATAAGTTTTGCGAGGAAGTTTTTGAGATATGGAAACAAGCGTTAATGGAAATAGATAGTTGGGACTGCTCTCAATCGCCGCGATTAACGTCTGTTGAGATGTTGCGGAGTGCCTATACAGCCTTGTTTGTGTCGCAAACAGGAACAACGAAAGGTAAAGAACTGTTGCAAGATTTTCGCGAGAAACATCTCAAGTTGCTTTTGAACTTGAATGGAGAAGAGGCCACTTCCATCTCAGCCCCTTTGCTTGTAGAGGTTAATTGGCAGATGAGCAAAGTGTGTGTGCCCACCAACAAAAAGCCGTTAAGGGGTAGGCGACAAGTCAGGCGGAAGTAAACGGGCGTGGTACAATGTCCACGCCTTGGTGCGTACCCTCATCAGTGATGCTTTGATGAGTGTGCTTTCGTGCGCCTATATATAATAAGGAGTAGTGCTGGGCATCACACGATAAGATGTCTTTCTCCGTATAGGCTGGTTCTAAAAAAATATCTTTGTTGGCTTTATTGTTGCGTTGTTGTTAGCCTATTGTCGCGACACGGGGTGTCTGATAGGCCAACAACAACGCATTGTAGTGTAAATGCCCCAACCTGTTTGGTTTATGTTAGGGTTGGTTGTTTTGCATAATAGACACGGCTTGCGGCTTAGTTTGTTTCGAGAATGGCCAGCGTGCAGTCCCGAACAAGGCAACAAGCGCATTCCCTTTGTCGGCAGCGTACAAGTTAAGCGGTGCTATTACGCCGCACCCTCTTGCCTTATCTCACCACAAATTTCTTTTTGCCGACAATGTACATGCCTTTCGGCAGACCCATTAAGGCATCCTCTTGTTGCACGTTGGCACGTAGCAAGCGGCCGTCGATGGAATAAACGTTCACCAAATTTGTTTCAACTTGCGGCAGGTTACGGATGTCTGTCGTTGCGGTTGATACGTACAGCTGAACGGGTTTTTGTTTGTTCGACTTTGTATAGCATGCAAAACGCGGGTCACTGCCATTGTAGTTAATCATACGTACGGCGGTTTGCTTGTTCGTGATAACAGCATTTCCCTCGCTGTCTATGCTTATTTGCCATTGGGCACTGGCTGCCGTTGCATCGTTTGCATTGTTTAGTGTGTTCTTCGGACCCGTGTAAGCCAAATACTTTTTCTCCGTGGCATCAAACCAAGTATAGCTTCCATCCGTTCCGCCAAGTGTCAATGCGTGTGGTTTCCCATTTGCATTCACTTCTGTTGTGATGGCATTTCCGGCAATCTCTACCGTAGCATACGCACGGAAATTCCTGTTTGTTGCGCTCAAAGCCGCCTTAGCCGTTTCGTTAACGATAAGGTAATATTTGCCTACTTGCAAGTCGCTAGTCGATGTAACCTTGTGGAACACCATTGCGCCTGCTGGTGGCGTGGTCTCGTTGCCTGGATTGTCGGGCTGTTTGGGTTCGTCTGGTTTGTTGGGTTCGTTAGGATTGTTGGGCTTGTTGTTTCCGTTAGGAACCACATAGTTGGCATAGTCGAATGCCGTGTTCGTTTGCGTTCCCCACACGTATTGTTCTAGTCCGGGATAGTCCACATACGGGTTCCTGTTCATTTGCAACTTATATACGGCTTTGTTTCTATCCACTTCTTTCTGGCTTACGGGGTCTTTTCCCGACCAGCGAATGAACATGTCCAAAGCCCATTTTGCCAGTCCGGGGTAGCTGCTGTTGCCGTAAACGCCGTCGCTCCAAGTGCTAACCTTGTCTTCGTAGCGCGTGGCCATATAGAAATAGGCCCTGGCTAAGTCGCCCTTAAATTCGTCGGCAGGTTCGAAAACAGTGCCGTTGTAGCCTGGTGTGGTGCTTTGCCCCAGCTTGCTAAACCCGTTTTTCGACTTGTATTGCTCGCCGTTTGTTTCTCCTAGGGGATAGTTGCTACGCTTGTTGTTAACATATCCATCTGAGGGGAACACGTGGTAGAGGTCGGCTTTCATAGGGCTAGCTTTCCCGAACCAACTTTGAGGCGTGGTATGTTCGCGGTTATACATGTCGCCCTCTTTTGTATAGCCGCCCGCATGCCCTTTTACTGGGTCGTATTTGGTTATGTTCGAGTAGATGTCCCAAATCGTACCGTCTGGTCGAATGTCGGTTGTTTGGTACGCTTTCCACAGTGCATTGTAACCTATGTCTACCGCACCAGTGGAGATAATCTTGCTTAGGGCGGTCTTTAATGCCTCCCCCTTTTGTCCGTTAGCGTTCTGGTAATATGTTCCCGAACCGTTCGGACCTTGTGCCCATGCGCATGTGGCCATTGCAAGAGCCAAGAGAATGT
>ERZ772921.591-NODE-591-length-22251-cov-5.739683_pt1 | contig 22251 bp, 16 predicted proteins | sample MGYA00512117_ERZ772921 | MGnify/ENA primary metagenome ERZ772921 (study PRJEB29015, sample SAMEA2737944) | human oral metagenome | biome: human oral; feature: human-associated habitat; material: dental | place: China | collected 2150 ...
GGGGTCCTGGGCCGCTAGACGATGGGGGCCCACTGCCCTTGGCGTCGTCGCGCCTTGAACCGGGTAGAACAGTATGGGGCGGGACTCCCCCCGCGCAAATCTCTCAAGCGTGACCCTGCTCACCGCGGCGCCGGTGATATGAGAGGCTCCGCTCCATGAGCCCGGTGCACCTGTCCGACGAGGAATTCGAGGCGGCCGTCGGCGACGCCCTGGACGCGATCCCCGAGGAGCTCGCCGCCCAGATGGACAACGTCGTCATCCTCGTCCGCGACGAGCCCGATCCCAACCTGCTCACCGGGGCCGACTACGACGAGAACGGCCTGCCGACCCTCCTGGGCCTGTACGACGGCGTCCCGCTCACCGAGCGCGACGACGGCTGGTCGATGGTCCTGCCCGATCGGATCCTGATCTTCAAGGGCCCGCTGGAGCGCTGGTGCCCGACCCGCGAGGAGCTGGTCGAGGAGATCGGGGTGACGGTCATCCACGAGGTCGCCCACCACTTCGGCATCGACGACGATCGCCTCCACGAGCTCGGGTGGGAGTAGTCGGGAGCAGCAGGTGCGCGGACGCCGGCCGCGCCCGCGCTCGCGGGCCCCGCCCCGGCGCATCCCGTGGCGCGAGACGGAGGCGGCAGCGCCATGAACCACGGCCCCGTCCTCCCACGCATCGTTGTCCTGCCGTGAACGAGTGCGACAACTAGTACCCGGCACCACCTCCCCGATCATCAGCGCATGTGGCATTATCGCATTCGTCACGTGAGCACCACCGCATCAGCACTCCAGCCCCCGGCAGTCGAGGTTCATCGTGCCGCACCAACGACGTCGCATCCAGTTCAGCGAGATCGCAGCACCTCAGTCCCTCACCCCGAACACGGCGCCATCGCAGGCGCTCGCGCCCGCCGTGGTCACGCCCTTCGAACGGTCCCGCCGCTCGCCGCCCCGCTCCCATGAGGTCATGCAGGCCGTCCGCAACCTCGACATGACCCAAGACGCGGCCTACCGGGCCAACCTGATCTCCTGGATCGAGCAGGCCTATATCGACCGCATGGGAGGCCTCCTCGTCGGCCTGTTCGCGCGCTGCCACCTCGGCGAGCCCTATATCGACCACTGCATGACCGTCGCCGGAAGCATCGTCGAGCACTACACGCCGTCCGACACCGTCCCGGACCTCTACCGGGAGGCGCGGGCACTCGCCCGCTCGCCGGTCTACGCCTACATCGAGGTCTACGGCGACGGCGAGCTCGTCCCCGTACTGGAAGATGGCACGAGAGCGTAGAGCTAGCGTCGCTCCTTATCTCCTTAATATCTCCCTGAAATCCTTTCTTGAAAGGATCGAGCATGTCCGATAGCTCATTGATCGTAAATGAACTTCGCCGCGAACTCGTCAACCTCGAAAATGGTATTCTAAAGGAAGTCATAGGAACGCAGCAGCAGGTCAGCCGCGTCGACTCCAAGGTCCTGGAGGTCTCCAACGAGGTCCGGTCGACGCAGGAGGAGCTCGCAGAGCTCCACCGGCAGTTCATGGACTACGTCGGGGAGGCCAGACGGGTCGCCGCCGTGCAGCGGGCCGAGACCAAGCTCGGCACCCTCAAGGCCGACCTCGAACGCGACTACGGCCACTACAAGGTGGTGCGCCGCTCGAGCATCGGCCTGCTCCAGGCCTTCGACGTCGGCAACGTCTCGGAATCCACCGCCAACCAGATCAGCGAAGAACTCATGGTCCAGACTCCGCGCTACTGGCTGGCGCCGGCACTGGTGGCGCTGGCCGCGTGGTCCCGCGATGACGAGGACGTGGCCAAGCTGTCCGTCACCGAGGCCTACGGACGCAACCAGGCCAAGACCGCCCTCTTCTTCGCCCTCATTCTGCGCAGGGAGCAACGCGGCGCCGAGTCCGTGCGCTGGCTGCAGCACTACTTCTCCTCATGCGATCCCAGGAGCCTCACCCGCGAGTTCGCGGTGATCCTCGAGGCGGCCTCCCAAGGCCAGTTCGGCCCCCAGGGCACGGACCTCGTCCGCGCCCAGCTCCGCACCTGGACAACGGAGCTGCGCAACAACCAGGAGTTGGTCCAAGAGCAGATCGATAAGTGGATCCGGGAGCTCACCGTTCTGCGCGAGGTGCTGGACGCCGATGAGGCGCCGACGCTGCGTCAGCTCACACCCCCCGACTCCTTCGCCGCGGTCCGCGCCCAGGCAGAGGCCTCAACCGCTCTTAAGCGTTGCGCGGAGAAGTACACGGCGATCAAGGACTCGGACTTCACCTCAACGGGCACAATCTCATCCCTCCTGGACGACCTGCTCGTCCAGCTCGTCACCGAGTACGACGACGAGGAGCTCCCTCTACGTCGAGAAGCGGCGTACCAGGAGGCGATCATCGACACCGATGGCGACATCGATCGTGCTCGCACGAGGGCCGACCAGCTCATCACGGTGCTCGACGAGCGCACGGACGCCGTCACACTCCAGACCAACGCAGCCATCTCACCGGGCGCCCTGGGCGTGTCCGTGCGTACCCAGCAGGTCGCCATCGGTTCGGGCCGAGAGGATTTCCGCACAGCGGTCCGCGCCTACACCAAGGATTACCGGAGAAAGCACGTGGCCAACGTGCCTCTGAACCTCGGAGGTCAGCACCACGGCCTGGCCTCCGCTCTGGGCTTCGTCGGCCTGACGACCAATACTGCGGAGGACGAGAATGTCATGGTGGCTCGTCTGCGATCGGCGTGGGATCAGACCTGCGCCGCTAGCGTGGCCCAGGCGTCATTCAAGAACCGGCAGATGGTATTCCCCATCGCCATCGCTGTGATCGTGTCGCTACTCGGTTTCGCGGTGCTGAAGGGGCTGGGTTTTCTCGTGGCTCTGGCCGCCGCCGGGATCGTCTATTACATCATCAGTCATAAGAAGAAGACGGCCGACGCCGAGGTGGCCAAGATCCATCGGACGAAAGAAACGGCTTGCACCCAGTCGCTCCAGATGCTCGTCGACGCTCGCGCGGAATTCGATGATCTCGGATTCTTCTACGAGGAGCACGACGCCGACGAGGCCGAGCTCCTCCGCGTCATTGACGTGTGGCCGGTGGGCGACGCCACCAGCGAGGGGGAATGACCATGACCGACACTGCTCAGCCGGATACCGGTGCCGACGCCGTCGAGAGGGACGCGGACATCGCCGACGACAATTCAATCGGCACCGGGGACGTGTCCGCCGCCATCGAGGACGAGCCAGCCGCCGCTAAGGGCGGGAAAACCGGCGACAAGGACTCACCAGCCTCCATCGAGAACGGATCGACCACCGAAGACACACCAACCGCCGCTGAAGACGGGGCAACCGCCGAGGAGACTCCCACGACGGCGGAGTCGTCCTCACCGGCCCCGGCTCCCGTCCCGCCGCCACCGGATGCCATGCCGCCCGTTCCGGTTCCGCCGCCACCGGGCACCGCCTCCGCACCGGCCACGCCCACTGGCGCCGTGCCGCCCACGCCGCCCACGATTATCCGTCGTCCTCGTAGGACTCCCTCCTTCTCCCCCGCTCCACCCGGCTCGGGGCCCGTCATCGATCGCAAAGACCTTCTGGCTCGTACCAGAGACACAACGGGAGCCCCGAAACTCTCGAGCGACCGCGCAATGGCCGGGGGCCTGCCCGAGTGGAGCCCGCTTCCGCCCAATGAGATGATCGTCCGCCGTCCGCCGTCGGAGGCACGATGAGCAGAACCCCACCACTCGGAGCACCATCGACGGGCTCGAGCATGTACAAGACTTGGGTCACGACGCTCAGGACCTGGGCCCGCAGCCCATCCACGTCTCTGGATGGGCTGCCCCCACTGACCTCCGAGAGCTTCAGCCCGCGGACCTACACCAGGCTGGTGGACCATCTCGCCTCCGCTATCCGAACCATGATGGACACGTGGAACGATTCCTTCGCCAGGTCCTGGGAGCACGCTCTCGCCTCGGGGGACGAGCACCTCATCGAGTCATCCCTCGTCGATGCACGACGACTACTGCTGCCACGGCTGCGGTTGTCCTCCCACCCCTCGGTCCCCCCGGAACTGCGGGAGGAGCTGACGACGTCGATGAGAAAGGATGTCGAGTCCCTGCAGCACCAGTTGGAGGAAGCGGTGTCGGGCGGCCGCGGGAGGCGGGGCGTATCGGATCCCGCGGGCAACGACCGCTTGATCAGGATCGTGCGCGGCAATTCGCTCATGCGGATCTTCGACGATGGCTACGTCGATGGATCGGGAATCATCGGTCTTGTCGACCGGGCGACAGTCCCCGGCCCCGCTGGAGCGCCGCCCCCGACGGCTGAGGAGCGCAGACCCCGTCCCGGCCTGCTCAAGCGTATTGGTACAAGAAGAGGGAAATGATGGACTACCGCCGGACGAGCAACGAGATTCGACGTTTTCTCAAAGCCAGAGTTCCAGTCATCATTATTAGGACTGTAGAACCCATGCGCGTCTCGGAGATCATCAGTCAGCTCGCGACCGAGTTTCGTCAGATGCCGTTCTTCTCATACACGCGCACGGAGGGTCTGCGAGAGGTTCTGACCGGATCATCGGTGACTGACGACTACTCCCTCGTCGCTGCCCTCGACCAGGCTCGGCAGACCTTCCGCGCACGGGCTAACGTCAATTTCGTGTTCTCCGAACTCGACGACCTCGAGGGCGACACCGCGACGTCCCGGCACTTCTCCCAGCTCATCCGGCTCGCCGAGAGGAACAACGGAGCCGTCATCCTCATCGAGGACAGGCCCGTGTGGTCCGGGCTGAGCCGACTCGGCATGACCACGACGCTGGACGTGCCCACCGTTGACGAGCTCCACGAGACCATCGCCTCGACTATGAATCCGTACCGCGGGTCCAATATCTTCATCGAGTGGCAGGACGCCGAGATCCGTCGCGCTGCTGAGATTCTGTCCGGCGTCACGGAGGGCGAGGCCATCAACGTCATTGCGACCCTCATCGCCAAGGAAGAGGTTCGCAACGAGGATCTCGCGGAGCTCTCCCAGTTCAAGGACCGGATCTTCGGCGATCTGGCCGGGCTCGAACGCGTCAGGTTGCAGGACGACTACCAGGTGGGCGGACTGGAGAATCTCAAGGAGTGGTTGTCGGGGAAGCAGAATCTCATGACCGGCGATCTCACCGGGTGGGGCGTCAGACCCCCGAAGGGGGTCCTGCTGTGCGGCGTCCCCGGATGCGGCAAGTCCCTGTCCGCCAAGGCCATCGCCCAGCAGTGGGAACTGCCGCTCTACAGACTCGATATGGCCGCAGTCATGGGAATGTACGTCGGGGAGTCGGAGTCTCGTCTGCGCGATGCACTGGCGACCGCGGACAGAGCAGCGCCATGCATCCTGTGGATCGACGAGATCGAAAAAGGGCTCGCCTCCGGAACAGGAGACAACTCGGTCATCCGGCGTCTCATCGGACAGTTCCTGTTCTGGATGCAGGAATCAACGTCGAAGGTGTTCCTCGTGGCCACGTCCAACGACGTAGCGACCCTTCCCCCCGAGTTGCTGCGCAAGGGCCGGTTCGATGCCGTTTTCTTCGTCGATCTGCCGACTGCTGACGAGCGAGAGGATATCATCCGACTGTGCTTCCGGAAGTACACGCGGTCCGAGCCCTCACTCGACCTGTTGCGCGATCTCGTCCCCCTGACTGAGGGTTTCGCCGGTTCCGATATCGACGCCGTGGTCAATGAGATCGCCGAGATCATGTACAACCACCAGACACACGATCTCCCCGACGACACCACGATCTACGACCGCTTCCGCGCTGTCGTCCCGTTCTCTCGCTCGAATCCCGACGACGTCGCGGACATCCGCGCCTGGGGGAACTCGCGCGCCATTCCGGCGGGCCGGACGGACGCCGTCGCATCCGGTATCGGTGGAACGCAGAGCCGTCGCATCGTGGTCCAGGGCTCCGAGTAAGTGTCGGTCAGCGGCTCTCGTTCCACTGCAGCACCATGAGCCCCACCGATCGCCGTTACGGCAGGACCACTGACGAGTCCGCCGTCGGCTCCTCCGGCCACTGAACCACTACTCCCGCTACCGCCCCGGCGCATCCCGTGGCGCGAGACGGAGGCGGCAGCGGAGAGAGGTGGAATAGGGTGCGGGCCATGGACGACCACCTCTTCGCCGGTCCGCCGCCCCCCACCGCGCGCCGGATGGTGAGCCGGCGCCCCGTAGTCCTCGCCGGCCTGCTCGGCGCGGCCCTGGCCGGATGCTCCTCTCGGGGCTCGGAGCACGGCTCGATCTCCACCGCGGGCCCCGCCACGACCGCCCCGGCGCCGACCGACCCGGCGCCGACGTCGAACGATCCGGAGCCCGAGGTCACCGATTCCCCGTCCTCGGGACCGCTGGAGGGATGGACCCTGGAGCAGAAGGTCGGCCAACTCCTCATGGTCGGCGCCGATACCTCGGGCCCCCAAATAGCCTCCATCGACGCCGTGTCCACCCATCACGTCGGCAACGTCTTCATCTCCGGGCAGACCCGCGCCGGAGCCGAGCCCGTTCGCGGGGTCATCACCACCCTGACCGACCTGGTCGGCCCCGACGCCACCCACGACACCCCGTTGCTCGTGGCCACCGATCAGGAGGGGGGCCAGGTCCAGGTCCTGAATGGGACTGGCTTCTCCGCCCTTCCCTCCGCGTCCGAGCAGGCGGCCATGTCCGCGGACGATCTTCTCACCAAGTCACGGGCGTGGGGCCAGGAGCTCGCCGACGCAGGGGTGACCATGAACCTGGCTCCCGTGGCCGATCTCGTCGACGGCCCGAGACCGTCGAGCAACGGTCCCATCGGCAAGTGGGAGCGCGAGTACGGGCACGACGCCGCCACCACGCTGGACCACGCCACCGCCTTCGCCCGGGGGATGGAGGACGCCGGTCTCATCGCGACCTACAAGCACTTCCCGGGCCTGGGGCGCGTGACCGACAACACCGACACCGTAGCCGGTGTCACGGACGCCGTCACGACGCGCTCCGGGGACCCGGCGGTCTCCGTCTTCGCCGACGCCATCACCGGCGGCGCCAGGGTCATCATGGTCTCCTCGGCGATCTACTCCCTCATCGACTCCTCGGCGCCGGCCGTGTTCTCATCCGTGGTCGTCACCGACATGCTGCGCGGCGACCTCGGTTTCCAAGGAGTGGCTATCAGCGACGACCTGGGCGAGGCGGCCGCCGTGGGGAATGTCAAACCCGGCGACCGGGCGGTCCGGTTCTTCGCGGCGGGAGGGGATCTGCTCATCAACGCCGACCCGTCGCTGATGGACGAGATGCTGAAGGCCACCATCACCTGGGCGGCCGAGAACCCGGGCAACGCCAACCGGCTGGCCGAATCCGCCGGCCGGGTGCTGGCGCTGAAGGAGTCGGCGGGACTACTGAACTGCGGATGAGGGCAGGTCCCGGGCGGGGCTCCCCCACTCGGCGAGCCGGGTCTCGTGATCCGCGGCCAGCCGGGGCAGATCGGCCCGGGCCCGCGACATCACGCACCGCCCGTCGACCGCGGGGGTTCCCTCATCGGCCCAGCGCCGGGACGCCTCCGCCACGAGGTGCCCGGGCAGGCGTCCCGAGGCGTTGACCACCCGCCACCACGGCACCCCCGGCCCGGCGGAGGCCATGATGGCCCCCACCCGCCGGGCGGATGTGCCCACCAGTTCCGCGAGGTCGCCGTAGCTGACCACCCGTCCGGTGGGTATGCACTCCACGGCACACAGCACCCGTTCGACGGTCAGTTCGGCGGCTGCATCCGGCATCGACCGGGTCGTTTCCCGTTTCAGGCGTGCCGCGCGAGGCGCTGCTCCAGCACGGCCCGGAACTCGCGCACGATGAGGTCGATCTCGTCCTCGGTGATCACCAGCGGGGGCGCGAACCGGAGGGTCTGGCCGTGGGTGTCCTTCACGAGAATGCCGTGATCGAGGAGGTCCAGGCTCACGTCCTTGGCGGTGCCGATCGCGGGGTCGATGTCGACGCCAGCCCACAGGCCCGCACCCCGGGCCGCGGTCACGCCGTGGCCGACGAGGGCCTCGAGCCCGGCGTGCAGGCGCTCGCCCAGCCCGGTGGAGCGGCGCTGGTACTCGCCGGTGGCCAGCACGTCGCAGACGGCCGACCCGATGGCGCACGCGAGGGGGTTGCCACCGAAGGTGGAGCCGTGCTCACCGGGTCGCAGCAGCCCGAGGATCTCGCGGTCGGCGATCACCGCTGACAGCGGCACGATGCCCGCACCCAGTGCCTTGCCGACGGTGATGATGTCGGGGTCGATGTCCTCGGCCTGGAACCGGAACGTGGTTCCGGTGCGGCCCATGCCGGTCTGTATCTCGTCGCAGATCAGCAGGACGTTGTTCCTGCGGGTGAGTTCCCGCACCTCGCGGAGGTATCCCGCCGGCGGGACGATGATGCCGGCCTCGCCCTGGATGGGTTCCAGCAGCACGGCGACGGTCTCGGGGGTGATGGCCTGCCGCAGGGATTCGACGTCGCCGAAGTCGGCGAGCCGGAATCCGGGGCTGTAGGGGCCGAAATCGGCGCGCGCGGTCTCGTCGTCGCTGAAGCTGATGATCGTTGTGGTGCGGCCGTGGAAGTTGCCGTGCATGGCGATGATCTCGCCGCGGTCCTGCGGCAGCCCCTTGACCTGGTGCCCCCACTTGCGGGCCACCTTGATGGCGGTCTCGACGGCCTCGGCACCGGTGTTCATCGGCAGGACCATGTCCTTGCCCGCGAGGCGGGCCAGTTTCTGGGCGAACGGGCCGAGCCAGTCGGAGTGCGCGGCGCGGCTGGTGAGGGTGAGCCGGTCCAGTTGCCGTTTCGCGACATCGATGAAGGTGGGGTTGCCGTGCCCGAAGTTGAGGGCCGAGTAGGCGGCGAGGCAGTCCAGGTAGCGGCGGCCGTCCACATCCGTCAGCCACGCACCCGACGCTTCGGTGACGACGACGGGCAGCGGCGAGTAGTTGTGTGCCGCGTAGGTGTCGACGAGTTCGATGGCGGTGCGAGTGTTCTCACTCATGGTGTGTTGGGTCACAACAGTGCCTTCCGGGATTGGTTGCCGGGCATGGGTGACGTCCCGGCCGGGTTGTTCTGCTCGAAGCGCATCGGGGCGCTGAGCATCGTGCAAGTCGCTTGAGGACGAAACGCTACCACCAAAGAGGTCAGGCATCTTCGGGGCCGGGGCACCAGGGCCGCTGCGCGGGATCCACCCAGGGTCCGCGGATTTTCCTCACATCCCGTTCTCTGCGGCTGGTTCGCTCTCCGGGCCGGGAACAGCCGCGCGTTTGGCGAGCCAGCCACCGACCGCCGCGAGCAGGGCCGTCAGGGCGAAGGTGCTGGAGAGCTGCACCGCGATCTCGGGCACCGTGAACCCGAGCGCGACCACCGCGGCCACCGCGGCCAGCGTCGCCCAGGACAGCGCGACCGGGAAGCCCTTGCGCGAGTGATTGCCGTCGCGGGCGGCGCGGCGGTGCAGCGCCAGGTGCGAGGCGATGATCCCCAGCCAGATGACGATCATGGTCGAGCCGACCATGTTCAGCAGGAATTTCAGCACCTCCTCGGCCCAGAAGTAGTTCAGCGCCGCAGCGACGAAACCGAGGAACGAGGTGGCCAGCACGGCTGCCACGGGCACGCCACGAGCGTTCGTGCCGCGCATCACCGCGGGCCCCATGCGTCGTTCGGCGAGCGAGAAGATCATGCGGGAGCCGCCGTAGAGGTTCGCGTTGAGCGAGGACAGCAGCGCGACGACGACCACGGTCCCGATCATCGCCGCGACGGCGGGCAGTCCCGCCGCGTTCAGGACCGCGACGAAGGGCGCGTCCTTGAGGGAAGGGTCGTTCCAGGGCAGGGCGAGCAGCATGATCGTCACAGCTCCCATGTAGAAGATGAGGATGCGCCACAGGATCGTGTTGACGGCCTTCCTGATGCTGCGTTCCGGGTCGGCGGTCTCGGCGGCGGCCACCGCGACTATCTCCACGCCCCCGAAGGCGAAGATCACGACCAGCAGCGCCGATGCGACTCCCTTGATTCCGTGGGGCATGAAGTCGTTTCCCAGCAGGTTCCCCCACCCGGGTGAGGCGGCGGGGGTGAACCCCAGCAGGAAAGCCGCCCCGAGCACCAGGAAAACCACCACGAAGGTGATCTTGATCAGCGAGAACCAGAACTCGAATTCACCGAAGCTCCCCACCTTGACCAGGTTGATTCCCGTGAAGACCACCATGATGATCAGCGCGAAACCCCACTGCGGGAAACCGGGGATGAGTGTGCTCAGATAGCGTGCCGCCGCGGTTGCCTCGGTTGCCACCACCAATCCCATCTCGATCCACCACAGCCAGCCGATCGCGAATCCGGCGGCGGGTCCGAGGGCTTTGTCCGCGTAGTAGGAGAACGCCCCCGGGTTCGGGTCGTCCGCCACCATCTCGCCGAGCATGCGCATCACGGCAAGGACGATTGCCCCGGAGATGACATAGGACAGCAGCACCGCGGGTCCCGCCGTCGCTATGCCCGCGCCGGAGCCCACGAACAGCCCGGCTCCGATGGCGGAGCCGAGGCTCATCATCACGAGGTGACGGGGTTTCATCGCGACCTTCAGGTCGCCTGCCGGAGAGGACATCGGGGCTTCCTCCTACATCTTCTGCGTCGCCTTCATGAGTCGCGTGAACAACGCGGCTCACTATGTCACATCCGGGACGCCGGACGGTCGGCCTCATCTGCGGTGAGACCTGACCGCGTCACGAGACCGCGGTCTGGCATTTCCTCCAAGCGGTATCCTCCGTTCGGCCGTCACAACTGGAGGAACCTTGCAGGACTGGGTGAACAATGGTCTGCTCGCCGCAATCATCGGAGCCGTCGCGTTCGCGGCGCTGTTCCTGCCAGGCTTGGTCTGGCAGTACCGCCGCTTCGGCCGGTTGAGTTTCGCCCGTCTGCTCGGACTCGCGGCGGTGTGTCTCTACGCCGCCGCGCTGCTCACCTACACCCTCCTGCCGCTGCCGGAGCGTTCCGTCGAGTGGTGCCAGCTCCACGCCCGCGGAATGAACCTGCGGCCGTTCGCTTTCATCGACGACATCCGGGAGGCCGCGCCGGGGCGTTCGCTGCGGGGGCTGCTGACCAGCTTCGCGGTGTTGCAGGTGGCCTTCAACGTGGTGCTGTTCGTACCGTTCGGGGTCATCCTGCGCCGCTACTTCAACCGCTCCGTTCTCGTCACAACCCTTCTGGGGGCGGCCACCAGCCTCCTCATCGAACTGACCCAGCTCACCGGGTTGTGGTTCATCTATCCCTGCGCCTTCCGGGCCGCCGATGTGGATGACCTCATGACCAACACCCTCGGCACCATCCTGGGAGCGGTCCTGGCCCCGGTGTTGCTGTGGTGGATGCCGCGCGCCCACCAGCTGGTGCAGGACAGGCTGACGCCGCGCCCGGTGACGATGTGGCGACGCTGGATAGGCATGCTGATCGACGCCATTCTCATGGCTCTGGTGACCGGGACCACCGCGGTGGTCCTCCGCGTGGCGACGTTGCTGTTCCTGGGGGACGTTTCTGAGGAGTGGACCCTATTTATCGCTCCCGCGGCCATTGCGCTGGCGACCATCGCGGTGTTCGTGTGGCCCGCCTGGAATCATCTCGCCGCCTCCGTTGGGCAGACCGTGGTGTGGCTCACCCCGAAGTGGCGCAACGCGGACGGCACCCTGCACGACGGTTCCCGTCTCCGCAGGGTTGTCAGGTCGCTGGTGGTACCCGCATCGTGGTTGATCCCGATGTTCCTGGCCCCCTTCGGCACCTCCTCGCCCTTCATCTGGTTGCTGCCCCTGGTGGTGCCGCTGTCCCTGGTCATGGTTCCGTTCACCCGCACCCACCGCAGCCTGTCCGGCTGGTTGACCGGCGCGCAGATGGTCGACATCCGGGCGGAAGAAACCGACAAGGCCCTCCCCGTCCACTGAACGTCCCTGCCGGGGCGTTTCACCCGGTTGCGCAGCGCTCAATGCCCAAAAACCGTCCGAAACAGCCCGAAACGGCGTTGAGTGCTGCGTAGCCGGGTTCTTGCTCACTTATCCGGCTTCCGGTTGCCGTCCCGGGGCTCCCTCGAGCATGTCAGCATTGTCGAGAGGATAGGCCCGCAGGGTGATCTGAACGCGCCGGCGCTCACCGGACTTGATGGCACCGAGTTTCTTCCATTTCTGGATCAGCGCCATGATGTCGTAGTTGAGTTCCCGCATCTGCTCCAGCGACAACTTGACCATCATCTGATCCGAGGTCGAGACGGATCGCCAAGCAATCTCTGCAGGATCCTCCGTCCGCCAGGCCCGCGACCAGTAGGCCAGGTTTCGTTGCGCCTCCGAGATGTCCAGCTGGGAGGTGAGGATGTCCTTCTCCTCCGCGGTCACGGCTGCCTCCGACGCGCTCATCTGGAGTTCCACCGACTCCGCATCCCACCAGCGTTCCCGGCGAGTTCCTTTCTCCTCCACCTCCCGCACGAGTCCTTTGTCGGCGAGGTACCGGAGATGGTAACTAGTCAGCCCCGAAGACAGGTTGAACTGACGGGCGAGCATGCTTGAGGTGGCCGGCCCGTTGTGGGCGAGCCAATCCCAGATCGCCGAGCGCACGGGATGCGTCAATGCGATCAACTGTTTTGTCGCGCCGTCCCCCGAGTCGCTCTTCCTACCCATGCGATGACGGTACTGCAAACGTCCTGCCGCTCATCGCAGCGTAACCGGTGATCGATGGCATGAAATTGTGAGATCCCGTTTCTTACCAAGGGCCGGTCAATCTCCCAGGTCACGACTTCCTTCGACGTTCCCGCAGCCCGTTCCCAAGTCAGCTCCCGGGGTTGCGGTGCGTGCCGCTTCGAACGGGGTACATCGCAGAACCGGCACGAGAGCCAGGATCACGACCGCACCAACGAGGAAGGGGACGCGCAACCCGATCCGCGCCAGCAGGCCACCACACACAGCGCCGAGAACCTGTGCGATGCCGAGCACGAGGGAGGCGAGCCCCAGCACACGGCCGAGCAGTTCATCAGGCGTGAGGGCTTGTCGCGCCGAGACCACAACCACGTTCCAGGTCGCGGCCCCAAGGGACATCGTGAACAGCGCCACCGCCGCCGTCACCCCTTCAGGTGCAAGAAAGGCAACGAGAAAACCCACGAGGATCGCGGAGAAACCGATCTGGGCTGCTGCACACCGCCCCCTGCGAGCGCTCAGCGGAACGCTGACCCGGATTCCCAGGAGGCCGCCGAGAGCCAGACCCATGCACAGCACGCCGACCAATGAGAAAGGCACCCGCAATTCATCCACCAAGTAGACGACCATGATGGCGTTCGCCAAAGCCACCACGCCGGCCAGGACCGCACCCATCCCGATGAGCCTCCCGAGGACGTCGTGGCCGCGAACGAACAGCCAACCCTCCTTGATCGACTTGAGCCAATCGAAACGCCCGGCCCCCGGCTCAACTGAACCGCCTGCGACATCTCGTGAAACGCTTCGCCGATTGACCATGCGCAGCGCCACTGCTGCTGCCGCCGCAAGCGCATAGGCGCAGCTCGCAACTGCAAACGGGCCCCACGCAAACAACGCGAAGAGAACAGCAGCCAGAGGAACAGCGACGAACGACTGCGCCACGAGCTGCCCGCCCTGCACCCAACCGTTGGCCCGGTCGAGATGCTCCCGCCCGGCGACCGTGGGAACGAGGGATGATGCGGTGTTGTCGCTGATCAGCTCCAGCACCCCCACCAGGACGACGGTCCCGTAGAGGAGAGGAATCCCGACGGCCTCTCCCGCGACACCGATGGACAAGACCAGGAGAACGGCGCCACGCACCAGATTGACAAGCATGAGGGTTCTCGCCCGGTCCATCCGGTCGACCAGTGCCCCAACGGGCACGGAGAACAGAACCGACGGAAGCAGCGAGGCTGCCGTAGCCAAGGAGATGACCAGCGGGTCGTCGGTGAGCCGGATCGCCAGGAGCGGCACCGCCAACCCCCAGAAACCATCGGCCAGATTGGCTGAGACGTTCGACCCGACGAGCAGGAGCAGAGGCCGCATCATGACCGTCCCTTCCCTGCATCCACAGAAGCGACGATCCCGGCCGCGGACAGAAGATGCACCCATCCGGGCACCTCGGGTGTAGCGCTCGTCCTTGAAGTGCTCATCGTCACCATGAAGCGACGGTAACATAATGCAAAGACTCTTTGCAAAGAATCTTTGCAATACTTCGGAGGTGTGCCCGGACGAAAGGACCCAACTGGATGCCCCGCAAAGGCGGACCGGATACCATGAGGCGCGAAACAGGTTGTGAACAGAGCAATTGATGCTTCACCAAAGATTCGTTGAAGCTTCAAAACACCCCCGCGGAGCCCGAGAGCCCACAGCAGCCCATCCGTCAAACCGAAGAGGAGCCAGCATGAAAGCGGTCACCCACTCCCCCAACGCCGCGGCGAGACCCGCCTCCAGATGGCGACTTCGCGGGGCCGCCGCCCTGATGGGTGCCGTCCTGCTGGGGCACAGGATCCGAGACACCGTCGTCGGCCCCCACGATTCCATCATCACCCGAGTCCTCTCCGCCGCCGACTCCCCCGGCCCGGCTCACAACCGCCTGGGAGGTCACGGTTACCGGATCCGGCCCCCTCCTCGAGGCCCACGAGGGCCTGGTGGTCGCTCCGGACCTCACCGCGGGCGGCAGCAAGCTGAGAATGCTCAACTGGACCGACGGATCCGAGGTGTGGTCGGTCGATGTCTCCAGCGACCTCGCCGGTTTCGACATACTCAGGAAGGTACCCGACACGCCGCCCGGGCAGGTGGCGATGTGGGCCGAAACTTCCCAGCAGCAAAGAACCCTTTTCGTCTACAGCACCGCCGATGGCAGCCTCATCGGCCGGCTCGACGAGAAACCCGAGCGCTACCTGGCCATGGCCGCATCGGGCGCGATCTACGAGATGGACACGTCCAAGGAGGGTAGCGTCCGGATCAGCCGCGCACCTTCCATCAAGGAGGCAAACACCAAACAGTGGTCCATCGACCTGCCCGAGGAGGCCCGGGAGTGGTTCTGGGTGAGGGAACACGACGGCGTGACCGATTTCTGCGTCGACGGACAGGCCGGCCCCGTCCACGAGTACGCCTGCTATCTGAGCGTTCACACCGACGACGGCAGCCCGGTGGTGAAGGACGGGGTGTGGCACCGCTCGGCCTGGGTGGGCAACGTCCTGGTCGGACAGAAGAACGACGGACCGCTGAAGGGTTTCGACCAGCACGGCAAGGAGCTGTGGACGGCCGAGGTCCGGGGTGGTTATCCATTGGGCTGGGGAGACGACCTCGTGTACGTCACGGAGGGCATGCATCGAAGCTTCGTGGGTCTGGATCCGGCGACGGGGAAAGAGCTCTGGCGCAGGGACTGGGACGGAGGTCCCTGGCTGGCTCCGGTCTTCGACAGGACCCCCTCCCCTCAGGACGGTCCCCTGAGCGTCTTCGTCCCGTCCCCCTCCATACGGACGGGGGTCCTGGACCCCAAGACCGGGCAGCTCGACCTCGTGGACCATCAGATCACCAAAGCCCACAATGTCATTCCAACCCTCGGGGGTGCCCTGCTGATCCCAACGGGTGATTACTACGCCCCCACCTGGATTGCCTTGGATCCCGGGAAACCGGGCACCCTGTGGAGCGATGTCCTGAAGAACTACGACACCTACAGCATGCTCGACGGCCGCCTCGTGGCCTACAAGGGAGACCGGATCGCCCTGCTCGCGTGACGGCGTGGCGGCCTCGGCTGTCCGCGTCCTCGCGCCGGCTCCGGGGCCTGTTCACGGCCGGAGCGTCAGTCGATGCCCTGCCCGGGATCTCCGGTGGGTCGCGGGGCCTCACCCCGCCTCGGGCATGACCGCGACCTTGAGTCCGTCGCGTCGCGCCACCGCAGTGACGGCGGCGTCCAGTTCGGCGAGCGGGAACCGGTGGGTGACGAGCCTCCCCACGTCGAGGGCCCCGCTGGACAGCAGTTCCACGGCCCGTCTCACGTCCGCCCGCCTGGCGTTGGATCCGCCCGTGACGGCGAGTTCGCGGTAGTGGATGAGGTTCGGATCGATGCTGGCGGTCTTTCCCTTCGGGAAACCCGCGAAGTAGTTGACGCGACCGCCGATAGCGGCCAGTTCGAGGGCCTGGTTCGCCAAGGCGAGGTCACCCACGGCGACGATGACAACGTCGGCTCCCCTGCCGTTTGTGCGTTCGCGCACCTCGGCCGTCAGGGCCTCCCCGGTGAGGGCGACAGCGCAGGTCGCGCCGAAGTCCGTCGCGGCGGCAAGCCTGCCCTCCCGGCCGGCCGCCAGGATCGTCGTCGCGCCGGCCAGTTTCGCCAAGGCGATGTGGAGCAGGCCGATCGGACCGGTTCCCAGCACCACCACGCTCTCCCCCGGCGCCACGGCCACCTGCCCGGCCCCGTTGAGGCAGCACGAGACGGGCTCGGCCAGGGCCAGCGTGGTTGCGGGGATCTCCTTTTCCAGCACCACGAGGTTGCCGTGGTCCATCGCGATCTTGGGTACGAGGAGGTATTCGGCCAGCCCGCCGTCGAGTTCGTAGCCGAACAGCACGAGGTTCTCGCACAGCTGTTCCCGGCCCGACAGGCAGGCCCGGCACCGCTGGCAGCTCACCACGATCGAGCAGGTCACCTGCGCTCCGACGGGCACACCGTCGACGCCCCGGCCCACGGCCGCGACACGTCCCGCGAACTCGTGACCGAGGATCACCCCCGGCCGGACCCCGGCCGTCTTGGCCCCGGAGATGATCCGCAGGTCCGTGCCGCAGATGGTGTTGGCCTCGATCCTCACGAGCACCTCACCCGGCCCGGGTTCGGGGACGGGCACCTGCTTCAGCCTCAACTTGCCGATCTCCTCCAGCACAGCCGCTCGCATCATGGGGCAAGCCTAGGGGTCAGGGGCCCCGCAACAGGGGTTTACGCGGGGTTAAACTGGGCTCGGGTTCGCCGAGAACCCGTGTTGGTTGGGCCGACTCGCGAGCACCGGCGAACGTGTCGGGCCGAAACCTCTGGCCAGCAATCGAAAGGCACGCAGTGACGCGACTGACAAACGATCCCGCTGATTTTCCCGCCGAGGCCCTCAAAGGTTTCATCGCGGCCAACAAACGCTACGTGAAACCCGTCTACGGGGGCGTGGCGCGTTCCACCTTCACGCCTGCCGGGAAGGTCGCGGTCGTGTATGGCGGCGGTTCCGGGCACTACCCGGCCTTCGCGGGCTGGGTTGGCCACGGGTTCGCCGACGGCGCGGTGTGCGGCAACATTTTCAGTTCCCCCTCGGCCGCCCAGGCCTATTCGGTGCTGAAGGCGGTTCATCGCGGGGCCGGGGTGTTGATGGGGTTCGGAAACTACGCCGGCGACGTGCTGCACTTCGGGCAGGCCATTGAACGGCTTCGCGCCGAGGGTATCGAGGCCGACACCTTGGTGGTCACCGACGACATCGCCTCTGGGGATGCCGCCGAGCCGGAGAAGCGGCGGGGAATCGCAGGGGATTTCCCGGTCTTCAAGATCACGAGCGCGGCGGCCGAGGCCGGGCTCGGGTTCGACGAGGTCAAGCGGGTGTTCGCCCGGGCCAACGCGGCCACCCGCAGTTTCGGGGTTGCCTTCGCCGGCTGCACGCTGCCCGGCGCGAAGGGACCGTTGTTCACCGTGCCCGCGGGGCGCATGGGGATCGGGCTCGGCATTCACGGCGAACCGGGTGTCGCCGAGGCCGACCTGGGCAGCGCCGACGACGTGGCCCGCACCCTCGTCGAGGGCTTGTTGGCGGATCGTCCCGCGGGAGCCGGGAACCGGGTGGTGGCCATCATCAACGGGCTCGGAGCAAGCAAGTACGAGGAATTGTTCGTGGTGACGTCCTGCGTCGTGGCCCGGCTGGAGGCCGCCGGGCTCGAATGCGCCGACGTCGAGGCCGGCGAGTTCGTCACCTCCCTGGACATGGCGGGGGTGTCGTTGACCCTGGTGTGGGTGGACGACGAGTTGCTTGGCTACTGGGATGCGCCGTGCGATGCCCCGGCGTACCGGAAGGGATCGGTGGGTTCGGTCGAGCGCGACGACGCCGCACTCAGCCAAGCCGCCGCCCCCGTGGAGGTGACCACCCCGGGCAGTACCGCGTCCCGGGAGGTGGCCGAGGTCGCGGCCGGGTTGCTCGATGACGTTGCCGAGATGCTGGCTCAGGCGCAGGAAGAGCTGGGGGCGCTGGATTCGGTGGCGGGGGACGGCGATCACGGGATCGGCATGGCCAACGGGTCGCGGGCTGCGGCCGGGGCGGCACACGCCGCCGTATCGGCCGGCGGGGGACTCAGGACGACGCTGACCGCCGCCGGGGATGCCTGGTCCAATCGGGCCGGCGGCACCTCCGGGGCGTTGTGGGGCGCGTTGCTCACGGCGTTGGGCAGCGCGCTGGGTGACGAGAAAACCCCCAGCAGCGACGATCTCGCGGCGGCGCTTCAGGCCGCCCTGTCCGCCGTGCAGCGCCTGGGCGGGGCCGAGGTGGGCGACAAAACCCTCGTCGACGCGCTCTCCCCGTTCGTCGCGGCATTCGTGGCCACCGACGGCGACCTGGTCGCGAGATCCGCGGCCGCCGTCGTCGCAGCCGAGGCTGGAACCGAATCCACCCGGGCGCTGGTCGCCCGGCTGGGCAGGGCCCGCCCGCTGGGTGAGAAATCCGTCGGCACCCCCGATCCCGGCGCGGTGTCACTGACGAAGGTGGTGGCCCTCCTGAACAGTCGGCTGAGTTAGAGATTGAGCCCGAGGCCTGCCAGCCCGCAAAGCTTCCCTGAAGCTGGTTGAGCCGGACCGCGACGAAGGAGCAGCCCCCACTTGCGGGCCACCTTGATGGCGGTCTCGACCTGAAGCTGGTTGAGCCGGACCGCGACGAAGGAGCAGTCCGTGTCGAAACCACCCGGCAGCCGCACAACAGAGCCCGTTGCAATTCCCCGGACGTGGCCGCCGAGGGTTCGAGGTGGTCTGCTCGCTGAGCGAGCAGACCGGCTCAACCGGCTTCCACATGCATCTTCTCCGGCTTCTCCGCCACCCACACGTCGCCGAGAATCACCCATTGAATTCGGCCAGCGGGTCCTCCAGCAGGAAGTCCACGATGTTCACGTGCTCGATGCCGTTGCGACTGCGGGAGACGGGGCCCGTGTCGATCTTGATCGACAAAACATACCTACAGTCCTGGTTTGTCGATCAAGATCGACAGCCCGCCTGGACGGATCGGCTCCGGGGAACTGCCCGACGATGTGGCAAAGAGGACAACCGAGGCAGTGACCACGACATACATGGCCAGCCACCCCACCGGTCGGGCAGTCCTTCTGGCGCGGCCTCTGAGTCAGGCGGGATACTGGTACTGGTTCTACAGGGGTGCTCGACGGAGGGTGGAGTTCATGGCGATGGTGCGGCGGTCCGAGTTGGTGGACGCGCTGGCAGCCGTCGCAGTCAGTGCCCTGAGCGAACCGCTCGGAGCGATTGGGGTGAGTGCCGCCCGCGAGCTGGTGAAACTCTTCCGGAACGCCCGGGGTCGAACGTCTGAGGAACGGGAGCTGCGGAAACAGGTCCGGGAAGCGATCACCGCGTGGGCCGAGGGCGAATGCCTCGACCCAGACGTCGTGGACCGCGGACTGGCCTGGGCGATCGAGTACGTTCAGGCAGCTGGATGCCAGCACGAGTTGATCGCCGAAGCGGATTTCGATCCCAGGCGAGCAGCCGAGGCCGTACTCACGCAGGCCAAGGCGAGGGATAAGCATTGGGGAACGGACCCCGAGTACGGCGTCGCGGAACGCGCCGTGCACGTCACCTATAACGCGTTGTGCCCGAAGCTCAAGGCCGCGGGCGGTGTGGTCCTCGCGGCGATCCAGGCCTCCCGGCGCGAGATAGGCGGCAGCATCGACCAACTGCGCGAGGAACTGCTGGGAGTAGCGGACAGGCATGAACTGATCGACTACCTGGAGAAACAGATTCGGGACTGGGATTACTCACCGTGGACTCAAGGCCGGGAGTGGACCCAGGAGCGGCGACCGTCGCAACTGGAGCGGACGCTGGAAATCGCGGACAAGCGTAGGACCATGTCCCCGGCGGAGGCCCTGGAAGGGGTCTGGATGTTGACGGTGCTGGGTGGCCCGGGTTCAGGTAAAACGTGGCTCGCTCAGCGCATCGCGCGTGAGGCCGCCGAGACGGCGCTGGAGCAGCTCCGGGACCCACGGGTGGATCCCGCGTCGGTCGAGCTCCCCTTGGTCACCACGGTGGCCGAGTGGATCAAACGGCGCGGCACCGGTTTCGAGGGGCTGGTCGAGGCGGCGCTCCCACATGAATCGCAGGAGAAGATCCGTCGGCTGGTCCTACGCCCAGGGGCGCGGGTGTTGGCGGTGGCGGACTCCCTGGACGAAGGTGTCTCGGTTAACAGCGCCAGGACGTTGCTCAACTCATTGACGAGTTCGCCTACTCGGCGGTTGGTGGTGACGTCGCGCCCGGAGGCGTGGCACAGCGCGGCCGCGGGCCTGCGCGCAACACAAGACACCCGGGTCGGCACCCTCACCGAGCTGCGCTATCCCGAGGATGTCCACGGCTATATCGAGACCTGGTTCACAGAGAACCCGCTAACGGCCCAGCACCTGATCCGCCAGCTTAAGCGCCGCCGAGAACTCCGCGCCACCGCGACCAGCCCGCTGCTGCTGACCTTCTACTGCATGCTGACCGAGCAGGAACCCGATCAGGAGTTACCGAGACGCCGCCGGGAACTCTACCGAACCATCATCGACATGCTGCTGGCCGGAGGCTGGGCGACGGCGGAGGAGCACGTCGACACGGACGGATGCCGCGCAATCCTACAGCAATGGGCCTGGGATGCCGTCAAGGAGGCGGTCACCCCCGCGGGGCTGGGCGTTTGGCCCGAGACAATCACGACGAACCGCACCACGCCCAACGTGTCGGCGGCCATGGAACGCGCCCTCGACAATGTCGCGCCCAAACAGGAACACCCCCACTCCAGCCACTACGACCACAAACAAGTCGAGCGGCGGTTCCTGCACCGCACCCTGTGGGAATACCTGGTCTCCGAACACATAGCTACTTTCTCAGCCGCCAAGGCTGCGAAAGCGCTGCTGCCCCACATCTGGTTCGACCCGGACTGGCACGTCACCCTGCCCATGGCCATCGCCGCCCACAAGAAGCGCAGCAAGCTGGTTAACCGACTCTGGTCCTACCACTCAGGTCGCCCCACCTCGGCCCAGAAAGTCGTCAACGATCGCCTTGAGGAGCTCATGCTGGAAGTGGCCGCCCAGACCGACCCGGAGGACTGGAACAAGACTAATCAGTCTCGGATTCGCGCCCTGAGAGAAAGCCACACACCCGGCCGGTCTAAGTTGGTAGCCAGTTCTGCTCACTGGAATGGCACCAACCGCTCGAAAGCGATCCTCGCAGCACTCAACTGCACAGACCCAAACAGAATTCCCGGCTTGGTCCGCGCACTGCTGGAACTGGAACCAACCGACAAAGAACGGGCAGAAGCCCGCAGATCCATCCTCACCGCTCTCCCCAAAACTGATCTGAACAGAGTTCCCAACCTAGCCAGCACGTGTTCCGAGCTGGAACCAACCGACAAAAAACGGACGGAAACCCGCCAAACCATCCCCACAACACTCACCCCCGCAGACGTGCTAAAGATTCATTGCCTGACTGAAGCGCTATCGAAACTGGAACCAAGCAACGAGGAACGAACGAAAGCCCGCAGATCCATCATCGCAGCACTCCCCAATACCATCCCATTGGCGGTTGCCTCTCTAGTCCACGTGTTGTCGGCACTGGAGCCAAACGAAGAAGAACAGGAGAAAGCCCGCCAAACCATCCTCAGGAAACTTCCCAACGCCGACCCTTGGGAAATTTCCAACCTGCTCGGCGCATTCCCAGCACTAGAACCAGACGACGAGGAACGAGCGGAAGCCCGCCAGACCATCCTCGCAGCGCTCCCCAATGCTGACCCGTTTACGGTTGTCGACTTACTCCGCCTACTCGGCAGGCTCTCAGAACTGGAACCAAGCAATGAAGAACGAACAAAAGCCCGCCAAGTCATCATCACAACACTCTCCAAAACTAAGGTCATAGGGATTCATTTTTTGACGCGCGAGCTTCGCGCGTTAGGAGCCACCGATGATGAATGGATGGAAGTTCGCCAAACCATCCTCAGAAAACTTCCCAACGCCGACCCTCAGGAAATTTTCAACCTGCTCAGCACATTCCCAGCACTAGAACCAGACGACGAGGAACGAGCGGAAGCCCGCCAGACCAT
>ERZ772921.592-NODE-592-length-22250-cov-4.518720_pt1 | contig 22250 bp, 23 predicted proteins | sample MGYA00512117_ERZ772921 | MGnify/ENA primary metagenome ERZ772921 (study PRJEB29015, sample SAMEA2737944) | human oral metagenome | biome: human oral; feature: human-associated habitat; material: dental | place: China | collected 2150 ...
ATTATTTACTTTATTTATTTTATTATTTATTTTATTCATATTATTTTTTTATTTTTCTCCTTTTTGTCTTAAAAATTTTTAAGCATCCAGCTCATCTTCATCAGTAAAATATTTAAACAATAAATTTATTTTATAATTGTCACCAAAGCAAATAATTCTACAAACTGCCATAAGAATTGCCGCTATTACAAATGCCATAAAATTTTTTGTAAAAACATACAAGATTCCCGTAAATCCCATTATTATTTTAAAAATTTGCAGAGGAACTCCCATAATTTCCATTTCATCCATAAGTGATGAAAAAATCTGTCTTTTCTTCATAATTTTCTTGTACGAAAAATATTAAAACTTCGTACTTTCCTTTCTTTAAATTTTTTCAATTTTTTTATATTTTAAAAATTCAATAATTCTTTGATTATCTCATCTTCCAAAATTCCATCAAATTTTTCTCTTACTTTTTCAAAAGTTTCATCTTTAATCCAATTTTCAACAATTTCATCATTATTTCTTTTAAAGAAACCACTTTTTTCAAAATTTTCAATAGTTTTTTCCCTTTTTAAACCAAAACAATTTGAATTTACAATATTTGAAATTTGCAATATTTTATAACCTTTCTGAAGTTCAACATATGTTCCAAGTAATTTAAAAACTTTACTAAAATCTGAATTATAATATCCCAATTCAATTTTAGATTTTTTATATAAAATTTCAATCTTTTCGTTATATTTTAAAATAATTTTATTAGCTAAAACAGCATAAATCAAAAAAGTATTTTTTTTCTCATCAAAATCTGGTTCAATTTCGATTATTTTTGAAATTACCAAAGAAAAATTTGAATTAACAAATTCAATTTCTATAATAAGTTCAAAAAATTTGAAAAATTTCTTTTTGTATTCTGTACTTTCTATCACTTTTTTTATATGAGTTTCAAAAATTTTATTTTCGTAATATAATTTAATTAAAAAAAATATTTTTTTATCTTTAATTTTATTTATTAAATATCTCAAATCATAAATTTTATTTTTATACTGAAGATAAATATTTTTTTTGCCAAAATCTAAAACAACAAATAAAAAAGCTATCTTTTCATTTTCTAAATAAAAATTTCCAGTAAGTTTCATTTTTTCCCCTTAATTTTTTTAAAAGTTAATTTTTTAATTTCTTTTTCCAATTTATTCACTTTTGTTTTTAGCCTAACTTTTTCTCCTTTATTCTGAAAATACATACAAATAAAAATTTCTGAAAATTTCATAACTAACACTTTGTTCTCCAAAAAATTATCGTCATAAATGCCATCTAATTCATTTTTTTCAAGAAAATTTGCAATTTCATTGTCACTCATAATTTTTTTTAATTCTTCACTTTTATTTTCAATAAATATTTCCAATTTGTTTTTCATCCATATTAACCCTTTCTAAAAACTTTTAAATATTTATTTTTTCAAAATCAATATTTTCTTTTAGTTTTTTTATTTCTTCTATTTTTTTTGCCATATTTTTCTTATTAAAATAAAACTTAAAATTTTTACCGCAATAAAAACATCCATCGTTTAGTGCCCTTTTAAATAAATTTATATAACTTTGCGCTTCTTTCAAAACTTCAAAATTAATTTTAGAAAAATCATAAAAATCGTTTGAATTTACAAACCAGAAATAATTTTCTGTTTTTTCCAAAAAAATATCAAGATATTCTTTCTCTTCGATAAAATCAAGATTTTCACTAATAAAACTTCCAGAAAAAATAATCAAATAGATTACATCGACAACAATTTTTAAATACAAATTTTTGAATTTTTTATTTAATGAAATAAAATATTCAGTTTTTTTTATTTTTTCAAAAGTAACTAAAATAACAAATATTTTGGAATAAATAAAAAAATAGCTTTTTTCTTTCTCGATATTTTCAGAAAATTCAATATTTATAATAATTCTTTCATCAAAATTAATATTTTCAATTTCATAATCTAAAAAAATTTTTTCCTCTAAATATTTATTTTTTCTAAAATTAACCTCACAATTTAAAATTTTTTCCAAATAGTTCACAATAAATTTATATTTTTTTATATTTTTAATTTTTTTATTTTTTAAAATTTTATAATTTTTAAATTCAAAAAAATTATTTTTTTTCAAAATATTAATTTTATTTTTTTGATATTCAGACAAAATTAAAGTATAAAAATGAATAAATCTAATATTTTTTTTCATAAATTACCTACCTTGAAATAAAAAATGTTAAAATAATTATCATCATTTGTAAAAAAAGAATAAATAACAAATAAAAATTATATTTTTTTATATTCGGATTATAATTTACAAATATCTCAGAAAATTTTTCGTATGAGATTTGTAATTTCAAAAGAAAAAACATAATAAAACTAATAAAAATTATCATTATCATCTTTGCATCTAAAAACAATGAAAATAAAAAAATTACAAAAAATATGATATAATTTTTTTTATCAAATTGTTTTCTTTTAAACTCAATCTTAAGTTTACTTTTTTTCACAAAATTTTCTTCCATCGTTTTAAAAATTTTTTTTAAATACAAATTGTTTTCTTTTGAAATTACAAAAAACAAAAATAATATTTCTAAAATTATTAAAACCAAAGTTAGTCCTTCCATTTTTTATCACCATTTTTTAATTTTATATTAATCTTATAAATTAATTTTACTATATTTTTTAATTTATTTCAATAGAAAAAATCAAAATTTTTAATTTTTTTTAAATATTTTATATTTTTTTTATATAGAAAAGTGAAATAAATGTGTAATTATCAATACTTGATATGATTTTTCAAAAATTTGACTTTTTTTAATATTTTGTTGTAAAATAAAAATGTAAAATATATATTTTATTTAATTTATTTTAAGTAATATAAAATAGGGGGGATTTTTATGGTAAATAAAAATAATATGGATATCTTAATAGATGTTTTAGATTCAGCTGATGAAAAAAATTTACAAAATTTCAAAAAAAATGAAACTAAAACTGAAAATTCTATCATAAAAAAAGAATCTGAAATTTCTTCAAAAACAGAAAATAAAGAAAAATCAATCGAAGAATTGAGAAAAGATGTATTAGAGAATGCTCAAAAAATATACAACAGAAATCCAAAACCAAAATATGTATGGGAAAGTCAAGGACCAAATTATTATGATTGCTCTGGGTTTTCCCAAAGTATTTACAAAAATGCTGGACTAAAGATTCCAAGAGTTTCTTCTGAGCAATCCAAATTTACATCTAAAACTTTAAAAAAATCCGAATTAAAACCTGGAGATTTAGTCTTTTACGGCAAAGACGAAGTCAATCATGTAGCAGTTTACATGGGAGATGGAAAAATTATGGAATCCGGTGGCGGTAACTCAAGAAATAACACTCCAGCTAAAGCGGGAGTCGGAATTAGAATAATAAACATCGACGCTAGAAAAGATTTTAAGGGAGGAATTTCTTTGGAAGATGTCGCAATAAAAAACAAAGTTGTAAGTAAAACCGAAGAACATAAAACTATCCAGAATAACGACCGTCGTTTTGAAGAAATTTTCAAATATCTTTTAAAAGTGGAAGGTGGTTATTCCAACGACAAGAACGACAGCGGCGGAAAAACAAAATACGGGATTACTGAAAGAGAAGCTAGAAGTCATGGATATAAAGGCGATATGCGCAATTTATCCTTAGATTTTGCAAAAAAAATCTATGAAGAAGACTATTATAAAAAAAATCAGTTAGACAAAGTTGAAAATGATAAAATTGCCCTTTCCATTTGTGATTTTTCAGTAAATTCTGGTAGTTACGGAGTGAGAAAAGCTCAAGAAACATTAAATAAAATTAATGGTACAAACTTAAAAGTAGATGGTGTACTCGGTGAAAAAACATTAGAAGCATTAAATGAGATAAATCCTGAAACTTTCTTAAAAGAATATCATAATTCTCAAAGAAAATATTACAATAGTATTGCTTATGGAAAAAATAAAGTTTTCTTAAAAGGATGGCAAAATAGAGTTTCTACTAAAGAAAATACTATTAGAAATATGAATACTGTTAAAAATAATTCACAGTCATTCACTAGATAACTTTAAAAAAATTATTTTAGTTTTTAATCTAGTTTCTAGAATTTATAAAATGTGCCTAAAAATTTTTTAAAATATTAGGTACATTTTGCATTATAAAAAATTTTTTTATACTTAAAAAATAAAAACAAAAAAGGAAAATTTGGGGAAAAATTTATGATTATAAATTATGGAAATAGCATAATTGCTAAAAATATTGAAAATGTAATTTTATTTGGAAAAATCTCAATGAAAACTGTAATTTTAAATATTATTTTTATCGTTTTTATTCTTATGGTTTTAAATATTCTCTACGAAATTTTTTTAATTTCAATTGAAGATAATCCGTCCAAAGTAATATCAAAACTCACAAATGAATTAATTTTTTTTGGATTTATATTTTTTATTTTAATAAACTGGATAAGCGGACTTAATATTTTGGAAAATATTATTGAACCTGTAATCTTTAAAAAAATTCCAAAATATATTTTTAATTTTCAAATTGAAGGAAAAAATTTATTTATTGAAAATGGAACTTTATTAAATTTAGATATTCTCTGGAAAACTCTGGAAGAAATTCCAAGACGAATTTATATCTTAAAAGATACTTGGACTATATTTTTAGAATGGATTTTAAAAAGTAATTTAGGCACTACAATAATATTAATATTATTAAAGATTTTTATGTATTTTGTTATTATTATATTTTTTAGTGATATTCTGCAACTTATTTTAACTGTCCATTTAATTTATATCTTTTCAGGAATCTCATTTATATTTTTAGTATTTAAACCGCTAAGAGAAAATTATGGACTTATGATCCCAAAAATTCTTATTTCGACTTCAATTCAATATTATTTAACATTTATTTTGGTTGGAATATGTGTTGGATATTTAAAATTTATTTATTCAATTGGTGGAAAATTTGTATATATCATTGCAATTTTTCTTTTGATGGGAATAATAAAAAATATGATAAAAACTATTAATCAAATTGGAACAAAAATTTAAAAAGACTCTCTTAAAGATGAACTTAACCAAAAATCTTGAATACAAAAAATCAAGATAAAAAGTTTAACTCAAATAAAGAAAGTCTTTATTTTTTTATTTAATATATATCTGAGATATATTTATAGATTGAGCTTGGGAAGAATCACTTGCGCCTGACATATCAGAAATAAGTTTGGGACCAAACCAGGTTCCACCTATAATAATTCCATAAATTACTAAATTTTTGAATAATTCTGCCAAATCTAATTGCTGTCCTCTATATAAATTAAAAACTGAAATTGCAAACATAAGTAATCCTCCTGCCGTAACAATCCACTGAATCCAAGGAAGAAAACCCATTATTCCACCTAAAACTCTGTTAAATACCGTATTTGTCGCCATATTGGTATTTGTATTCACCGACATTCCCAAAAGTTGCTGATTTGCTGCATAAATTAAATTTGTTGATAAAAATATTAATAAAACTATTACTGTTGTAAAATTTTTTCTCATTTTTTCCCCCTTTAAACTTTTATTTTTCTAATATTTTATTTGCAATTTGTAAATCTTCAAAACTTATTTTATTTTCTTCATATTTATATTTTAAATAATCTTTATTTAAATTTTTTAAATATTTATCTTTCTCGTCTATTTTTGAATATTTTTCCAAATAAATATTTGACAAATTTTCTATCACTGACTTTGATGTATCATCTCCAGCTCCGACATATGCCAATTCAAGTTTTGACAAATTCAGCTCAAAAAGTCTTGTTCCATATTTGGAATTATAAAGATACTGCCTTTGTCCAAATGCTTTATCTAACGTGGAAATTGCAATCTGTGAAAGATTGTAACCTTCATAAAGTTTTTTGTGCGTACTTAGCGCATTTTCATTTGGCAAAAATATTTTTGTCATGCATGCATCTTTTATTGTAGCAGCTATACTTGATTTTTCTATATCATTTAATGACTGTGTCGCAAAAACAACTTCAGCATTTGCTTTTCTTAAAACTTTTAGCCACTCTTCAATTTTTGCCTTCATTCTTTCATGACGCAAAAATACCCAGCATTCATCAAGAATAATCAAAGTTGGAATATCTTTTCCCAATTTTTCACTTTCGATTTTAAAAAACAAATATTCCAAAATTGGCAAAAGCACTTTAGGTTTTTCCATAATTGCTCCCATTTCAAAAGTTAAAAAATTTGTATCTTCCATCACATCACTGTTATTATCAAAATAACTCCCATAAATTCCCTCTTGTGAATAAACTCTTAATGCTTCCTTTAATTTTTGAATTTGCACAAGTTTTACAAGTGTACTAATTGTACGCATTTTGACTTCCATTTTAGATAGTGAAATCAATGCATCATATATTTTTTTCCGATTCACCACATCTTTTGCTAAATTTTCATCTTCCTGTGCAATAAGTCCCATCACCCAATCCATCGCAAATTCCATATTTTTTAACTTATGAATATTTCTGAGTGGCTGAAACGCCATGTGGTTTTCACTTCCTAAATCATAAAATCTGCCACCTGAAGCCATTGTCAAAACTTTTGATGACGCTCCTTTATCAAAGACAAAAACTTGTGCAGGACTTTTCTCATAATTTTTACCATTTTTATCGCTAAAAACTTTACTTTCATATTTCAAAAAATTTAGAACCATCGTTCCTAGCAAAACAGATTTTCCTTTTCCCGTAGGTCCCAACACAAGCGTATGTCCAACATCTTTATCAACTTTGTTATTAAAATGAAAAATTCTGTCATTCGTTATCGTGTCAAACAAATTTGGCGCATTTATACGTTCATCCCAGTCATTCCCTTCAAAAACTGAAGAAATTGGAAGCATATATCCTAGCGACTTAGAATTCATTGGACTCTTTCTCATATTTTGCTTTATATTGGACGGCATTGCCCCAAAATAAGCATCTTTTACATTTAATTTATCATCTAAGCAAGTAAAACCATGGCGATTTATAATTCTAATGACTAAATTAACTTTTTCGTTTAATTTTTTCAAATTCTTGTCTGAAATTATCACAGTAAAAGTGTAATATCCATAAGAAACCTTGTCCGCTTCGAGCTCCTCTCTTGCATATTTTGCTTCATAAGTTTTTTTAATTCTATTCTCATTCCCGTTGTCAATATTCCCACGAGTATTATTAAACGCATTCAAAACAATTTGAATCATATTGTATCTTTTTCCAAACTGATATTTTTCAATATTTTTTATTGAAGAAATCGCTTCTTCTTTAGAAAGTCCAATTAATCTAGTCACACTTCTAAACGAAAATTTTAATTTTTCAAGTTCTGAAAATATTTGTGGGACGACTTCGCTTGGAAATAATTTTATACTCACAACTTTTGTATACGAATCGTTTGCTTTAATTGCACCATTTTCAATTTTCATCTGTGAACAGCTTAACCATTCATCAATTGGAAAACTTAACGGTGGAACTTTCAAATTAACTAATGGCAAATTTGGATTTATCGTTCTGTATAAAAAATTTAACAATTCACTATTTTCCAAAACTTTAATGTCTAAAACTGCATACTCAAGCCTAAATAAAATATCTTCCAATTTTCTGTTAAATTCTTTAATCAAATTATCAAATTGTTTCAAATAATCTTTTTTCTTAAAAATTCCTTCGTTAAACAAAAATTCATCAATATTTTTTTCTTTTGTGTAATCATACAAATATGAAATTGTCAAATAATGACGAATTTTATAAAATTTTTTCTTTTTAAAAAGCTCACTTCGCATTTTATGACCAATAATCGTAGGAATTGGAGAAAAATCACTTATTTTTTCTTCTTCTCTTTTTATTGGGATTTTTTGCGTTTCATAGTGAAAAATAACTCCGCTATCGACTTCCTTCAATGTTTCATTCAAATTTTCTAAAATTTTATCAATATCATCAACATAGTCCAAATCTTTATTAATAATTTCAAAAATTCTGGCAAATCCTCCATTTTTCAGTAAAAGTGTATTTTTATCAACCATTCTTCTATACGGAATATAAAAATTCACGCTGTCATTAGTTGCAGTCAATTTAAATTTGTCATTAAAATTTTCAGAAACAAAAAAATTTCTTTTTTTATTTTTATCTTTCATTTTTCCCCTTTCAAAAATTTTTTAAAAAAAATACTTTATATTTTAAAATACAAATTATTCATCTTCTAAATTTTGATTTATTTTTTCAATATTCACTGCTTCTCCTTCTGGAACTTCGCTAAATTCACTACTTTTCAATTTTTCATTATATTTTCTTAAATCATTTTCGTATTGAGCAATCGCATTTTCATATTCTTTTTTTCTATAATTTTCTTCCTCAACTTCTTTTAAATATTTGTGCCATCTCGAAAAATAATAAAATTCCCTCACATTTTTATGTTTTCGTAACTGAATTTTTAAAAAATCACTATTTTCATAAATTTTATTTTCATCATTTGAATTATCAATCGAATTATCAATAATTTCTATTTTTGATTTTTCATTTTGATTGCAAAAAACAAAACTTGAAAAAATTAAAAATAAAAATATTTTCTTCATAAAATTTTCCCCCTTCGTAAAAATATTTTAATTTATTTTAGTTTTTAGAATTATTTTTAAATATATTTTTAAAATTAATATTATTTATCAAATCATCAACTTCATATATTTCTTCTTTATCATTAATTTTAATATTACTTTTTTTACTTTTTGAAAAAGATAGTTTTCTTTCTTTTTTATCTTTTTTATTTTCTTTTTTTAAAAAATCTTCTTTTTGAATTTTGTTATAAATTTCAATATATTTTTTTATTCCTTTACTATTTTTTATATAATTTTCTCTACTTCTCTTATATTCTTCCAGCTCTTTCTTATCAAGTTTTTCAATATTTTGTTCCAATATTTTTATTTCATTATAAATTTTTTTTACATTTTTTTTCATATTTTTTAGCGCAACTTTGTAAGGAATGTAGTTATACGAATAATCTTTATATTTTTTTTGCTGTTCTTCAGAAAGTTTTATATATTGTTTTTCTTTATCATAACAACTTTCTGTGTAAATATATGGAATCTTTGTCAAATCACTGTACTCTTTTTCCTCAAAATAGACAATCTTATCACTTTTTATTGGATTTCTTCCCGCAAGTTTAACTATTATTTTATCACTGGGAAATCGTCTAACTTCATCTGGTGTAAGTAAATCTTTTCCCAGAAATTGCTGACTTTCAGATTTTATAATCGTTCCAATTGTCTTATTTGACTGAGTAAACTGCTCCACCGTTTCTTTACCCAAAAGTTTTGAAACATAATTTGAAGTAGTTTCATCATTTGAAGTATAAAAAACTTGTGTCTGGCAATTTGACAAAAAACCATTTTCCTTTCCATAAATTTTAAATAACTGATCCAGCGACTGGAGAATTAACATCATTTTCATCCCATAACCAGCTACATACCCAATTCCCTTTTCCAAAATTTCCAACTTTCCAATTGCTGGAAATTCATCTAAAAGCAAAAGCATTCTCCATTTATGTCCTTTTTTATTGATATAATCTATTTCTGGAGTAAGAATATTTACCATTTGCAGCAAAAGTATTTTTATTAATGGCGAAAGCGAAGTTATATCAGCAGGTGGTATTACTAAATAAAGTGATACTGGCTTTTTGTAATTCACTAAGTCAAAAATTCTAAAATCGCTGTGATCTGTATTCTCTTTTACAATTGGAATTTCAAAAATCGAAAGTTTAACTTTTGCTGAGCCAATTATAGAACCTAAAGTCTGTTCTGGCAAATTTCCTTTTTCCATAAGGTATCTAGCTGCTTTTGGATGTCTTCCTCCTCTAATTATTTCAGCATCATTCGGATACATTTGAAATAATTTATTTCTGACATATTCTTTAATTTCTTCATCTTTTCCAAATTTTTCTATCATATCTTCTTCCTGCGCCTTTTGTAAAATTATTTCTTTTATTGGTGCCGTGTAATTTGGATCTGTTATAAAATCAACCACATCTGCCATACTTGCACTAGATACTGGCTTTTTTTCGCCATTTTCAAAAAGAAATTTTGGATTTTGCAAAAATTTTTTATACATCACATAAAAAATTATTCCAATTAACAAATCTGCCGCCGAATTATTCCAATAAGGATCTTTTCCTCCGCCGCTGTCATCTTGCATAATTATATCGACAATAAGTCTCACATCTTCCATTTCGTATTCAGTCAAAAATCTGACTTCTCCAAGCGGATTATATCCACACGAATTTTTTGATTTTGGAGCAAATCTTAAAATTAAATTATCAAATTTTTCTTTTCTAGCGCCCGAAGTCAGCTGATAATTTTCCCCTTTAATATCAAGTACGACAACACTTTCATTCCAAGAATCAATAAGTGTCGGAATTATAATAGAAACTCCTTTTCCTGTTCGAGTTGGCGCTGTAACACAAATATGAGTTTTATTATTATCTCGCAAAGTTATTCCATTAAATCTTCCCAAAACCACACCTTTATCAGATTTTAAGCTCACACCAAAATATTTATCTTTTCCTGGTTTAAAGTCAATTTCTTCAATACCACCCCATTTTGCTGAACCATGTGAATCATTTTTTCTTTTTTTCTTTTTTAAAATAAAGTAAAAAATTAAAATTACTAAATTAAAAATTATGAGATAAAAAATTGCAAAGGCTTTTGCTTTTAAAAAAAATGAACTTTGAGAAACATAAATTATTTTCCCATGATAATTTATTTTTTTCCCAGCAAGTGCAAAAGTTCCAAAAAATTTTAGATTCGTTTTTTGAGACAAAATTTTATAAATATGAAAAAAAACTTTTTTTAATATAAAATTAAAAAATAAAATATATGCTAAAATATTTAAGAAAAAATATGTTACAAAACTAATTATAACTTTTAAATTAATTTTATTTTTTTTCATCTTTTTTTATCCCCCTTTCGCACATTCTAAAGATATTTTTTCAACTATTTCAAAAAAAGAATCTATGTTATGAAAATCATAAATATTTATTCCTGTATTCATAATCAAAAATTTAATAAATAAATTTTTTTCATATTTAAAATTATTTCTTTTCAAAAATTCATAAAAAATTTTTTTTACATCTTTTTTCAAAAAAATATTTTCGCTTCCAACAAAAAATTTTCCACTAAATTTTTTAACTAATTTAAAAATAATTTCTTTTTTCAAATTTTCACTTCCAATTCCAATTTCAATTCCATTTTGAACGGTTGATTTTGAAATAATATTTTTTTTATTTTTCAAAAGTTTATCCAAAATCATGCTGTATAGAATATCGCTATCCAAATAAAAAATCAAAAGTAAATTATTTTTCAAAAGTTTTTCATTTTTTTCTTCAATTGGAAAAGATAAAAAATCAGGAATTTCAATATCATAATAATTCAAAATATTTTTTTCTTCGTAAAAACTTTCAATTTGAAATTTTATATTCAAAAAATAAAAATTTTTTTCAAAATTTATTTTAAAATTTAAAATTCTAAAATTCGTTATGTTTTCCCAAAGAAATTCACAGTTTTGAGAAAATTTATAATTTTTATACAACGAATCATCAAAAACAAGATTTAAAGTTTTATTTCCATTCATTTCTTCAAAAATTTTATCAATTTCAAATTCATAAATTTCAATTTTTTCAAAAGTTTTTTTTGCAATTTTTTTTAACTTGAAATTTTTTCTCATTTCAAAAATTAACTCTTTAAAAATAATATTAAAATCTTCATTTTCATAATAATCAAAATCCCAATTTTTTATTTTTTCTTTTTCAAAATTCAAAATCTCAAATAATTCAATTTCAAATTTTTCCCACAAAATATATTTTAGAAGTTCCCAATTTTCTTCAAAAGTAATTTTATGAACATAATTTTTACTGCAAAATTTTTCAAAACTTACAAATTTTTGTAATTTCCCATTTTCAATTCCATCTTTTATTCCAACCAAAAGAATATGTTTTTCATCAATAATTTCATATTTATATAAAAAGCCAAAAGAATATTTTTCAGATTTTTTCGTTTCACAACTATTTATTAAATTTAGCAAATTTTTTATTATATTTTCCAAAATTTTCTCCTACTGCGAATTTTGATTTTCCATCGGTTCTATTTCTATATTTTGAGTTCTAGGATTTTGGTTAAATTTTAAAGAGTTCCCATTATTTTGTTGAATCGGAATTGGATTTTGCAAAATATTTTGACTCACATTTCCAAATTCCACATCTTTTATTATAAGTCCCAATGGATTTAATCTGACCATCGCATTTGAATTAACTGCAACTTTATCCAAAAAAGCTACCATTGTATACTTAGTTTCTTTTTCAGGTGTCCCATTTTGCGAATAAGTCGTTTCCTTAAAATTGACTTGATATTTGTCCTTGTCTATTTTAACAAAACTCTCAATTTCAACTGAAATTGATTTTTGCATTCTCAAAACTTCATTTGTGTTAGTTTTATTAGCAATAAAATCTTCAATTTTTGCTTTTGCCAAATTATTTACAAATGCCATTTTTTCTTTTGTCTGTCCTTCATAAAATTCGCTATCCCTGTAAACAGTCCTTATTTTTTTCACAAAATCAACCAAAAAATATTCAACTAATTTTTCATCAACATTTTGATTACCAGAATTTTTAGTATTCAAGATTTGCCCATTGACGGAATTTTCTTTATCAACTCTTATAACATAAGGAATATAAGGATTTTTTACACTTCTATAAATTAATCCTAGAAGTGTTGCAAAATTTGTCAAAGTTAAACAAATTATTATAAAATGTAATATTTTCAAATATTTTTGAATTTTTACAGTTGAATGATACATCATTTCAACAGATGTCTTCATACCTTTGGAATTATTTAAATTTCCAAATTCATATTTCTCACTAATTTTTTTTATTTCTTTTATATTCACAATTTTCCCCTTTACTTAAAAAATTCAATTAATTAAATCTTCCAAAATATACTTTTTATTTTTATAGTCATAGCCTTTTACTCTCATTATTTCACTTATATAATTACTGCTATCCATTTTTTTCTTTACAGTAATCACAATATTTACAGCTTGTATTATTTCTTCAATTTGTGGAACAGAAGTTATCGAGAGCATATACTGCTCCATCTTTTTTAATGCAGATTGACTGTCATCAGCATGAATTGTGTTAAATCCTCCTTTCGCACCAGAATTCCAAATTTTTAGCAAAATATCAACTTCTTCTCCAGTTCTTGATTCCCCAACAATAACAGTATCTCCATTAAGCCGCATTGAAGTTTTCAATAAATCAGCAAGTTTCACATATTTTGAAGTTGTAAGTTCCACTTTATTGTCACAGTCGCATATAATTTCAGGCGTATCTTCAATTATAATTATTCGCTTTTTTGTCCCTCTTAATTCATTGATACAAGCATTTGCAAGAGTAGTTTTTCCAGTTCCAACTCCTCCAGCAATTAAAATATTTGCTCCATTATGTATTTCTTCCACAAGTTTTTTTCTATATTCTTCCAAAAGTTTTCCAGTATTTACATAATCAGTCAGCGGAAAAATTTTAGACGGTCTTTTTCGCAGTGAAAAAACAGGCTGACCTTTTACAATATCACCCATTAGACACTCAATTCTTTCACCAGTTGGAAGATTTGTCGATAAAATTGGCTCTTCTTCAGAAATTATGGCATGATTATAATCGGCAATTAACTTTATCATGTTTTCTGCACGATCTGCTTCTAAAATTATATCCGTCTTAAATTTCCCCTTTCCAAACATATCCACTCTTATAAATCCATCTTGATTTAAATTAATTTCATTGATGTTTTTATCTTTTAAAAGCGTCATAATCTCTTTTCCAAATTGTGAAAATATAACTTCGCTGTCTTCTCTAACTTTAATAATTTGTTTATATCTATATGGCAATTTTGAAAAAATTGAATCATAAGTTGTAATATAACTCAAATCTTCAAGTCCAATATTGTCAGGATTTTTTTCTAAAACTTCCATTTTAGTCTTTTTATTTTCTTTTTCAATTTCTTCGATAAAAATTTTTATCTCTTCCATTTATTTTTTCTCCCTTTTTTCTTCTCTTTTTCTCTTTAATTACAAAACCAAATTAAAATCAATATTTGCTCCAAAAATCCAAAAAATAAAATCCCCAATCGCCCAAGTCAATCCAATAATAAATGCCGCCTGAATAAATTTCATAAAAACAGCTGCCAAATCTGGTGGCTTTCCAGAAGAAAAAATTTCTGGAATAATTCCTAAAATTGCGACAATTAACATAACTCCAGTTATTGTCCATTGCAAAAATTCAATAAATCCAAACAATATTCCATTTACATCTTGCGTCACTTCCGAAGCAGTTTTATCTATTTCGCCTGCAAAAACTGGAAATATTAATATTATAAATATTATAATTATAAATATTTTTTTACTTTTCATATTTTTCTCCTGATTATTAATCTTTTTTTAATTATAACTTTATAATCTTTTTTTGTCAAGAATAAATTAATTAAAAATTAAATATTTTGATTATATATAAATTTTATCTTGACTTTTTATAAAAATAATATTAAAATAAATAAAAAAGGGGGAAAGAAAAATGAAAAAAATAATTTTTGCTTTTTTTATAACAACTATTTTATCTTTTACAAACGGCTTACGATTTACGATGGAAAAAGATAAAATTGATAATTTAAATTTAAAAAATTCTCAATCTGAAAAAGAAATTTCTGAAATTGGAGATGTTGGTATAAAATCTCTTGAAACGAATTTAAATACAGATATAAAATTGATTAACAATCAAAAAAATAAAAAAACTTTATTAAACAATTTGCTCAACAAAATAATAAAAGAATCGAATACTTACTTGGGAACGCCGTATTTATGGGGTGGGACCACAAGAAATGGAATTGACTGTTCGGCTTTTGTAAAAAATGTTTATTTATCGATAGGAATTAAACTTCCAAGAGTTTCACAAAATCAAGCAAAAGTTGGAAAAACTATTACGCTAGACAAGATAAGAAAAGGCGATTTGATTTTTTTTGAAACAGATAAAAATCGTCCAAATACAGTTTCACATGTGGGAATCTATTTAGGAAGCGGAAATTTAATTCACGCTTCCAGTAAAAATAAAAAAGTTGTCATCGTTCCACTTAATCAAGGATATTTTTTGTCAAAAATCGTTATAATAAAAAGGATTGTAGATGTTATATAAAGATAAAAATAAAAATAAAACAATAGACAAAATGTTTAAATATTTAAAAAATAATTTTTTTGATAACGAATTATTATTATTTCATGATTTTAACGACTTAAACTTAAATTACAATTTTGAAACAAAAAAATATTTGAATGAAAATTTTATTTTTCAAAATATAAATAAAATATTTTTACAGAATAAAATTTCTGAAATAAAAAATTTTGAGAAAAAATTTAATTTTTTAGAATTTGAAAAGTTTAAACAAATTTTTGAACATAATTTTGAAAAAGATTTAAAAAAAGAGGTTAAAAATAATTTAAAAAATAACTTAATTAATGAATTTAGCGATTTTGATAATTTATTTAAAAAGAAAAATATTTTAAAATTATCTTTAAAATATTCCATTGATTCAATAAATAAAATAAAATTTTATAATTTTTTTGAATTAAATATTTTAGAGAATGAAAATTTTGAAAATTTAAAAATATATAAAAAAGAAAAAAAGATTTTTGAATATGAATACTCTTTTTATATTTTTAATTTGAAAAACAATTTTTTGAATTTAAAAATTTGGCTTAAAGAAAGACAAAAAAATATAAATTCTATAAATTTAAAAAATCAAAAAATTTTAGATGAAAACTTTAAAAATATTTCGGATAATTTTATTAAATTGAATTTTCTTTGTGAAACAAAAAAAAATAAAGTTGACATTGAAAATATGGAAATAATTAGTCAATTTCCAAGATATTTAAATGAATAACTATATAAAAAAATAACTCTAATAATTTCATTTTGAGTTATTTTTTATTTTTAAAAATTTTTTAAATTATAAATTTTTTTATTTTATTAAATGGCATTTTAGATTCTCCAAAAATTTCTGTCCCCTTCAATCCAAATACTTTTCCAGAATAAATTGATTTTCCAATTTCTCTTATTTTTGTTAAAAGCAAAACTGCGATATAAAGAGTCAAAATCAACTCAAATAATTTTGATATGCTGCTGATTCCACTTTTTTCAATTTTATCAGTCAGCGAAAAACTGATTCCAGCTAATAAAAACATTACAATGACATTCGTCATCGCATAAATTACCGCTCCGATTACCCCAGTTCCAATATTTTTTGTAATCTGCAAAACTGAAAATATAATGATACACATCGAAAAACAGCCAATTACTAAATAATCAATTAAAATTGACATTATTTCAACGGCTGCCTTAAAAATAAAATATATAAATAAAATTCCAGAAAATAACAAAATTAACGGCATTATATTATTGACAACCCCTTGAATATTAAACATCATTTTTATTCCTTGCACCATTATTGAAAATGGAACATCAAATAATTTTGTTAAATAATTTGGCAAATTTTTTATGTTAAAATTTTGTCCTGATAATATTCCACCAATTTTCATTGAAAAATTAAATAATGCTCCTGTATAAAAATTCCAAAAAAAACTATTTGCCAAAAATAAAAAAATAATGCCAATAACTGCAATTTTAGGAACCATATTTTTTAAAATTTGAATTATTATAATTGAATTTATATCTTCAATTTCTAAAATACTTTTAAGAATTCCAATTAAAATTTCAGTAGTTCCCATAAGCAAAAGAAAAGTTGCCAAAATATTTGAAAGTGTCCGTCCAACATTGTCAGTGATATTTCCGACTATTTTGAATAAATTTATAATTATTTTACTTCGAATATCTTTTGTGCCTTCCATTTTTCCAATTGGAGATTTTTCATAATTTAAATTTTTTATATAACCATTATTTCCATTGCTTATATTTTTAATTTCTCTCGTTTCATTTGCCATAAATGCTGCTACAGCAATAATTTCCCAATATTTTAACTCTATTTTATCCCACATAATCGGCTTTGTGCCAATATCATTCTCATAATTTAAATTTGAAGAGTTTATTGCATTAACCGCCATTCCGATGTTATATGCTGAAATTCCAGTTGCAGCAGTCAACAAAATTGCACCAAAATTAAAAATAGCTTCTTCATCAAAATTTTGATTTTGAAAATTATTTCTTTCAAGACTTTGAATTTCTCCAAAAGTATTTATAACTGCAAAAAAAATTCCAATAGTTAAAATTAACAATGTCATCTTTTTTATTTTCATTTTTTATTTTTTCCCTTCTTCTCACTTTTTCTCTGATCTTTTTTCAAATAAATTATTTTTATTCTTTACTTTTATTTTTAAATCTTTATTTTTTTTTGTTTTTTTCATTTTTCTTATCTTTTTCATTAAATTTCAAATTTTCTTCTTTTTCTTTTTTGCTTTCTTTCTCTTTTCCGATTCCCGCTCCGTCCAAAATTGAATTTACAACATTACTTATATTCCACATAATTTTTTGTAAAACTAAAATAATGACTGAAAAAGCTGCAATTCCATCAATACTGCTCGAAATTGATATTGTATTTAAAATTTGATAAATAATTCCCATTATTGCAACTGAAATAAATAATGTAACTGCTTGTTTTATAATTAATTTTATTCCTTCAAATCCAATTTTTTTTGTCGAATCCAAAGTTAAAAAAATTATATATATTGTTGATACTGAAGAAAGTATCAAAGCTGTAAAAATATTTCCCACAAATTTTGATAAAATTCTGCTTATTATCCACATACAAAAAATTAATATCATTATTTTTATAATCATTTCAAAAATTCCAGATAAAGTCATTTTTTGTAAAATATCTTTTAAAATTTCAAATGGCTTTGTCAAAAATATTTTTGAAATTTTTCCAGGCGTTGTATTCAAAAAACTTGTATCTCCGAAAAATAAAATTCCAAATTTATAAAACATCGAAAAAATACTTTCGACAAAATATGTCAGAAAAGTTCCAGAAAATATTTTATTTTTATAAAATTGATTTTTTCCAAAACCAAATTTTAATGAATAATGAACTGGTGTAACAAGCATAAAAGAAATAAAAAGATTTATTACGAAAGTTGGAATTATCATTTTAAATATTCCATAAATATCAATTTGTCCAATATTTTTTAAAATTATTTGCAAAATATTTATAATCATGAAAAAAAGTAAAATATATCCAAAAATTTGACTTATTTTAAATGAAATTCCACGATATAAAATAATTCCACCAAAATAAATTGAATCTATAAAATTTGAGATTATATCATTTCCTTTTAATGTGTATTCTTTAAATATTTTACTAAAAGTATCAGATTCAAAATTTGCAAATAATGTTGAATTTACTAAAAATATTAATGCTAAAATAAATCTTTTTCCAAAAAATTTTTTTATTTTCATAATTTCCCCTTTTAAAAACTTTCCGCTAAACTTTGTGCCACACCATAAATAATATTTTGTAAAAAACTTATACATAAAAATATTTTTACCATATTTACTAAATTAAAAGGCGTAATAATAACTCCATTTTTTATCACAGCTTCTCCCAAATTTTGAATTGCCATCGAAAGTAAAATTATGATTGCAAAATTTACAAGATATTGCAAAAATCCACTTATTATTATTTCCAAAGTATTAAGTGCTTTATCTCTTGTAATTTCATGCATTGCAAAAATCATATAAAATAGTTCAACTGAAGTTGAAATTATAAATGAAAGTGTACTAAAAAACATATTTAAAACTATTTTTAATAGCGTTAAAATAGTCATAAGTCCCATGCCAACTGTAAGCGGACGGAAAAATACAGTTTGCACAATCATTCTTGAAATAGAAAATAACATTCCAAGTGTATTTAGCGAATTTTGGGCAACTTCTTCAGGACTTGTAAACCACTGTAAAATCGTTTTCCAAATTGTCCCAAAAAATCCAAATAGTCCTCCAATTGCATCAGGTTGAGCTAAAATCCCATTTCCAAAACTTGCCACAATTAAAGGAATTCCTTTTCTGAAAATATGAGCGGCTAAATCAGCATAAGTCAAATATTTTCCATTTTTCATAATAATATTACTTGCTTTTATAAAGTCACTGTAAATATAAGTCGGCAATTTAAATAAAAAAACTGGCACAATAATTTCTTTCATAATTGCTGGATACATTGCAACAAATATAAAATATGGAGATTTTAAACTAACTTCAACCAAAATATTTTTTACAATTTCTTCAATTGAACCACTAAATCCATTTTTTAAAATTTTCCACAAAATATTTATAACAAGCAAAAAAATCATAATGGACATAATTATTCTAGAAAGTTCAACTTCGCCATTATTTAAAATCGAAAAAAAATCTGTCGTACCAAATGAAATTTTATTCTTAATTAAACCCAAACCAATTTTTCCTAAACTATATTCATTTAAAATTTCAACTTTAATTTTTTTATGCAAAAAAATTTTCAAAATTATTTTTATAAATCTAAAAAAATTTATAGTACAAAACAATTATTTCTCCTTTCTTTTATTTTTTATTTTAAAATTTTATTTTTTTTATTTCTTAATTTCTTAATTCATCTATTAATCTATATCTATTTATCTATTTATTTCTTTCGCTTTTTCATGAATAATTTTTGATGTATTCATTTCTAAATTTTTCAATTTTTCAATCTTTTTTTCAATTTGAACTTGATTTTTTGAAATATTTTTCAAAAATTCTTTTCTAAAATTATCAATTTCCGCATCAGAAATATTTAAATTTTGTTCTCTAAATATTTTTTTTATTTCTTCATTTGAAGTATTTGCAAATTTTTGAATATTTTCTTCATAAGAACTCTCTTTTTCTTCAGGTTCTTCCACAAACGATTTCATTTTTTCAAAATCTTTTTCCTGATTTTTCAAAATAATATTTTTATATTCAGGATTTCTTTTTTCTCCAAAAATTGGTGTTTTAGAAAAATTTAGATTAATTAATAAAATTGCAAAATAAATAATTAACGCTATAATTCCTATAAAAATATATTTTTTAGGAAGTTTTACTCCTTTTATAATAATTTTATCTTCCAGCGACAAGACAAAATCAACAATTTTTTTATTCATTGCTTTTTTCCTTTTTTTATTTTTTATTTTTTTATATTTTATTTATTTTCGTTATTTTCTTTACTTTCTCCTAATTTTTTAAACTTTAAATATAATAATTTTTCAAAAAATGTTTTAAAATCTTTTCGCTCAATTTCAACTATTTCAAATTCTGCCATTTCATAAATCAAACTTTTTAATTCCGTTTCTGGTAAAAAATTAAGTGGAATTTTATTTAAAACTGAAATCGGATTTCTCAAAAGAACGATTGCCTTTTTTTGAAAATCGAAAAATTTATTTGAATTTATTTCTTTTATTATAAAATCTTGATTTTTTAATGTCACATCAAAATATTCTTTTATTTCTTCAAAATTATTTTTTCCACGAATATATTTTATCTCATAATTTTTTTCTCTTTCAAAAAAATAAAAATTTTTCTTTTTTATTTTTATAAATATTCTATTTTCTCCATCTAACACAACTCCCAAATAATTTTCCACAACAAATTTTTTCCCATAATTTCCAAATCCTAATTTTTTTATTAAAAATAAAATAACAACTAAAAAAATTAATGTAATAAAGTTTAAAAACATAATCCCCACCCTTTTCTAAAAAATATTTTTAATTTTTTTCGTAAGCGAACCATTTTCTTCATTTTCCAAATAAAAATTTTCAGTTTTAAAATATTGTCCATCTAAATAAATATCAAATTTAGAATTTTTTACTCTAAAATTTTTTATTTCAACTTTTTTTCCAAAAGATTTTTTTTCGCCATAAAAAATAATTTTTTCAAATCCATTCATCAATTTTAAAAACTCAAAATAATTTTTAAAAAATAAACTTTGCACAAAAATTTCATTTTTTGTGTTTATATTCAAAAAAATATATTTTATATTTTCTTCTAAAATTCTATGATATTTAAAAAAATTAGAAAATTCATCTAAATTTTTTTCGCTCAACTCAAACGGATTCTTTTTATTAATTTTAAAATTTTTTTTATATTTATATTCCAAATATTCTTTATATAAAACTTCTTTTTCTTCTTTTTTTTCAAAATTTTTTTCACTATTCAAAAAAATTATTTTTCTTTTAAAATTTTTCCCCATAAAAAATTTATATTCATCTTGCAGAATATCAAAATCTGAAACTCTAAAAATTACCCCATCCAAAAATAAATTCACACAACTAATTTCATCAAAAAAAACGACCGTCACAAATCTCTCAAAATTTTTATTTCCAAATTTTTGTGAAAATGGAACAACAAAATTGAATTTTTTCAAAAGTAAAAAATAAACTTTGATAAAAATAAATTCTCTGTCAAAATAAAATTTTTTATTTTTTAAATTTTTATTTTTATATTTCTCAACAACGCTATAAATATCATTCAAAAAAATTCCCACAACTTTTTGATTCTTAAAATTTTTATTTTTTTTCAAATTTTTTATTTTAAAATTAAAAGAAAAACTTTTATTTCTTTTCTCAAGTTCAAATTTTTTTTCTTCACATAATCTTTTTATCTTTTTTTTTATTTTTATTTTTTCTTTTTCTTTAAATTTTTCTTTATTTAAAAATTTTTTTCTTTTTTTTTCTAAAATTTTTTCAAACTCAATTTCAATTTGTGCTTTTTGAAAATCCGTTATTTTTTTTATCAGCTCAAAATCATTAAATTTTACACTCTTTTTTTTAACCGTTCCATCTTCACAAGAAACTCCCACAACAAATTCTTTAAGTTCATCAATCAAATTTTTAAAGACAACACTTTTTGCAATTTCAAAAAAATTAATTTTTTTTGTATTTATATTATAAAATTCAAAATTTACAAAATAAAATTTAATTCCATTTTCTATAATCAAATTTTTTTTTATAATTTTTTCAAAATTTTGAAATAACAATTCTTTAAATATTTTCTCTTGCGAAAAATTTTTTTCATAAAAAATATCTTTTTGATTTTTAAATAAATTTTCAGGAATCAAAATTAATTTTTTTCTCACATCAAAAAATATTCTAGCTTTATAAAATCTTTTTGCCAATTCATAAAAATTTTTTTCTTTTTTATTTTTTTTAAAATCAAAA